>Ga0307374_10014126_pt1 | contig 10913 bp, 8 predicted proteins | sample OX3MG_FD_202532 | JGI IMG/M metagenome (GOLD analysis project Ga0307374, IMG submission 202532) | Soil microbial communities from Risofladan, Vaasa, Finland - OX-3 | ecosystem: Environmental > Terrestrial > Soil > Coastal area > Acid sulfate soil | place: Finland: Risofladan, Vaasa | collected... | reverse complement strand
GCAGGGAAATCTTGATCCCATCGCGTTGTTCGCTCCTGAAGCAATCTTGCGTGCTCGCGTAGAAGAGGTGCTGCGGCAGGCTGGAGGAAGTCCAGGGCACATTTTTAACGTCGGCCATGGAATTGTGCCGACGACGCCGGTTGAAAATGTGCAGCGCGTGGTTCGCTGGGTGCATGAGATTTGCGCGCAGATGAAAGATGAAGGCGTGTGGGCCAGTGGAAGGCCAACGCATTGAGGCCAGCATGACGACGCCAAGCCAAGGGAGTGCATCATCTCCGTTGTCCGGGGAGCGCAAGTTTGCCGTCCTGTTGCTCGCGCACGGTTCGCCAGATACGGTCGACGAGATTCCTGAATATCTGAAGAACGTTGTCAGCGGGCGCGCCATGCCGCAGCATGTTGTGGAAGAAATCCAAAGCCGCTACGCGCAAATTGGCAAGAGTCCGCTGACGGAGTGGACGCTGCAACAGGCGACGCTGCTACAGCAGAAAATTGGGTTGCCTGTCTATGTCGGCATGCGCAATTGGAGGCCTTATATAGGAGACACAGTGCGGCAGATGCGCGCGGACGGAGTGACGGACGCGGTGGCCATTTGCCTGGCCCCGCAAAACTCCCGCACCAGTGTGGGGTTGTACCGGCGGGCAGCGTATGCCGAAGCGGGAAATGCTTTTCGATTTCACTTCATCGATGCGTGGGCAGACCATCCTCGACTGGCGGATGCGTTTGCCGATCGATTGCGCCCGATCTGGCAAGAAGCGTGTGCCTCAGTAGGAGAAAAAGTACCGGTGCTGTTCACCGCGCACAGCGTGCCTTGCCGGACCATTCAGGTTGTAGGTGCGTCCAGTCAACCGGGCCACTCACATTCGGAGGCGCAGCCGAAAGGCGGTGAAAATCCTCCCGCGGCTATGTCGCCTGGATCTGTGCGCCCCACAGTGGAGGAGCGTTCCTATGCACTGCCGCCCGGTGCATCCAGCGGGCCTGATCCGTATGCAATCGAGACGAAACATACCGCGGCCCTGGTCGCTGACCGGCTCCTGTCCGACGGGCTGACTTCGCGCGACTGGTATTTCGCTTTTCAAAGCCAGGGCATGTCAGGCGGGCCATGGATTGGTCCAACGGTTGAGGAGACGCTCGAATCCCTCCATCGCGAAGGCCATCGCGGTGTGGTGTTGCAGCCCATTGGTTTTCTTTGCGATCACGTCGAAATTCTGTATGACATTGACATTGCTTTTCAGGCGACAGCCCGGAAATTGGGATTGAACCTGTTTCGGCCCGAGTCGCTGAATGCTTCTCCTTTGCTGATTGCCGCGCTGGCGGATTTGGCCTCTCAGGGTCTTCTGCAGTTAGGTGCAGCGCAGTTCGAAGGTTCATCGGTCGTTGTGTCGTCCAATCAAAAATGAAGCGAATCGCCATCATTGGCGGCGGCATTGCGGGAGTTGCGGCCGCCTACGAAGTTGCCCTACAGCAGCGCGCGGGTACAGCCATTGAATTTGTATTGTTTGAAGCAACGTCTCGATTCGGCGGCATTGTTGAAACCGTTCGGCGGGACGGATTTGTCATGGAATGTGGTCCCGACAGCTGGGTGACCGAAAAGCCCTGGGCGCGCGAACTGGCGATTGAACTGGGCCTTGAAAACGAGTTGGTTCGTTCCAATGATGAGATGCGTAAGACGTATATTGCCAACGGCCACGTCCTGACTGCTATACCGGACGGCATGCGCATGATGGTGCCGACGCAATGGGACAGCGTTCTGAATTCGCAGCTCTTCAGCGAGCAAGCGAAGCTCGCGTATCTCGGCGAACCCAAACTGGCGGAACAATTGAAAGCCAACGCGCTGGACGAGGGCGATGGCAACCGCGATGAATCAGTTCGCGACTTTGTTGCGCGGCATTTTGGCGACGAAGTCGCGCATACGATCGCCGCCCCCCTGCTTGCCGGAGTATTCGGCGGAGATATTGCAAATTTGAGTGTGCGCGCCGTCATGCCGACATTCGTTGCGTTGGAGCGAGAGCATGGCAGCCTCATCCTCGGATTGCAGCAGCGGTTGCAAACAGGGAAGGCATCCGCGCCCATTTTCACATCGCTGAAGAGCGGATTGGGAGCGCTGATCGCAGGGATGGAATCTCTCATTCCGGTGCGCAGCCTTCAGCGGAATGTTGTCGTCGAGGCGATCGAACACAGCGCAGGAGTCTGGCGGGTTCACGGAACATCGCGTGGAAAATCTAAATCCATCGACCGAAGTTTCGATGCGGTTTTCGTTGCGACTCCGGCAGCTACCACAGCGAGACTGTTGCATCCTCTCGATAGCCGCATTGGGCAGTTGTTGCCGCAGCAGTCCTCGTCCGCAATTGTCGTTGCCCTGGGATTCGCTGCGGACCAGGCGCGCCCGATGCGTATTCCTTCCGGATTTGGATTCCTGGTTCCGCAACACGAGCTAGACGCGGATCACATTGGGGACGTTGAGGACAAGCTCGCCAATGAATCTGGTGATGATGCTGCCCGACAAGCGCTGCTCGCGTGTACTTTTCTGGATCAGAAATTCCCGCATACGGCGCCGGACGGAGCGATATTGCTGCGCGCGTTCTTCGGTGGGCCATTGGCTCCAAAACTTCTGGAGCATGAGGATGCCACGTTGATTCGTTTGGCTCGAACGCAGCTGGAACGCTATCTGGGAAAATTGCCGGCGCCCTCGGTTGCGCTCGCTCGACGCTGGCCGAACTCTCTCCCACTTTATGAGGTAGGCCACACAGATCGCATGGCGGAACTGGATGTTCGGATCGCTCAACTCCCAAATCTGCGGCTGATTGGCAATGCGTACCGGGGAGTCGGGCTGCCGGATCTCATCCGCTCCGGTAGGGCGGCTGCGCGGGACATCGTGGCGGGCTGAGATGCCGCGTTCAGGTCCATATTCTTCGGTTTAACAAGGCGCCATTTGGTTCGCGGAGGTTGCCTCCGCTACTCGTACTTGAGCGATTCGACGGGGTCCATCTGGGCAGCGCGCGTGGCGGGTAGCGTTCCAAATAATATTCCAACCAGCATCGCCGTGGATAGGGAAATGACGACGGACCATGGGGAGATGGGAATCGTATAGGCGGGAAAAAGGAATCGAACCGAGAGGGGAAGCGCGAGGCCCAGCAGCGTGCCGACAATGCCGCCGCTGAGCGAAATGAGGATCGCTTCGGCAAGAAACTGAAGTTGGATCTCTCGATACGTGGCGCCGACGGCTTTGCGGATACCAATTTCACGGATGCGCGATCGCACCGTCGCCAGCATGATGTTCATAATGCCGACCCCGCTGACGGCCAGCGTAATCGCGGAAACCAACAGCAGGACGAGCGTCATGATGTCTGCAATGTGTGCTGCAGTTTCCACTAGTGCGGTGTATTCCACCACGTCGTAGACCGACCCGGGGCGATGGCGGGACTGGATCACTTTCGCGATCTCATCCCGCGCCCGCGGCGTGTCGCCAAAATTTCGAACGGAAAAAAACAACTGCTTCACGGCGTTGGTTCCGGTGAAATATCGGCCCACGGGGTAGGGAATCAGGATGGTCTGCTTTGCAATTTCGGACATTCCCCAGGTGTTCACTTGTTCTTTAAAGACACCAATGATGGTGAAGGGAATGCCTCGGATCGTAAACGTTCGGTTGATGGCGCGATCGGCGCTTCCGAAGAGACTCTCGGCAAATGGAACCGTGACTACAGCCACTTTGGCGTGGCTAATGGTGTCCTCTTGATCGAAAAAACGCCCGTAGAGAACTACAAGATTTCGCACATCCTTATATTGGGGAGAAACACCCAGAATCAGGATGTCCTTCACCTTGCCGTCTCCGAAGCTGATCGGGACCTGCATTTCGAGCATCGGAGAAGACCAGATGATGCCGGGGACCTGCTGATCGACGGCGGTCAGATCTTCATAAGTAAGGAAGTCCGGATTCATGCCACCACACTGACAGTCCGCGACAATCATGTTGGCGCCGATACCCTGGATGAGATTGATGGCGTACTGTCTGCCAGTCAGTCCAATGGTCGCGACCAGAATTACGGAAGCTGATCCCATCACCATGCCGAGGGCAGTGAGCGCAAAGCGCACTTTGTTATTGCGAAAGCTATCGAAGGCAAGAGACAGAATCTCGCTCAGCACCATAGTTTGTTTGGCGCTGGCCAGGGTGCGGGCAAAAGACGAGCTATGTGTGTTGGCAGCAGCCATAGGTGAATATAGAGTTACGCGCAGCCCAAGAGCAGGCGACAGTTTCGCTGCTGCTCAGGCACCTCTCCAAGCATACCGCTTGACCTTGATTCGCCGACGATCCCGGGCTCGCTGGAATGCAGAAATAGAAATGAAACAGCACCCTTCCAGGGGCTGTTCAGGGCGGATGTCGGATCGGATGTCATTCCAGTCGTGCGGCTTTGTTCCATTCAGAGAAGACAAATTCAGAGAGCGGCTTGCGTTTTCTGGCAGCGGTTTCTGCGGCCTTGAGCGAATCGGGAAGTGCGTCCACGTTGCCTAGATAGCCGATTGCGGTGACCGCGCCAATTTCGTAATCTTCCGGGATTTCGAACGCTGCGCGTATTTTGTCGCGATCAAATCCGCCCATGGAGTGCGTGTGGAACCCCAACGCAGTCGCCTGCAAGGCCAGATTGGCGGTAGCCGCACCCGTGTCATGCAGCGCGTAGTGATTTGGGTTTCCATTTTTCGTGAAAGTCTTTTTGCCGACAGAGAACATCAAGACGGGGGCATTGTTCGCCCATGCTTGATTGAAGGTGGCCAGCGAATCGAAGATCTTGCTGTACGTCGAGTCGCCTTTGCGACCTACAAGGAACCTCCATGGCTGCTCATTGTAGGATGAAGCCGCCCACCGTGCCGCCTCAAACAGCTTTTTCATGTCCGAAGCACTGACAAGTCGCTCGGCGAAAGCTCGCGGACTCCAGCGCCGTTGAATGGTTTCATCTACACCGGGAATCGGGTCTGCATGTTTCAGCGTTTCAATGGCTTCGGCAGTGGTGTTGGACATCGATCATCTCCCGTCCAATAAGATGATGGAGCGGGATTCACCGGTTCAATTTAAGTGGGCGATTCTCCGCTACTCTTTCAGCGAGGAGGGCTGGCGGCAATTGTTTTTTCGCTTGGCTGACAACGCAAACGGCTGGAAACATATCCCGCTCGCCACGAATATGGATCCAGTTGTCGCTCGCAATCGAGGTCTGGACCATCCACGGGCCGAAAACTACTCCCTGTTGTGCCACCGGCCGAGAAAATCTCGAATTCGGTCTAGTGCCGCCATGTCGTCAACTGACATCTTACGAATGCAGGCGCCAATCGTGAAGTCTCGGCTCTTGCATATCTGTCTCTTGTGTTCGATGGTGCTTGGATATTTGTCCGCAGGTTGGGCGAGCCAAATAGACATGCCTCGCCATAGGCATGGACCCCCCTGGAGCGGTCCATGCGCGTCATCGCAGTTGATCCGTGTTGGCGGAGCGTCGATCCAGATTGACTTTGCTCCCGGCGATCTCGACGTAAGGAAAAGCGATGTTATCCAATGGATCGAGACCGCTGGCCGCGCCGTTTCAGAATATTACGGCAAAGTTTCCTGTGGCTCGTGCGCGGGTGCCTGTGGTGCCCATTGCGGACGAACGCGGAGTATTGACTGGCACCACGTGGGGCGATGTCGACGGCTTTCCGGCATTCACAAGAATGCGGCTCGGCCAGCATACGACGGAGCAGACACTGGCGAGCGATTGGACAATGACGCACGAGTTTGTGCATACCGCCCTGCCCTCGCTTTCAGAGCCTGCCACGTTAGAGGGGGAGCCGATCCCCGTTGAGTGTGCTGACCATTGTTATGTCCTTCCCGCTGCAAGTGCGGATTCTTGGCCGCTGAAATTGATCGATTCCGCATGCCTATCGCTTTTGTATAGCTGCCATTCCAGAAAAAGATTGACAGTGGCAGACTTCGGACCCTATTATTTTTTCCACTTGACTATTGTTACGTTCGAAATCAATCTGTAGTGAAGTTCGCTGGGGAAAGATAGAAAACAGAATGAATCGACTGGTCAAGTTACTATCAGCGTTCGTGGTAGGGGCAGTTCTCTCAATAGGGGCGGTTGTAGTTTGGGCCGCGATAACAGGCTCGATCTCTGTCACCGATCCTGCTGGCGCGCCAGTTGCGAACACCACAGTAACTGCAACGAACCTTTGATATTGTTTTCTCGCAATAGATAGATAAGGAGCGCTATGTTACCCGCGGATGAGATTCCAAGCAATGTGAATGACCGAAGGTCCTTTATCAAGTTGCTGGCAGCAGCCCCTCTGTTTGCCACGATTGGAACCCGCAGCCTGGCCGCCAGTGTGGCCGCGGTTGGCAGAAGGTCCTTCTCCGACAATATTTACACTCGATTGGGCGTTCGTCCCTTAATTAACGCGCGCGGCACCTGGACGTACGTTTGCGGTTCTCTGGAACTGCCCGAGACGCGGCGAGCGACGGAGGAGGCGTCTCATTATTTTGTCGACATGTTTGAGCTGCAGGCCGGAGTGGGTCGCTACCTGGCGAAGATGTCTGGAGCTGAATCTGGAATGGTCACCTCCGGTTCGGCCGGCTCGATGGCATCGGCAACAGCAGCCTGCATCGCTGGATCGGATCCGAAGAATGTTTGGCAATTGCCTGACACGACTGGCCTGAAAGATGAAGTGGTGATGCTGGAAGGCCGGAGCCCATTCGACAGCGCCATACGGCTTGCAGGAGGCAAACTGGTGATTGCCGAGACGGTGGAAGATCTGCCGTCGGCCCTGACTCCGAAAACCGCGATGGTCTACACCACCTGGCGTGACGACCGGCTTGAGCGCATCCTGAAAATCACCAAACCCGCCGGCGTGCCCCTCCTGGTTGACGACGCGGCCGGAATTCCTCCGTTTTCTTACTTCACCCGCTATGCCAAACTCGGTGTCGACCTTTTTTGTTTCAGCGGCGGGAAAGGGCTGTCTGGCCCGCAATGCTCCGGGGTGTTGTTGGGCCGGAAGGATCTGATCGATGCAGCCCTGTACAACACCAGTCCATGGGAAGGCGCTGTATGTCGTCCCATGAAGGTCGGCAAGGAAGAGATCATGGGCATCCTGGCGGCGATCGAATATTGGTCGCGCGCGGATCTCGGCGTTTTAAACAAAGAGTGGCAGAGCCGGGTCGAACGCATCCAGAAGCTAGTGGACACAGTGCCCGGAGTCACGACGAGTATCATGACCCCGCAAGATGGGAACAGTTACCCGACATTGTCGGTGATGTGGGACGAAGCGAAATTTGGATTGACGGTGGCTCAATGCGCTCAGCAGCTGCGCGACGGTGAGCCTCGCATTGAGGTGCTGACGGACAGCAATCCCAGCGGGGTGCTGGATCGAATCAAGCGCGATCCAAGCCGGCACCACAGATCCCGCCCGAATCCCCTGCAGATTATCTCCATGACATTGCAACCCGGGGAGGACTTGATCGTTGGCAACCGCCTGCGCCAGGTTCTCAACAAGGCGCGCAAACAATCTGCGTGAGGTGGGCGCTTCAAACGAGAGAAAGACAGCTGTGGGACACGTCTTTTGCCGCATGATGCCTGCCTGCAAAGTTACATCCTGGGCCGGGTCAAGCGGAACGCACGAGCAGGCGCGGTAGATCCGACAGATAGAAAGACAGGCAAAGACTCGAGTCTCGAGAAAACGGATTCGATCGCGTTGCAAGAGAGGTGGTATCCATGCATCCCAGTAAACGGCACGCAGCCGCATTCATCGCCCTGCTAGCAGGGGTTTTCTGTGTGCTTCCGCTGCATGCAGACCATCGCCAGATCGATCCCACCTACCTGTATCGCGACACCACAACCGCTGCGGAGAAACCGTCCGACATCACCACGGCGACGTGTCATTACAAACCCCTGTTCGGCAAGGGAGACCCGGATACGTCCGTGGTGGTCGGCATCGCTCGATATGGGGAGGCAGTCATCGATCCCCATGGCGCATGTGCCACCGTTCAATATCCCCAGGAAGACCAGGTGTACGTTGTACTCGACGGAAACGGCTCCGCGAAATATGGAGATGAACAGGTGCCGCTGAAGACCGAGGACTATCTCTATATCCCGTCGACGGTTCCGCATGCTTTAACCAATACATCCGGGGAGCCGCTGACCGTGGTCGTCATGGGGTTTTACACCAAAGGATTCGAGAAAGCTCCGCTTCCTCCGCACCCATTGAAGGCCAATATTGAAGACGTGCCCACGACCTTTGTGAATGGCCACCCAGAATCGAGCCGCTTTCGTCTGCTCATGGGAGATGTCGATAGCAAGCGCGATCGCATTGCGGCTGGCCGCGTCCTGACCAGCCTGTTCCTGATGGAAATCGCCCCCGGCGGCACCAACTTCCCTCATCATCACCAGCGTGAAGAGGAGATCTACCTGATATTAAGTGGCCACGGTGTCATCGTGGCTGGCGGAGGAATGGACGGAATCGCTGGGCGACACCCTGCGAAAGCCGGAGATGCTTATTTTTTCCGGCTCAATGCTACGGTGGGATACTACAGCGCGCCCGACGTTACATCTCGACTACTCTGTGTGCGCTCCTGGTATCCTGGCATGCAACAAAAGGGAGCACAGCACTAATCTGTAGGGAATATTTCAACGGCGCGATCATGGATTGCTGTTGCGCTAACGTTTTTGTTGAGAAAGAACATATGGAGATGGTTTTCCGGGAGGACTAATGCGTTATCCGTTAAGACGCTGCCCAGGTGTTGTCTTAGGTTTTCTGCTGGCTGCAGGGGGCGCGCAGTTGCTTGCGCAGGCCGGCGGCGCGATCAAAGTCATCAAGGTAGACAACAAGAATGTTGGGTCGGCATCGAGCGCCGGCATTCTGGTGAATCGCACGCTATACGTTGCCGGCCAGGATGGACGGAACAACAGCGGCGAGGTTCCGCAGGATTTTCAGAAGGAAGTGCGCCAGTCCTTGGACCATGTGCAGGGCGTGCTGCGGGCGGCAGGAATGGATTTCGGCAATGTGGTGTGGATGAATATCTATCTGACCCATCTGTCGAATATGGATGGGATGAACAAGGTCTACTGGAAGATGATCGGAGCGGACCCGCCTGCCCGCACCGTGCTGGGGGTAGCGAGTCTGCCGAACGGCGAGAATATCGAAATCAACTGTATCGCTGTGAGCAGTGCCGCCCGCCGCCGCGTGATCCATCCGCCGGGATGGCCGCAGGGACGACACATTGATCCCGCCGGAATCGAGGCCGACGATGTTCTTTACATGTCGGCCCAGGGAAGCGTCGATCCGCTGACCGGGAAGGTAGCGGCGGATTATGCCGGAGAAGTTAAGCAGGCTCTCGATAACGTCGCCGCGGTGGCCAAGGCTGCCAACATGAGCATGGCGAATGTCATCTGGGTGAATCCCTATCTCAGTAGCAATGGCGATCCAGAACATGTGATGAATAAGATCTATGCGACATATTTCGAGTTTGGGAATACGCCGGGGCGAGGAACGATTCAGGTAGTGGATCTCCCGAATCAGGCCCATATCGGGTTCAGTTGCATTGCCGGTGCCGATCTGTCCAAACGCATGTCGATTCGTCCTAGGAATGAGAAGCCCAGCCCAACCGCAAGCCCCGGCATCCTGTATGGAGATACGCTGTATCTCTCTGCAAAGGACGCGTACGTCCCGGCCCTGGGCCTGTTTTCGCCGGAGCTGGGCATTCAGGTGCGGATGTCCATGCGTAGCCTGCTGGATGGGTTGCAGAAGGCGGATATGGATTTTTCGAATGTCGTTTCTTCAACTATCTATCTGCGTGACGTGAAGGACGAGGACCCGGTCGTGTCTCTCTACGGCACGTTTTTCAAAGACAATTTTCCGGCGCGCACGACGTTACAACAAAATTTTGATATGAAGTCGGAAGATGTCGAGCAGATTTCCTTTATCGCAGTGCGACAGCCGCTTCACTGAGGAGAGTGTGTGCAGTTTGCTTCTGTCAGGACCAAAGCACGGTTTGCAACTTTGTTCTCAGTGATTGCGCTGCCGGGCCTACTGGGTTTGCCGGTGCAGTGCCAGGCCGCTTCTGCGTCGGGCTGCCAGGTGCATGCAACAAACTACCTGGGATGGAAGGCCGAGGAGATATCCAATCCATGGGTGAAGCTGGAGATCGTTCCGCAGATCGGTGGGCGGCTGATCCAGGTCACCTTCGGCGGCCATGACTTCCTGTATATCAATCCCTTGCTGCAAGGGCAGGCGATTCCTCTGGAAAGCAAAGGGTACGGCGATCGCAACTACGGCGGCGATAAAATCTGGCCGCTGCCGGAGGGCAATCAGGATGAGCAGCATTGGTCTGGCGGCGGCAATCTGGACGACGCTCCCTTTACCCTGCAGGTGCTATCCAGCGGACCCACGTGTGCGGTGCGGTTGATCGGTCCGGTCGATCCTGAGATCGGTCAGAGGTATATCCGCGATATCAGCATCGGAGTGGATACGCCAGTGATCTCGTTCCACGTGGTGATGCAGAACATGAGCGGTTATCCGCGGACATGGTCGGAGCAGACGATCACCGAGTATCCCACCTCCCATCCGTCTGGCTCGGACAATTTCAACACGAAGTTCTCGGGAGTCACGGAAGTGAACCCGGCCAGTGCATATCTGAACGGCTACCATGTGCGCACCGGCCCGGCGGACAATTCGGCTTTCTCGGTGAGCGCGGGGACGTTCCGCGTGCATTGGAACAACATTATGCAGGAGGTCTGGATAGACTCCCAGTCAGGATGGCTGGCGGCGGTGGATGGTTCGACCGGATACACGATGGTGGAGCGCCACCGTATTGATCCCACGGCGGTGTATCCCGGCAAGGCCTCGATCATCTTTTATTCGACCGGTGAGCCGACACCACCCCCGGCGAAGGGGCAGACCAC
>Ga0307374_10014121_pt1 | contig 10915 bp, 7 predicted proteins | sample OX3MG_FD_202532 | JGI IMG/M metagenome (GOLD analysis project Ga0307374, IMG submission 202532) | Soil microbial communities from Risofladan, Vaasa, Finland - OX-3 | ecosystem: Environmental > Terrestrial > Soil > Coastal area > Acid sulfate soil | place: Finland: Risofladan, Vaasa | collected... | reverse complement strand
CGAGACGCGGGTGGCGTGGCGGCGCCTGGCCGATCAACTGATCGAAGTGGAGACAGACGAACGCCCCATGTGGATGCTTGCCACACAGGCCGAGTGGCTGGACGACGCGCTAGCTGGGACGATGCGACCCGTATGGGAAACACCCCTCGTGCGGCTGCTGCCCGCGTATGACGCCTCGCTGCTGGGCTATCGCAAGCGCGACCTGCTGGTGGCGCCCGAACACGCCAAGCGCGTGAATGCGGGCGGCGGGATCATCCATCCTACCTTGTCAGTGGATGGGCGCATCGTGGGAACGTGGAAGCAGACGCGGCGGCGCGATGGCGGCGTCGAGATTGTCGCCACGCCGTTCGAGACGCTGGCGGAAGAGGCGCTGACGGGGCTGGCTGAAGAGGTCGCGGCGGTCGGTGGCTTTTTAGAGGCTCCGGTCCTGTGGCATACCAAGTTTTTCGAAGCATAATGGCGTACAAGCTGCCTAGTCCGCCAGGTATCGTCTGAGTTCTGCAATGAACTCCTCGAAGCTGTGTTCTCGTTTTACAACTTGCTCCAGTTTTGCGCCGATCTCTGGCTGATCCAAATTGACGCTTCGGCTGATCACGTTGTTGACACGAAGAAAGGTCATACCTGCCATAAATCCAGTACGTTTATTCCCATCCACAAACGGGTGATTCTGGGCTATGCCTACCATATAGACGCAGCCTGCCTGATCAGATCCGCGCCCGCATAATACGCAGCATTCTGTGGTCGTTGGACCGCGCTCTCAAGCAATCCTTCTTCACGCAAAAATGACGACGCCTTGCCCGCCAGTCGGAGAATTTCTTCGTTGAACCGTCTTACCTCACCAGCAGTCAAATAGATGACTGGATCTCTCATCGCTATCTGTCCTTGAGATACTCGAGAACAGAGGACGTTTTGCCCAGCAGCTCATGGAAAGCATCCATAACTTCGGGGCGTACGACATCCGAGGTCACAGGCGGTTGCTCGATCATGACGCGCAATGCAGCGGCAATCCGATCCTGATCTTCGGCGGGAAACTCCTTGATACGCTCAAACACATCTTGCAACGCCTCAGTAACCATCTGCAAAGGCTCCCTTCTACACAACGGGCAAACCACAGGCAAGTTTCCGGGCAATGCACAAGTGACTTCACTATATCCCAAGCTGGCGCGGAGAGCAAACACTCAACCAAGATTCCCCCGAACCAACCGTCCCACACACATTGCATATCTGCGGAGGTTGTGGTATATTTATACGAAGAGTTCGTCCTTTAAGCACAGCCCTGTGAGGCTGAGAAGGAGAGCAGATTGTCCCTGCACGCCATCAACACACTTTCCATCCGGCTTTCGCCGCCGATCCAGCAGCGCCAGCCAACCCGGCGCATGCTGCGGCAGACGCAGCATTGGCGGCGATCCCACCTTCACTCGCCTGAGCGCGATATGAGTGAAGGCTTTTTTTTGGCCGCTACTCTCACCCCTGCGACCATCCTGACCTACCCAACACCCGGCATACCAACTATCACCATGCCCGAAAGGATTGCCCAGTGACGAGCGAACGACCCAACGACGGGAACTACACCCATGCGGCGCCTGCGGCGCCGACCATCCCGGAGTCGCCTGACGAGAAGTTGATCTTCAACGAAGAGGAGATGCGACGAGCCATCTCACGCATCGCGCACGAGATCATCGAGCGCAATTCGGGCGCCCGCGACCTCACACTGCTGGGCATGCTGACACGCGGCGAACCGCTGGCGCGGCGGCTGGCCGCCAAGATCAGCGACCTCGAAGGCGTCGCCGTCCCCACCGCCGCGCTCGATGTGACGGCCTATCGTGATGACTTGGCCGACCGCATGGCGCGCTCCGACGAGCGGCTACCGTTGCCCGTCGAGGTGACGGACCGCGTGGTGGTGCTGGTGGACGACGTACTCTTCACCGGGCGCACGGCCCGCGCCGCGCTCGAGGCCCTGCTGGACCACGGGCGCCCGCGCAAGGCGCAGCTCGCCGTGCTGGTGGACCGTGGCCACCGCGAACTGCCCATCCGCGCCGACTACGTGGGCAAGAACGTGCCAACCGCGATGAGCGAGAGTGTCGCCGTGCGCCTGCGCGAGACGGATGGCTACGACGCCGTGCTGTTGCGCCATTCCCCAGAGCAGGCTGAGTCATGATGGTAGACAGGTTAGCGGTAGAAGAGGACACGGCGACGATGGCGTCATCACCGACAACACTTCACGCGCGGACTGACACTGAGATGGCGTGGGCCAATTCAGCGCCTATTAACACGACGCGGCGCCACCTGATCGACCTGGACGACTGGACGCCCGGCGACTTCCGCGCGCTCCTTGACCGCACGGCGTACATGCGCGAGGCCATCGATCAACCTGGCAAGCGACTTGCGGGATTGCGCGAAACGCTGCATGGGCAGGTGATGGTCAACCTGTTCTATGAGAACAGTACCCGCACCCGCACCTCGTTTGAGCTGGCGGGCAAACGCCTGGGCGCCGATGTGACCAACATCGCCGCATCCAGCAGCAGCGTCACCAAAGGTGAGTCGCTACGCGATACGGTGGCGACGCTGCAAGCGCTGGGCGCAAACATCTTCGTCGTGCGCTCCAACCAATCGGGCGCGCCAGACTTGATTGCGCGGGCCATTCGCGGCTCGGTGGTCAACGCGGGCGACGGTTGGCGCGGGCATCCCACGCAGGCGCTGCTCGATCTGTTCACCATCGAACGCCACCTGGGGTCCGTCGCGGGCAAGCGCGTCGTCATCCTGGGCGACATCCTGCATAGCCGGGTGGCGCGCTCGAATCTCTGGGCGCTGACGGCGATGGGCGCCGAGGTGACGCTCTGCGCGCCGCCCACGCTGCTGCCCGCTGGCGCTGCGGCGCTCTACGCCGGGCGCAACGTCCCTGGGACTGGCGCCACCCGCAAGGTGAGCGTCGAGACCGACATCAACCATGCGTTTGAGGGCGCCGATGTGGTGATGGTCCTGCGGCTGCAACGCGAACGCCAACAGGCCGGGCTGCTGCCGTCACTACGCGAATACACCCTGCGCTATGGCCTCTCGCCGGAGCGGCTGGCGCTGGCGCGACCGGGCGCGCTGGTGATGCACCCCGGCCCGATGAACGAGGGCGTCGAGATCGACCCGGCGGTGGCGCATGGCGCGGCCTCGGTGATCGAAGAGCAGGTGGCGAACGGCGTGGCGACTCGCATGGCCGTCCTGGAATCGCTGGCGCAGGCCGGGCAGGAGGCGACGACCCATGACGCATGACGACGCTAACACCGGGCAGGCCATCCTGTTGCGCGGCGCGCGGGTGGTGGACCCCAGCCAGGGGATTGACGGCCCTGCCGCCATCCTCATCGCCAACGGGCGCATCGCGGGCATCGGCTCAGAAGGGGCCGATGGCGCGCTGGCCGAGGCGCGAGCGCGGCTGGAAGCGGACGGGCGCGAGGTCCGTGTGATCGATCTGCCGTCTGGCTGGGTCGTCGCGCCGGGCTTTGTGGACCTGCACACCCACCTGCGCGAGCCGGGCTACGAGGCGAAAGAGACAATTGCCAGCGGCGCGCGGGCGGCGGCGCGGGGTGGCTTCACCACCATTTGCTGCATGCCCAACACCCAGCCGGTGATCGACACCCGCGCCACGCTGGACTTCGTGCGCCACGCGGCGACGGGCGCGGACGCGCGCGTGCGGCCCATCGCCGCCATCAGCAAGGGCGAGGCCGGGCGCGAACTGAGCGAGATGGCGGAGCTGGCCGAGGCGGGCGCGGTCGCGTTCTCCGACGATGGGCGCCCCGTCAGCAGCAGCCGCCTGATGCGATCGGCGCTGAGCTACGCCGCGCCACTGGGCCTGCCGGTCGTCGAACACTGCCAGGATGACGATCTGGTGGGCGACGGCGTGATGAACGAGGGGCCGATGGCGACGCTGCTCGGCCTGAAGGGCTGGCCCGCCGCCGGTGAGACGATCACCCTGGCGCGCGACCTGGAGCTTGTGCGCGCGACCGGCGCCCGCTACCACGCGGCGCATCTCAGCGTGGCAGGCGCGGTCGAACTGGTACGCGCAGCCAAACGCGCCGGGCTGCCCGTCACCGCCGAGGTCACACCGCACCACCTGCTGCTGACCGACGCCTGGGTCGCAGGCGAACGCACAGGTCCGCTGTCCGACGCGCTGACGACCCTACGGGGCGAAACGCCGACGGCGGGCGACCGCTACGACACGAACACAAAAGTCAACCCGCCGCTGCGTAGCGCCGCCGACTGCGACGCGCTGCTCGGCGGCCTGTTGGACGGCACGATCGACGCCATCGCCACCGACCATGCGCCCCACACCATCGTAGACAAAGACTGCGAATACGGCGAGGCCGCGTTTGGCATCTCCGGCTTCGAGACGGCGCTGGCGGCGCTGCTGGCGCTTGTCCACACGGCGCGGCTGCCGCTGGCGACGCTGGTCGCCGCGCTGAGCGAGCGCCCCGCCCGCGCCTGGGGGCTGGACGCCGGAACGCTGCAACCCGGCGCGCTGGCCGACCTGGTGATCTTCGACCCCGACGAATGGTGGACGGTAGACCCGACGCGCTTCGCCTCCAAGGGCAAGAATACGCCGCTGGCCGGGCTGACGCTGCGCGGGCGCGTACGCCAGACATGGCTGGGCGGGCGACAAGTGTACGACGCCGCAGACGAGACCGCAGACGAGACCGCAGACGAGACCGCAAACGAGAAAGAGGGCCACATTGGAATCAAGTGAGACAGAACTGGTAGCGGTCCTGGCGCTCGAAGACGGCGCCGTGTTTTACGGGCGGCCCTTTGGCGCAATCGAGGCGTTGATGGCGCAGGGCGGCGCCAGCAAGGGGCGGCGTGGCGAGGTGGTCTTTGCCACCGCCATGACGGGCTACCAGGAGATTTGCACCGACCCATCGTATCGCGGGCAGATCGTCACGCTGACCTATCCACTAATCGGGAACTACGGTGTCGCGGTGGATGACGTGGAGTCGCGCCGCCCGTGGGTCTCGGCGCTGATCGTGCGTGAGCAGACTGAGGAGTATAGCAACTGGCGCGCGGCAGGCTCGCTCGACGACTACCTCGCGCGCAACGGCATCCCCGGCGTCTGCGAACTGGATACCCGCGCGCTGACCCGCCATCTGCGCATCCACGGCACGCTACGCGGCGTGATCCGCGCGTACCCAGCGGGCGCTCAACTCGACATCGCCGCGCTGACGGCGGAGGCGCGCACGGTCCATTCCGTCTCGGACCTGGATGTGGTGGGCGAGGTCTCGACGGAGACGCTGGAGCCGTGGGAGACGCAACCGGCGACGCACGGCCTCTTCGCTAGCGAGCGGGCGCCGCGCGTGCTGCTGATAGACACCGGCTTCAAGCGCAACATCGCGCGCAATCTGGCGGCGCGCGGCCTGGAGGTGATCGTCGCGCCGCACGACGCCGACCTGGCGCTGGTGAAGCGGCTGCGCCCGGACGGCGTGCTGCTCTCCAACGGGCCAGGCGACCCGGAGAGCGTCGCCAATCTCGTCGCGCTGACCCACGCGCTGATCTGGGAGGAGCGCATCCCGCTGATGGGCATCTGCCTGGGCCACCAGATCATCGGGCTGGCGGCAGGCGCCCGCACCAGTCGGCTGCCCTTCGGCCACCACGGCGCGAACCACCCCGTCCGCGAGGTCCGCACGGGGCGTGTCACCATCACGTCGCAGAACCATAACTTCCAGGTGGACGCAGCCACGCTGCCCACCGACAGCGGCTTCTACGTCAGCCACATCAACCTCTCCGACAACAGCGTAGAGGGGATGGCGCACGAGACACTGCCCGTCTTCTCGGTGCAATACCACCCCGAGGCGGCGCCCGGCCCCGAAGACAACCAGTATCTCTTCGACCGCTTCGCCGCGCTGATTGCGGGGGAGCGCGAGACGCTGCTGGCGGGGTAGCGGGCGACCCTACCCCCTCCCTGGCTTGGCCCTGCGAGGCCCTGCGCATTTCCCTCCCCCGTATCCGGGAGAGGGACGCAGAGGAGTGGGTGGATGATGTGGTAGTTTGCATGAGCCACGCCAGCCACAAAGGCTTTCTGCCTCCTCCCTCTCCCGCCGTGCGGGGGAGGGAAATGCGCAGGGCCTCGCAGGGCCAAGCCAGGGAGGGGGCAGGGTGGCGCCACGAACCTCACCAGGGAGCATGTCATGCCAGACAACGCGCCAAACGCCACACCCTACACCATCACCCGCGCCACACTGGCCGACCTGGGCGCCGTGATCGACCTCTACGAAGATGCGGCGCGGTGGCTGACTGCGCGCGGGATCGATCAGTGGCGACCTGGCGACTACACCGTGGAGCGGGCGCGCGGCAATATCGAGCGCGACGTGGTGTATCTGGCGTGGCGCGAAGGTAGGCCGGTGGGCAAGTTTACATTGGTGTGGGACGACCCGGAGGTGTGGGGCGAACAACCACCCGACGCGGGCTATGTGCACGGGCTGGCGGTTGCGCGTAGCGAGGCCGGGCTGGGCGTGGTGATGCTGCGCTACGCAGCGCGCATGGTCGCCCAGGCGGGTCGCCGCTACCTGCGGCTGGACTGCCTGGCGAGCAACCAGGCGCTACGCGATTACTATACACGAGCGGGATTTACCCATTGCGAAGACAAATGGTATGACGGCTGGAGTTCCAGCCTGTTCGAGCAAACAGTAGAGGCTGCGGAGATACAGGAGATAGACAAGTGACGCGCGATGACATCAAAACAGTGCTGGTGGTCGGCTCTGGGCCAATCGTGATTGGCCAAGCCGCCGAGTTCGACTACGCGGGAACCCAGGCGTGCCGGGCGCTGCGTGAGGAGGGCAAGCGCGTCATTCTCGTCAACTCCAACCCGGCGACGATCATGACTGATGAGGGCGTGGCCGACGTGACTTACATCGAGCCGCTGACCGTCGAGTCGCTGCGCCGGGTGATCGCGCGGGAGCGGCCAGATGGGCTGCTGGCGACGCTGGGCGGCCAGACCGGCCTCAACATCGCGGTCGCGCTATCCGAGGCGGGCGTGTTAGCCGAGTTTGACGTTGAACTACTTGGCACGCCGCTCAAGACGATCCAGATGGCGGAGGACCGCGAACTCTTCAAGCAACTGCTGATTGACCTGGGCATGGCGGTTCCCGACAGCAAGACGGTGAACACGCTGGAGGACGCGCAGGCCTTCAGCGACGCGGAGATTGGCCTACCCGCCGTCATCCGCCCCGCATTCACGCTAGGCGGCACGGGCGGCGGCATCGCCCGCACGCGCGCCGAACTGGCGCGCATCGCCGAGCGTGGCCTCAGCGCCAGTCCCATCCATCAGATACTGGTCGAGCAATACCTGGGCGGCTGGAAGGAGATCGAGTACGAGGTCATCCGCGACGCCAACGACGCCTGCATCACCGTCTGCAACATGGAGAACTTCGACCCGCTGGGCGTCCACACCGGCGATAGCATCGTCGTCGCGCCCAGCCAGACGCTCTCCGACCGCGAATATCAGATGCTGCGTAGCGCCGCGATCCGCATCATCCGTGCGCTGGGCGTCGAGGGCGGCTGCAACATCCAGTTCGCGCTGGACCCCCACTCCTTCAACTTCTATGTAATCGAGGTCAACCCGCGCGTCAGCCGCAGTTCGGCGCTGGCCTCCAAGGCGACCGGCTACCCCATCGCCCGCGTCGCCGCCAAGATCGCCATCGGCCTGCGGCTGGACGAGATCGGCAACGAAGTGACTGGCAAGACGGTCGCCGCCTTTGAGCCAGCGCTGGACTACGTGGTGGTGAAGATACCGCGCTGGCCCTTCGACAAGTTCCCGCTGGCTGACCGTGGCCTGGGGACGCAGATGAAGGCGACCGGCGAGGTGATGGCGATTGACCGCACCTTCGAGGCGGCGCTGCAAAAGGCGATGCGCGCCCTGGAAGTGCGCGCCGACACGCTCAACACTGTCGCCCGCGACGTGGACGACCTCGGCGAGTTCCCGCCCAACGACGTGCGCCTCTGGCGGCTACTCGACGCCATCCGCGTTGACCCCGTGGACGGCGTGATCGAGTCGCTGCACCGCGAGACCGGCATCGATCGCTGGTTCCTCGCCAAGCTGCGTCGCATCGTGCAGATGGAGCAACGTCTGGCGCGCCAACCACTGGCTCCCGCGCTGCTCCGCCAGGCGAAGCGAATGGGCTTCGCCGACCAGCAGATCGCCGACGCGCAAAACCTGCGCGCCCCCACCCCCAGCCCCTCCCCCGCTGCGGCGGGAGAGGGGAGCGCAGAGGCCCCTATGACGGCGCAGACCGTGCATGACCAGCGGCGCGCCTGGGGTATCCTGCCCACCTTCAAGATGGTGGACACCTGCGCCGCCGAGTTCGCCGCCCAGACCCCCTACTTCTATTCTACCTACGAGCAGGAGAATGAGGCGGAGCCGCTGCCGGGTCCCAAGGCAGTGGTGCTTGGTTCCGGCCCGATCCGCATCGGCCAGGGCATCGAGTTCGACTACTGCTCCGTCCGTGCGGCCCAGGCGCTGCGCGACGCCGGGGTGCGCAGCATCATGATCAACTCCAACCCCGAGACCGTTAGCACCGACTTCGATATGTCCGACCGCCTCTACTTCGAACCGCTCGATACCGAGAGCGTCCTCGCCATCCTCGAAAACGAGGCTGCCCCCACCCCCGGCCCCGCCCCCGCTGCGGCGGGAGAGGGGAGCGCGGAATGGCCTTCGCCATTCGCCACCCCCGTTCCCTCACCAACCTCCCCTCTCCCTTCGGGGGAGGGGCCGGGGGTGGGGGCGTCCGCGCTGCCGCAGGTAGCGCGTGTTCTCCCCTCTCCCGCCGCAGCGGGGGCGGGGCCGGGGGTGGGGGCGCTCCCGCCGGTGATGACGCAGTTCGGCGGGCAGACGGCGATTGGGCTGGCGGCGCCGCTGGCGCAAGCGGGCGCGCCGATCCTGGGGACCTCGGTCGCCAGCATTGACCTCGCCGAAGACCGCCGCCAATTCGACGCGCTGATGGAACAGTTGCATATTCCCCGGCCACGCGGCGCCGCCGTGCGCACGGTCGCCGAGGCGCGGGATGTCGCCGAACAGATCGGCTATCCAGTGGTGGTGCGCCCCTCGTATGTGCTGGGCGGGCGGGCGATGGAGATCGTGCGCACGACCCCCGCGCTGGAAGGCTACGTCACGCGCGTGGTCGAACAGTTCGGCGAGCATCCGATCCTGATCGACCGCTACCTCAGCGGACGCGAGATCGAGGTGGACGCGATCTGCGACGGCGAGGAGACGCTGATCCCTGGCATTATGGAACACATCGAACGGGCAGGCGTGCATTCGGGCGATAGCTTCGCCGTCTACCCCACGCGCAGCCTCTCGCCCGACGAGATCGCGACCGTTGCGCGCTACACCCGCGAGATCGCGCTGGCGCTGGGCGTGCGTGGCCTGATGAACATCCAGTTCGTCGCCACCGAGCCAACCGCGACGCCGGGCGGCAACGTCTACATCCTCGAGGTCAACCCGCGCGCCTCACGCACGGTCCCCTTCCTCAGCAAGGTGACGGGCGTGCCGATGGTGACGCTGGCCACGCGCATCACGCTGGGCGAGACGCTGGCCAGCCAGGGCTACGGCGGACTGCCCGAAGGCCTCTGGCCGACACAGCCGCTGGTCGCGGTGAAGGGACCGGTCTTCTCGATGTCGAAGCTGGTCGGCGCCGAGATGGCGCTTGGCCCGGAGATGAAGAGTACCGGCGAGGTGATGGGTATCGACAAGACGTATCCGGCGGCGCTACGCAAGGCGCTGATCGCGGCGGGGATCGACCCACCGATGCGCGATGGCGCAGCCTTCGTCAGCATCGCCAACCGCGACAAAGCGGAGGCGCTGCCCATCCTGCGCGACCTGGGCGCGTTGGGCTATCGCTTCTACGCCACACCCGGCACCGCGCAGATGCTCAGCGAGGCGGGCCTGCAAGCGGAGAGCGTCGCGCGCATCTCCGACGCCGACGAGACAATCCTGCGGCTGATCCGTTCGCGTACGGTGCAACTCGTGATCAACACGATCACCGGCGGCAGCGGGCGCGTGAAGGAAGGCATCGAGATACAGGACGGCTTCCGCATCCGCCGCGCCGCTGTGGAGGAGGGCATCCCGTGCCTCACCTCGCTCGACACCGCCCGCGCCGTCGCCCAGGCGCTCCACGACGCCAGCGGCTACTCCACGCTGCCGCTGGGGGAGTATCGGCGAGGATAAGGGTTTGAAGTCTGAGGCGAAGCCTACAACTAAACACCAAGAAGCAACGCATCTTCGACTGGCAAATCGTGCATCTGTTCGACGTTTATCCAACGGAGAAGGTTGAGGCTACGAATGGTTTGAGCAATTTCATTCTCCCTCAAAGGTGGCCGTCTTCTGATCTTCCATGCCTTTACAGCATCCAATACCTGCGTCTCAGTAATAGGCTCAACGTTAACTCCCGTAAGTTCCTGAGTAGCGAAATAGATAGTAGCTGCTATTTCTGCGCCTTTGGTATTCATACGCAAAAACAGGTCTGCTATCCGTTCGATTGTTGGTTTCCATATATTCAAGTCCGAGCGATATGCTCGCACAGCATCGACATATGTAGGGCCAACTCTGGTTATAAACATATCATTTGAGTGCTCCTCAATCAGTAAACCATTGTTCACAAGTTTTGTGACCAATGATTTAAGATCGTCTGCAAAAGGACCATAACTACCTCTCTTATAGACAAGCCCTGTTGGTATCCCACTTTCAGTTGCAAAGTATGCAATCTTCTGGAACATTACTCTCCCAACGGGCCAATGATAGGGCTGACTTTCAACAAGCGCAAGAATGCTTACCAGGGCAACCCAAGAGGCAGGCACTTTTGTATCACGGTCGTTAGTTATAGTGCTAACGTTAGGGAAGTTTTGACTCATGGGATCAGGTGTTTCACTAGCAAGAAAAATCTCATCT
>Ga0307374_10014118_pt1 | contig 10917 bp, 6 predicted proteins | sample OX3MG_FD_202532 | JGI IMG/M metagenome (GOLD analysis project Ga0307374, IMG submission 202532) | Soil microbial communities from Risofladan, Vaasa, Finland - OX-3 | ecosystem: Environmental > Terrestrial > Soil > Coastal area > Acid sulfate soil | place: Finland: Risofladan, Vaasa | collected... | reverse complement strand
CCGGAAACAACGCCCCGAATTGGCTGAGGCCGAAGCAGACCTAAGCCGTTCGCGCAGCGAGGTGGAAGAGCAGTTCCAACAGATTGCCTATGAGCTTAGAACCGAATACGACACGGCGCAGAAGACCACCGAACTACTCAAAATTTACCATGAAGGACTTCTGCCTCAAGCACGCGCTGGATTCCAATCGGGCCTAGCTGCGTACCAAAATAATCGCCAAGATTTCCAAGCCCTGCTGACTTCATTTTTGGATGTCCTCAAATTGGACGAGGAATACTGGCAAGACTCCGCTGAACGGGAAACAGCACTGGCGCGAATCGAAGAACTGACTGGATTGTCGTTACGCAGCGAAGGAGCAACGCGATGAAGGCCTATCGCGTAGGCTTCTGGCTCGCTGTTATCGGCAACTTTGTGTTGGCGATAGTCCTTGTTGGCTTGTGGCTTCACTACCGTGCTGCAAAATCGAAATCAGAAGCGGAATCACAAAACGCGGCAAGTCTCGTCCAGCAAGCCTCAACACCGAACTCGCCGTCGCCACCGCTAACATCGGACGAGACACCCTTAGTGCCGGTACAAATCTCCGCGCAGCGATTACAAAGCATCGGCGTCAAGACTGGCGAAGTCGAGGGAAAGTTCGTTGAGGACGAAATCCGCACGACCGGAAATGTCGCGGTGGACGAAACCAAACTGGCTTACGTCCAGGTGCGGTTTTCGGGCTACATCCAGAAAGTCTTTGCCGACGCGACCTACCAATATGTCCGCAAAGGGCAGCCGTTGTTCACCATTTACAGTCCCGACCTCGTGGCAACGGAACGCGAATACTTGGTTGCGAAGCAAAATCAAGAGCAAGTGGCACGGAGCACCGTGCCCGGAGTCGTTTCGGGTGCAGCATCACTGGTTAGCGCGACTGCCGAGCGGCTGAAGCAGTGGGGCGTTCCACAAAAAGAAATTGCCAGATTGGAATCGACGGACCAAGTGCAGCAAGAACTGGAAATCGATTCTCCGGCCTCGGGCTACATCACCGAACGCAACGCTCTGCCGAGCGTTGCCGTTCAGCCGGGAATGCGCCTCTACACCATCGCCGATCTTTCAACCGTTTGGGTTCAAGCGCAGGTGTTTCAGAACGACCTCGGACGCATCAAGATCGGCGATCCCGCCACGCTCACCGTGGATTCGTACTCTGGCAAGATTTTCGCAGGCCGCGTCGACTTCATTTATCCGCAAGTGGACATGAATACGCGAACGGCGAACGTGCGCATTGTCTTTTCGAACTCGGGGTTACTGCTCAAACCGGGTATGTTCGTGAACGTGGACCTCAAGGTTCCGATGGGCCATCACCTCATAATCCCTGCGACTGGCGTTCTTCAGTCCGGAACTCGACAGATTGTTTTTGTGGATCGTGGCGATGGCTATCTGGAACCACGTGAGGTTCAATTGGGCGCGCGCGTCGAAGACAACTTTGTGGTTCTGAAAGGACTGAAGGCGGGCGAGCGCATCGTCACCTCCGCTAATTTTCTCATCGACTCGGAAAGTCAGCTCCAGGCGGCGCTTGGCTCCTTTGTTCCACCTCCACCCGGTGCTGGCGCAGCGTCTGTTATCAATGCTCCGCGGTCGAATATCGAATTCAGTTCGAATCCAAGCCCTCCTCACCAGGGAAGCAACGTCTTCCGTGTGAAACTCACAAACACAACTGGGTCGCCCATTCCCGGTGCAGAAGTAACCGTCACGTTTTCCATGCCAGCCATGCCAGCGATGGGCATGGCAGCGGTGCATATTCCTATCAGCCTCAGCGATAAAGGAAACGGTGTTTACGAAGGATCAGGCCAGTTGGGAAGCGGCGGAGCTTGGCAAGTGACAATCCTCGCGCGAAAAAACGGACAAACGATCGCCAGCAAGCAATTGAATATGAACGCCACGGGAGGGATGTAACATGATCTCCCGATGGATTGACGCGTGCGCTCGAAATCGCTTCCTTGTTTTCGCGGGCACGCTGCTGCTTGTGCTCGGGGGTATCTGGGCTTTGCGCCGCATTCCACTTGATGCTTTGCCGGATATCTCCGACGTAGAAGTAATCATCCACACTCCGTGGGCAGGACAACCACCAAACCTTATCGAGGACCAAGTCACCTATCCCATTGTCACGTCTCTTTTGGCTGCCCCCCAGGTCAAGGCAGTGCGCGCGCAAACGATGTTTGGCGATTCGTACGTCTTTGTCGTCTTCGAAGATGGAACCGATCTCTATTGGGCGCGGTCGCGTGTCCTGGAATATCTGCAACAGATACAAGGGCGCTTGCCAGAAAATGTTCACCCCGTTATTGGACCTGATGCAACCGGCGCAGGCTGGGTCTACGAGTACGCCTTAATTGACCACAGCCACAAATACAGCTTGGCTGATCTTCGCAGTCTCCAAGACTGGTATCTGCGGTATCAACTCGAAACCGTTCCTGGTGTGGCTGAAATTGCCACGATTGGCGGATTCGTCCGCCAGTATCAAGTCAATTTGGATCCGGACAAACTGCGCGCCTACGGAATTCCTCTCTCCACGGTAATTGAAAAAGTGAGAAGCAGCACGAATGAGGTTGGCGGACGCTTGCTGGAGTTGGGCGGCGCGGAATACATGATTCGCGGCCTTGGTTATCTGCGTTCATTGAACGACCTAGCAGATGTGCCAGTGGCAACAAAGAACGGTACGCCGGTGTTGATTCGCGATTTGGGAACGGTTTCATTCGGCCCAGATATTCGGGAAGGAGTTGCGGAATGGCAGGGCGAAGGGGAAACAGTCGGCGGAATCGTCGTAATGCGCTACGGAATGAACGCTCTGACCGTGATCAACGGAGTCAAGCAGAAACTGGCCCAGATCAAATCTTCGCTGCCGCTTGGGGTAGAGATTGTTTCAGGTTATGACCGCTCTGGCCTGATCCGCAATTCCATCAGCACGCTGCAACGCGATCTGGTCGAAGAGGCGATCATCGTTAGCATCGTCATCATCCTTTTCTTGTTTCATTTTCGTTCGGCCTTCATTCCCATCCTCACATTGCCCATCGCTGTGATCGCCGCGTTCATTCCGATGTACTACCTCCACGTAAGTTCAAACATCATGTCGCTGGGGGGACTTGCGCTCGCGGTTGGCGTGCTGGTGGACGCAGCAATCGTGATGGTCGAAAACGGTTACCGACATCTTGCGGAGCGTCAATCCGAAGCGCCACTAGAGGTTTCTGCCCCGGAGCGACATCGCATTTTGCTCGACGCGGCCAAGCAAGTGGGACCTGCCATCTTCTTTTCGCTGCTCATCATCGTGGTGTCTTTCCTGCCTGTCTTCATGCTGGAAGCCCAGGAAGGACGTATGTTCCGTCCGCTGGCATGGACAAAGACACTGGCCGTTGGTTTCTCTTCGCTCCTGGCGATCACACTCGTTCCGGTGTTGATGATTCTTTTCATTCGCGGGCGCCTCCGACCAGAATCACGAAATCCAATTTCTCGCATCACGCAAGCAGTGTATCTGCCGGTCTTACGCCTTTGCTTGCGCTATCGCAAGACAACCCTGTTACTCAATCTGATCTTTTTGCTCGTGACGCTGCCGCTCGCTCTTCACATTGGCAGCCAATTCATGCCACCGCTCTTTGAAGGCTCTGCCCTCTATATGCCGACAGCCTTGCCCGGAATTTCCATCGGGCAAGCGTCGCAGTTGCTGCAAGAGCAAGACCGGATTATTCGCACCTTTCCCGAAATCGAAACCGTTTTCGGAACCGTGGGGCGCTCCGACAGCGCGACTGACAATGCTCCGCTCGATATGTACGACACAACGATCATGCTCAAACCGCGCAGCCAATGGCCTGTCGGTATGACTTACGAGAGGCTCATTCAGGCGATGGATGCGAAGCTCCAGTTCCCAGGGTTGTCGAACACCTGGACGATGCCGGTCGAAAACCGCCTCGACATGGAACTCACAGGGATCAAAACGCCCTTGGGTATGAAAATTCAAGGGCCAGCCCTTGAGGGAATCCAGCAGGTGGGAGAGCGGATTCAGCAAATGCTATCCGCGCTCCCACAGACGCGCTCGATATTCGCCGAGCGTGTCTCGCAAGGTTTCTACATCAACATCGCAGTGAATCGAGAGGAAGCAGCTCGCTACGGACTTACTGTGGCGGATGTGCAACAGGCGGTCGAATCAGGAATTGGAGGTGAGAACATCGCCGAAAATATCGAAGGCCGGGCGCGCTATCCCATCAATGTCCGCTACAACCGGGATTTTCGGGACAACATCGATGAATTGCGACAGGTGTTGATTGCCACTCCTTCTGGCGCACAAATCCCGATTGCGGAAGTTGCCACGATTTCGTTCTCACGCGGACCAGCTATGATTCGCGACGAAGACGGGACGCTTACCGGGTATGTGTACTTTGACCTGAACACGAAGGACTACGGCGGATTCGTTCAGAGTGCCGATAAATTGCTTCGACAGAAACTAGCTCTGCCGTCCGGCTACACCTATAAATGGTCAGGCGAATACGAATTTGAGTTGCGTGCGAAGAAGCGGCTCCAGCTTATCTTGCCGATTGTCTTCTTCGTCATTTTTCTGCTGCTTTACATGATATTTCACTCTGTTACAGAGGCCGTCGTCCTCATTTTTCCCACCATCTATGCGCTCACCGGCGGCATCATCCTCCAGCGAATTCTCGGATACAACTTTAGCGTAGCGGTCTGGGTAGGCTATATCGCTCTCTTCGGCATCGCAGTCGAAACGGGCGTCGTGATGGTGGTATACCTCCATGAAGCTCTGGACCGTCATATCACAACCGGCGTTCCACTGAAACATGAAGACATCGAAGCAGCGGTAATCGAAGGCGCCGTCCAACGTCTGAGGCCAAAATTAATGACGGTGTGTGTTGTTCTTGCGAGTTTGATTCCCATTCTCTGGGAAACCGGCGTTGGCTCAGATGTCATGAAGCCAATTGCGGCTCCCATCGTGGGCGGTATGATCACATCGACGATTCATGTCCTGATCCTTGTGCCGGTATTCTTCGCGCTCATGAAGGAGCGCGCCCTACGGCGTGGCGTATTACAGTCAAGAGAACCTCAGGTCAGGTGAGTAGCCCAAGCGGGCGTTTGCCGGGACGACAGGTCCAAGCAAAAGTTGAGCATGTGACAATCAAGTGCGCGAGGGGCCAAAATCAGCCGACTGTCACGAAATTGTCACACTAAACCGCATAAAACAAACAAAAATCAGCAAACTCCAGAAAACTGAAAACGGCGCTATCTGACGGCTGGCAAAGGGATTTAGTTGGATTTTGTGTCAGATAGCAAAACGGCGATTTAATTTTTCAAGACCGCCGGTTTCAACCACTCACCCACCCCTCCGCAGCTCCCAGTTATTATATTGCAGCCCGCCCCGCAATATCGAGCAGGCGTTGCTCCTCATTTGCAGGATGCTTGCTGCCACGTCCCCCGGACGGGCTTTTCCTCGGCAAAAAATAGTGGGGCAGAACGCCCGGCCAAACTGTGCGCGTTGGTGTATTCTGTCGCGCGATCGTGAGCCTGGGAGAAGTTCGATTCGCAAATATAATCTGGCGCTGATTGGATTCGGAAATGTCGGCCGGGAACTCGTGCGTCTCTTAACCGCCAAGGAAGGTGAACTGCGCAAGAACTATGGCATCGAGTGGAATCTCACCGGCGTGGCGTCGCGGCGAATCGGCTGGATTGCGGATCCCAATGGCCTCAATCCATCGGCTGCCCTAGCGCAACGTTGGCCGGAGGCGCGCGGCGGAAAGACTCCGAAAGATGTCCGCGAATGGATCGCCGCGTCGCGAGCAGATGTTGTTTTTGAGGCCAGCTCGCTCAATCGCCAGACAGGCCAGCCTGCAATCGATCATTTGAAAGCGGCGCTGGAAGCGGGCGCACACGCGATCAGCGCAAACAAAGGGCCGGTGGTTCACGCGTATCATGAACTTTGCGCATTGGCCATAAAAAACGGACGCAAATTCTTCTTTGAATCGACGGTGATGGACGGCACGCCGGTTTTTTCCATGTTTCCGCACTGTTTGCCTGCCGTTGAGCTGCGCGGCTTCCGCGGAATTTTGAATTCCACCACCAACGTCGTGTTGACTGAAATGGAAAAGGGCCTAAGCCTAGAGCAAGCAGTGAAGAAGGCGCAGGAAATCGGCGTCGCGGAAACGGATCCATCGGACGATCTGGACGGCTGGGACGCCGCCGTAAAAGTAGCTGCACTAACGATTGTGCTGATGGGCGTGCCGATCAAGTTGGAAGAAATCGAGCGCGTGGGCATTCGCGCTCTGCCGCCGGAACACGTTCGAGCAGCGCGCGCGGCCGGCATGAGGTATAAATTAATCTGTCGCGCGGAACGGACTTCCGATGGCCGGATGCACGCAAGCGTCAAGCCGGAGCAATTGCCGATGAGCGATCCTTTCGCTCTGCTCGAGGGTACGACATCCGCGCTGCGATTGGACATGGACGTCTTCGGGCTGTCGATCATCGAGCACAAGCCGGGCGTAATCGCCACGGCCTATGGCTTGCTTGCGGATTTTATTCGCGCCGCGAAAAGTTGAAACGTTGACTCAGGAAAAATTGCGATGAACACTCCGGCATTTCGAGAAAAAGATAAAGCACGGAAGCCGTTGGCGCTTGACGTGAACTGGGTGCGCGCGCAATTTCCTGCATTGAAGCAAATGGTCAACGGTCACTCCGCTGCTTTTCTCGACGCGCCCGCAGGAACGCAGGTGCCGCGGCGCGTGATCGACGCCGTCCGCGACTATTTTGAAAACTCAAACGCGAATACATGCGGCGCGTTTGCCACCAGCCGCCGCACTGACGCGATGATTTCCGCAGCGCGCGCGGCGATGGCGGATTTTTTCAACTGCGACGCCGACGAAGTGTTCTTCGGTCCCAATATGACGACGATCACGTTTGCCCTGGCTCGCGGAATCGGCCGGGATTTGCGCGCTGGCGACGAGATTGTCGTCACCACACTCGACCATGACGCGAACGTCGCCCCGTGGCGCGCGCTCGAAGAACGCGGCATCGTTGTGCGGCAGGTAGATATTCGCGAGGAAGACTGCACGCTGGACACGGAAGACCTCCGGCGGAAAATCACGCCGCGCACGAAGCTCGTCGCCGTGGGTTACGCGTCGAACGCCGTCGGAACCATCAATCCCGTCGCCGAGATCGTGAGATTCGCGCACGACGCGGGCGCGCTCGCGTTCATTGACGCCGTGCATTACGCGCCACACGGCTCGATTGATGTTCGCGCGCTCGATTGCGATTTTCTCGCGTGTTCCCCCTACAAATTCTTCGGTCCGCACATGGGCTGCATGTACGGCAAGCGCGAACTACTATTACGCTTTCGCCCATACAAAGTGCGCCCCGCGCCGGAAACTCTGCCGGACCGCTGGGAAACAGGTACGCAGCTCCACGAAGGGCTCGCGGGAGTCGCGGCGGTGACTGAATACTTGGCGGAATTGGGTCGCAAATGCGATCCAGCGACAGCGAGTACGCGCCGCGCGTCTCTTGTGAGCGCCCATCGCACTATGCGCGAATACGAAATGAATTTGGCGGCGCGGATGATTCGCGGCCTGCTGGAAATTCCGGGACTGCGTTTTTACGGCATTTCCGATCCTGCGCGTTTTGCCGATCGCGTGCCCACCGTCGGCGTGCGGCTGGCGAATTGCAAGCCTCTTGATGTCGCGAAGTTTCTCGGCGATCGCGGCATTTTCACGTGGGACGGAAATTACTACGCGTTGAATTTGACGGAGCGTCTCGGCGTCGAAAAAGATGGCGGATTGCTGCGCATCGGCCTCGTACATTACAACACAAGCGACGAAGTCGACCGCCTCCTCGCCGCTCTCCGCGAATTCGCCGCATCACGCCAACCCTAAATTCTCCGCGAGCTAATCCACCTCGCTCCGGACAGCCGCATAAATCTGGCCGTTCCGTTTCCTCATTGATTCCGGTTATCCTGTATAGGTTCTGTAAGCGGCTTATCGAAAACGAAATGGCGAAACGACCAAAACCAATTGTGCTGACCGTGCTCGACGGCTGGGGCTATTCGCCCGAGACGAAAGGCAACGCGATCGCGATCGCGCGCAAACCAAACTACGACGCACTGCTCAAGAAATTCCCGAACGTCTTGATCAACACGTCCGGGCCATTCGTCGGGCTCCCTCAGGGCCAGATGGGAAATAGCGAAGTCGGCCACTTGAACATGGGCGCGGGCCGGATCGTGCAAATGGATATCACGCGCCTCGATGCGAAAATTGTTTCGGGTGAGTTTTTCAAGGAGCCGCTGTTGCTCGACGCGATGCAGCGCGGCCGCACTCGTCAATTGCATCTGATGGGTCTCGTCAGCGACGGCGGCGTGCACTCGCATATCAATCAGCTGTACGCGCTCCTGCGCATGGCGAAAGAGAATAAAGTAGAGCGCGTCTTCGTCCACGCTTTCACGGACGGCCGCGACACTCCGCCGAATTCAGGCATCGATTTTTTGCAGCAGCTCCAAAAGAAAATGCGTGAGCTCGGAGTTGGCCAAATCGCGAGTGTCAGCGGCCGCTATTACGCCATGGATCGCGACAATCGCTGGGAGCGCATCGAGCGCGCCTATCGCGCCATCGCGCATGGCGATTCGCAGGCGAAATTTGACGACCCGATTGCCGCTATGTGCGCGAGCTACGAAAAATTGATCACCGACGAATTCGTTGTGCCTGCGGTGATCACCACGAAAGCGGTGCCTGGCAAGCCTGCCGCACCTCGGGCCGTGATTCGCGACGATGACGCGGTGATTTTCTTCAACTTCCGCGCTGACCGCGCGCGCCAAATGACCCGCGCTCTCGCGGAGCCCGGCTTCAAGGAATTCCCGGATCCCGAGCGGCCGAAAAATCTTTGCTATATCGCGATGACGCAATACGAAAAAACATGGCCGTGGCTGCGTTACGTTCAGAGTCCCGAAAAGCTCGAGCATATCCTTGCGCAAGTGTTCGGCGAAATGGGTTTCAAAAATTTACGCTGCGCGGAAACGGAAAAGTACGCGCACGTCACTTATTTTTTCAACGGCGGCATCGAGAAGGCATTTCCGGGCGAGGAGCGCATTCTCGTGCCATCGCCGAAAGTTCCCACGTATGATCTGCAGCCCGAAATGTCCGCGGCCGGAGTCGCGGATGCGGTCATAAAGGCAATCGAGAAAGGCGACTTCGACGCCATCATCATGAATTTCGCAAACGCGGACATGGTGGGGCACACGGGAAAACTCGAAGCGACGATCAAGGCGGTTGAGACCGTCGACGAATGTTTGGGACGCATTTACAAGTCCCTCTCGCCGCGCGGAGGCGCCTGGATCATCACCGCCGATCACGGCAACGCGGAGACGATGATCGATCCCGTCACCGGCGGCCCGCACACATATCACACCACGAATCCCGTGCCCTTCATCTTGCTCTCTGAGGACAATCACGCGCGCTTGCGTCCCGGTGGTTCGTTGCGAGACATCGCGCCGACGCTCCTCGGCATTTTGGATATTCCCGTGCCAAAGGAAATGACCGGCCGCGATTTGCGCACGCCTTCGAAATGACGTCCAAACCACGTGAAAATCCATGAACAGACCAGCGCCTAAAGACACCAAGCTCTTAATTTGCGTTTGGCATGCGTTCACGCTATGGCGCCCGCCGCAGGATATGGATGCGCGAATCACCCGGCGTTGGCCGGACTTGAACGTGGTCCATTTGCCGGGCTACGAGCACGTAATCGACGAACTGCCGGACGCCGATATTTTGGTCGGCTACTCATTGCGTCGCGATCAGTTTGCGCAGGCAAAAAAACTCAAATGGATTCACTCCACGGCCGCAGGCGTGGGCCAACTCATGTATCCGGAGCTTCGGCGGAGCAGCATTGTATTGACCAACGCGGGCGGAATACACGCCGTTCCAATGTCCGAGCATCTGCTGGGGACGATCATCGCGATGGCGCGGCGCTTCCCAGACGCGATGCGCTATCAGGCGCAAAGCCATTGGGCCCAGCAGGAACTATGGGACGCACAGCCGCGGCCGTTCGAATTAAGCGGGCGAGTGCTGCTCATCGTCGGTTTTGGCTCTACCGGGCGCGAACTCGCGCGGCGCATCCAGCCGCTCGGGATGAGAATTTGGGGCATCACCCGTTCGGGACGCGGCGACGCACAACTTGCTGAGCGTATTCTGCCCGCGACGGAGCTTGCGAGCGCGCTGCCGCAAGCGGATTTCGTGGTGCTGGCCGCGCCGGAAACTCCCGAGACTCGTCAAATAATCGGCGCGAAGGAGTTCGCGCTCATGAAGCCTGACGCCTATCTAATCAACGTGGCGCGCGGCACTCTTGTGGATCAGGCAGCACTGGCAGAGGCGCTGCGAGTTCGCACAATCGCAGGAGCGGCCATCGACGTTACCGAGGACGAGCCGCTGCCGCCGGAGAGTCCGCTGTGGAAGCTCGACAACATTTTCATCACTCCGCACGTTAGCGCGGTGACCGAACGTATGTGGACACGTCAGATGGACTTGCTGATGGAAAATCTGGAAAGATGGTTCGACGGGCGGGAATTGCTCAATCGAGTTGACTTTGCGCGCGGTTACTGAATCCTGCTCCAAATCTTGCCAATAAAGCGGCGACGCGATAGGCCCTAATCTCCGGCTTCAGCCTTTGTCGCGATGTAGCCTGCGCGGGCGTAGACGACCACCTTCTTCATCTTTCCCTTTTTGTTAGCCACCATCAGCGGCTCGCCTTTATCGTCCACCACTTCCACCTTGATCTTGTGATATTTGCCATCGCGCTCAGCTTCCGGAGGAACGTAGCCGAGCGAATACTGGTTACGTAGAAAAGCCACCACGTCATTGAAAATGTCCGGCATTTCGCCTTCGAAGCGCGGGAACCACGCGTAACCACCCGTGA
>Ga0307374_10014117_pt1 | contig 10919 bp, 4 predicted proteins | sample OX3MG_FD_202532 | JGI IMG/M metagenome (GOLD analysis project Ga0307374, IMG submission 202532) | Soil microbial communities from Risofladan, Vaasa, Finland - OX-3 | ecosystem: Environmental > Terrestrial > Soil > Coastal area > Acid sulfate soil | place: Finland: Risofladan, Vaasa | collected... | reverse complement strand
AAAAAATCTGGGCCGCCCCCTCAGTCTCTTGCTTGGGAGTAGCATCCATTTGAGTGAGAGCAGACGAGCAAAGGTTTCTGATTACTTTTAGATGTTCTTTATTATCAGTCCAGGCCAGCAAATTAAAATGTGCTTTTACGGGCAGCCTTTGTTCTCCGATAGCTTCATTTAAAAAATTATCTGTGGAATCTTTTGCGATTGAATTTTCCCGGCTGTAGGCTGACAAGGACTGCAACCTTAATCTTTTACTTTCTAATTTTTGTATGGTCTTCTGCACATCATCAATAAAAACATACTGGCTGTAAATGTGATTGCAGGAAAGGAGTTGACCAATGGGTGAAGCAAAACCAACGCTAAACTTTGTTTTATCGGTGGAGTATTTATCATAGTTTATCCTGGAGCCGCATAACGGGGGAACAAATTCAGCATCGGCCATGGTGTAAAGCTGACAATAGTTTTCTCCTATCTTCCATTCATCTTTAAATTCAATATCCCTAACTATATTTTCATCTGTTTGCAAATTCAAATACTTTACAATTAAGTCAATAAGGTCTCCGTTATTTAATCTGGTAAATGAAATAAAACCACTATCAGATAATATTTTTTCAAACTGGCCAACATTATTAATGAATTCCTGATAATGTTTTAGCTGTAATGTTTCTTCGGGTACTATTGTTCTTTTCAGTAAACTTGAAAATATAGAAGAAGATGCTTTGCGATTTGCTGGTTTCTTTGTCAGCATGATAAAACATTCATGATTCAAATAAGGCCGTTCATTAAAAAACCGTTCACTGCTTCTGCTTAAAAAGCTGGTGTCTTCTTTTAAGAAATCGGCACTATATTTTTCTTCTGTAAACCAATCCTGTTTATATAAAACAGCATTAACAGGCAATACTTTTATCGCCTTAATCCAGGAGTGATGAAATGCCTCATAATCGTCGTTACTCATCGTAAACAATTCCGGCAGTTCAACTTTAAATACAACAGTTATATCTCCTATTTTTGAAAGAATAGCATCATGTTCCACTCCATAAACGGGTAATATGTCGAGCAGATTTTTCATTTAAGTAATTGCTTTTTTAAAAGAACTATTGAATAGCTTTTAATGACCTTTGGCACAGCTTTTTTAGCTACCTTTTTCATTAAGCCAAATTCGCCGTAAGTACGGCTGAGTTTATATACATACATGAATAATGTGGTTGACAGGGAAACAATTAAAGCCAAACAAATAAATACATTTACGCCGCAGATATAAATGATGGCAAAGAATATCAACAAGGCAACAAGCCCTCCCCCTAAGTACCAGATGTACTGTGCCTTCAATCCCTTAAACTCAATGGGCTTGTTGATGCCTTTGTTGATTTGATATACACTGTTGCTCATATTTTCTTTCTTACATTTTTAACCAGTAGTATAAAAGGAAATAACTGCAAAAATTTGTCCAATGGCTGATATTGGTTGGGTAAACGGGGTAGGACTACCCCCGTAAGTAGATTGAAAATGAAGGAAGTAGGTGATCTGAAATAATTGGAATGAGTTATTGATAAGTGTGGTAATCAAGTATTATTTGTACATTTAATTTTTAAAAATCAAAGTAATATAGAACTAGAACACGGCCAATTGGCAAGTTGCTGGTAATCCTTTCGAGACGAATCACATTTTTTAAACATCATAACAGGAAATGAACTACTGGCATATGCAACTTCACCCTAACGACCAAAATTGGGGAAAGGAAAAAGAATTATTACAAACTCTAGGACTCATCGGTTTAGGCGAATGGGATGAAAAAAGAAACCAACAAGATTTCTTTGAAAATAAAATGCAAGTAGGTGACATTGTAGCAATAAAAAGAGCTAGTAATTTAATCGCATTAGTTGAAGTTACAGGCGACTATGAATATGCAGACGAGACAGGAGTTTTAGATTGGTTTGAGAGAAGAAGAAAAGTGAAAGTTCTTGATTGGTACAAGCCTGAATACAATTACTACGTTTCTCCGCGAGGAACTCTAACAAGATGCAACACAGACAATGAAGATGCGGAATCAAACATATCAATAACTTCATGGTATAACAATATAATTAGCAAAAGACTTATGACTGAAACTAAAAACGTATTACTATATAAGCATCAAATTATATTGCAAGGTCCGCCCGGGACAGGCAAAACAAGGCTTGCCAAAATTCTAGCTGAAGATTTAATTAAACCAAATACTGTTGGCAATCCAATTGCAATTATTAATAATTTCTTTTCGACATTTGACCCGAACAATGAGCAAAGAAAAACAGAGAAGACAAATAGAGAGAAATTACTTAAAGATTTTCAGCAAAAATTCCCGATTGACAGTTTAAAAGAAATGACTTTAGATGATTATTGTGCAGGAAAAGGAGACAGAAATAATTTTTGCTGGTGGATAGAAACTGGACTTAAATCATTGGGCAAGTATTCTCCTGGAAGTGCCCGTTCATATTTAATCTATTGGAGTAAAGATGAAGAAGATTACAAAAAATACGGTAAGCTTGTAAAGGATATAGATAGCGACGATGAAGCAATGCAAAAAATTGCTGAGCTTTTGCAAAAAGTTGTTAAAGCAAAAAATCCAGATAGTGCAATGGAGTATTATGGTGATAGTTTTTTGCTTAAAATTTTGAATTCCTATTTCCCTGACGAATTTTTTCCTATAAACGGCAGGGAAGCATTGGATAATGCACTAAAATTGTTTGGTGTTAATTCTACTAGCTTAACCAAGTTTGAGAAGAATAAAAAATTGAACGAGTTATTCAATTTAAAAAATCAAGAATTCAAAAAGGATGTTGATGCTTTTGAGTTCATGCGTTTCCTTTTTGATAATTTTAATTTAAAAACTGGAGAGGATATTGACACAAACCAAACAGTAATTTCAAAAGGTGAATACCAGCTTATACAGTTTCATCCAGCTTATTCTTATGAAGATTTTGTGAGAGGTATCGTGGCATCTACAGGAGATAAAGGAATTGAATATAAAACTGAAAATAAAATATTAGCAGAGTTTGCACAAAAAGCAAAGGATAATCCTAACGCAAACTATGTTCTGATTATTGACGAAATCAACAGAGCAAATCTACCTGCAGTATTAGGCGAACTGATTTATGCTTTGGAATATCGTGGCGAAGAAGTTACAAGCATGTATAAATACGAAAATGAACATGAAATAATTCTTCCTAAAAATTTATACATTATTGGAACTATGAACACAGCAGACCGTTCTGTGGGTCATATTGACTATGCTATCCGCAGACGATTTGCATTTGTAGATGTTTTGCCTGATGAATCTGTTATTATTTCTGACACAGCGAAAACACTCTTTCAATCGGTAAAGGCAATTTTTACTACACACACTTCGCCTGATTTTAAGATAAATGACATATTAATTGGACATAGTTATTTCCTTGCAGAAGATGACACTAAACTGCAAATGAAGCTACTGTACGAAATAAAACCAATCCTTAAAGAGTATTTAAAGGACGGAGTTTTATTAGAGACTGCTAAAAATGAAATTGACAACTTAAATGTCTAAACTTCTATTAAACAGGGAATTTTCAGAACATTCTTATAATGTTGATATATCTGCATGTGAACATGATTTCATAAACCCAATTCTCTTTAAGGGAAGGGAAGATTGTGTTTGCGTTTCAATAGGCAAAGATGATACAACAAGAACTCTTTCTTCAAGCTATTACATTGGAACGGATTGGTTATTGAAAGATAAAGTTGCTGTTTTTATTTCGTCTAAACTCAACAACTCAAGCATAAAAATTGATTACCTGAACATGTTGTTTTCATGTTTGCGGCATCCAGAAATAATTAATCATACCCGAGAACTTTATGAAATAAAATTAGAGGAGCCATACATTGAAATTGAGCAAAAAAATGATATTTTAACGCCTTTGCTTATAGTCCAGTATCTACAAATTCTAAAAAGCATTGTTAGAAAGGGATTAAAGCAATCCTATTATAAAGTTGAAAATAATCTTCACGGAAAAATCAAGGGAAAGGTTTTAGTTGCACAGACAATTAAGCAAAACATTTTTAAGAATAAACATTTGAATGTGGTTTGCTCTTATGATGAATTTGGCTTAAACAGCATGGAAAATAGGCTTCTAAAAAAAGCATTGGTATTTTGCCAACATTACCTTTCACTATTCCCAGATTATTTAAAATTTGTTTCACCTGTTATGACATTTTGTTTGCCAGCGTTTGAGATGGTAAGCGAAAAAATAGAGCTTAATGAAATTAAAACAAGTAAACCCAATGCCTTTTACAAAGAATATTCAGAAGGCATCAGAATTGCAAAACTGATTTTAAAACGTTTTGGGTACAATATTAAAAACACAGAGAAAAAAGAAACCATTCAAATCCCCCCTTTCTGGGTGGATATGTCTAAGCTGTTTGAATTGTATGTTTTGGGATTATTGAAAGAACGTTACGGTAATAATGTAGAGTATCATTTTACAAAGCAATACAACGAATTGGATTTTTTACTTAACACAGAACAGGAAAAAATTATTATTGATGCAAAGTACAAACGTAAATATCAACAACATTATGACATAGATGATATTCGCCAACTTAGCGGGTATTCCAGAATCAAAAAAGTAGCTGAGCATTTAGGCTACAATTCGGACGAAGAACAATCAAAAGCAGTGATAGATTGTCTAATAATATATCCTGATCAAAACGCAACCCTTAACTTGAATGACAATCTAAAAAAGGAACCTATCCGACAATTTGTAAAATTTTATAAACATGGGGTTCGGTTACCTGAAATCAATTAGATCTAGAATTTAAGCGGCAACACGTGCTGGAGACTAAAAAACGATTTCGTCATTAAATTAAACTCTTAATCCTTTTGCTTTTTTTGTTAACTCTTTTTTAGGCAACAATGATTTTTCCATTTTAACAACAGGAGCTTCCTTTGTTTCAACTATAGTTTCATCCGCCACACCATGTTGCTTCATCTGATTCTCCTGAATCTTTATAGAAATTTCCCTTTCCAGTTTTGAAACATCTTTTTTCAATTGCGCCAGTTCATTTTCCTTTTCAAATGGTTTTACAATCAATTGCTGAAGCATCGGAATGTTTTGCTCTAATTCCTGTAGATTCTTTTCATACTTTACTTTTAAAGCCTCTACTCTGTCAATAGCATTAATGAAATACCTGGCAGCAATCTTTGGGTTATCTATATTAATATGCCCCTGGTTCCATAAATATTTTATGCCACTTTCTTTGCTCTCTGCAAAGAGAATATTTTTATAGTGGTACTCAAACATTCCTTTATCATCGTAGGTTTCCCGTTGCCTTCTAATAAATAATTCAAAGCCATACAGGCTACCAATTTTCAACGTATCACTTTCTTCAGCCCCCGGCTCCCATGTTGCAGAAAGTTGAATTAAATACTTCCCGATTATTTCAGGATCTGCTGAACTTACATCATTTAATAAAACGGGATTGGCTTTTACACCTTCTTTATCAAATTGTAATTGGCTTCTGTAAGCGGTTGCATCAAGGGCTAGTTTATTAATTGTATGTAGTGTACTTTCTTTATCCACTTGCATACTTTCTAAGTGAAATTTGGAACGAATCACTTCCTTATGATGCGCAACTTTCAGGCTTTCCAATACAGCAATCTTCTTTTCCATTTTTGATTTCTCCAATAAAGTTGTATCACCGGAAAGAATAGCGATGTATTCTGAAAAATTCATTCCGCTCTTTTCATCAATAGAGCCCTCATCAATTGTTCTTACATTCAATTCACAATTTTTCATCTGGTTGATAAATGTTTGCTTATTTTTTAGTAGGTTAAATTTATAATTATCCAATGATTGTTCTACAGCATAAATGTAATTGACCACTTTGTTTTCGTAAGCTTCTTTCGCTAAAACATTACCCTGTCTTGCTCCGCGGCCATTTCGTTGCTCCAGTTCCGAAGGTTTCCATGGAATGTCCAAATGGTGCATTGCAACCACTTTCTTTTGAACGTTAAGGCCGGTTCCGGCTTTTTCAGTACTGCCTAACAATATCCTTATTTCGCCACTATTCATTTTGCGAAACAGTTCTGGTTTTTGCCTGTCCGTCCAGTCATGTATGAAAGTGATATGATTAGCAGGTATTGAAAAATCAGTTATCAACTTATTTTTCAACGCATCATAAATATTAAACACACCCGGTTTAGGTGTACCAATATCACTGAAGATAATCTGCGTACCTTTTTGCTCATTACTTAAATGGTATAACTCCGAAACTTTTCTTGCACAAACATTCACTTTATGATTAGGATGGTCTTCATAGATGAATGGGTTAATGAGCCTCATATCTGCCGCCATCTTTTTGGCATAGTTGGTGGCAATCAGCATCCTGCCTTTATCTTCTTCTTTAGTTAACGGAAGCCTGCCAATTAATTCAGCATCGCCGGTTTTAGCAAATGCCATTAGCTTCTTAGTAAACTCCTGTTGGTCTGGCGTGGGTGGAATATTTACCAATTGCTCTTGCAATTCAGGTTTATCTAAATTAATATGCCGGGCAGTTTTATAATCGGTGATTTCATTGTAGAATAATGCCAGTTCAGGTACTTTAATAAAATGACGGAACCGTTCTTTAGCAATAATTTCATTGGTAACAGAAAATTCAAAGTCAACTGTTTTTCTTGCAAACACTGCCGCCCAGGCATCGAAGTTTTCAATCTGTTGCCTTCTCATTTCATTTGGCCGCAGATATTTAAACAGCAAATACATTTCAGTGAGGCTATTTGAAATGGGTGTGCCTGATAAAAAAGTAACACACAAATCGCTATCGAATTTTTCCTGTAAAGTTCTTACTGCAAAAAGCATGTTCAATGCTTTTTGGCTCCCCGCCATATTCCCCAAACCGGCAACCCTGTCATGCCTTGTAGTGAAAGTAAGGTTTTTAAATTTATGTGATTCATCAATAAATAAATGGTCAATGCCTAAATCTTTAAAGTTGATGCCTGCATCTTTCTTTTCATCAATGTCTTTTAATATGCCCTGCAGTTTTATGCCTAAATTATTTTTCCTTATCTCCAACCCTTTTAACATGCGCCTCGACATTTCACCACCCACATCCTTCAGCGTATAAAGATCTTTTTCAACGTTGTCCAATTCGGCCTGGAAAATCTCTCTTTGAATTTCCGGTGATTGAGGAATTTTACCAAACTGGTCGTGTGTCAGAATGATACATTCCCAATTATTATTTTTGATTTCATGGAATAATCTTAATCGTTTGGCTGGCGTAAAATCATTTTCTCCCGGAGCAAGTATTTTGGCATTCGGATAAGCCTTTCGATAGGTTTCTGCAATTTGATTTACATTGGCTTTCAATGCCAGGATCATTGGTTTATTGACTGTCCCCAAACGTTTCATTTCATGGGCCGCAACTACCATTGTCAAAGTCTTTCCTAAGCCGACCTCATGGTCAATCAGTGCCCCTCTGTTTTGTATGATACGCCATACTGAATTCTTCTGTGAACTGTATAAATCTTCAATGCCTAACCTTTTTAAATCTAACCCCGGAAACTGCAAATGGCTTCCATCATACTCCCTTAAAACATAACAGTTAAAAGTATCATTGTAGAGTTCTTCCAAATGCTTTTTATCCTCTGCTGGTAATTCTTTTAGCCAAACAGTAAAATGATTGCGGATAGATTCAATTTTTTGATGTGCCAATTGAATAGCATCGTTATCAGGAACCCTGATTTTCTTTTCCCCTAAATCAATTTCATAAGTATAGAATGGTGTCGTATTTTCCAACGCATTTTCCAAAAGTGTATGACCGTAAGTTGTACTACCACTCTTTGTGGTAATTGCGTATTCCTGGTTGGTCTTGGCATTACTACTTTGAATTTTTACTTTGAAAGTATCCAATGAAGGAAAATAATTTACTTCTGTATTCAATTCAAATAGGGAAGTTGCAAAACGATTGTAGTAATCCTTCGGTATCCATCTTTCACCCATATTAAAATCCAATAGCTCATAAGGAATTTTTTCAGGCTGTATTTTTTCCAATGCTTCAAGGCTTCTTTGAAATTGAGCATTCTCCGGATGTTGTTCTACTTCATTTTTTGCTGTACTCAATTTGATAATCACATTACCACTTAACAATTGGTCAGCAGTTTCCCATCTTTCATTTGCAGGGTTTAAATAAATATGATTGCCTAATGCCTGTATTGCATCTGGTTCTGTAAGTCCGGTAGCAGCGGCAATAAACTCCATATCTACAAAGCCTTTATCATTCAGGCTTCTTGCTAAAGCCTCCACAGGATTATCTGTGTGAAATGATTCCTGCTTTTGAACAAGTGATTGGGTAAGTATATCAGCTTTGAGATAATGCTCGCCATCCTTTCTTTCCAACGATGCTAATATGAGGAAACCAAATGCTTCATCTTTTAATATTCGCTGCCGGTTAGTGCTTGTGTTTAAGATGCCATAACCCTTTACTAATGCATCATACGATTCATTGAGTTGTTTTCTTACATCCGGATATTCAATATTTTCTTTCGCTTCTTTATCAGCAAGCATTAAATATGCGTCTCTTACTGCTGTGTATTGCTGATAAAAGCCAACATCTTTTTTCTCATAAAGGCTTGGTAAGAAAACAGGTTTATCATTTTCACCAGCGATATAAGAGACAAAACCAACCTGTTCATTGTGAACCAATAGAGTGCTCTCTTTATGATATGGGTTGAGATTTGTCAGCACTTCTAACTCTCCATCATTTTTATTAAACGGAATATGAAAGGTTGATTCACCTTCATTATGAAATTGATGATTGTATTGTTGTAGTTTATTGGGTAAGCCATTAAGCTCATTATGAATGGCAGAGGCATTCATCCAGTTTGCAGTAAATTGTATTTCATCTACATTGGAGTAGAGTTTGTAAACATATTGTTTAAAGGCAAGTGATTTGGCAGTAACTAAAACAAATGTCTCATGCTCAGGCTTATCTGAAGTTTTGATAATGTTGGCTATTCGGGCTGTTTTTCTGTCAACAACTGTAACATCCAATTTGTTGATATAAGCTGATGCACGATTAATGTTTGCCACCGGAGAAATATCAAATAAGCCCAATTGAACAGCACTGTTATCGGGATTGTTTTCCGGCATGGGCAGATAAGTTAATTGCTTACCGGATGAAATACTTTCCTTAGTAAATTTTAATGTAAATGCTTCCTTGTTGAAGTGTTGGTTAATGCCATCGGTTATGGTTGCAGCTAACTTCTCTTTAATGTCGTTTATATCACCATTCTGCCATACCGTTTGATGGGCTTTGCCATATTGATTCTTGCCAGCTTTTATTTCATCACCAAGAATAATTTCGGGATGCTGTTGGATGAATTGATTGATGGGATAGTTGCCAAACTCATTCTCCGCCTCAATTGTATTGACTAATAATTCTTCATTATCTGAACGAGATTGTTTGCTGATATTCTTTTGCACAATCAATAAATGACTGGGCGCTTCTGTATTGCCGGTGTCCTTCATTAAATTATCTGGTAACACATTTAGGCTAATAAAATTGGCATGATTAAAAACATACTTCCTCGCCTCTTTGTTTGATGGGCTGTTTAAAAAAGCATCTGTTGTTATAAATGCCAACAAACCGCCGTCTTTTATTTTATCTAATCCCTTTGCAAAAAAGTAATTATGAATTTTACCGTTTAGTGATTCGTTATTAATAGAATCATCAAATACCCGAAAGTTGCCGAAAGGAATATTGCTGATGACCAAATCATGTGTTCCATTTTCTGCATCGGGCGTATCCTCAAAGCCTTTTATGTGTATAGAAACCGGCAATGGTATTGAACTGCAAAGAACGGTCAGTATTCGCCCAGTAAGCATATCTTTTTCAACGGCAGTAATGTTTTCTAAAGCAGGAAAAGCAATAGCAGCTTCTGTTACAAATACACCGGCACCGCTGCTGGGCTCATACATCTGCTTAGGCTCAATGCCTTGTTCTTTTAAAACATTAAAAACTGTTTGGGGAATAATTTCAGGAGTATAAAAAGCGGTGAGGATACTGTTCTTTATAGAATCAATGGCCTGCTTATATGCTACTTCATTGAGGTGTTGCTGTAATAATTGGTGCAGTTCAATAATACCTGGGTATAGTCTTAAATCTTCTTTTGATGCTTTTAATTTTATCCATTCTTCCTTTGGTGCATTTGGGTAGAGTGTCGCTTTTAATCCGCCAAAACCTGCATAACGCTTCAATGCTTCTACCTGTTCAGGTAAAAGCGATTGGCCTTGCTTCCATTCTAAAGCAATCTGAATGGCGGCAATGTTATCCCTCAGTTTTTGTTGACTGTTGTACCCCATCTATCCCATTTTCATTCTCACCTGCAACGGCTTGAAAATATTCTTTTATAGTACCAATTATTGCATACCGAAGGAATTGGTTGGCCTCATTTTCTTCTGAAAAATTCAAATCTTCAAATACTGATTGGCATAGGCCAATAATGTTTATTACTTCAAACTTTAATGTTCCGGATTCTTGTAGTTGATGATGTGTATCTGCAAAATCTTCTTCCAAAACATTACTGATGTAATTAAACTTTGAAGGACGAAGATCTTGTGTCAATATGTCCATACAGGCATCCTCAATAATGTATGCAGGCTCACCATTATCTATTTGTCTGATTAATGCACTTACTGTACTTATTTTATCCATTATGTATTCAGTAACCTTTCTGTCTTCTTCTAATTGAAATAATAAATCAGGGTTATTTTCCCTGATATATTCAAGAAGTTTATTTGCAAGATTTTTTTTCATGATTACTTTTTTTAAGTTCCATCTTCGGAGAGGTTTTGGGAGGTGCTTTATACTCCGAAGAATGACTTGATAACTGTCGCTACAATTACAAGGAATACACA
>Ga0307374_10014116_pt1 | contig 10919 bp, 8 predicted proteins | sample OX3MG_FD_202532 | JGI IMG/M metagenome (GOLD analysis project Ga0307374, IMG submission 202532) | Soil microbial communities from Risofladan, Vaasa, Finland - OX-3 | ecosystem: Environmental > Terrestrial > Soil > Coastal area > Acid sulfate soil | place: Finland: Risofladan, Vaasa | collected... | reverse complement strand
GAAGAACAGCACCGCTAGGACGAGGAAGACGACGCCGACGACGGCCAGGCCGATGATCAGCGGCCGCCTGGAGCTCGCGCCGCCAGACATAGCTTGAGAACTCACGTGATTCCTCCTTGAGAGGTGGGATTGATCCCGAAGGGCCGGCGGGCCGCCCGCCAGGCCGGGGGAGATGATTACCTGCCGCAACGTACTACCAAGTCACTGACGTGAATGGCCTTATTCGGTAAAGCGCCCCAAATGCCGGAAAAATTGTTGGGGCTCCCGATGAGCGGCAAGCGCGGGGTCCTGCCCGGGGCGCCTGCTACCGGCCGCGCTCCCGGCGCGAGCGGAGGAAGTCGCTGACGACGTACTCGCCGAGGCTGTCCGGCAGCGCCCGGAGTACCCGGCCGCCGTTCCGCCTGGCCACCTCGTCGACGAAGGTACTCAGCCGCTCGTCGTCGGCGAGCATGAAGATGTTCAGCGTCGCGCGGCGCCTGGTCATCTTGTCCACCTCGGCCATCGTGAGCTCGAGTGTCTCCGGCGACGGCGGCCAGTCGAACCACGAACTGCCGTCCCGGCGCAGGTGCGCCGTCGGCTCGCCGTCGGTGATGACCAGCACGATCGGGTTGTGCTCGGGACGCCGGTCGAGGAAGCGGCCAGCCAGGACGAGCGCGTGATGCAGGTTGGTGCCCTGGACCATGTCCCAGCCCAGCCCGGCCAGGTCGGACTCCTTCAGTTCCCTGGCGTAGTTCGAGAATCCGATCACCTGCAGCGAGTCCTGCGGGAACCTGGTCCTGACCAGCGAGTACAGCGCCAGCGCCGTCTGCTTCGCCGCGCTCCAGGTGCCGCGCAGCGCCATCGAGTAGGACAGGTCGACCAGCAGGCAGACGGCGGCCGACGCGCGCCGCTCGGTCTCGCCGATCTCGAAGTCGCTGACCGAGAGCCTGACCGCCGTCCGCGTGCCGTCGGTCGGCCCGGTATCGGACCCGCCGCCGTCGATCGCCAGGCCCGGCACGCCGCCCCGCAGCAGCGCGTTGCGCACCGTCGCGGCCGTGTCGATGGCCTGCTCGTCGCCGAACCGCCATGGCCGGGTGGAGCCAGTCAGCTCCCCGGCCTGGCCGACGTCGTGCTGGTCGTGATCGCCGTGGCCGCCCTCGGCCAGCTTGGCGAACACCTTGCGCAGCGCGGTGTCGCCGAGCCTGCGCACGGCCTTCGGGGTGAGCTCGAGCTTGCCCTCGTTGTTCTGCAGGTATCCCTGCCGCTGGAGCTCGCGCTCGATCTGCTTAAGCGCCTCCATGTCGTCGACGGCCTGGCGGCCGAGCGCGCGGCGCACCGCTTCCTCGTCGATGTCGTCGAGCCTGGCACCCGGGTAGTCCTGGCGCATGGCGTCCTCGAGCTCGGCCAGGTCGGCCAGCTCGGCCAGCGCGGTCGTGGCGTCGCCGAGCCCGAGCGGGTCGCGGCCGGTCATCCGCTCGCTGCCCTGGCCGTCCCAGTCGACGTCGGGGCGGCGGGCCCGGAGCACCTCGGCGAGCCTGGCCATCTCCCGGGCCAGCCCGGCATCCTCCATCGCCTGGGCCATCAGCCCGGACAGCTCGCCCCGCTGCTCATCGGTCAGCGAGTTGAGCAGTCGCTGCGCGGCCGCCATGCGGCGCACCAGGTTGTCGACCAGCTGGTCGAGGTTCTGCGGCGAGTCGGGGAAGAACTCCCCGTACTGCTCCATGAAGGAGTCGAAGTCCTGCTGGGTGTGCTCGCCGCGGGCATCGGCCTCGATCATGTCGGTGAGCGCGGCCATCATCTCCTTGACCCGCTGCATGCCCTCCGTGTCGGACTCCGACATCGTCTCCTTGATGCCGCGGAACTGGCTGTCCAGCACCTCGCGCCTGAGCAGCTCCTTGAGCTGCTCGAAGGTCTGCGCGGCGGCCTGGCTGTGCCACTGGTAGTCCGACAGCTCCCTGATCGCGCCCGCCGTGTCGCTCGGCAGCGCGTCAAGCTCAGCCTCGCGCAGCCTGGCGTCGTCACTCGGATCGGGGAACAGCTCCGCGCGCTCCTGCCCGATGGCCGTATCGAGCAGCGCCCTGGCCTGCTCGAGTATGCCGTCGAGCCGTCCGCTCCTGCGCAGCTGCCGCTGGCGCTCCCTGACCTGCCTGAGCAGGTCGTCAACTCCGCGGCGGTCGGTCATCCCGCGCCGGAGCAGGTCGCGCAGCGCGCTCGCCGGGTCGTCGCCGTTCAGCACGGACTCGCCGAGCGCGTCCACCGCGCCCAGCACGTCGTACGGCGGCTCAAGCGGGTCGGGCCCGCCGTGGTAGAGGCCGTACCGGTAGCCGGTCACCTGCTGCCCTCCCGTTCAGGCACGGTAGATGGCGCCGCCGTCCACGACATCCTTCGACAGCCTGCGCATCAGGTACAGCCCCTCGAGCGCGAACTCGAGAGCGGCCGCTGCCTGCCCGAACGACTCGCCGCCATCACCGTCCAGCCGTTCCATGATCTTCGCAAGCCCCGGCACCTCACCGATTCTGCGGAGCAGCTCGGCGGCAGGCAGAAGATCAGAGGATTCAACGCTGCCGCCCTCCGCGAACCTGGTCACCAGGCCGGACAGGTCGGCGCTGCCCAGATGCGCCCGGAAGGTGTCGGCGGTGGCGCGGCGCAGCAGGTGCTCCAGCACCTCCTGCTCCCTGCCCTCCTCGCTGACCTCGAACTCGACCTTGCCGCGCAGCGTGCTGACGACCGCAGGCAGGTCGCAGATCCTGGCGGCCGGCTGGTCCTCACCGCTGATCGCGGCCCGCCTGACCGCAGCGGCGACGACCGCCTCAGCAGCGGCGATCGCGAACCGTGCCGAGACGCCGGAGCGTGCGTCCACGGCGGGCGACGTGCGCACCAGCCTGGTGAACCTGGCGATCACCTCGATCAGGTGCCTCGGCAGCACCGCGTCGGTGTTCTCGCCGCCCCACGCGATCTCGGCCTCCTGGCGGACCACGGCGAGCTCGTCATCGAGGGAGAGCGGGTAGTGGGTGCGGATCTCGGCGCCGAACCGGTCCTTGAGCGGGGTGATGATCCGGCCCCTGTTGGTGTAGTCCTCCGGGTTCGCGCTGGCCACGAGCACGAGGTCGAGCGGCAGCCGCAGCGCGTAGCCGCGGACCGCGATGTCGCGCTCCTCCAGCACGTTGAGCAGGGAGACCTGAATGCGCTCGGCCAGGTCGGGCAGCTCGTTCAGGCAGAAGACGCCCCGGTTGGTGCGCGGCACCAGGCCGTAGTGGATGGTCTCAGGGTCGCCGAGCGTGCGGCCCTCGGCGACCTTGACCGGGTCGATGTCGCCGATGAGGTCGCCCACGCTGGTGTCCGGGGTAGCGAGCTTCTCGCCGTACCGCTGGTCGCGATGATGCCAGCTGACTGGCAGTTCCTCGCCAAGCTCGGCCGCGAGGCGCTGGCACCTGACGCAGACCGGAGCAAAGGGATGGTCGTTGATCTCGCATCCGGTGACCACCGGCGACCACTCGTCGAGCAGGCCGGTCAGCGTGCGGATGAGCCTGGTCTTACCCTGGCCGCGCTCACCGAGCAGGATGAGATCGTGACCGGCGATCAGGGCTCGTTCCAGATGCGGGCGCACCGTCTCGTCGAAGCCGAGGATGCCAGGAAAGGGATCCTCGCCCGCGCGCAACCTCGCGAGCAGGTTCTGCCGGACCTCGTCCTTGACGCTCCTGAACTGATGTCCGCTTGCGCGCAGTTCGCTGAGGGTCTTGACTGCTGGGGCGGCTGAAGTGGCGGTGGCTGATGATGACTGGCTTCGTGGCTGCACCATTCGACACTATGTCTCACGTGGCGTGGTCCGCATCTTGGGAGGCGCAAAATGGCAGAAAGCGGATCATCCCCCGGACCAGTTCTGGCCATCGACATCGGCGGGACGAAGATGGCGGCCGGCGTCGTCGAGCCTGGCGGCCGCGTGATCACCTGGAACCAGGTGCCGACGCCGCGTGATCTCGACGCCGAGCCGCTCTGGCGAACCCTGGAGGACCTGCTGCTGGAGGTGCTCGACGCCGCGAAGGTCAGTGACGCGGCCGAGCTGTCCGGGATCGGATGCGGCTGCGGCGGCCCGATGGAGTGGCCGTCCGGGGTGGTCTCGCCGCTGAACATCCCTGGCTGGCGCGCGTTCCCGCTCAAGGACCGGCTGGCCGCCAGGTTCGGCGGCGGCCAGCTGACGGTCCGGGTGCACAACGACGCCATCTGCATGGCCGTCGGCGAGCACTGGCGCGGCGCGGGCCGCGGCTGGCGCGACGTGCTCGGCATGGTCGTCTCGACCGGGGTCGGCGGTGGCCTCATCCTGAACAACCGGCTCGTCGAAGGCGCGTCCGGCAACGCCGGTCACATCGGCCACGTGGTCGTCTATCCCGACGGGCCGCCCTGCATGTGCGGCGGCCGGGGGTGCCTGGAGGCGATCGCCCGGGGTCCGGCCCTGGCGGCGTGGGCGCAGGCGGAGGGCTGGCGTCCCGACCAGCCGGGAATGACGGCGAAGGACCTGGCCGCCGACGCCGCTCAGGGTCATGGCGTGGCCAGGGAGGCGCTGCGCCGGGCCGGCCGGGCGCTCGGCATCGCGATCGCGTCCGCCACCAGCCTGTGTGACCTGGACGTCGTCGCCGTCGGCGGCGGGCTGTCGCAGGCCGGCTCGCTCCTGTTCGAGCCGCTCCAGGAGGCGCTGGCCGTCCACGCGCGGCTCGAGTTCACCCGGCAGGTGCGGGTCGTCCCGGCCGCACTCGGCCAGAGCGCGGGCCTGGTCGGTGCCGCCGCCCTGATCTCCGCGGGCGACCGCTACTGGCCCGCCGACTGAGCCCACAATTTGGTGGCGGTGCCACACTACTGCCATGACCACGCTGCCGCCGGTCGGCTACGAGGACGTCAGGCTGGCGCGGGAGGCACTGCGCGGCGTGGTGCGGCAGACGCCGATGCTGCACTCCAGGGTGCTTTCTGACCTCGTCGGCGGGCCCGTCTGGCTGAAGTGCGAGCACCTGCAGCGGGCTGGCTCGTTCAAGATCCGCGGCGCGTACCTGCGGATCTCACGGCTGTCCGAGGCGGAACGGTCCGCCGGGGTGATCGCCGCCAGCGCGGGCAACCACGCCCAGGGCGTGGCCCTGGCCGCTTCGATACTCGGCATCAGGGCGACCGTCGTCATGCCGGAGAACGTCCAGCTGCCTAAGCTCACCGCCACCCGCGCCTACGGCGCGGAGGTGGTCCTGCACGGCGCGAATATCACCGAAGCGCTGGCCAGGGCAGCCGAGATCGCGGAGCAGACCGGGTCGACGTTGATTCACCCGTTCGAGCACGCCGACATCATCGCCGGTCAGGGCACCGTCGGTCTGGAGATCACGGAGCAGTGCGCACCGGCGCGCACCGTGGTTGTCCCGGTTGGCGGCGGCGGGCTCCTCGCGGGCATCGCGATCGCGGTACGTGGCGGCCGCGGCACATCGGCGGCGGCCGGCGAGGCGGCGCCTGCGCCTGCGGTGATCGGCGTCCAGGCGGAGGCGGTAGCGCCGTTTCCCGCCTCGCTGGCCGCTGGCCATCCGGTCGGCGTCACGGCAGCTCCGACGATGGCGGACGGCATCGCGGTGGCAGTGCCGGGTGCGATGACGTTTCAGATAATCCAAGAGCTCGTCGGTCAGATGCTGACGGTCACCGAGGAGGGCCTGTCCAGGGCGCTCCTGATCTGCCTGGAACGGGGCAAGCAGCTGGTAGAGCCAGCCGGGGCAGCCGGGGTCGCGGCGCTGCTCGAGCATCCGGGCGCGGTCGAGCCGCCGGTCGTCGTCGTGCTGTCGGGCGGCAACATCGATCCGCTGCTGCTGTCGCGGGTCCTGCGGTACGGGCTCGCCGCGGCCGGGCGGTACCTGGCTGTGCGATGCCGGATTCCGGATGTGCCGGGGTCGCTGGCCGTGCTGCTCACCGAGATCGGCTCGCTCGGCGCCAGCGTGCTCGACGTCGCGCACGAGCGGGTCTCGGCCGGCCTGCGGATCGACGAGGTGGAGGTCACGCTGCAGCTGGAGACGCGCGGGCCCGACCATCGCGAGGCGATCGTCGCGGCGCTGGCGGAGGCCGGATACTCGCTTCAGTTCATCTGAGGCGGTCTCCTGACCACGAGGGTGCGGGCGGCCTTGTCGTGCAGAGCCTGCCGTCGCGGGTCCCGGACCAGCCACAGGTTGTCGACGAGGAAGAAGAGCGGCACGACCTCGCCGCCCAGCACGAAGATCAGCGCCCGCAGGAACGAGGCGGGCAGGCTGACCCTGGACCGGGTCCCGGCCGTGACGACCCAGGTCCCGAGGGCCCGCTTGCCGATCGTGGTGCCCCAGTACCCGGTGAGCAGCCAGTAGTAGGTGATGGCCACGATGATCGTGGCAACGAGCACGATCAGGTACGGCCCGGTGGTGTTGCCGAACACGCGCCCGATTGCTCCGTGTGCGCCCGGCGCGCGGGTCGCCTGCGCGTCCACCGCGTTACTCATCCGGTTGGCGAACGAGGCGAGCAGCCGTCCCCACAGGGCGCCGGTGACAAGCGTGAGGATCACGCTGTCGATGACGCACGCGAGCAGCCGGCGCCACCACTGGGCCAGCCCCGGGTCGGGCTCGGCGGGCGCGGCGGGCCGCGGCGCGTCCTGGGCGGCCTGGACCGTCGAGGGAGCGCGGGCGCCTGCGAGTGCCGGGGCCGCTGCGAGTGCGTGGGAATCCGGGATAGCCCCGGAATCCGGGCGGGCCTGGGAGTCCGGGCGGGCCTGGGAATCCGGGCGGGCCTGGGAGTCCGGGCGGGCCTGGGCGGCTGGGGCTGGCTGCGCAGGCACGGGTACCGGAGCTTGCGCGGTCTGCGGGCCGTGGCTCGGCGCAGGCGGACGTGTCACAGGCTCATGATGCCCCGCGTCAGGCAATCACGATCAGTAATTCTTCAATTGCTATCTGTAACGACGGGCTCCGGCCGCCCGCGTGCCGCGAGATCCGGCTCAGCGCAGTCCGGCAAAGACGCCGCCATGATCGCCTCTGGCGGGATGAGCGCGACAGCATCGGCGGCCCGCTGATGTCGCTATAGCAGCATCAAAGGTCCGCCGATGTCGCTGGCGGATGCGGTGCGAGCGTCTCAGAGGTTGCCGCGGCGCTCCTGCTCGCGCTCGATCGCCTCGAACAGGGCCTTGAAGTTGCCCTTGCCGAAGCCCTCGGATCCGTGCCGCTCGATCAGCTCGAAGAACACCGTCGGCCGGTCCTGCACGGGCCTGGTGAAGATCTGGAGCAGGTAGCCGTCCTCGTCGCGGTCGGCCAGGATCCGCAGCTCGCGAAGCTGGTCGAGGGGGACCCTGGTGTCGCCGACCCACTCACCGAGCGTGTCGTAGTAGCTGTCGGGCGTCGGCAGGAAGGTCACGCCGGCCCGCTGCATGTGCCGGACGGCCGCCACGATGTCATCGGTGGTCAGCGCGATGTGCTGGACGCCAGGCCCGCCGTAGAACTCCAGGTACTCGTCGATCTGCGACTTTCTCTTGCCGGCGGCCGGCTCGTTGATGGGGAACTTGACCTTGCGCGAGCCGTCCGCGACGACCTTGCTCATCAGGGCCGAGTACTCGGTCGCTATGTCGTCGCCGACGAACTCCTTCATGTTGGTGAAGCCCATCACCCGGTGATAGAAACCGACCCACTTGTCCATCCTGCCGAGCTCGACGTTGCCCACGCAGTGGTCGACCGCCGTGAAGAACGGAGCCTGCGCGGGGGTGACGACCGGGTCGGCGGCGATGTAGCCGGGCAGGTAAGGACCGGCGTAGTCGCCGCGCTGCACCAGCGTGTGCCTGGTGTCCCCGTACGTCGCGATCGACGCGAGCTGAACCTTGCCGTGGGAATCCTCCTGGACGTGCGGCTCCTCGATGGCCCGGGCGCCGTGCGCGATCGCGTAGCTGAAGGCGTCCTGCACCGACGGCACGCCGATGGCCAGGTCGATCACTCCGTCGCCGTGGGCGGCGACGTGCCTGGCCAGGTCGGTTCCGGTCGTAACCGGCCCGCGCAGCACGAACCGTGCCGTGCCGGAGTGGAGCACGTAGTCCGCCTCGTCACGGCAGCCGGTCTCCGGGCCGCGGTATGCCACGCACCGCATGCCGAAGGCGGTCGAGTAGAAGTGCGCGGCCTGGCGCGCGTTGCCGACCGCGAAGACGACCGCGTCCATGCCGGTGACGGGGAATTCGTCTGCCTGCCCGGCGATGCCGTGCGCTGCGGCGGTCTCTGCGGTCATGGTCGCACTCCTCGCTGTCGGTCGGATTGCTGGCGGCCGGATTGCTGGCGGCCGGACATCCGGGCGGCGATACTCCCTCGCAGCATCGGCCAGTAGGACAAGATGCGCAACCGTCAGTTGAGATGCTGGGCAGTTTGCTCAATAATGAACGCGAAACGCTAGCTGAGTTGAACAAGATGTGATGGAGGGCTGAACAGTGCTGGATGAGCTCGACGCCCGGCTGATCGACCTGCTCGCCGCCGAGCCGCGGATCGCCATCCTCGAGGCGTCCCGCCGGCTGGGCGTGGCCAGGGGCACCGTGCAGGCCAGGCTCGACCGGCTGGCCGACCGTGGCGTGATCACCGGCTACGGGCCCGACATCGATCCGGCCGCTCTCGGGCACGTGGTGACGGCATTCATCACGGTCGAGCTCCGGCAGCCTGGCGGGCGCGACGAGGTGGCCGAGCGGCTGTCCCGCATCGGCGAGATCCTCGAGGCGCACACGATCACCGGGCCGGGAGACATGCTGTGCCGCGTGGTCGCCAGGACCAACGCCGACCTGCAGCGGGTTATCGACGCGATCGTCGACGTGCCGGGCGTGCTGCGGACGTCAACCGTGATCGCCCTGGCGACGGCCGTCAGCTACCGGACAACTCCGCTGGTGCGCGCCACCGCCTCCGCGCGGACCCCGGCGTGAGCGCTCAGCCCGGATGGCCGGCTGCTGCGCCCGGCGGCGCCAGCTAGCCCGGCCGGCCCGGGCCCGGCTCACACTGGGCGAACTCGCTGGCGAGGCCGCAGACGATCTCGCTCAGCTCGTGGCGGTCAGGCACCTGCTCGGCGAGGTACATCCAGCCGACGCTGATCGCGCCCAGCACCATCATCATCCTGGCTCGCTCGGGCAGCGGCGCGTCCGGCTCGACGATCTGGTCGACCAGGCGCCGCGGTGCGGTCTTCAGGGTGCGCACCGCTGACGCCATCGTGTTCAGGACGGCCTGGTTCTGGTGGAGCATGCGGAAGACCTGGTCCCGCTCGGCCACGATGTCCACGTACCTGGCCAGTATCGCGCGCCGGGTTTCGGCGGTCCTCGGCTCTGACCGGGCCACGTCGATCAGGGCGTCCATCTGACCCTGGTAGTCCTCGACGAGGCTCTGGATGATGTCTTCCTTGGACTTGAAGTGGTAGTACAGCGCTGCCTTGGTCACGCCGAGCCGCTCGGCGATCTCCCGCAGCGACGTGCCCTCGTAGCCGTGCTCGGTGAAGAGCTCGACGGCGATCTTCTGAATCCGGGCGCGCGTGTCGGTGCGGGACGCCGCGGCCAGCCTGACCTCGGCGACGTGGTTCATGGTGACGCCTGCCTCTGCTGTAACCTACTTGACGACCGGTTAGTAAGAAGCTTATCCTGCTTCACGTTGAGATACTAGCCGGTCGGCAAGTAGGTTACGAATAAGACAGAAAGAGGAGTCTAGACATGGCTGAGGTCGAGGCGGTCGCTGGCGGGCAACCCGCGCCAGCGTTCGGGCGCAGACGCGATGTGATGATCGTGCTGCCCGGGCTGCTGCTGGCGCTGATCCTGGCCATGCTCGACCAGCTCGTGGTGTCGACTGCGCTGCCGCGGATCGTCGGTGATCTCGGCGGCCTGAACCACCTGTCCTGGGTGGTCACCGCCTACGTGCTCGCCTCCACCATCACGACGCCGCTGTACGGAAAGCTCGGGGACCTGTACGGGCGCAAGCGGCTGCTGATCGCCGCGATCATCATCTTCCTGGTGGGCTCGGCGCTGTCCGGCCTGTCGCACTCGATGGACCAGCTGATCGCGTTCCGCGCGCTGCAGGGACTCGGGGCCGGCGGCCTGATGGTCGGGGCCCTGGCCACCATCGGCGACCTTGTCTCGCCACGCGAGCGTGGCCAGTACATGGGCTACATGATGGCCGCGATGATGCTCGCGATGATCGCCGGTCCGCTGGTCGGCGGCTACATCACGGACACGCTGTCATGGCGGTGGATCTTCTACATCAACATGCCGGTCGGCGGCGCCGCGCTCGCCTACATCATCGCGACGCTGCACCTGCCGAAGCATAAGGTGCAGCACAAGATCGACTATCTCGGCGCCGGGGTGCTCGCCATCGGCGCGACGGCGATCGTGCTGGTCACCACCTGGGGTGGCAGCCAGTACGCCTGGGGATCCGTGACGATCATGTCCCTGATCGTGATCGCGGTCCTGGCCGTCGCCGCGTTCATCTGGGTAGAGAACCGGGCTACCGAGCCGATCCTGCCGATGCATGTCTTCAGGAACCGCAACTTCACGCTCGCCGCCAGCATGAGCTTCCTGCTCGGCCTGGCGATGTTCGGGGCGATGACGTTCCTGCCGCTCTACCAGCAGACGGTCCAGCACGCCTCGCCGACGGTGAGCGGCCTGCTGCTGATCCCGATGATGCTCGGCTCGACCGTGACGTCGCTGATCGCCGGTCAGGTGACGGTGCGGACCGGCAGGTACAAGGCGCTCCCGATCATCGGCGGCGCGATCATGACCGGCGGCATGCTGCTGCTGGCGAACCTCGGTCCGGCCACCTCGCGCCTGACGTCGATGTCCTTCTTCCTGATCTTCGGCATCGGCATGGGCTTCCTGATGCAGATCACCACGCTGATCGCGCAGAACAGCGTCGACCCGCGCGACATGGGCGTGGCGAGCAGCTCGCGGGCGTTCTTCCAGCAGATCGGCG
>Ga0307374_10014113_pt1 | contig 10920 bp, 7 predicted proteins | sample OX3MG_FD_202532 | JGI IMG/M metagenome (GOLD analysis project Ga0307374, IMG submission 202532) | Soil microbial communities from Risofladan, Vaasa, Finland - OX-3 | ecosystem: Environmental > Terrestrial > Soil > Coastal area > Acid sulfate soil | place: Finland: Risofladan, Vaasa | collected... | reverse complement strand
GAAATGTCGGCGGGTCTTTGGAGGTGTCAGGAACAACGACACTGTGGGTCATTAGTGATCTGGCATGAGCAAGAGCCTGGTCTCGCTCCTGACGTGCTGTCGTTGCGAACTCAGTCCACGTCCGGTAGTACTCCGGGTCCGACAGCTCATCGCGAACCCGCGCGAGCCAGGAGCCACTCCACTTGGTGAACCATGACCAGATGTCGCTCAGCTGCCGAGCGACTTGGTCAAGGTACTCGGGTCCAGCAGCGTCGATCCCCGACCAGTCGGAGATAGAACCAGCCGCGAGCTGCGCGTCGAGCTGCTCGCATTCTCTATCCGCTTCGGCAAGCACTGATGACGGTGGAAGTGTCAATGGGGGAAGGAGCTGCCGCGCCTCTTCGAGGTCCGCCGGTTCCACGTCCCGTACGCCCGATGCGAGGTCCCCCAACTCGCCAGGCGTTACGGGACAGGGTTCGCCCGCTGGGAGCCGGTCCGGGATGTAGCCAAGGGTGGCGGCATGCTCTGCGAGCCACGCCGCTAATTCTGACGGGGTCGTCCGACCGGGGGCCGTAATCGACGCCGGGCATGCTGTCCCCTCCGACATGCTGCGATCACGCAGTTCTGACGAAAGCAGAGCGATACGGCTAGCTATCTCATCCATCACTGCTTGCCGTCGGTCCAGCTCCGCGGCCGTCGGCACGGTGGTGACGTTGAATACGCCGGCCTGTATTGACGTGATGGATTGTTCGAGACGTGTGCGAGCCTCAGCGTCTGAGCCCAAATTCGAGACCACAAGGGCACGGATTCCAGCCGGAACCTTCTCTGCGACGACCTTGATCGCCTGCTCTTTTTCGGCCACCACGAGCACACGCTGGCCATAAGCCGCGAAGTGTGAGATCAGGTTCGCAATCGTGTGAGTCTTTCCCGTTCCCGGTGGTCCCTGTGCCGTGACACCGGCTCGCTGCGATGCCTTGGTGAGAATCGCGTGCTGCTCCTCGTTCGCGGCCAACGGAAGAAGAAGCTCAACATCTTCCGCGTCGCCCCAGGTGCTGCCCTCACCGACCAGTCGTGACGGCTCATCGACAACGAGGGATGCGATGGGGAGGGGGACGGCTTCTGGATCGTCGAGGAGCACCTGCCTCTGGGCTTCGAGGAAGCCGAGGTAGTCAGCCTGTCGCCGTCGCATGTACAGGACCCATGAGTCGCTGACCACAGCGTGTCGGTCGCCCTGCGTCCCCGGCATGCTGCCAATAGTCCCATCCAGGTCGATCGCACGTAGCAACCCCTCGTACTCGCCCTGGATCGTCTCGGCGTTCCACGGATCAAGTTCGATCTCCTCCGCCGAGCGTCGTCGATCCAGGTAACCGGATCGGTCAGCGATGGGGAGGTCTGCCAAGAACGCGTACTCGACGGACACGGCACCGGCCGGAATAAAGGCGAGACTTCCGTCCGCTCTGTCGTGGTCTATCTCTATTGGGACCGTCAACAGAGGGTGATCGATCCCCTCTAACTCACGTGTCCATCGCAGGCGTCCGAAGCCCCAGACGAGTTCGAATGCTTCTCGATCACGTTCGACCCTTGCTCGCAGGTCGAAAGCGGTCTTATAGAACGCCCGACCCTTCTCGATCTCCCGCCACTTCTCGGACCATGGCTCCCACACCTCAGTGATCCATCCGTCAAGGATCTCCTGCGCGAGCAAGCGTTCGTCCGCATCACTGACATCGGGACGCACCGTCGGCACTGTATGGGCGGAGACCTGGCTTTCCTCGACATATTCAGCCAGGTCAGGAGGTAGTGCTGGCGTGGCCGGGTGAGCGACCAACTTCAGGGTGAGCCAACGTCGCCCACCCGGTGTCAGCGTCACACCTGGGACTGTGGGGAGATCTTGCTCACGCACGAGAAAGTCCGTGTACTTCGCGATGTCCCGGACCGGGGGATAGCGCCGACGGTAGAAGGCTTCAAGGAAGTCGAGCAGCGACAGGGCACGCCGCTGCGCTTCGCTTACAAGATCGCTCAACCCTTCCATCAAAGTGCCATCGTTCTCACTGCCAACCCACTCCCGGCAACGCCACACCGTTGATTGAAGGATTGCCAGCCGCTCGACTGGCCAACATGATCGGCTGCTCTTGCATCTCTGCCATCAGACAGTCACTTCCCTCGCCAGAAGCTCAGCCTGCTGCATGACGAGCTGGACAGCTGCCTCTTGCTTGTCAGGCGGATAGTGGTACTTCGTGAGAAGCCTACGGATGTGCCGACGTAGCGACGCCCGTACTTGCTCTTTCTTGTCCCAGTCCACGGTGGCATTGGCTCGAACCACATCGACCAGTTCCTGAGCTATGCGCTTAAGGACGTCGTCGCCAAGTTCCATCACTGCTGAATCGTTCTGACAGACGGCATCGTAGAAAGCGAGTTCGTCGTCACGAAGTCCGAGCGTTGACCCTCGACCGTTCTCCGTTTTCATCTCCTTCGCCAACTCCACCAACTCAGCGATGACCTCAGCGGCAGTAAGCGAACGGTTGTTGTAGGAACGCATCGCCCGCTCCAACATCTCAGAGAACTTCCGTTCAGCAACGACGTTTCGCCTCGCCATCGACTTGACTTCAGAGGCCAGGAGACGCCGCAGAAGTTCTATCTGTACGTTGGGATGTGGGTTCGTCGTGAGTCGTTTGGCGAACTCATCGTCGATGATGCTCAGGTCGGGCCTTCCGATTCCGGAAGCGGCATAGATGTCGATAACGCCAGCCGCTGTGACGGCGTCGGAGACGACTTGCCGAATGGCAGTCTCCAGCTCCACGTCGTCATCGGAACCTGGGCGATCCTCTGCCCTTGCCCGTCGCAGTTCAACCGCGACGGCCTGGAAGAACGAGAGATCATCTCGGTACTGCATCGCTTCCGGAGAGGACACAACAAGCGTGAAACTCTGCGATGCCACCCGGACGTGCTGAAGGAACCGATCAGGGAGGTCCATCTCTTCCCCACCGAGCAAATGCTCCAGGGCAGCCATGATCGCTTCGATCCTGGCCCGGTCGCTTCCCGAGTCCAGTGCTTCTCGCCAGGGACAGCCGTACAGAAGCTCGCAGCAGACTTCGTGATTCTCCTGGAGTAGGGCAAGTGCCGCGTCGATCGGAGCGCCGACCTCCTGCCGGGCTCGGTCACGGTCCGTGTAGTCGGCGAGAGCTGCCCGCAAGCTCTCGGCAATGCCGATGTAGTCAACGACCAGCCCTCCCGGTTTGTCGAGAAAGGTCCGGTTGACCCTGGCGATGGCTTGCATGAGGCCAGCGCCACGCATCGGCTTGTCCACGTACATCGTGTGGAGCGATGGTGAGTCGAAGCCCGTGAGCCACATGTCCCGGACGATGACGAGTTCCAGGGGATCGTCTGGGTCCTTGGCTCGTTCCTTGAGTGCCCGAAGGCGGTCCTTGTTCCGGACGTGGCGGTTCATCTCGGGACCGTCAGACGCCGATCCGGTGATGACGACCTTGATCTTGCCTTCGGCATCGTCGTCCGAGTGCCATTCAGGTCGACGCTTGGTGATCTCGTCGTACAGGCTCACGCAGATGCGGCGGCTCATGCAGACGATGAGGCCCTTACCGACTTCGACAGAACGCCGCTTCTCCCAGTGGTCCACGATGTCCTGAGCAACCTCAGCAATGCGCTTCTCGGCCCCGACGATCGCTTCGACCCGGGCCCATCGATTCTTGAGTCGCTCTCGTGAGTCCGTCTCGGCCAGCTCGGTGACCTCGTCGAACTCCTCATCGAGTCTCGTGCGGGCTTCGTCCGGCAGCTCGACCCGAGCCAGTCTGGCTTCGTAGAAGACCTTGACCGTTGCCTGGTCCTCGACAGCCTGGGTGAGGTCATAGACGTCCACGTACTCGCCGAAGATGGCTCGCGTGTCCTTGTCTGCCGTCTCGATCGGGGTGCCGGTGAATCCCATAAAGGCAGCGTGCGGCAGAGCGTCTCGGAGGTTGCGGGCGAGCCCGTCGATCATGTCGTACTGCGTCCGGTGTGCCTCATCGGCCACCACCACGATGTTGTCGCGATCCGAGAGCACGGGAAAGTTCCGGTTGGCGTCCCGGTCTTCCTTGCTCAGACCGAACTTCTGCATCGTCGAGAAGACGATGCCACCCGATGCCTTCGATCGCAGCAGCTCTCGAAGGTTCTCTCGGGATGCTGCTTGCACAGGAGTCTCTGGGAGCGTCCGAGCCGGCGCGAAGACCTCGTCGAACAGCTGATCGTCTAGGTCATTGCGGTCCGTCAGTATGACGACAGTGGGGTTTGCCATCCCAGGATGGCGCATCACCTTACCGACGTAGAAGAGCATCTCCAGGCTCTTGCCGCTTCCCTGGGTATGCCAGACCACGCCAGCACGACCATCCCCCCTCTCCATGGCCGAGAGGGTCGTGTCCACAGCCTTGTTGACAGCGTGAAACTGGTGATACTTGGCAAGCCGCTTGATGACTCCGCTGCGCTCGTCAGAGAAGCTGACGAAGTTCCGAACAAGGTCCAGGAAGCGAGCAGGCTCGAAGACCCCTCGTACGAGGACCTCCATCTCCGGAGTGCCAAGGGCAGCCAGTCTCTTGCCGTCGATCGTCTTCCACGGGGCGTAATGCTCGAACCGCCCGGAGAGCGGCCCCATCCGAGCCTGCGTGCCCGTTGAGATGACACACACGGCGTTGTAGGCGAGGAGTGCCGGAATCTCGGCTGCGTACGTCCGTAGCTGGTCATAGGCCCCACGAAGAGTCGCACGCTCTTCGCCGGGAACCTTCAGCTCCAAGACCCCCAGAGGAAGCCCGTTGACGAACAGCACGATGTCAGGTCGCCGAGTGCTCTGATCCCCTTCGATGGTGAACTGGTTGACGGCCAGAAACTCGTTGCTCTCCGGATGATCGAAGTCCACAAGCCAGGCGATGTCGTGCCGGGATTCGCCGCTGTCGTCCCGCCGTTCTATGGGGACTCCCTTGGTCAGCAGTTTGTAGATGCGCCAGTTCTCAGCGAGAACATCGGCACTCTCAGGACGCCGCACCGTTGCGACCACTTCGTCGATGACGGTCGGTGAGAGTGAGGGATTCTGGCTGGCGATGGCTGCGCGGAGACGATCCTCCAGGAGGACCTCTCGATAGCTGGCACGCTCTGCGCTACCTTCGTCTGGGGCAATGTCGGGACCGTAGAGAACATCCCAGCGGAGGTCGGCAAAATATTCAAGGCAAACCTCCTCGACTCCGGACTCGACGATGAATGATCTCATACCGCATCCTCCACCAATGCGTTGCTGTGACGGACTCGAATGTCGCCAGAAAGGAGCCTGGGAAGCAACGTGTCGCGAAGGTTGACTAGTGCGACGGTCTCCAACTCTGCTTGAAGCGAACGCCCCCATAATGGATCACATACCAAGTCCAGGTTGGCAAGGTTCTCCTCCTTGGGTACGCCTACGTCAATGTCAAGGTCTCTGCGTTGAATATGGCCCATCGTCGTCGCTTTCCCTGATGCAATCCTCTGGTACACGGGCAACAGACGCAGAAGGTGGGCATGAAGGAGCCAGCTCGGAATATTCGAGTTTGGAACTACCTTGAAAATGTGCTGGTTGATGATGGCCTCATCCCGAAACCACCGCTGCACAGTAAGCGATCCCGACCAAGCGAATAGCAGGTCGCCCGCTCGTGCCAGGTAATCGGTAGCAACGTCGATGTCGTTGTACACCGTGGATGCACCTGGGCCGTTGTTCAGCTCAGCAATTCTGACAACCAGTCGCCCCGAGCCTGTCGCATTTTTTGTAAAGGCTCGACCGTTGATGAACCGAGCGAGGGAAGACAACTTCTGGAGTTCGCCATCAGGAGACGATCCCGTGTGCTCAATGTGATCGAGGGCAGAAGAAGCCAACGAAAGCCACAACGCATCGGTATCCTCAACAAGTCGTTGATTCGATTCGATCTTCTCGTCGAGTGCTCCGAGGACTTCGTCAATCGCCCGTTGCACGGAGAGAGGTGGGAGCACGACACGGAAACCTTCGACATGAGCCTTGGTGAGCGCCCGCCTGGAGCCACCCGAGTTGTGACTCAGCATGTACTGGCGAATCCTAGGATGAGACAGGTAGCGCTGAAGGTATCCAGGCACTACCCCTTCCATTGGACGAATAATCATGACGTGCTGATTAACTCTGGCGGGAAGGACTGCTTTGGGAACGACACAGCACCGTGCGATGGTCTCTCCATCACCTGTGATGTTGAGAAGAATGTCATTGGGTTGTACCGATACACCATCGAGTTTCGTGGCGGAAGCGTCGTCGATATAGACGAGTCCACTCTGAGAGAAGTGATGGTCGAATACATTTTGGGATCGTATGAAAGTCATTCCTGTATCGCTATATACCGCCGACCCGCCACGGGGCGTTGCGCCGCTTCCAATCTTGGAACACATTGACCCCAAGGGCTCTAGCCGCCATCCTCGTGGCAGTGCTTTGCCCAGAGGTGTCGGCTCTAGCTCAGTCATTGAGGCGATCCAAAGCTGTACGTACCGATTCCTGCAGTCGATCACTCTCCTCGAATGAATCGAGCACAGTCCGAGTAAGTCGTTCGATCCTCTCGCTGACCAGCTCCATGTCTTCATCGGTGTCTTCTGCACCGACGTAGCGACCAGGGGTCAGAACAAACCGGCGCTCGGCAATTTGGGCGAACGTTGCTGAAGCGGAGTATCCCAGCACATCCTCGTAGGTACCAGCACCCTGTTCACCACGCCAAGCGTGGTAAGTCCCGGAAATCGTTTCCATGTCGGACGGGGTCAACTCTCGATGCGTGCGATCCACTCGCTGTCCAAGCTTCCGGGCATCGATAAGAAGGACCTCGCCTCGCCGGTCCCGCCATCCTCTCGATCCTCCAGGCGTCTTGTCCCTATTCAGAAACCACAATGAGACAGGAATCTGTGTTGTGTAGAACAGCTGCCCTGGCAAGGCCACGATGCACTCGACGAGATCAGCCTCGATCATTTTGCGCCGGATATCGCCTTCGCTGGATAGTTCGGAAGAAAGTGATCCATTCGCCAGAACTACCCCGGCAACACCTTGTGGGGCGAGCTTCGACGCCATGTGCTGCAGCCAGGCAAAGTTCGCATTTCCTGCGGGTGGTGTGCCATATTTCCAACGTGGGTCGTCTCTCAGCTGGTCGCCTCCCCAGTCAGAAATGTTGAACGGGGGATTGGCGAGGATGAAGTCCGCTTTGAGGTCAGGGTGGAGGTCATCGTGGAACGTGTCACCCCATCTGGGTCCGAGGTCAGACTCGATGCCTCGGATGGCAAGGTTCATCTTGCCGAGCCGCCAGGTTGTGTCGTTCAGTTCCTCCCCGTAGACAGCAATGTCGTTGCGCTGACCACCGTGAGCTTCGACGAAGTTCTCAGACTGGACGAACATTCCTCCAGAGCCGAAGCACGGGTCGTAGACCCGGCCCTTGTAGGGCTCGATCATCTCGACGAGGAGTTTGACGACGCTGCGGGGTGTGTAGAACTCGCCTCCACCCTTCCCCTCTTGAGAAGCGAACTTGCCGAGGAAGTACTCGTACACCCTCCCGAGGAGGTCATTCTCCCGGTGCTCGGCAGAGCCGAGACCGAGCCCGGCGATCAGGTCAACCAGTTCGCCGAGACGGCGAACGTCCAGGCTCGGGCGGGCGAAGTTCTTGGGGAGCACGCCCCGCAGAGTCGGGTTTTCGACCTCAACAGCATCCATGGCCGCGTCGATCAGTTTCCCGATCACGGGTTGCTTGGCGTTGGCCTGGAGGTACACCCACCGGGCCTCGGGTGGCACCCAGAAGACGCCTTCTGCTGTGTACTCGTCTCGGGACTCCAGTAGCTCCTCTGCCTGGTCACCAGTTATTCCGTCAGCTTCGAGGTCGGCAGCGAGCTGCGCTCGACGTTCGCCGAAGGCATCATCGACGTACTTGAGGAAGACGAGCCCCAGGACAACGTGCTTGTACTCACTGGAGTCCATGGACCCTCGGAGCTTGTCCGCAGCCTTCCAGAGGGTGTCCTCGAAGCCGAGCGGTTCGCCGTTCTGAGGCTGACGAGCCATCAGGCGACCGTCCGGTGGTCGGGTGCGAGCGAGTGAGCGTGCTGAACCATGAAGAGATCGTACGACAGGGGGAGTCCAGGACGGCTCTGACCTGGGTCAGTGCCTCCCAAAGCGGTGCCGTCCGGGCTCGTCAGACTCGTCCTCGGCGTCGTCCACCTCGGCAGGGAGGATGACCGCCAGCTGATCCTCGATGTCGATGCCGAACTTGGCCGACAGCTGAGCGATATGGATGCCGAAGACAGCCCGCAGCTCCCCGAGCGCATCGTTGAACATCCACCCTTGCGTGCCCGGCATCCACGGCTGGAGCCGCATCGGGCCGTCTCTGAGCCCATCGGTTGTGCCGAGGAAGTGGCGGCAGGATGCCCTCATGGCCCGCAGGTGGGGAGCGATGTCCTCGTCATGGTCATCGAGTTGGCCGAGTTGGTCCGTCAGGAAGCGACGCATCTCCAGGACCGAATCCACGCAGTGCTCGGGGACCTCCACGTCCCAGGGTGCGTACAGCACTCGCCGGTCCTCCAGATAGGGCAGCACCCGTCGGGCAGAGGCGACTTTTGCCACGCCGGGGTCCCAGCTGATGCCGAAGATCGGGCAGGAGATGCCGGTCAGTCGGCGTGCTACCTCTGAGAACTTCACGCGACCCCCTCACGCTCCCAGCACGAAGCGTGCCTTCTCGGTTCGGAGCATCTCGTACGGGGACATCACCTTGACCCCGACTCCGATGCATGCATCCGGAATCTTGATTCGCTTCGTCGAGTTCGACGGAATTTCGTGACTCACAACGACGTGCGAGAGGGCGTGTGCCTGCGCAACGAGGTAGTAGTCCGCCCCGGCCTGGAGGAACGTACTGATGGCTGCTGGCTCATAGTTTCCACTACTCGCCCACGTGCTCACTGCTGCCAAGCTCGCAGAAGTTGAAGAGTCGGGCGGGAGAAAGAATGCGTTTCCCCGTACTTGTGCCCACGTCGAGAGATCATCGTTGCCAGCGAGTAGCTCGTCACGGACCTTCTCGATGCTGAAAACCGTACCGTTCGCATTGCTCGCATCCAGCCAATCCCAGAATGCTGGACAGAAGTCGAAGCCGTAGTGCAGCTTCTTCCCCTGGATGAAGATGTTGGCATCGAGGAGGTACGCCATCACACAACACCGAGGTGACGTGCAAGCTCGTCGAAGGTGGAGTGCTTCTTGAAGCCGAGCATTTGGTAGGCATCTCGATGGAGGGTCTGTCCTTCAAGGGTGCTTTCGATCAGTGCCCGAGCAAAACGCTTGCTGACTCGTACGGGCTGGGTGTTGTAGAAATTGCCCCCGCCACTTGGCCGATCCTCCATGAGGGCAAGGACTCGCTCACGCTCTTCGGCATACGCAGCCCGAAACTGCGACAGGGTGAAGAAGCCCGTGTCGAACAGGCGGCGCAAAACAACCAGGGTGCTCACCTTGAACTGGCGAGCAAGCCGCTGCAGGTCATCGGTGAGGTCGTCCGGATCAAGCTCTAGACCTTGAAGATCGGCTGCTGGGACGAGAAACTCGGCAGCGACTGCATTGCACCAACGCTCAATCACATTCGTCGGCGAGCCAGCCATGTCGGCATCGTCCACCCCAGACTCGCCAAGCCAGATGTGGGCAAGCTCGTGGGCGAGCGTAAAGATTTGCGCTGCCTTCGTGTCGGCACCGTTGACGAAGATCAATGGGGCGAGGTCGTCCGAGAGAGCAAAGCCTCGGAACTCCTCAGGATCGAGTTTCCGATGCGTGTTGCTGCCAACGATGCCGTTCACCATGACAAGAACGCCTTGCTCGTCTACCGCATTGAGCAGACGGCTGAAGGCTTCACTCCAGGTCGAGCCTCGCTGACTCGGCTCAAAGGAAAGCACGGTCCGCATCTGGCGAGCAGCCTCGACAAAGTCCACATCCGTCGTGAGCGTGCCGACGAACGAAACCGGGTCCTCTCGGTGGACGCGTGCGAAGTCCCGGTACCAGTCCTGGCGCTGTTGACACTGGTACATCGTGTCCAGTAGGTCCGGACTAGCCTGTCCTATCTCCACATCCCCGATCGTCCGGAAGTCCGGCACCGGGAGGCTCTCCTCCGGAGGTTCGGGCAGGAACAGATACCCGATCGGGGTATGCGTCGCCTGAGCAAACTTCTCCAACTGCTTGAGCGTCGGCTCCTTCGTCCCGGCCTGCCACTCCTCTAAGGCAGGGAACTTCGTCCCCAGCTCCGATGGGGAGACTCTGGATCGGTCTCGTGCCCAGGCCAGCAGCTCTGCCCGGACAGGGACCCGCACAGTCACAACTCACTCCGGCGAGCGCTGAGGGCGCACGGCAGCACCGCACTGACGCAGCGACTGCAGAGAGAACCGGACATACCAAGATGATACGAGAAGGGTCTGACCCTGGCTCGTGACCCGGCATTTTGTTGCAACCATGCCGTCAGCCGACCACCACCAGGTGATCGAGCGACCTGCGATCCCCCGCGCCCGGACGCGCAGTCGACTCTGGCCCGGCCTCGTCCGGCAACCCGGTACGTCAGGCGGCTCGATCCTCGTCTTGGTGGTTCTGCTGGCGGTGACGGTGTCCCGACGTCGGCACCCTGATCTCCGACGTACCGACGGGGTCCTCTCGGTAGTCCGTCTGGCCGGTGCCCCGTGTGTCGTGGTCCTCCCGACGTGTGTGGCGGTGCTGGACGGTCCCATCTTGCGCCCCGTCGCCTCGGCCGCAACGGCGTCTCGGAAACTGGACGGCGGCGCTCGCTTCGCTCACTGACCTCCGGTCCCGCCGCAACTTTCCGGCCGACCCTCCGGGCAACCGTTGCCCCCTCGTCTTCCCGGTTCGCGTGTCGTGCCCGTAAGCACCACACACGAAAGGAACCACGACATGAATACCGTCACCATCAC
>Ga0307374_10014106_pt1 | contig 10922 bp, 10 predicted proteins | sample OX3MG_FD_202532 | JGI IMG/M metagenome (GOLD analysis project Ga0307374, IMG submission 202532) | Soil microbial communities from Risofladan, Vaasa, Finland - OX-3 | ecosystem: Environmental > Terrestrial > Soil > Coastal area > Acid sulfate soil | place: Finland: Risofladan, Vaasa | collected... | reverse complement strand
TGCTTATCTTAACAATCTGACGGTCAGCCCGTGCGACATCGCCGGGAATCTGAAATAATCGGCTGTCCTGCGAAATATTCAATGGGAACACCATGACCGACGCTCTCGCACGGCTTTACCCATCCCATCTGGAGACCGTCAAAAAGCGCTTCGACATGGCGCTGGCAGCTGCCGGCTTCGACGCGGTGGCGATATTTGCGGGTGGCCTGCACACCCTGTTTCTGGACGATATGGATTACCCGTTCCGGGTGAATCCGCATTTCAAGAACTGGCTGCCCCTCAGCCAGGCCCATGATTCCTTCGTGGCGCATGTCCCCGGCCACAAGCCGGTGCTGGTGTACTACCAGCCGGAGGATTACTGGTACCTGCCACCGGCACCGCCATCAGGCTTTTGGACCGAACATTTCGATATCCGCATCATCAAACGCCCGGAGGACGCACCCGGGGCCCTGCCGATTGCACGACGCTGTGTGTTCCTGGGTGAATGGCAGGAGCGTTTCAAGAACTGGGGATTCGCCGATGTGAACCCCGAGGTCTTGCTCAATCCGTTGAATTACACCCGCGCCGTCAAGACAGAATACGAACTGGAATGCATGCGGCGCGCCAATGTCCTGAGCGCCAAGGGCCACCGTGCCGCCGAACAGGCATTCCGCACCGGCGCCAGTGAATTCGAGATCCATACTGCTTTCTGCGCCGCCAGCGGACAGACCGACAACCAGATGCCCTACGGCGCCATCATCGCAATCAACGAAAACGCAGCCACGCTGCATTATCAGTATTGGAACCGGGACAAATCCGCACACCGCCATGCATTTCTGATCGATGCCGGGACGCAGGTGAACGGCTATGCTTCCGACGTGACGCGCACCTATTCCGCCCAACCCGATGAGTTCCAGTCGCTCATCGATGCGCTCGACAAGGAGCAACAAGTTCTGGTCCGAAAAGTAAAACCGGAGGTGGATTTCAAGGCGCTGCACCTGGATGCGCACCAAGCCATCGCACGACTGTTGCACGATTTCGATTTCGTAAAGCTGCCTCCAGAGGACATGGTAGCGAAAGGCATCAGCAGCGCGTTCCTGCCCCACGGCCTCGGCCATCTGCTGGGACTCCAGACCCATGACGTGGGCGGATTCATGGCAAGCCCGCGCGGCGATGCCATCCCAAAACCCGATGGCCACCCTTACCTGCGGATGACACGGGTATTAAAAGAAAATTACGTGGTGACCATTGAACCCGGCCTGTATTTCATATCGTCGCTGTTGCAAAAACTCCGCCAGGGTGAATATTCCGGAGTTGTGAACTGGCCGAAAGTGGATGTCTTCCGCAAATACGGTGGTATCCGCATCGAGGACAACGTAGTGGCCAAGGCCGGCGGCCCCGAAAACCTCACCCGCGATGCTTTCAAGCTGGCCTGAACAACCCTCTATCCACACCAATTGCCCTCAAGGATAAAGGTAGAATGGGAACCGTTCCGAAACCCGTATCCCTATTTACTCAGTCAGAGATTTGATTTTTAATCCGTCCTGGAGAACAAAATGAAGAAAGCGTTCGCTTGCCTGCCTTTGTTGGCGCTGCTTTTGGCCACTCCCGCATTCGCGATAGACCAGACACCGGCCTCCAAACCGGCTACCGCCGCCACACCCGCCCCCATGGAGGAAAAGGTCGTCACCCACCACAGCGTGACCATCGATGGACAGACCATCAAATATACCGCCACGGCCGGCACGCTTCTATTGCGCGACGACAAGGGCGATCCCACGGCCAGTGTGTTCTACGTGGCTTATACCAAGGATGGGGTGAGCGATTACCAGCACCGGCCCGTGACGTTCCTGTATAACGGCGGCCCTGGTTCTTCCAGCATCTGGCTGCACATGGGCGCCTTCGGCCCCGTGCGCGTAGAGACCAGCAACGCGGCACCCACCCCGCCGCCGCCTTACGACATCGTGCCCAATCAATATTCGCTGCTGGATAAGAGTGATCTGGTGTTCATCGATGCTATCGGCACTGGATTCAGCAGACCAGTCGGCAAAGCCACCGGCAAGGACTTCTGGGGCGTCGACCAGGATGTCAAATCTTTCGGCCAGTTCATCGAACGCTATATCACGGTAAACGACCGTTGGAATTCGCCCAAATACCTGCTGGGTGAGTCTTACGGCACCACCCGCTCAGCCAATCTGGTGGATTATCTTCAACACCAGGGCGTGGCCATGAACGGTGTCATCCTGCAATCCACCGTCCTCAACTACGGTGATACCTTCCCCGGCACGGATCTTGGGTACATCACCTATCTGCCGTCTTACGCCGCCATCGCTTGGTACCACGACAAACTCGCCAACAAGCCTGCTGACTTGCCGAAGTTCCTGCAGCAGGTGCGCCAGTTCGCACGCGGTGAATACGCCGATGCGCTCTTTCAGGGCGCGAGCCTGCCCACCTCTGAGTACAACGATGTGCTGGCAAAGCTGCATCAGTACACCGGCTTGAGCGAGAAATACCTGAAGCATGCCAACCTGCGCGTGGATCCGTCGCGCTTCCGCGCCCAGCTGCTGCGCGACGAGGACCGGACCATGGGGCGCTACGATGCGCGTTTTGAGGGCATCAACATGGACGATGCGGAGGAATACCCGGATTATGATCCCTCCGACACTTCCATCGCTCCGGCCTTTACCGCCGCCTGGTATTGGTATTTGCGAAACAATCTGGATTACAAGAGTGATATGCCCTACAAAGTCACCAACTTCAAGATCATCCGCAGTTGGGACTGGAAACATCCGCTACCTGGACGGAGGTCGTTTTTCACGCCGCCACTGCCGGATGTAGCCGCGAACCTGGGCGAAGCCATGCGCGAAAATCCGCACCTAAAAATATTCTCAGCCAATGGTTATTTCGATTTAGCCACACCGTTCTTCAAAACCGAGTTCGATATTGACCAACTGGACCTGCCTCCGGACATCTATAAGAACATCAGCTTCCACTACTATCCCGCCGGCCACATGATGTATTTGTATGTCCCAGCGCTGAAACAATATAAGCAGGATTTAGCCAAATTCTACGACCAGACCGAGAACCAATAATATCGCTGACCTTAAACACCCGCGGCAACGCGGGTGTTTTGTTAGTTTCTATCCAGTATCAGTAGCGTCCCAACGTTGACGGTTTGAGATGTCTTAACGGATTGATTAACGTAGCTTTTTCGCAATTTTGAATGGTCTCGACTTCAACGCCGCATTCAATACTGGCTACTGCATAATCAATAGGTTACGAATGGAATACTCCAAGTTTTGATAACGTTGGGACACTACTGATCCAGTATCTATATAGAGTAGTCATCATGAAGAAAACCATCGCCCTGTTACCGTTGCTGTTGCTCTGGGTATTCGTTATCCCGGCGTTTGCCGTCGAAACGCCCGCGCAATCCGCCGTGAACGAGCTGCCGGTGCCCAAGGAAACCAGTTCCGTAACCCACCACAGCCTGGCAATCAACAGCCGGACCATCCAATACTCGGCCACCGCCGGTAACTTGGTCATCAAGAATGACAAGAACCAGGCCATTGGCAGTTTCTTCTACGTGGCTTATACCAAGGACGGCGTCAAGAATCTGTCGCACCGTCCTGTCACGTTTCTGTTCAATGGCGGCCCGGGTTCTTCGAGTATCTGGCTGCATATGGGCAGCTTCGGCCCGGTGCGCGTGGTCACCAGCAACGCGAAGCCCACACCGCCGCCGCCCTACGCCCTTGTGCCGAATCAATACTCGCTGCTGGATAAAAGCGATCTGGTATTCATCGACGCCATCGGCACCGGCTTCTCGCGCATCGTGGGCAAGGGCGTACCCAAGGATTTCTATGGCACCGATGCGGATATCAAATCTTTCGGCAAATTCATCGAGCGTTATGTGACGCTCAACAACCGCTGGGATTCCCCGAAATTCCTGCTGGGTGAAAGCTACGGCACCACCCGCGCCGCCGGTCTGGTGGACTGGCTGCAGACAAAGGGCATGGCATTCAATGGCGTAATCCTGCAATCTTCCTGGCTTAATGGTTTTGTGGATTTCCCGGGACCGCCCTTCAGCCTGGACCTGCCCTATGAACTGTATCTGCCCACCATGGCGGCGGTCGCCTGGTACCACGACAAGCTGCCGCATAAACCTGCGGATCTGCCGACCTTCCTGCAACAGGTGCGCGACTTTGCCCTGGGCGACTATGCGCACGCACTCAGCCAGGGCGACAAACTGAGCGCCGCCGAAACCCAGGTCATCGCGCAGAAGCTCCACGACAATATTGGCCTGCCCGTGAAATACCTCCTCGAAGCGAAACTGCGCATTACGCCGGACCGCTTCGAGAAAGAGCTATTGCGCGGAGAGGAGCGCACCACCGGCCGTTTGGACGCACGCTTCCTGGGCATTGATTACGGCGCCGCCGGCGAAACACCCGGATACGATCCTTCAGGCACTGCCATCGGCCCTGCTTACACAGCCGCATTCCACTGGTACCTTACCAATGATTTGAATTACAAGACCGATCTTGTCTATAAAGTGGAGAACTACCGCGAAGTGGGCAAGGACTGGGACAATGGTCAGCGCATCGACGGCCAAAAATTCCCGCTCATGGACGTGGAAGAAAACCTGCGCCAGGCCATGACCGAGAACCCGCGCCTAAAGGTGTTTTCCGCCAATGGCTATTTCGATTTCGCCACGCCGTTCTTCGAGACCGAATACGATCTCGATCACATGGGCCTGGATGCTTCGCTCAAGAAAAACATCAGCTACGGCTATTACCAGTCCGGCCACATGATCTATCTGAATATCCCGGCATTGGAACAATATAAATCTGATATAGCCAAGTTCTACGATAGCGTCCTGAGTAATTGAACCGTCAATAGATAATAACTGACCAGTCGGAAATCAATATGCAACGCCTACTTATCTGTGTATTTGCCTTCAGTATTTTAATTGCCGCTGCACCGGATTTTGCCGCGGATATGGCTAAACCTGCCACTACCCATACGCCGGTGGCTGCTGCTGATGCCAAAGAACAGAAATCCATAAGCCACGGCAGCGTGACGGTGAACGGTCAGACCATCAAATACACTGCCACTGCTGGCACCATCGTCCTGAAAAATGACAAGGGTGATCCCACCGCCAGCATGTTCTACATCGCCTATACCAAAGACGGCGCCAAATCCGACAAGCGTCCGCTGACCTTCGCCTACAACGGGGGGCCCGGCGGTTCTTCGGTGCTGGTGAACATCGGCGGATTCGGACCGATGCGCGTACAGACCACTGATGCGGCACCTACGCCACCACCGCCATATACCTTGGAAAGCAACCCCTACAGCCTGCTGGACAAGACTGATCTGGTATTCATTGATGCGGTAGGCACAGGTTTCAGCAAGCTGCTCGGCAAGGCCACCGACAAGGACTTCTGGGGCACGGATCCGGACGTGCAATCTTTCGGCGAATTCATCGTGAATTACATCACCGAAAATAACCGCTGGAATTCCCCCAAGTTCGTACTGGGCGAATCCTACGGCACGCCGCGTTACACGATGCTGGCCAACTGGTTGCAGGACAAGGGTGTGCCCTGAACGGCGTGATTCTTCTCTCCAGCATCCTGAACTTCAACAATGAATTCTGGTTCCAGCCGCCCGGCTCCAATGACCTATCTTATGAACTGTACTTGCCGAGTTACGCCGCCGTAGCCTCGTACCACAACGCGTTGCCGAATAAACCCGCGGATCTGATTGCCTTCCTTGCGCAAGTCCGCCAGTTCGCTGTGGGTGATTATGCTGACGCTTTGCAAGCCGGCGACAGCATCAGTTCAGCGCAGGAAGCGAATGTTTTGCAGAAACTGCACGAGTACACCGGCCTGAGTGAAACCTATCTTAAGGAAACCAAGCTTCGCATAGATCCTGCGCGCTTCATGAAGCAATTGCTGCGCAACGAAGGCCGCACTGTGGGGCGCTACGATGCGCGCTACGAAGGCATCGATTTCGACTCCGCTGGAGAATTCCCGGGCTATGACCCCTCCAGCACAGCCATGTTTCCGGCTGTGGTCACCGCATTTCACTGGTACCTGAGCAACGACCTGAAATATAACAGTGACGCTGACTATGAGTTCCTCAATTACAGGGTTGGCCGCGCCTGGGATTGGCACCATACGGTGGATGGCCAGAAATATCCGGTGCCTGATACGCTGCCGGATCTGCGCGATGCCATGACCCAGAATCCGCATCTCATGGTGTTTTCCGGCAATGGCTATTTCGATCTAGCCACGCCGTTCTTCAAGACCGAATATGAGCTCAACCACATGGGCTTGGATCCGTCGTTACAGAAGAACATCACGTTCGATTATTTCCATGACGGCCATATGCTCTACATCCACACGGCGGCACTGGCCAAGCTGCACGCGGATCTGGACAAATTTTATGACAGCTCGGCACTGAATTGATCCCGCGTGACCGGGCCTGCGGGCGTTACGCTGGCCCCGCACTGTGATGCAAGCCCGAGTTGCAAGTACAGGGTATCCATGGCCTATACTCCAAACTGAAACTTTCAGTTCCGCTCTATGGTCATTTCATGCAATGCGCCAGCAGAACCAATTCAAAGCTAGCCGGCATCCGCAAACATGCTAATGACGCCTGAACGCCGCATGAGGCAACCGACCGGTCTGCTCACATCCATTCGCAGGGCGCGCTGGTTCGCACGCGTGGCGCTGGCGGCCGTTATGTGCACGGTTGGCATGTATGCCCTTGAAGCGGCGCATCATCATGAAACTCCCGCTGGCGAGCTGCACTGCCCGGTGTGCCAGGTGATGGCCCACAGTGCGCTTGAGGTTTTCACCCCGCAACTTGATGCCAGTCGGCCGTTCGTCCATCGCCAGTTCCTGCGCATCGCTACCGAGCAGACATCTTCCCCGCGGCTTGTGCCCGGGGGGAACTACCAGTCCCGCGCCCCACCCGCTTTTTGACACCTACCGCTAGACGCGAACCCCTACCATGAGGATCCGGGGCCCGCGTTTATGTTCGGACTCGTTTGCCCGGCTTGTAGCCCCGACTCAGGTGCAGGGTATCGCGTGCCATGGCGACGTATACGGTCCGTTCGCACACCGACACACTGATCCATACGCTCAGGAATCAACCGATGAGACCCATGAAAACTCAGAAGATTACGATCGGATTTTCCATATTGATCATGGCTATCGCAGTGACCACAACCTCTGCGCCGGCCTGTGCTCACGCCATTGCCGGCATGCGGCTGTTTCCCGCAACCTTGAGTTTCGCCGATCCCGGGATCGGCGCTGAACTTCCGTTAGTCTTCAGCCACATCAATGTAGATGGCACCGAACAAAACGTGCTGTCAGCATCGTGGACCCTGCCTGTTACATCTGACTTCTCAGCTGTGCTAAGCACGGATTACCAGGATCTGGTACCGGGAGGACTGCCGACACTCCACGGTGCGGATAACGTCACTGTGGCGGCAGCCTACCAACTGTACGAAAACGACAACTCTGAATCCATCGGACTGCTGCAGCTGGTGGATACCATCGGCAACAGCGGCAGCCAGGCGATTGGAACACCCTACTCGACTTACACGCCGGAATTCGCCCTCGGTCAGGGTTTCGGCGAGATCTCGGCCAACTGGCTCAAACCGGTCGCGCTGACAGGCGCGCTTTCCGAGAGCTTTCCGACAGACTCCAGCGTGCCCCGGACCCTGAACTGGGCATTCTCGGTGCAGTACAGCATCCCCTATCTGCAGAACTTCGTGCGCTACGTGGGACTCAAGGCACCGTTCAACAACATGATTCCGATCATCGAGTTCCCGATGCAGACCTGCCTCGATCGCGGTTGCCATGGGCAGACAACAGGCTACGTGGCACCCGGTGTCATCTGGATCAACCACTATTTCCAATGGGGTGTGGAGCTGCAAGTGCCCGTCAATCACCGCACCGGCAATTCGGTGGGGATACTGTTCGGCATCGACTTTTACCTTGACGACATTGCGCCCCACGGCATTGGCGCACCCCTGTTCCACTGATTGGAGTCCGTACATGGCCAAAATCGCCCCCATTCTGTTGACCGTTGTCCTGGTTCTGTGCGCCGCGCCGGACGTCTTGGCGCATGCCTTTCCGGAGAACTCTTCGCCGCATGTGGGGTCGGAGCTCACAGCGTCCCCCAATGCGGTAAAAATCTGGTTCGACGGAGACATCGAGCCGGTGTTCTCTACCCTGATCGTGAAGAATGCCGGCGACACTCAGGTCAGCCATGGGCGCGGCCAAGTTGACGCTTCCGACAAGACGCTGCTCGAAACCGCGCTGGCAGGTCCGCTGCCACCCGGCCAGTATTGGGTCTATTGGAGCGTTATCGCACGCGACGGCCACCACACCGCCGGCCGCTTCCCTTTTACGGTGCAATAGCCAAGAGGATAAACCCATGCCCTCCGTCTCGATCAACGTGTTGTTCACCGCTTTCGATGTCCTGATGCTGGTGACCACCCTGGGACTGCTTGCCTGCTGGCTGGTGGTGCTGCCACGCTCCGTGGACAAGGGATTTGAATGCGCCGTGCGGCGCCTTTGCGGCGTGAGTATCGCGTTGCTCACCCTGAGCAGTGCCGGCATCCTGGTATCCCGGATTCTGGAACTGGACGGCGGGTCCTGGGGGCAGCTGCTGGCATCGCTGTCTCCGGCACTCAAGTTCACCCACTACGGCCATGTCTGGGTGTTCCGCCTGCCGGCCCTGGCGCTTCTGTGGTTCGGCTGGATCTGGTGCCGGTACCGTCCGCACCACCGCTGGGCGGTCTGGCTCATGGTGATCGCCGCCGCAGCGATCGCCATTACCCGCAGCGAGACCGGCCATCCGGCCGACCACGGTGATTTCACGGTGGCCGTGTGGGTGGACTGGCTGCATCTCATGGCAGGCTCGGTCTGGGTAGGCAGCCTGTTCGGAATGTCTCTCGGAATATTTCCAAGGGTGCTGCGGAGCGGCGAGCAGGCCAGCGCCGACGCCGCCCTGATCTTCCAGCGGCTATCAACCAGTGCCGGCATTGCGCTGGCCGTCATCCTGCTGACCGGTGTCTTCACCGCCTGGCAGGAGCTGCAAAGCTTCAGCGCCCTTTGGACATCGAGCTACGGCCAGGTGCTGCTGGTGAAGATCATCCTGGTCATCCTGATGGTGGCACTGGGCGCCCACAACCGCTATGTGAAACTGCCGCACCTGCTGCGCGCCGCCGACAGGCACACGAAGGATAAACTGATGAGCCGGATTCTGGGCGCCTTCAGGACGGATGCGCCGTCCGGGTTCGGAGCCGTGGCACGAGGCTGCGCCCGCGCGGTGCACATGGAAAGCGCGCTCGGGGTGGGCGTGGTGCTGGCAGCGTCACTACTGCTGCACGGCATGCCGCCCGCCGACATGCGTAGCATGCCGGGCATGTCCATGAAGATGTCAGCGCCATCGACGGCAGCGAGCCTCGAAACCAGTGGATCGCTGCGGACGCACGCTATGACTGTGCTGGCAGCCCTCCCGCCGCGAAGCCCTTAAGCACAAACCCAGCGGGCAGGCGGAATCTACTTAGCCGACACGATCATGATCTTGCCGACCATGCCCGCGGCGAAATGCCCCGGCATGTGACAGGCGTACTCCGTCACGCCATCCCGCGTGAAGGTCCAAACCAGACTTTTGGTCTGACCCGGTAGCAAGCTAATGGCGTTCACATCGGCGTGCATCGGCTTGCCCGCCATGGCTTGCATTTCCTTCTCATGCTCGGCTTGCAATTGGGCATCACCGATGACGAATTCGTGCGCCAGTTTGCCGTCGTTAGTCACCACGAACCGCACAGTCTCGCCGCGATACACCTGAATGCGTTTCGGCTCGAAACGGATATCCAGGGCTTTGATCGGGATGACCCGGCTCACGTCCCGCGCTAACCCCGGATGCCCGAATGCAAAGGTTTCTGCGGAAGTCTTACCTTGGCTGGCCTGCATGTTCATCGCCAGAGAAGTCAACGGGAAACCGGTAAAAGCCATTCCCAAAACCACAATCGCTGTCAAAGTAGATGTTGGTTTCATAAGATCTTCCAAGTGAAAAGTGCCGCGTGATTATACTGCCGGGATACGGAACGAATAGACTAGGCTTCGGTCTGAAAGTGCCGTCACGGTTGCATTCAAAGTCGGAGTAGAGATGATCATTGCTGACCACTCCCTCCACAGATCCGGACAAGCGGTACTACCGCATCCGGCTCCCACCTTGGGTGATGACGCCCAAGCGCACGAGCGGATAGGGATGGCAGATATGGGCGGGTGGAAGCCAGCGGTTCAGCAGGGGCCACATGCGTCGCCAAGGCAAGTGATTGCCTTGACTGCGACGCCGCAGCACGCGCCACCACAGGATACCAACCGCGCGGCGGAAGGCACAGATTGCGGGGCCGTTCATGGGCACGCCGTAGTAGCGCACATGCCCGGAAACGACCGCGCGCAAATAGCTGCCGACCGTCGGGATGGGGTCGTGCATACGCTGCTTCAGTTCGGCTTTCACCGCCCGCAGCTTCGCCTGCCACCGGGTACGCATCGTCTGGCGCAGCACCGTGAACTTGCCCTTGCGCGTCTTCCCGCAGCTATGCGTGAAGCCGAGGAAGTTAAAGCTCGCCGGTGCGCCCCGATCGCCGCGTTTCTGTCGGCTGTGCCGCGCCAAGCGACCAAACTCGATCAGTCGCGTCTTCTCGGGGTGCAGTTCGAGTCCGAAGCGCGTGAACCGTTCACGCAACTCGGCGAGGAACCGCTCGGCTTCGACTCGATGCTCGAACCCAACGACAAGTCGAGTCGCCCGGGGGAGTCTCACCCCCAGGCGCTCACGGATCCGGACTTGAACATCTCTGCTCATCCGGCTCTTACCGTCCAGCCGCTGCCCGATGCAGCATCGACCAATGCGCAAACAAA
>Ga0307374_10014102_pt1 | contig 10925 bp, 9 predicted proteins | sample OX3MG_FD_202532 | JGI IMG/M metagenome (GOLD analysis project Ga0307374, IMG submission 202532) | Soil microbial communities from Risofladan, Vaasa, Finland - OX-3 | ecosystem: Environmental > Terrestrial > Soil > Coastal area > Acid sulfate soil | place: Finland: Risofladan, Vaasa | collected... | reverse complement strand
GTTCGTCGCACTTGTAGCACCGCGCTCCCGCCGGGGCAACCCGGCTCGACGCCCCGGAACCGCCGCCGTATCCTAGCCGGCAACGTCCCGAACGAGGCCCCGGGCCAGCAGACAGGGAGAGCGGGAAATGGTCGAGCCGGTCAGCGCCAACGTGCTGGCGGCGTTGCGCATGCTGAGCACGCCGACGGTCGCCAACGCTATCGAGGTCTCCGGGACGCGCTCACGCAGCGAGGGGTTCATGACGCCGGAGGTCCGCTGCATCCTGCCCGAGCTCGGCACGATGGTCGGGTACGCCTGCACGGCGAAGATCCGGGCGCTGTGCCGGCCCGCCGCGGGCGAGGCCGTCGCCCGCCGCGAGATGTGGGACCACATCCTCTCGATCCCGGCGCCGCGCGTGGTCGTCATCCAGGACCTCGACGACCCGCCGGTGGGCGCCTTCTGGGGCGAGGTACAGGGGAACATCCACCGCGCGCTCGGCTGCGTCGGTACGGTCACCAACGGCGGCGTGCGCGACCTGGACGAGGTGTCCGACCTCGGGTTCCACTTCTTCGCCGGCGACGTCCACGTCTCGCACGCCTACGTCCACGTGGTCGAGGTGGGCACGCCGGTAGAGGTGGGCGGGCTGACTGTCAGACCCGGGGACCTGCTGCACGGTGACAGGCACGGGGTGATCGACATCCCGCACGAGCTGGCGGCGGGGCTGTACGACGCGGCCAAGCAGGTCGAGGCACGCGAGCGGCGCATCATCGAGCTGTGCCAGGGGGCCGAGTTCAGCCTGGACCGGCTGGCCGAGCTGTACGGGTGAGCGTGAGCGTAGACCCGCCAGGCGAGGCGACCGTCAGCGCGCGGCGCTAAAGACGCCGCGCTATTCGACGAAGCCCGCTGAAGCGGGCTGATCTACCTGCTTAGCCTGCAGGGACGGGGTTCGCGTGGACGCGAACCCCGTGTAGGAGCGCGATTCATCGCGCCCGCCCGGCGTCCACTGGACGCCGCAATGGTGGGGACGGATAGGGAGTAGCAGCACGATGCCCGGTCGCCGGACGATCACGACCATCGACGCCCACGCCGGGGGCGAGCCGCTACGGCTAGTGACGGCCGGCGTGCCACCGCTCACCGGACGCACCATGCTCGAGCGCCGGCAGGAGATGCTCGCGCGCCACGACCAGGTGCGGCGGACGCTGATGTGGGAGCCGCGGGGCCACGGCGACATGTACGGCGCTATCCTCACCCCGCCGGTCACGCCCGGGGCCGACTACGGCGTGCTCTTCATGCACAACGAGGGCTACTCGACCATGTGCGGCCACGGCATCATCGCCCTGACCACGCTCCTGCTCGAGACCGGCATGCACCCCGTGCCCGATGCGACGTCGGCCGTCATCCGCTACGACACGCCGGCCGGGCCGGTCACCGCCCGGGCCGGCCTCGCCGACGGGCGGGTGACGGAGGTGGCCTTCGAGAACGTCGCCTCCTTCGTCTTCGCGCCCGAGCTGACGGTCGAGACGAAGTTCGGCACCGTCGCGGTCGCGGTGGTCTTTGGCGGCGCCTTCTACGCGCTGGTCGACGCGGCCGAGGCCGGGCTGGAGGTGCGGCCCGAGCGCATCCAGGACCTGATCGCCTTCGGCATGGCGGTCAAGCGCGGGGTCGAGCGGCAGCGCGACGTCGTCCATCCGCTCGAGCCCGGACTGCGCGGCATCTACGGCACCATCATCGGCGGCGTACCGAGCGAGGGGGCCGACGGGCGGAACGTCACCATCTTCGCCGACGGCGAGGTCGACCGATCGCCCTGCGGCACCGGCACGGCCGCGCGCGTCGCCTGGCTCTACGCGACCGGTCGGGTCGGCCTCGGCCGGCCCTACGTCCACGAGAGCGTCGTCGGCAGCCGCTTCGTCGGCCGGGTGCTGCGCGAGACGACGGTCGGAGCCACGCCGGCCATCGTGCCCGAGATCAGTGGACGCGGCTACCTGACCGGCTTCCACACCTTCGTCATCGAGGACGACGACCCGCTGGGCGACGGCTTCCTGGTGCGCTGAGCGCCCGGCCCCGGGTTGGGAGAGGGACGGAGACGATGGCCTCGCTGCGCACCCCGCTCTGCGATCTGCTCGGGATCGACCTGCCGATCATCCAGGCGCCCATCGGCAGCGCCAGCGGCCCCGAGTTGGCCGCCGCCGTCTCCAACGCCGGCGGCTTCGGCATGCTCTCGCTGACCTGGCGGAGTCTGGAGGAGACGCGCGCGCTGCTCGCCGAGACGCGCCGGCTGACCGACCGCCCCTTCGGCGTCAACTTCGTGCTGCACTGGGACCCCACCGAGCGGCTGGCCTTGTGCCTCGAGGCGGGGGTCGCCGCGGTCTCCTTCTTCTGGGGCGTCCCGACGCCCTACGTGGAGCGGGTCCAGGCGGCGGGCGCCCGGGTGATGCTGACCGTGGCCAGCGCGGCCGAGGCGCGGCGCGCCGTCGCGGTCGGTGTCGACGTGCTGGTCGCGCAGGGCTGGGAGGCCGGCGGGCACGTCCTGGGCGAGGTGGCGACGCTGCCGCTGGTGCCCCTGGTGGTCGACGCGGCCGGCGAGGTCCCGGTGGTGGCGGCCGGCGGCATCGCCGACGGGCGCGGGCTGGCGGCCGCGCTGTCACTGGGCGCGGCCGGCGCCTGGCTGGGGACGCGCTTCCTGGCCAGCCGGGAGGCGGTCATCCATCCGGACTACCAGCGGGCGGTCCTCGGCGCTTCGGAGGCGGACACCCTGCGCTCGACCCTCTTCGACCGCGGCTGGCCGGACGCCCCGGCCCGCGCGCTGCGCAACAGCACGCTGAGGCGCTGGGAGGAGGCGGGACGACCCGCGGCAGGTACCCGGCCGGGAGAGGACGAGGTGATCGCGCGCTACCCGGACGGCACGCCGGTGACGCGCTACAGCGACATCATCCCCGGCCCGGGCATGACCGGCGATCTCGAGGCGCTGGCGCTCTACGCGGGGCAGAGCGCCGGGTTGGTCTCGGAGATCCTGCCGGCGGGCGAGATCGTACGGCGCATCGCCGCCGAGGCGGCGGAGACGATCGACCGCCTGGGGAGGCTCGCGCGGTCGAAGCCGTGAGCCGGCACCGTCCGTGAAGAGCCCCCGCGGCGCCGCCCCGGTCGGGAGGCATCGCGAGGGCTCGTGAGTCGGTGGCGATGCGGGCCGGAGCGCCCGCGCCGGCCACTCACACCTGCTCCGTGGGCTTGGGGACGAGCCCCTGCGAGATGGCGAACAGCACGGCCTGGGTGCGGTCGCGCACGCCGATCTTCTGGAACAGCGCCGAGAGGTTGTTCTTGACCGTGCTCTCGGCCAGCTGCAGCTGGTCGGCGATCTGGCGGTTGTTGTAGCCGTTGGCGAGCAGCCGCAGCAGCGTCAGCTCGCGCTGCGAGAGCTGCTGCCGCGCGCTGGTCGGCGTCTTGGTCAGCAGCCGCTGGTACTCGCGCATCAGGGCCGGGGCCAGCGCCGCGTCGATGGTCGAGCCGCCGCTGGCGGCCACGTGGATCGCGCGGATGACCTCGTCGGAGCGGCTGTTCTTCAGCAGGTAGCTCTTGGCGCCCGCGCGGATGGCGTGGATGGCGTACTCGTCGTCCTGGTACATGGTCAGCACCACGACGTTGGTGTCGGGAAAGTGCTTGACGATGTACTCGGTCGCCCGGATGCCGTCCATGCGAGGCATGTTGATGTCCATCAGCACCACATCGGGGTGCATCTCGGCCACGAGCTGGATTGCCTCCTGACCATCGGCGGCCTCGCCGATGATCGCCACGGAGGGCACGGTCTCCAGCAACTGTCGAAGCCCCTCACGAAAGAGATCGTGGTCGTCCGCGACGACGACGCGAACCCGCTCTGCGCTCACCAGCTAATCCTCCTATTGGGTCTGCGCCCCCTGGCCCAGCGGGATGCGCGCATGGACGCGCGTCCCGCCCCCCGTTCCCGACTCCACCTCGAGCGAGCCGCCCATGTCCTCGGCCAGCTCCCGCATCTGCTCCATGCCAAAGTGCCCCTCGATCGCGAGGGGTTCGCTGCCGGGGATCCCGACCCCGTCGTCGGCCACCACGAGGTGGATGTCATCGGCCTCCCGCTGCACCTCGACCCGCACGCTGGACGCCTGGGCGTGCTTGCGGATGTTCTGCAGCGCCTCCCGGACGATCCCGACCATCGCCCGCTCGACCTCCGGCGCCAGGCTGACGCCGCGCAGCTCGCTGAGATCGAGCTCCAGGGCCGATTCGCCCGCCCCGAGGTCCGTCGCCAGCTCGCGGAGCTGGCCGGTGATCCCCCGAACGGGCGGTCGCGGGCGCCGCAGCGTGCCGATCGTCTCGCGCAGCCCCGAGATGGAGCGGTTGATCTGGTCGCAGACCTCGGTGATCTCCGACTGGACGCGCTCGGGCGCCGGCACGGCGACGCGCGTCAGCATCTCCAGGCGCAGGCGCAGGTACGCCAGGTCCTGCACGATCCCGTCGTGGAGCTCGCGGGCGATGCGACGCCGCTCCTGGTCGAGCGCCTCCTCCCGATCGTCGGTGCGGGCCTGGTCGGCGGCGCGCTGGCGCAGGACGATCATCTGCATCGACTGCGCGGTCTCGGCGGCAATGCTGGCCAGCGCCACCACGTCCTCCGGCGCGTAGGGGAAGACGTCCCCCGCCCGCCGCTCGACCGCCAGCGCCCCGACGAGCTCCTCGCCGATCAGCATCGGTACCACCAGGGCCGACGGATAGGCGGCCGGGACGAAGGGCTGGGCGAAATCGCTCACCGAGTGGCCAAGGCGATGGGCCGCGATCCAGCGCTGGTGGATGAGCCCGCCGAGGATGTCGCCGGAGAGCGTCGGCGGCTCGGCATGAGTCGCGCGCCACTGCCGCACCAGCACCAGCCGGCCGCTGGCGTCGCGCTGGTAGATCCAGGCGCCGACGGTCCCCGGCACGCGTGCCAGCATCGAGGCCGCGACGTCGAGCAGCTCCGGCAGCACCTGGGCGTCGAGCAGCCGCGCCTGCAGGTCGAAGGGAAACGTGAGCCCCGCGGCTACCGGTGAGACCGACGCGCCGATATCGTGCGTGTGCCCCACCGCGGATGAAGGCTGCACCTTCCCGATCCCGTCAGCGTTCTCCATCAAGCACTCCGATTGGGCAGCAGGACCTGGATCGTCGCGCCGCCGCCGACCCGGCTCGCCATCCGGATCTGGCCGCCGGCGAGCTCCGCGCGCTCCTTGAGCGTCAGCAGGCTCATCTTGGAGCCGGACCCGTCGACCTGGGCCAAGGAGGGCTCGCTGAGGAGGGATGGATCGATCCCGCGGCCGTCGTCGGCGATGGTCACGACGACCTTGTCCTGGCGCTGGCGGATGCGGACCACGATCCGCGTCACGCCGTCGCGGTCGCGGACGTGCTCGATGGCCTCCTGCACGATGCGGTAGATGGCGGTCTCAAGGTCCCCGTCGAGGCGGTTGACGATCTCGACGTCCAGCATGGCCCGGATGCCGGTCTCCTTCTCGAGTTGCCCGAAGTACTCCTGCAGGGCAGGGCCGAGCCCCAGGATGTCGAGCGTCGACGGCCGAATCTGGAAGATAAGGTGGCGGAGCCGGTCGATGTTCTCGGCCAGGCTGTCGCGGACGTCGAGCAGCTCCTTCTGCGTCTCCTCGGCCGGCACCTGCGGCACCCGCCGGCTCATCAGGTCCAGCCGAAAGAGGGAGGACGCCAGGTCCTGGAGGGTGTCGTTGTGGATGTCGTCGACCAGCATCTTCCGCTCCGCCTCCTGGCGGTTGAGCACCTGGTCGAGCATCTTGCCACGCAGCTCGCCGCGCTCCTGGACCACGCCGTAGAGGCGCGCGTTCTCGATCGCGGCGGCGGTCTGCACCCCGACCGTTGCCAGCAGCTCCAGGTCCGCGTCGACGTAGGCCCCACGCGCGTCGGTCTGGGCCGCCATCACGCCGATCGCGCGCTGGCCGACGAGCATGGGGATGGCGATCATCGACTGGGACGGCGACACGTCCGGGACCGGCGGGAACCAGCTGCTGCGATCCTGGGCGTGCCGGTGGGTCGCCATCGTGCGCCGCTTGCTGCGTAGCACCCAGCTGAGCGGGTCGTCACCGAGCCGGGCCACGACCGTCTGGACTGAGACCTGACTACCGACGGCGTAGCGGTACTCCACCTCCTGCTCGTTCGGCAGGAGCAAGCCCATGCAGAAGCGCGGCGCGTCGATCACCGAGGCCACGTGGTGGTAGACCCGTTCGAACAGCGCGGCGCCATCGGCCAGCGAGGCCAGCTCGACGCCGATCTCGTTGACCAGCGCCAGGCGCTCCGCGCTCTGTCGCGCCTGCTCCGAGAGGAGCGCGTTCTCCAGGACCACCGAGGCGTGCAGCGCCATGTTGGAGACGATCTTGACCTCGCGGTCGCCGAACTTACCGTCGCCACCGGCGTAGTCCAGCAGCAGCGCGCCGAGCGGGTGCCCCTGCTGGTCGCGCATGACCGTCACGATCGCGGCGCCGATGTGCAGCGTGCGCGCCAGCCCACCCGGCAGGAGCTCGCTGTGCCCCGCGTCCTCGACCAGCACCGGCTCACCCGAGGTGAGTGCGTGGGTCATGGCCGGGATCGCGGACGGCGCCAGGACCACCGCCTTGAGGGCGTCCATCAGCGCCGGCTCGATGCCGCTGACCGCGGACGGGACGAACGCCCGCCGCGCCTCGCTCCAGAGCAGCCCGTAGCAGCGCTCGCACTCGGTGATGCCGCGGATCGATTCGACGATGCCCTGCAACGTCTCGCGCACGCTCGACTGACGCTCGACCGCGCGCTGGAACGCGACGCTCGCCTCCAGGATGTCGGCCTCGTGACGCGCGCCCGAAGCCGGCTCGGCGACGGCGCTGGCGACGATCCCGGCCAGCACGGTACCGGCCGCGCGGTCGTCGACCGAGAAGGGGCCGCCCTGCTGGCGACCGAGGTCGAGCCGTCCGACGAGCTGCCCCCGGTGGTGCAGCGGGAGGACCAGCAACTGGGAGATGCCGAGCTCGGTGAGTTCCGTGTATTCTCCCATGGTCAGCACCGGCGGCACCCCCGCCTGCAGGTCGAAGGTGGCCAGCGAGCCCGGCCAGAGGGTGCGGAAGGTATCGGTCATGACCGAGAAGGCGCCGAGCAGGCCGGCGACGCGATGGACGGCGACGCCGTGGACGCCATACACCACCAGCCCGCGCTGGTCGCTCTCGATGAGGCGGATCAGGGCGACATCGCCGTCGATCGCCAGGGCCGACTGCTCGGCCAGGGTAGCCAGCAACTCGGGCCTGGGGACGTCCGCCTTCATGCGGGCGGCCATCTCCTGGAGCGCCGCCAGGAAGACGACGACCTGATCCTGCACCGGCTCCGCCGGCGACGGTGTGTGCCGAAGCCAGCGCGTGAGGGCCCCAATAATGCCGGACCGCTGCGTTGTCTCCGCGCTCATGGCTCGCTCTGCGCTGAAGCCCACGTGCCGCCGGATCCCCGCTCCGCCGTCCGACCCCCCGGGGCCGCGCGCTGTCGGAACGTCGCATCCTGTACCGCGATGATAGCGGATGGGGCGATCGGGGAGGGCGCGAGGGGTCGCCCATAAGTACCGTTCTTCCCCGCCGTCGGCACCGCCGCGGGCGGCCGGGAGCGTTGGCAGAAGGTGGCTGGGATGACAGGTGGACATCAGGCCGGGCGGGATCGCGGATGGCACTCCGGCGCCGTCGAACTGACCTTCCTGGGCACCGGAACCTCGAATGGAGTGCCGATCATCGGCTGTCGCTGCCCGGTCTGCGCCTCCGACGATCCGCGCGACCGCCGCTCGCGGACCTCGGCGGTGGTCCGCTTCGGCGGCCACACGGTCCTGATCGACACGGCGACGGAGCTGCGGCTGCAGGCGATCGCGGTGGGGCTGGAGCGGCTCGACGCGGTGCTCTTCACCCACGCTCACGCCGACCACGTCGGCGGGCTGGATGACCTGCGCCGCTTCAACGAGATCGAGCAGGCCGAGCTGCCGGTCTACGCGGACCCGCTGACGGCGGGAGCGCTGCGGGAGCGCTACGGCTACGCCTTCGCCCGCCAGTTCCCGTTCTTCGGCGGCAAGCCCGACCTGACGCTGCACGAGTTCGACGGGCCGTTCCGGCTCTTCGACGAGGAGATCGCGCCGATCCCGGTGCGGCACGGGCGCTGGATCGTGCAGGGCTTCCGCCTCGGCCCCCTCGTCTACGTGACCGATGCCAAGGAGATCCCACCCCCCTCGCTCGACCTCATGCGCGGCGCCGACGTACTGGTCCTGAACGCACTGCGCGACCGCCCGCACCCGACACACCTGAGCATCGGCGAGGCGGTTGAGGTCATCGCGGAGCTGCGCCCGCGCGAGGCCTACCTGGTACACATGACGCACGAGGTGTCGCACGCCGTGGCCAGCGCCGCGTTGCCCTCGCACGTGCACCTGGCCTTCGACGGGCTGACCGTCCGCGCGAACGGGGCCCGGTCCAGCCGCTCCTAGCCCGAACGGGCTACTGCAGTGGCGACGTGGTGACGCGCGGGACGGAAGTCACCCGATCGGGAGTGGATAGCCCAAACGAACTGTCGTGGGCAATCCCTTTGTTCGTTCCTGATCCAGGTACTCGGCAAGGTCGAGCGGCAGTTCCGCTGCTGGACCACGGTGCTGAGCCGACGTCGGGTGCTCGTCGAGCACGGGATGACCGAGGGGGAGTTCTCATGCGGAGTCGCGAGCACGCCATTCACGGCGCCCGACCCGGTACTCGGCGGGCGAATCCGTTCTCGACGTCCAAGACTCGCGTGTGGGGCGTCCAACCGACCTGCGTCCGTTGACCATAGTCCGGCAACCGGGATGACCGGCTGCCGGTCGAGCATCGCGGCCGGAGCGACAGTTGTCCCGCGCGCGCCCAGCAGAGGGCGCCGGACGTCTCCCTCCCGGGTATTTGGTGAGTCGCCGGAGACGTGAGGTCGCGGTGCGTGGTCCCACTCGCGTGATTGCGCTAGAGTTTCACAGCAGAGACAGCCCGCGTCCGACGTATCGAGAGGGAAGCCATGCCGTCGTCTCCTACGAAGAGCCAGCAGGTGGTCGAGCGTCTCAACCCGTTGATCGGCACGTGGCGCATGGAGATCGCGCGTCCCGGTGAGCCCGCGGGCGTGTTCCATGGAAAGGTCGCGTACGAGTTGATGCCGGGCGGGCACTTCCTGGTTCAGCGCTGGGAGGTGGACGATGCCGACTCTCCAGACGGCGTCGCGCTCATCGGCTTCGATCCCGACCGCGACGCGTTCGTGCAGCACTGCTACGACTCGCACGGTGCCACGCTCGTGTACGAGATGAGCGTCGGCGACGGTAACTTGCAGATATGGCGGATAACGGCAGGCTTCTCGGAGCGCTTCACGGGCGTCTTCCGTGACCGTGGCAACGTAATCCGTGGGGGCTGGGAGAAGTCCGACGACGGGGTGACGTGGGAGCCTGAGTTCGACCTGATTTGCACCAAGGTCCGGTAGCCGAGGAGGACGCCACCGTCACCACGTCGCTCCCCAACCAGCACTGGTGGCCACGAAGGTGAACGTGGGCCATCAACCCGTATCCGGGCGGCGAATCCGTTCGGGTCGGCGTCGGCGCGCAGGACCGGCCGGCCTGGCATCGACGGAGGCTTCGCGTGGAGGCCGCGGCTCTTCGATGCGGTCATCGACCTCGGCGGCAGCGGCAGGTGACCGCATCCGATCCGCGCAAATCCGGGCGATGACCTGGTCCACGGCGAAGGCCAACCCACTCTCCGCGGCCGCTCTCGGTGTCGCCGGAGAGTTCGGCGCTCCCCGGCGCTGGTAGAACTCCCCCAGTCCCTGCAGCCAGTACCCGAGGAACGCGCGCTCGCGTTCGTCGCACGCGTCGATGAGCGATCCCAGCACGCAGAGCGGAGCGGCCCACCAGCCCATGGCATTCCTGAGGGGATACTCCCGGCTCGCCAGACGACCGTCGCGTCCCGAGTACAGGACGACCTGAATGGCGTGCACGATCGGCGTCGAGGTCGGGCCGAGCGCTTCCACGCGGGGATGCGGCAGCACACCTGGGTCGAGATCGTGGCGCGTCAGGGCCTCGCCGATCGAACTGATCCGATTGAAGAGCGCCAACTGCGCCTCAGAGTTGGCGGTCAGCCTGCGGAGCGTCGTGCCGTAGAACATGATCCCCAAGTACAGCCGATCGACCATGACGTGGCGGTCGGGGCTGAAGAGCGACGCCCCGAGTTGGCGGGCGAGCGGAGACAATCGATGGCTGCGCCAGTTGATGGCCGTGCCCTCGACGTCGAAGTACTGAGTGAGGGTGAACTCGACGTACGGGTCGACGCGCTGGATGCCGGCGAGCCGATCGATGAGGGTCACCACGGTCTGGCCCATATCGCTACTATCCGAGTGCCTGTTGGATCACGCGCCACGAGTGCGACGAAACGGGTCGCGGCGCCGTCACGCTGCCGCTCCCCACTGGATTGAACGCCCCATGGCGGGACAGGTTCCGGGGTAATTATCCCACCATCGACGTCTCGTGAGACGGGCGGCCGACGACGTCTATCGGTTCCCGCCGGCTCCGGTGTGATGGGGCCATTGCTGGGAGGATCGTCACGACAGCCGGAGCCGGAACGACCGAGCGTGCGAGGAGTATCCCGAGCAGCCGGCGTGGCCAGCAGCGGCGAGGCGGTGGACTGCATCCTCCACCGCGATTGCGCGCGTCGTCGCGACCGGCGACCGGGCGTCCCCCCGTTTCGTGTAGGATTGGACGCTGGCAAAGCGTGCCACGAGCCCGTGGGAGGCGAGCATGGCGGAACCGCGAGTAGCGCAGCTGGAGCCGGGCCTCTGGCTCATCGACCACGACTTCCTGGGCGTGCCCGGCACGATCGCCTCGTACCTGCTGGCCGCCGACGACGACCTGACCCTCATCGAGACGGGACCCACCACGACCGTTGACA
>Ga0307374_10014101_pt1 | contig 10925 bp, 9 predicted proteins | sample OX3MG_FD_202532 | JGI IMG/M metagenome (GOLD analysis project Ga0307374, IMG submission 202532) | Soil microbial communities from Risofladan, Vaasa, Finland - OX-3 | ecosystem: Environmental > Terrestrial > Soil > Coastal area > Acid sulfate soil | place: Finland: Risofladan, Vaasa | collected... | reverse complement strand
ACGTGCCCAACCTGCGTGACGAGACGCCCATCCGCGCCCCTGTGTCCTACGACGCCCCCGAACGGCCCCTGCAGACGTACAGCGGGCTGCCGGCGATCCCGGTCCCCGCCCCGGCTCCGCCGCCTCCGGCGCCTTCAGCGCCCCGGCCGAGCGCCCAGGCGGTCCCCACGTGGGATGAAGCCCCTCCGAGGACGCCGGCGCCCTACGAGGCGGCCCCGGCCGTTCCGCCCGCCCCGGCCGCTCCGGCCCCGCCGATCGAGCCTCCCGCTGCCGCGCCGCCGGTTCGCGAGACCTTCCCTCCGGCAACCATCCCTGTTCGCGAGACCTTCCCTCCGGCGTCGGCCCCGATCGAGCCGTCGCCGGCACGACCGATGTGGGAAAGCACCGCACCGGCTCCTGTTCCCCCAGCGCCCGCTCCCACCCCCGAGCCTGCCCCGGAGCCCAAGGTGCCGGCCGCCCCTACGTGGTCGCCGGTCGAGGCGCCGGCCTGGAACCCGGGCGAGGCTGCGAAAACAGGTCCCGCGGACGCCTTCGTACCGGCGGCCGTGGCTGCGGCTGCGGCTGCGGCGACGGCAGCTGAAATGTCCGCGCCCGCCACGTCGACGGCGCCCCCGCCCGCCACAGCGTCCTCGCTTGCCCCCCCGCCGGTCCACCGGCCTTTGGCGCCACGGCGACCGATCGACGGCTGGCTGCCTCCAGATCGGCCGCCCTGGCTGATTCCTGTAGCCATCGCAGTGGTCGCGATCCTGGTCCTGGGCATCATCGGGTTCATCGTCGTGCCGCACCTGCGAGGCTCGGGCGGAGGCGGCGTCGCCAGCACGTCGCCAGGTGCGAAGACCTCCCCCAAAACCTCGCCCAAGGCGAGCGCGTCTCCGACATCCGGTGGGACCCCACTGGCGGTTCCGACCTACGCGCCCGCCAGCACCGCCCCGATCACCAAGGTGATGATCTGCACCCCGGCTGCGCCGTGCACGTTCTCGGGGACCTCTGAGTCGAGCACGGCGTGCGACCTCACCTCGTGCCACGTGGAGGTGGCGATCTTCTTCGGATCGTTGCAGAAGTCGACTCCAGTCGCCTACACGATCAAGTTCTTCGACCGCTGCACCGGTCAGACGACCGACCTGCCGGGGCTGAACGGGTCAACGCCGGCGAGCGGCTACCTGGTCTCGATACTCACCGACCACTGGACGGTGAACATCCCCGCGGGCGTCAAGTCGGGCGCCGTGGTGGCGCTCGCCCAGCAGCCCGCCGTCGCAGCGTCCGCGCCGCTGCTATTAGGTTCGGACAGCTGCGCGTAACGAACTGAGCTCGGTTCGGTCGTTCGTGCTCTCTCGCCAGGGTTGGCTGGCGCTCGCCCTCGGAGCGCTGTACCTCGGCGTCTACTCGACCCTGGCGGTCTTACGGCACGAGTCTTACCACTCGCTCGGCTTCGACCTTGGACTTTTCAACCAGGTGTTCTGGAACACGTCGCAGGGACGGCTTTTCGAGTCGACGATGAGCCAGGCGCTGCCCGTCCCCCACTCCCTGCTGGGCGACCACTTCTCACCCATCTTCTGGCTGCTCATGCCTTTCTACTGGGCATATCCGCACCCGGAGACGCTGCTGCTTGCGCAGACAGCCGCGCTGGCCCTCGGAGCGTGGCCGGTTTACCTGCTGGCCCGACTCAAGCTGCCCGCCGGGTACGCGCTGCTCTGGGTGGCGGTCTACTTTCTTTTCGTCCCGCTGGCCTACATCAACCTTTTCGACTTTCACGAGGTCGCGCTGGCGGTGGCGCCGCTTGGGTTCGCCCTGTACTTCCTGGAGCGTGGGCGGCGGCTGTGGTTCCTGGTCTTCCTGCTCGCAACCTTCTTGATCAAAGAGGAGCTGTCCCTGGTCGGGGCCGGCTTTGGCCTCTACGTGCTGCTGGGCAAGCGCGATTGGAAGCTGGGATTGGGGGTGCTCGTGGGCAGCCTGGCGGCATTTGTCCTGGTGATCCAGGTGGCCATCCCATATTTCGCCAGCGGGCGCTCATACCCCTACATCAGCGGCCGCTACGCGGACGTGGGAGGGAGCCCTACCGGGATCCTGCGCACACTGGTCACCAACCCTATGCGCATCGCCCATGCGCTGCTCCAGCCCAAGAAGGCGTTTTTCCTGCTCGCAATCTTCGGGCCGGTGCTAGGCCTGAGTGCCATCGCTGGGTGGGCCGCTCTGGTGCTGCTGCCGACGTTGGGTTACCTGCTGCTATCGAGCTACGCGCCGCAATATTCGTTCACCTCGCAGTACTCCGCGCCGCTGATACCGCTGGTGATCGGTACGGCGATCATCGCGCTGGCGAAACTGCCTGCGCGGTTGCAGCTGGGCATTGCGATGTCCGTGCTCGCGAGCTCGCTGGTCTTCAGCTGGGCGTTCGGCGACCTGCCCTTCTCTCGCAAGTTCGACTTCAGCCAGTTCCAGACCCAGGCGCGATACGCCTCCTTCCTGCCGGACCTGACGCAGATCGCACCGGATGCGAGGGTCTCGGCCGAGAACGGGTTTCCGAGCCACCTGTCGGATCGTCGGTATATCTACGACTACTCATTCGAGGGCGTGCAGGACGCCGAGTGGGTCGTGCTCGATTTCGAAGGGGCCGGATACAACATCGCCGTATTCGATGCCCAGGTGGCTCATGTCGAGTCCCTGGGCTACCGGCAGGTCGCCTTCGGTTACGGCCTCTCGCTGCTCCGCAAGCCATAGCGAAGGAAGAGAAAGTCGCCGTGGCGGCGGGCGCTGAGCAATTGGCCCCACTTGCCCTTTTCGGGCAGAAACTCGACGCCGGCCACCATCCCGAGCCGGTTCTCCTTGTCGCGACCCGCGACCACTGGGGAAAGGGTTAAGAAGGCGTCATCGACCAGGCCGTGCCTGACCAGCTCGCCCATCACGTGGGGGCCGCCCTCGGTGAGGATCACCTGGTCGCCTCGTGATCGAAGTTCCTCCAGCGCACGCACGACGTCGACGGGGCCAGACTTCCCCACCTCGATCACGTCGCACGTGTTGGGCAGCGCGGACAGCGAGCGTGCGCCCGATTCCGTGGTGATGATCGTGGCGCCGCTGACGACTGCGGGATGCCGCGTGTCGATGCTGCCGCCCGAGGTCAGGAGCACCAGTCGCGGGTCGGGCTTGCGCCCCAGCGCGGTGCGCAGCGCCGCGAAGCTCGGGGCGAGGTCGGGAAAGATGTGCTGCGGCGTCCAGTGGTGGCCGGGGGTGGCCCTCAGGGTGCCGGCGCCGAGCAGCACCGCGTCCGCGCAGGCGCGCAGCAGTCCCATGAAGAACCGGTCGGCCCGGTTGCGGCCGCTGATCACGGAGCCGGCCGAGGGGTTCGTGCCCAGGGTGACGACACCGTCGATCGACGAGACGAAGTTCGAGTAGAGGCTCGTCTCGCCAAAGCCGAGCCGCCCGTAGAGCTGCGCGAGGTCTATGGGCAGGTCGTAGGCCGCCAGGCGGCCGTCTTCGAACAGGACCTCGAATGGCTCCAGCGCCATCAGTGAGTTGTCTGGTTAGTCGCTTGGAGAAACTCTGTCCTGAGCTGCGGGTCGCTCTCGTAGTTGCCGCGCCAGAATGACGTCAAGGTGCGCGAGTGCCCCTCGCGCACGCCGCGCATCTGCGTGCACAGGTGCATGGCATTGAGGTGCACCGCCACGCCGTGAGGCTCGAGCACGCGCACCAGCTCGTCTGCGATTTCCACCCCGATGCGCTCCTGCACGGTGAAGCGTCGGGCGAAGACGCGGACCAGCCGGGTCAGCTTGGAGATGCCGATGATCTCCTCGTGGGCGATGTAGCCGATGTAGGCGTGCCCATGGAAGGGCAGGGCGTGGTGCTCGCAGAGGGAGAAGAACTCGATCGGGCCCTCGATCACCTGGCTGATGCTGCAGTCGGGACCACCGCGGCACTCGGTCGGGAAGGCGGTCAGGAGCTTGGGGTCGCCCTCGTAGCCGGCGGTGGCGTCATACAAAGCGCGCAGGAAACGGGTCGGCGTGGACCGCGTACCAGGCGTGTCGAGGTCCATGCCGAAAGACTGGAAGATCTCGGCGGCGTAGCCCTCGAACTTCTTCCATTGCTCAGGTTTGATGGTCCTGGGTTGGGTCTTCTCCCATTGCGTGGTCTCTTCGGGGTCATGCGCGAGGGTGGACATGGTCCTCTCCTTAAGCCGGTCTCAGCGACCAACAATGTACGGCTTAGGGCCTATCCGGACGCCGCCCCACTCACGGGTCACCCTGAGTCCGCTGCCGGACTGCCAGCAAGTGTCGACTACGATGACCCGAGCCTTGAAAGCCGATCAGCCTACCAGGGGACACGGAGCGCTCGAGGCATACCTAGCGCGCAGGCGGGCTCAAAAAGCCAACCAACTGATTCCTACGCAGCAACGGAGGGGTCGGCTGCTTGACGTCGGTTGTGGAAGCTATCCGTACTTCCTCGCCACCACGCAGTTCGCGGAGAAGTGGGGGATCGACCAGGCCTTCGATGCCGAGTCAACACTCGAGCTGGACGACGGGCGCGTGGCGCTGATCCCATTCGACGTCCAGCGCGATGTTTCACTTCCGTTCGCCACGGATTTCTTTTCGGTCGTGACGATGCTGGCCGTCTTCGAGCACATCGAACCGGCCAAGCTAAAGTTTCTGTTGGGCGAGGTCCACAGGGTATTGCGGCCGGGCGGCACTTTCGTCATGACCACACCATCGAGCTGGACCGATTGGCTGCTGAAGCTCATGGCGGGCGTCGGATTAGTGAGCCGTGCCGAGATAGAGGAGCACAAGGACACTTACACCCAGCGCGAAATCCGGTCGACAATCGAAGGGGCCGGCTTCGACCCCGGCAACGTGATCTCCGGGAGCTTCGAGATTGGAGTGAACCTATGGGCGAAAGCGACGAAGTGATCTAACCGGAGTCGGGCTAGCTTCTCGTCTCACGATTCGAGCGGGTTATCAAAGGATGATTGCTCGAAAGCTCACCCCGCCGAACGCGATGGTAGTCGTCGGCCGCAGAGGAACCGAACAGCCTCGCGTCTGAGCTCAGTCGCATCTTTACCAAAGCGCCCATGGCTCTCACTCCGTCCACCCAGGTGAGCTTCTTGCCCTCGTCACGACTGCGGGCGTAGTAATGGATCGGCACTTCGTGGATCCTGTAACCCAGCCGCAACACGCGGGCGGTGATCTCCGGCTCGATGTCGAAACGGGCGCCCTGGAGATTCAGCCGCTTCCAAAGTTCCGACCTCAGGATTTTGTAGCCGGTCTCCATATCCGAGATGTAGCAATCGAAGAGAACGTTAGTGGCGAGTGTCACCGCTCTGTTTCCAATCACGAACCAGAAACTGAACGCGGTCTGGCCTGCGAAGCCGCGCACTCCATAAACCACGTCGGCTCTTCCCTCGACCAGGGGTTCGAGGAGCTCCGAATAGTCACGAGGGTCGTACTCGAGGTCGGCGTCCTGGACGAGGGCGAAGGGCATTCGCAGCTCCTGGATCGCTCGCCGGAGAGCCGCTCCCTTGCCGCAGTTGACCTCCTGCCGGAAGATGCGTAGCCGCGAATCAGATCCGGCGATCCGCTCCAGAATGTCCCAGGTCTCATCGCTGGAACCGTCATCAACTGCGATCACCTCCCCTACCTCGGGCCGTTCCAGGACATGGTCAAGGATCACCTCTATGGTCCTGGCCTCGTTGTAGGCGGGCATGATCACCGAGAGGATCCCCTTCGAGTTGGCGCTCATGGATCAACCACTGTATCGCCGCTCCGCGGATGTCGTCTCCGGAGCGAGGAGCGGTCGACCACCTCGAAGCCCGCTTTGCCCGCCGCCACCGAGGTGTCGTCAGCCGAACCGTCATTGACCTCGACAATGCGATGGCCCAGGTCGCGATCGATTAGCGGCGAGAGGCGTGGCCACGACACGGCTTCGTTGAAGGCGGGGATGACCAAAGCCCGCATTCAGGTTTGTTATCAGGTGAGCCTGGACGGCCCGGTGATGGCTTCATCTCGGACGGCCATCCTGGCGACCTTCACAGCTCGATACCAAAGGGCGGCAGAGACGGCCAACAGCAACGTGAACGGAGCCAGCGTCAGCCAGTGCGTAGTTCGCGCAGCTCGGAACCAAATGATGTCCACAGCTGCTGAGTCGTCGAGACTCAAAGCCCTGAGGTGGTGCAGGAATTGCCACGCTCCAATCGGTGGATAGGCATCCAGATTTGACCAGGACGCGAGGTTGTCATACGTGGCGGCGTAACCGCCCAGCAGGTCGGTGATTACAGCCGGAACATTCCATACCAAGCCCCCTGCGAGAAGGACTCCGGGCAGCCATCCTGCTAGCCGGCCCTTCAGCTTGACCGCGCCGATACCAGCCAACATCGCCATGAAAGGCAGCGCGGGTTGGAACAGCCGGAATCCCCAATCCCAACCTTCGATCCATGCGAAAAAGACACACGACTCGATGAAAAGAACAGCCGGCAGTCCCGCCAGGACAATCACGTCCAATCGCCGACCGGTCCGCCACAGTTGGATGGCCCCGAACACGCTTAGAAGCATCGCCGGGAACTGCCATAGTGCGCCACGTCCCGGGCTCAGGAGTGCGTACGGAAAGCCAACCCAGATCGGGATGTTCCAGGAGAGGGACCCGTAGCCGAAATCGAGTGGAGCGCCAAAACGGGCCCAGTTGATGAGCAGTGTGAGCCCCACTGCCGCGGCCCATACCGCCACCGGTCCCACCAGTCGCCAAGGCGACGAGCGCCACCCCGGCAGGAGCAACAGCAGGACGGCAGGAAGGAGCATGGAGCCCTCCAGCGGCCGGGTCAGGACTCCGTAGGCGATAGCTGCCGCACACAGCCACTGCCACCGATTCGATCCGCCGTCCCGGAGCCGCACGGAAGCGAACAGTCCCACCGCCCAGCACATTGCAACCAGCGGCTGAGGAAAGTCGCCCCGCGCGCCCAAGAGGGCCGGCGAGCCCAATCCGTAGAAGGCGATCGCCCACAGGACCGCGCGGTGATCCCGCGACAGCGCTCGGACGGTGAGGCCGACGAACAAGGCGGTCGTGGCGGTGATTAGCGCCCAAGCAGGCGCCCCGGCGACTCTGTAAAGCCGGTCGCCATAGAACAGACCGTAGTCATACGTCGCGGTCAGCGAGGTCGGCTCGTAGGGTCGCAGCCATCCAAACACGAGGACGCCCGGCATGTACTGCAGCGAAGCAGCCACCCCTCGGCTGCTGGTGTAGATGTAGCTCCCCCACCAGATAGTGGGTTCAAATCTGAACGTCTGGTGTTGGACCAACGACAGTGCCTGCCGCCACATCACCACGCCGTCGACGCTGATGAAATGACCGTTCATGAGGGCCAGGTACAGGAACAGCAAACCGAGCGAGGCGGTGAGCTCGGGCCGATGGCCGGCGCCCATTCGAGGCAGGGCGGTCACGCGAATGACTCGATTAAGCTGGCTGTCGAGAGATCGAACCCATGAATGACGAATCCAAGCGACTTCAGGAAACGTGGGAGAAGTGGGCAACTGACGATCCCTTGTTCGCCATCCTCAGCGACCCCACCAAGCGTGGCGGGAGGTGGGATATCTCCGAGTTCATGGCGCACACGCCCGAGCTTGACTCTGCCCTGCAGCTGGCGTCCAAGCATCGGCTCCTCCACGGGAGTTCGAACGCACTCGACCTCGGGTGTGGAGTCGGTCGTATCACCCAAGCCCTGGCTGACCATTACGACGAGGTCGTTGGAGTCGACATTTCCGAGGCAATGATCGCCCAAGCCGTGAAGTTGAATCGACACGGCGACCACTGCCGGTACTTCAGCGGCGACCTCAGCCGCTTTGCGGACAACAGTTTCGACCTGGCTTTCTCCCTATATGTCATCCAGCACATTCCTCGCGCCATGCAGGGTAAGGTCCTGCGAGAACTCGTTCGCGTGGTCAAGCCCGAAGGCCTCGTCATCTGCCAGATCGCCGAACCACCGCATGGGCTGTCCCGGATCCGAACGCAGTTCGGGCCACGCTGGCTGAAGACGCTCAGATTTAAACGGCGTTACGGGGATGCACCGTTAATCGAGATGAACCCGTTGCACGAAAAAGAGGTCGCAAAGCAAATCGCGCCTGCTCGAATTTCCGCCCGAGAGGGCGAATGGTTTTTCATCCAGCATTGAGTCTCCGGCGGTTGCCGGCCCACGCCAATCCCATCAGCGCCCAGAACTCGAGCGAGAGATCGTTCTTGAAGTACGGCACATCGACCATTCCATGAGCGATTACCGCCACCAGAGCGAGAGTCACGCCCAGTTGAAGCGGCCTCCAGTCGGCCGTCGCTTGGCGCCAGCTCCGCCAGCAGAGGCGAAATCCCGTGAACATGATCCACGCGAAAGCCACCAGGCCAAGGAGTCCGGTCTCGCTCCAGAACGTGAGGACGATGTTGTGCGGGTAGATGAAGCGATCGGTATGTGTGGGATTCCAATATGGGGCGATCGTCTGGGCGAAACCCGACAGGCCGGCGCCAAAAAGGATGTGATGCTGCAGCATCTGCAGGCTCACCCTCCACAGCTCGAATCGGCCCACGAGGGTGTTTTGGGGATTGGAGAAATCAAGCTCTACGGCAATTCGGCGGTGGATGGGAGGGATCAGGACGAGGACGATGCCGATCACCACCGCCGCGCCCAGCATCCGCCAGCGGTAGCGGTGAGATAAGGCCAGTCCAATGGCGACTGCCGCCAGCGCCAGGTAGCCTCCCCTCGAGAAGCTCAACAGAGTCGCGATCAGGGCGACCAGCAGAAACGCCCCACTCACCACCCTTTCGCGTTTGTCGTCGCGGTAGAAGGTGATCGAAGCCGCGATGGCGATCAGGGGAACTAGGAAGAGCGCAATGTCGTTGGCGTTGGTGTAGATGACGACCGGAGCCGTCACCGCTGGATTCACTCTGTGATTGCGCAGCGCATCCAGGATGAAGACCGAGTTGGCGACTCCGACGACCAGGCCGGCCAGCCCGAGACCCGTGAGAACTACCGTCGCTCTCCTCCAAGTGCTCGCAACGGTGCCTACCACGAAGAAGAAAGCGATCGGCTCCAGCAAATAAGCGCGGTAGATGCCCAGAGCGGCCCGATGATCTGGCGCGACGACTACCGAGATGGCACCCGCGAACAAGAAGACCACGGCAGGCAGCGTGAAAGGACTCCGCAAGCTCGGCATCACCTTCAACCGCCACGATTCGTACGCAAACGCCAGCACCGTAAACACGATTGCGTCTTCGAGCAGGGTGCTCGGGTATGGGCCGAGGTGCCAACGGACGATATAGGCGGGTGTCAGCGCGCAGGTGAGCGCCGCCAGGCCCAGCGAGATGGGATACCGGCCGAAGTCCGCCTTCGAGGCGGCTGCGCGGAACGCCACGGGACGCGTGCTGTCCACTAAGAGGGCCTCCGGGCTCGGATCCAACCAACGCCCGTAGCTCCCGGGGCAGTCTCAACCTGAAAACCCATGCCCTCCAACGTGGTCCTCAGGATCTCAGGGGAGCGCCAGTGGTATTCGATCATGATTTGGGAGACGCGCTCCATGCCAGGTGGGGCGACTTGCCCTGGGGCAAAGATCTCGTATTCGCATCCCTCGCAATCGATCTTGCAGATGATGGGAAGGCCAGGATGTTGATTTCCGGCCTGCGCGAGCACGTCGGCGAATGAGGTATGGCCATTGCTCGTCTCGCCCACCACCGCCAGCGGAGCCACGCTCGCATTGCGAAACTTGTTCAGCTCGAGATTCCTTTGCGCCGCGGCAAACGTCGTCGGGTCCGGCTCATAGCCGAACACGTAAGCCGCACCACGTTGGGCGAAATAAACGACGCTGTCGGCAACATTTGCGCCGACATCAACCACGACCCTGCCGGCGGCATCGAGCCACGCATACTCGTCGTCCACAAACCTCTCCACCAGCATGCCCAGGGTGGCCAGAAGCGCCTCGGGCTTGGCCTCGAACCGAAGGCCATTAGGCAAAGTCGCCACAAAGGGCCTGGAGCCCGCTCCGAGCGAGCCCCCATAGTCGGCGAATCTACGCAGGTAGCCCACCCCCGCGAGATCCCGGCCCGAAAACAACTCTGCAGGCAATTGAATATCCCGATAGATGACATCCGAGTCCGTGATTCGGCCACCGGCTTGAAGGAAACCCAGAACGACGACCTGGCAATGGCTGCGCATCGCATGCCAGGCGAGCTCAGGGCTTCCCGAGAGTCGTGCAATCGCTATGAAGCGCTTCAGCCGTTGGACTGTATCGGACAACAGGCTTCTAGTACGCGTGCCGTTGCGAAACCAGGCGGAGCGCCGTGAGGACCACGATCTTCAAGTCCAGCGCCAAGGACCAGTTCTCGATGTAGTAAACGTCATAAAGCGTGCGATCGGCAATCGGTGCCGCTCCACGCAGGTCGTTTACCTCAGCCCAACCGGTCAGCCCTGGACGTGCCTGCTGCCGTTCGAGGTACCGCGGCACCTCGCCGCTGTACCGGTCATCGAAAAAGGTCGGTTGCGGTCGCGGACCGACCAGGCTCATGTCACCGCGCAGAACGTTGTACAGCTGCGGGAGCTCGTCGATGCTCAACCGGCGCAGCCAGCGTCCCAACCATGTAACGCGTTCGTCACCAGGTCTGGCCACCACCGGACCCGTCTTTGCTTCAGCGTCTGGAATCATCGAGCGAAACTTGTAGATGACAAAGGGCCGCCTCTGGCGCCCGATTCGTTCCTGCGTAAACAGGAGGGGCCCGGGCATGGTCAACTTGATCAGCACGGCGACCACCAGGAGCACCGGGCTCAAGACGACCAGCAGAACTGCGCTGACGATGATGTCGATGGTTCGCTTGATGAAGGCGGCTCCGCCCCGCAACTGGTTGTGTCGGATGCCGACCAGTGGCAGGCCGTCGATTGCGTTCGCCGCCACGCGCGTGCTCATCACCTCGAGGAGGTC
>Ga0307374_10014100_pt1 | contig 10926 bp, 10 predicted proteins | sample OX3MG_FD_202532 | JGI IMG/M metagenome (GOLD analysis project Ga0307374, IMG submission 202532) | Soil microbial communities from Risofladan, Vaasa, Finland - OX-3 | ecosystem: Environmental > Terrestrial > Soil > Coastal area > Acid sulfate soil | place: Finland: Risofladan, Vaasa | collected... | reverse complement strand
CTTTATCGAACGCGCGATCGCGAATGACTAAAAAGACGACAGCGCGGCAATCATGATCGACACGACTTCCATGAAATTCGCGATCGCGACACTCGGCTGCAAGGTCAATCAGTACGATTCTGCGATTATCGAATCGCGTCTCGGCGCGCGCGGGATGACGCGCCGCGAGTTTTCCGAAGTCGCCGACGTTTATGTGATCAACACCTGCACCGTGACCGACCGTGCCGATTCCGAAAGTCTGAAACTCGCGCGGCGCGCGCGCAGGCTTAATCCCGCCGCGCGGATCGTGATGACCGGATGCTTCGCGCAGGCCAATCCGCAGGCGCTGGCGCGCGCGGTTGAAGTCGATGCGGTGGTGGGCGTCGGACGGCTGGATGATCTGGAGCGCGCGATCGCTGAGGGGGCGGGCGAGCGCGTGATGGTCACCAATCTGCGCAAGGTGCGCGCGCCGATCGAGCTGGGCGCGGTCGCGCTCGAGGGACAGACGCGCGCGTTTCTGAAGCTGCAGGAAGGATGCGATCAGTTTTGCAGCTTCTGTATCATCCCGACTTCGCGCGGAACCTCGCGCAGCGTCGAGCCGCGCCGGGTTATCGCCGCACTCGACGGGCTGCACGAGCGCGGCTTCAAGGAAGTGACGCTCTCGGGAGTGCATCTGGGCGGCTACGGCAAAGACCTTGAGCCCACAGTCGAGCTTGCGGACCTGCTCGAGATGATCGCGGAGCGCTCTCCGATAAACCGGATCAGGGTGAGCTCGCTTGATCCCGAGGAGTTGAGCGATCGGATTATCGCGATCGTCGCGGCGAGTCCGAAGTTCTGCCCGCATCTGCATCTGCCGCTGCAATCGGGCGAGGATGAAATTCTTTCGCGGATGCGCCGGCGCTATGACCGCGAGTTTTACCGCGGACGGGTCCAGCGCGTGCTGGCGGCGATGCCCGACGCCGCGATCGGGACCGATCTGATCGTCGGCTTTCCGGGCGAGAGCGCAGAGCATTTCGACTCGGCGCGGAGCTTCATCGAGTCGCTGCCGCTTGCTTACTTCCACGTGTTTCCGTATTCGGTCAGAGCCGGGACCACCGCGGCGAAGATGCCGGAGAAGGTCGGGGCGGCGGAGATCAAGCGCCGGGCGCGGGTGATGCGCGCGATAGGCGAGGCCAAGCGCGCGGATTTCGCGCGGCGCTTCGCCGGAACAAGAGTTAATGTATTACTTGAAGAGCGTGCCGCCGGCGGCGCGCTGTCAGGCTATACCCGCAACTATATCCGGGTGCTGACCGCGGGTCCGGACGCGCTGATAAATCACGAAGTCGAGGTGGAGGCGTCGGTTGCCGATGCGGCTCAACTGGTGGGACAGATTGTTCCGGCGCGCGGCGAAGACGGAATCTCCGGCCGCGGCGCAACCGTCGCCTGAGTCCGGACGCTCGGGCCTGGAGGAGGAGGTTGGTTACACCTTCGTGCGTCCGGAATTGCTGGAGATCGCGCTGACTCATCCGAGCGCCGCGATCGGCTCGGACGCGCATTACGAACGGCTTGAATTTCTGGGCGACGCGGTGCTGGACCTCGCGATCGCGGACCTGCTGATGCGTCAGTTTCCGGCGGCCAAGGAAGGTCCGCTCTCGAAGCTGCGCGCGTCGATCGTCAACGCGCGCACGCTGGCGCTCAAGGCGCAATCGATCGATTTGGGAAGTTTGCTGAAGCTCGGCAAGGGCGAGGAGAAAAGCGGCGGACGCGAGAAGGTTTCGATTCTCGCGGCCGCGTTCGAAGCGATGATCGGTGCAATCTACACGGACGGCGGGCTGGCGCCCGCGCAGCAGGTAGTCGAGCGGCTGTTCGAGCACGACGTGGGCGGGCCCTCGGCCGAGCGCGACTACAAGACCGAACTGCAGGAGATCGCGTACCGGCGTTTTCGCACGCAACCGATCTATGAGTTGGTCGCTGCGCAGGGACCCGATCATGCCAAGCGGTTTACCACCCGGATCAAAATCGCCGGGCGCGACCTCGGGATAGGCGAGGGCGGCAGCAAGAAGCAGAGCGAACAATCCGCCGCGCGCCAGGCGCTGGCGCGGCTTGAACGGGAATCCAATGACCGCCGCGGCAAGTGAGTATCGCGCGGGATTTGTCGCATTGGGCGGACGCTCCAACGTCGGCAAGTCCACGCTGCTGAACCGGATGGTCGGCCACAAGGTCGCGATCGTGACGCCGCGTCCGCAGACCACGCGCGCGAGAATTCTCGGCGTACGCACCGATCCCGACGCGCAGTTCCTGTTCCTCGATACGCCCGGAATCCACGAGTCGCCCAAGGAACTTAACCGCCGAATGGTCGATAACGCGCGCCGCGCGCTCGGCGAGGGCGAGGTGGTGCTGGGTGTGGTGGAGGCCGCGGGCAAGCTGGATCCGCGCGATCGCACCGCGCTGCTCGAGCTCGCGAAGCTGGGCGCGCCGCTGGTGATCGTGATCAACAAGGTCGATACGCAGCCGCGCGAGAATCTGCTGCCCCTGATCGGAGAGATTCACGGCGAGTTTCCTGACTGCGAGATCGTGCCGGTGAGCGCGCTGCGCGGCGAGAATATCGAAGAGCTGCTCGCGACCGTCAAGGCGATGCTGCCCAGGAGTCCGGCGCTGATGCCCGAGGATGAATACACCGACCAGACCGAGCGGATGATCGCGGCCGAGGTGATCCGCGAGAAGATATTTTTGAAAATGCGCCAGGAGATTCCGTTTTCGAGCGCGGTGCGGATCGAAGACTTCGTCGAGGAAGCCGAGCGCAACCTTAAGCGGATCTCAGCCGTGATCGTGATCGAACGCGAGTCGCACAAGGGGATGCTGATCGGCGCAGGCGGACGCACGCTCAAAGAAATCGGCACTGCCGCGCGCCTCGAACTGGAAAAGCTGCTCGGCGCTCACATATTCCTGGAGATGCTGGTCAAGGTGGAACCCAACTGGACGCGCGACCCGCGCAAGATGGCGGAGTTCGGGTTATGAGTCCGCGCGCCGCGAAATCGGAAAATGCCGCGGGGCGCGAAGCTCGCGCCGGCCGCGGCTTTGGGGCAGGGCTGCCGACGGTGGTATTGGTGGGTCGCGCCAACGCCGGCAAATCGACGCTGTTCAACCGGATCGCGAAAGGCTCGCGCGCGATTACCAGTCCGATTCCCGGCACCACGCGAGATCTGAATTTCGCGCGCGCCTCGTTCGATGATCGCGAGTTCGTCGTCGTCGATAGCGGCGGTCTGGAACTTGGCGGCCGCGAAACGATGTCCGAGCGGCTGGTCGCGGAGGCGCTCGGCGCGGTCGGTGTCGCCGATGTGGTCGTGTTCATCTTCGATGGACGCGCCGGCTTGAGCGACGCCGACAAAGAGGCGCTGGCGTTGGTGCGCGAAACCGGGTGCCCGCTGATAATCGCGGTCAACAAGATCGACGATCCGCGCAACGAATCCGCCGCGATCGATTTTTACGAGATCGGCGCCGAGCGCTTGTTCCTGATCTCGGCCGCGCACGGCGGAGGTGTGGCCGATTTGCTCGAGGAGATCGCCCTGCGCTTGCCGGCGCTCGAATCCGGCGCTGCCGCCGCAGGTCCGGACCTGCGGCTTGCGCTGGTCGGCCGTCCCAACGTCGGAAAATCTTCGCTGCTTAACCGGCTGTCAGGTTTCGAGCGCGCGATCGTCGATTCGATTCCCGGCACGACGCGCGATCCGGTCGACGTGCGCCTGTCGGCGGAGGGCCGCGACGTTCTGCTGATCGATACGGCGGGAATTCGCCGCCCGACCAAAGTCGATGGCGAGCTGGAGCATCATTCGGTCGGCCGCGCGATCGAGACGATCCGCCGCGCGGAGGTGGTCCTGCTGGTGATCGATGCGACCGAGGGAATTACCGATCAGGACGCGCGCCTGGCGCGGCTGGTCGATACCAATGATCGCGCGATGGTCCTGATTTGCAACAAGTGGGACGCGGCCGCGGCGCTGGGGCGCAAGGTCGCGGCGTTCGTGCGCGACGCTCACGAGCGGTTTCCATTCCTCGCGTACGCGACGCTGGTGTTCACCTCGGCGCTGACGGGCGACGGTGTGCGGGACATTATACCCGCTGCGATCAAGGCGGGCGATTCATGGCGCGCGACGTTCCAGACCTCCGCGCTCAACCGGACGCTGGCGCGCGCGATGGAAGCGATGGACCCGCCGCTGGTCGGGCGTCGGCGGCTCAACCTGATGTATGTGACGCAGGTCGCGAGCGCGCCGCCGCGCATCCGTTTTTTTGCCAACGTCGAACGCGAGATTCCGGCGCATTATATTCGTTTTCTGGAGTCGCGCTTTCGGACCGCGCTGGGCCTGGTCGGTACTCCGCTGCGCCTGGAGTTCCGGCGCACCGGCCGCACCTTCGTCGAGGCCGGGCGCACGCGTGCGCCTGACTCGCGCGGACGAGCGAAGCGGCGCTGACGATTGTTGAAACGTGATGCGGCGCGGGTTTCACCGCGATCGGCGGCTCCGCTATATTAGTCGCTCAATTCAAGGCAATTCGCCGTGATCCTGATACTCGATTTTGGAAGCCAATACACGCAGCTAATTGCGCGCCGCGTGCGCGAGGCGCAGGTGTATTGCGAAATTCATCCGTTCAATTTCCCGGTGGAAAAAATCCGCGCGCTGAACCCGCGCGGGATCATCCTGTCGGGCGGGCCTGCGAGCCTCTACGAAGACGAGGCGCCGGATATCTCCGATGAAGTCCTGAACCTCGGATGTCCCGTGCTCGGGATCTGTTACGGCCTGTACGTGATCGCGCAGCATCTGGGCTCGCGCAGCGTGGGTTCGCATGCGCGCGAGTTCGGCCGCGCGACTCTGGTGATCGACGAGCAGGACGAATTGTTCGAGGGGCTCGTGGGCCGGGAGCATCAGGTGTGGATGAGTCACGGCGACCGGGTCGAGTCGATCGGACCGGCGCTGCGGCCGATCGCGCATAGCGACAATTCGCCGTATGCGGCCATGCGCACCACCGACGGAAAGATGCGCGCGATCCAGTTCCATCCCGAGGTCGTGCACACGCCGAGCGGCGCGCAGATCCTGCGCAACTTCGTGCTCAAGATCTGCGGAGAGCCCGGCGACTGGACCACCGCAAATATTGTCGAGACCAAGCTTGCGGAGATTCGTGGGCAGGTCGGCGCGGCGGATAAGGTAATCATGGGACTGTCGGGCGGCGTCGATTCGTCGGTCGCCGCGGCGCTGATTCATCGCGCGATCGGCGATCGCCTGGTATGCGTGTTCGTCGATACCGGGCTTTCCCGCGCGGGCGAGCGCGAGCGGATGGAGAATGTCTTCGCGCGCCAGCTCGGAATTGCGCTCAAGGTCGTCGATGCGTCCAAAATATTTATCGAGCGGCTGGCGGGCGTGACGGATCCGGAACAGAAGCGCCGGATTATCGGACATACGTTTATCGAGGTATTCGACAAAGAGGCGAACGCGATTGGCGGTGCGAAGTTTCTCGGCCAGGGCACGCTCTATCCCGACGTGATCGAGTCGGTCTCGTTCAAGGGGCCGTCCGCGGTCATCAAGAGCCATCACAATGTCGGTGGATTGCCCGAATCGATGAAGCTCGAGCTGGTCGAGCCGCTGCGCCTGCTGTTCAAAGATGAAGTACGCGGTGTTGGGCGCGAGCTTGGACTTGCGGCCGAGATCGTGGACCGTGAGCCGTTTCCAGGTCCGGGACTTGCGGTGCGAATTGTCGGCGACGTGACGCGCGAGCGGCTCGAGCTATTGCGCCGCGCCGACGCGATCGTGATGGAAGAAACCGCCGCCGCGGGCCTGAATGCCCGTCTATGGCAGGGCTTCGCCGTGTTGCTGCCGCTTAAAACTGTCGGAGTGATGGGCGACGGGCGCACCTACGAAAGCGTGATCGCAATTCGCGCGGTCGAGTCGCTTGATGGCATGACGGCGGATTGGGCGCGGCTCGACCCGGAATTTCTGGCGCGGCTGTCCTCGCGAATCACCAACGAAACTCGCGGCGTCAATCGCGTCGTGTACGACATCACTTCCAAACCGCCCGCCACCATCGAATGGGAGTAGCTTGTGACTGTTCGCACCCGTTTCGCGCCGAGCCCGACCGGCTCGCTGCACATCGGTAACGTCCGTTCGGGCCTGTTCGCGTACCTGTACGCGCGCCACAATCACGGGAAATTCATCCTGCGGATCGACGACACCGATCGCGAACGCTCGACTCAGGAATCGCTCATCGAAATTCTGGCCGATCTCAAATGGCTCGGCCTCGAATGGGACGAAGGCCCGCCGGACGAGCGCTATTTCGAATCGAACCGTACCGAGCGTTATCGTGAGTCGGCGCGCCAGTTGTTGCGCGAGCGCAAGGCATATCCATGCTATTGCACGTCCGCGGAGCTGGCTGAGAAGCGCAAGGTCGCGGAGAAAGAACATCGCAAGCCTGCTTATGACCGCAAATGCCGCAACCTGGAATTTTCGCCGGAACTCGAATTGCCGGATCGCGCCGCCGGACGAAACTATACGATTCGGTTCGCGTCGCCGCTTGCGGGTGAAACGGTCCTCGATGATCTGGTGCGCGGACGCACTGTGTTCGAGAACTCAGAACTGGACGACCTGATTATCTTTCGCTCCGACGGCGCCCCGACCTACAACTTCGCCACGGTGATTGACGAGGCCGATTTCAAAATCACGCACGTCGTTCGCGGCGACGATCATGTGCCGAATACTCCCCGGCAGATCCAGATGTCGCTGGCACTGGGATTTACTCCGCCCGCGTTCGCGCATCTGCCGATGGTCACCGGGCCGGACGGCGCTCCGCTCTCGAAGCGGCATGCTGCGACGTCGGTGCGCGCGTATCGCGAGGCGGGGTACTTTCCCGAGGCGCTGGTGAACTATCTGGCGCGGCTTGGATGGTCGCATGGCGACCAGGAAATTTTCTCGAAAGACGAACTCGTCGAGTATTTCGATTTCGCCGAGTGCGGGAAATCGCCCGGGGTATTCAACACCGACAAGCTTTTGTGGCTGAATTTTCACTACCTCAAGGCGCGGCCAGTTGCGCAGCTGGCGCGCGAGGTCAAGCCATTCATCGAGCAGCGAGGAATCACGATCCCCGGCGACGACGCGTGGCTTGAAAAGATGGTGGCAACGCTGCGCGAGCGGGCGAAAACGCTGGTCGAGCTGGTCGACTTCGCGAGCTTCTATCTGAACGACAAGATCGAGATCGATCCAAAGGCCGCCGCCAAGTTCCTGAAGCCTGAAATTCTCGAGCCGCTGACAGCGCTCGCGAGTGAACTCGACGCGCTCAGCGGTGATTTCACTGAAGCGGCCGTGCAAAGCGTGTTCGATGGGGTGCTTGCCAAGTATGAAATGAAGCTCGGCCAGCTCGCGCAGCCAGTGCGTGTCGCGATCACGGGCGGGACCGTGAGCCCCGGTATCTACGAGGTGATCGGAGTGCTCGGCAAGCGCCGCACCGTCGAGCGGCTTCGGGCAGCCGCCGCCTCGATTCCTGCTGCCTGACGGTGCGCGATGAAGTCCGGCAAGAATGACAAGCGCCGGTCAATCGCGCCTCCATGCCTCGACGGTGTCGCGATGGAGCCTGCCACCGTCGAGGGTCTGCACGGCGACGAATGCTTCGAGCGCAGGATTATCGATGGCGCGCAGCTGAGCGCGGCCGCTGCGCGTGCTGTCGTGTTCGATACTTGCGTCATCAGGCGCGCTGCGCTGGACGGCTCGAAGCTCGTGCGCTTGCGGATAGTCGATGCTCGCGTGGAAAAATCAACCCTCGCCAATTCCGATTGGACCAAGGCGCGCCTCAGCCGCGTCGAGATTACCGGTTCGCGACTCACCGGGTTGATTCTGTCCGAAGCGGAGGTGCGCGACGTGGTGGTGGCGGGTTGCAAGGCTGATTTTCTGCGTTGCGGCTCGGCTAAGCTCACGAGCGTCAAGTTCGAGGACTGTATCCTGTGCGATGCTGACTTCCAGGATGCGAACCTGGAATTCGTTTCTTTCGCCGGCTGCGATCTGAGCCGGGCGGATTTTACCCGCGCGAAATTTCGCGAGATTGATCTCAGCGGCGCGAAGATCGACGGACTCAGAATCGAGCCGGAGCAATTACGTGGGGTGACGATCGAAGCGGCGCAGGCGATGTTTGTGATTGCGCTGCTCGGGATCGAAATCCGGTAAGCCACGCCATCGCTCGACCCGAAGGCGCGGGCGGAGTAGCGTAAATCAGCCATGAGCATCCTAATTCCATATGTTGTCGAGCAGACCGGCCGCGGCGAGCGTTCGTACGATATCTATTCGCGCTTGCTGAAGGACCGGATCGTTTTTCTGGGCGGACAAGTCACCGACGATCTCGCGAACCTGGTGACGGCGCAGCTTCTATTCCTCGAATCCGACGATCCGGAACGCGAGATAAATATGTACATCAACTCGCCCGGCGGCTCGGTCACCGCGGGACTGGCGATTTACGATACGATGCAGTTCGTGAAGCCTCCCGTCTCGACGCTCTGCGTCGGGCAGGCGGCGAGCATGGGTTCGCTGCTGCTGACCGCGGGAACCAAGGGCAAGCGCTACGCGCTGCCCCACAGCAGGATTCTGATTCATCAGCCCCATGGCGGCTTCGAGGGCCAGGCGGCGGATATCGAGATTCAGGCGCGGGAGACGGTGCGGATCCGCGAGCTGCTCAACGAGATCCTCTCGAAGCACACCGGACAGCCGGTCAAGAAGATCGAAAAAGACACCGACCGCGACAACTTCATGTCCGCGGCGGAAGCGGTTGCGTACGGGCTTATCGACGAGGTGATCATCGGGCGCAACACCAAGTTGTCGCAGGCCTGACGCGCGCATGCGGGCGCAAGCGAGAGTGCTGCGATGGCGGCAAAAATGAAGTGCGTCAAATGCGGCGCGGAAGTCGAGACGCCGAAACATTGCAAACGCCCGATGCATCTTGAAAAAGTCGCCGGCGCCGAGAAGCTGGTCTGCTGGATGGGCGCCGACTGCGGCGTCGCCGAAGGCCCCGCGCATTGCGGCGCTCCGATGATCGAAGCCCGCGCCTGATTCCACTTAATCCTCGATCGCCAGACCGGAGCCGATCCGGGAAATGGCAGCCGCGTCGCGTTGGACGTGTCTGCGAACTTCGCGTTTAATCAATGCATCTGTCCACGCGCGCCCGCGCCGATCCAAAGAAGAAATGCTCGAATCGCTGCGAAAACTTCTTGCGACGAATCGGCTCGAGATCGCGCTGATCGCCGCGATCGGCTTGCTTGCGCTGAGCGTGCACATGAGCGATGCGCCGCTGATCGATTGGGATGAGGCGACCTACGCCGAAGTCGCGCATGAGGCGGTCCAGAATCACGACTACTTGAACCTCACCTGGAACGGCGATCCGTATTTCAAGAAACCGCCGATGCTGTTCTGGATGATCGCGTTGTCGTTCAAGACGTTTCGCGAAGGTGAAATTGAGGCACGGCTGCCATCGATGCTGCTCGGCACCATGACGATGGTGCTGTTGTATTTCTCGGCCAGCGCTGCGGCCGGTCGTGGCGCGGGAATTTTCGCCGCGATCGCTCCGCTTGGGTTTTATTTCTTCGTCGCGCGCGGTGGACGCGAGGCTGCGACCGACGCTCCGCTGCTGTTTTTCATGACGCTCTCAGTCCTGGCGATCATTCGGGCGCCGACGCATCGGGCGTGGATGATTCTGGCGGGCGCCGCGTGCGGATTCGCGATCTTGAGCAAAGGCCTGGCGGGCGCAATCGCGGCGATAGTCGCGATAGGCGCGGTCGCGATGATTCCTGCCTATCGCGAGGTTGGCGTGCAGGGACTTGCCATATTTTTCGCGTGCGCAGCGATCGTCGCGTCTCCATGGTATCTGTATGCGGCGGTAGCAAATCATTCGGCCTTCTGGTCGGTGTTCGTTGGGCAGGAAACGCTTGCGCGTGTGACTTCGCACCTCGAGGATCATCAGCGCGATCTCGGATTCACGATCGATACGCTCTATCGCGAGGTTGGCTGGCTGTGGCCAGTTCTGATTCCCGGCGCCGTTCTCGGGATCGACAGCCTGCGGACCGGGCTTCGCGCCGCACTCAGACGGATTCCACCGGACGCCGCGGTGTGGGTGCTGTGGCTCGCGATCGCCGCCGCCGCGGCGTTCGCGGTGCAGACCAGGCTGCCGTGGTACATCCTGCCTGCGCTGATGCCGATCGCGCTGCTTGCAGGCAGCGCGTTTGGCGCCGCTCTCAACGCCGCCGGTCCCGCGAGGACGCGGTCGCGATGCGCGGCAATAGTGAGCCTCGTCGTAGTCGCGGCTATGGCTCCCGCGCGATGGACGAAAATCAACGCCGGCTTCCGCCTTCAGCGCGAGCACAGTATCCCGAGCTACATGATGGCGATACGGGCGCGTAATTTGGCGCGCGAGCGCGTGGGCGGCGAACTGTATTTCGCAGGGATAAGCTTGCCGACGATGGTCTATTACAGCGGGCTCAAGTGCCATTTCGTGGCGCCGTCGCCAACTGGGGGCGTCGAATTGATTTCCGACGAAGGCGGGCTTCCGCCGGTCGGGTTTCATGACCTGGAGCTGGTCGATCCGGACGGAGCCGCGCTTGTGGTCTCGAATTACGATCGCGAATGGCGCATCAGCGTATCCGGCGACGCTCCGGCCGGCCGCGGGCGTCATCGGCATATTGTACGTCTGCCGCCGGGAGCGATCGCGGAGCGGAAAATCCGCGACTGATCAATTGGGCCGCGCGATTGGCGCATCTGCAACATCCAGTTGTAGCGCTGATACATCCGGCGTGCGCGGCGCGATGTTGCAGGTTGAATAGTCCGCGATCTTCACCGCCGGACGCGCGGATCGCGCTGGCGCGCGGATTGCTTGTAACTTCGCATGCCCGCGGCGGCCACGCCGGACGGGCGATGCGCTGACTCACCTCCACCTGTGGCGCGGAGCGATCGCCTCGCT
>Ga0307374_10014099_pt1 | contig 10927 bp, 7 predicted proteins | sample OX3MG_FD_202532 | JGI IMG/M metagenome (GOLD analysis project Ga0307374, IMG submission 202532) | Soil microbial communities from Risofladan, Vaasa, Finland - OX-3 | ecosystem: Environmental > Terrestrial > Soil > Coastal area > Acid sulfate soil | place: Finland: Risofladan, Vaasa | collected... | reverse complement strand
CGCTGGAGCGGTACGAGAGCGTGGACGCGTTCATCGCGGCGCTGTCGGCGGCGGTGCTACGCGCCCGCGAGGCGGCGGGCGGGACGCTGACCCGGGAGGCGATCGGCCACTCGGCGACGGTGCTGGACGCCCCGTCGGGGAGCGGGGCACCGGCGGTCGGGGGGGCGGTGGTGGCCACCGGGGCCGGGGGCGGGGCGCGGCGGTACGCGCTCGCCGGAGGCGCCGCGGTGCTGGTGCTACTGCTGGCGCTGGGCGGGTACTTCGTCTTCGGCGGCCGTGGGGCGCGCGGCGACCCCGGTGGCGCGACGCCGACCGCGACGACGAATCAGCCGGTGATCCTGGCCTCACCGTCGGCCAGTGCCAGTGCTATCGTTGCGGCGCCCGCCACGCCGGCGGTTACGCCAACCGCGGCGGTCGCGGTGGCCACGCCGCCTCCCAACTCGCAGCTGGCCGTCCTCTTCTCGTCGGGGCATCGCGGCGGCCAGCATGACTCCGAGATCTTCATCATGAACCTCGATGGCAGCGGCCAGCGGCAGTTCACGCCGGCCCGGGGACACTCCTGGGGACCGAGAGTCTCGCCTGACGGGTCGCAGTTCTTCTTCTCGTCGGTCGTGCCAGGACAGCACACGGTGCACGACGCCACCGGCGGCGGCACCACCGGCTCGGGCAACCACGACGTCTACGTCTCCGGCATCGTCGGGACGAGCGAGGCCGACCTCCAGTCCGACAACGTGAACAACATCACGGCCGGCTACACCTCCTGGGACAACGGCTGGTCCTGGTCGCCGGACGGCAAGTGGGTCGCCTTCACCTCCGACCGGACGGGCCACTGGGAAATCTTCAAGATGACCACGGACGGCCAGAACATCGACCAGATCACGACCGCCAACGCCCAGAGCGGCTGGCCCTGGTGGACGGCCGACGGCAAGCAGATCCTCTTCTCGTCGGACCGCACCGGCTCGTGGGAGATCTTCATCATGAATGTTGACGGGACGAACGTGCGGCAGCTGACCAACGCGCCGGGCACGGCTAGCCTGCCGAACCGGGTCAACCTGTACCCGGCCCTCTCGCCCGACGGCAAGACGATCGTCTTCTCCTCCCAGCTCGCCGCCACCAACGAGGGTGAGATCTACACCATGAACATCGACGGGACGGGGCTCAAGCGTCTGACGAGCACGGCCGCGCTGAACAACATCCCCAGCTACTGCCCCGACGGGCGGATCATCTTCGTGTCGGACCGTGACGGGCGCAAGGGCCCGGACGGCAGCACCTACAACACGATCTACCTCATGAACGCCGACGGGTCGAACCCGATCCCGCTGGCGACCGACGGCGACAACACCACGCCGTCCTGCGGCTATATCCTGAAGTCGAGCCTGCCGAGTGGTGCCCCGGGAGCGACGCCGGCCGGGTCTCCCCCGGCGACGCCGACGGCCCAGGGGCCGGGTCTCGGGCTGGTTCGGGCTGGGATCCTGCCGAAGTTCGACGGCGTCATGTAGGGGTGGGACGCGGCGTAACCGGAGCAACGGAAGCGGTTGTGCGAGTACGTCGGAGCGCCGGTGACGATGGCACGGCATGATGGAGAAAGGCGAGGCTGTGGACGAGCGTGAGCTGGCCGGGACGATCGTCAGGATTGGGCTGGCGCGGGGGCTGGATGCGGACCGTCTGATCGACGAGCTGGCGCGGATGGCGCTGCCCAGCTTCCTCGACGCGCGGGCCTTCCGCGCCAGCCTGGTCGACACCATCGAGGAGCAGTGGCGCACCGAGCTGGACGCGCGCGTCCGGCGGCTGCGGGATCAGCTGGGGGCACCGGCCGACGGCCGCATCGAGCCATCCGGCGTGATCACGGCGCAGCCGACGACGGCGTCGGCGACGCAGTACGATCTCGTGGACTCGACCGCGGTGGAGGCAGCCGCCAGCGGGCTCGGCGAGGGCCTCGAGGTGCCGCGGGATGCGACCCAGATCTGGGACGCGCGGCGCGGCTGAGGCTCCCGGGCCGCTACGCCCGATTGCCGGCGGCCGGACCGACGGCGGCCGGCTCGTCGGTCAGACGCAGGAGCTTGTAGGTGGCGATCGGCGCGGCGCGACCCTTGACGTAGAGTGGCCCGAGCTCCTCGACCTCGACCCGCCCGCGAATGCGCTCCAGGGTCGACTCGCTGATCAGGATCTCGCCCGCGCGCGCCTCGGCCTGGAGACGGGCCGTGACGTTGACCACGTCGCCGATGGCGGTGTAGCTCATCACCTGCGGCGTGCCGATGTTACCGACGATCGCGGAGCCGGAGTTGACCCCGATGCCGAAGCCGGCACGGGTCCCCGTCTCGCGTCGCAGCTCCGCGATCCGTTCGCGCATCGAGAGCGCGGCCCGCACGGCCGCCAGTTCGTGGTTCGGCAGCGTCAGGGGCGCGCCGAAGATCGCCATGACCCCGTCGCCCAGGAACTTGTCCAGCATCCCCAGCTGCTTGAAGATCTCCGACGTCGCCAGCTCGAGGTAGCTGTTCAGCAGCGCCACGACCTCCTCGGGACGGTGGCTCTCGGAGAAGCCGGTGAAGCCGCGCACGTCGGCGAAGAGGACGGTAATGTCGCTGCGCGTCCCGCCCAGCTTGAGGGCGTCGGGCGAGCGCAGCAGCTGCTCGACGACCGGTGGAGCCACGTAGCGGCTGAAGATCTCCCGCAGCCGGTCGCGCTCGGCCGTCTCGCGTCGGCGCGCCTCCTCCATCAGCACGATGTCGGTACGATCGTCCAGGATCAGCACGACGCCGCCCACCTCGCCGTGCGCGTCGCGGATGCGCGCCGCGCGGCCGGCGAGGACCATTCGCGGCCGGCTGCCGATGGCGCCCGTCCATTCGGGCCCGCTGACCACCGTCGGCGCGCCGATCTGCACCATCGCCACCAGCCCGCCGAGCCACGACGCCAGCGCCGATGGTGCCAGGTGCGCCAGCAGCGTCCCGATCGCGGCGGATGCCGGGACGCCGAAGACCTCGGTGGCGGCGGGGTTCCAGTCGGTGATCACCCCGCGGTCGTCGACCGCGACGAGCGCGCTGCTGAGCGAGCGGAGCAGCGCGTCCTGGCGGCGGCGCGCCGCCTCGAGCTCGTCGGTGCGGGCGAGCAGGGCCTGGTGCAGGGTCGCGTTCTGGATCGCCGCCGCGACCTGGGCGGCCACGGACACCAGTAGGTCGAGATCGAACGGCTCGAAGGTGACGGACCGGCGTGACGAGTCGACGTAGAGCGCGCCGATCGCGTCCTGGTTGACGATCATGGGCACGCACACGATCGAGCGCAGCGACAGGCTGACGATGCTGCGAGCCGAGCCGAAGCTCGGGTCCTCCAGCGCGTTGGGTACCAGGACGGGCCGCCGCTCGCGCAGCGCCTGCTCGACCACGCTCGTGCTGTGCTGGAGCAGCAGGCCGAAGTCGCGGCTGCTCTGAGCGGTACGGGTGACGAGTTCGCCGTGCTCGTCGCGCAGCAGGATCGCCGCGTGGTCGCCGCCGCTGATCGCCAGCAGCTGACGGAGGGCGGACTGGAGCGTCGCGTCGAGGTCGAGGCTGCTGGTGAGCTCGCGGCCCAGCCGGTTGAGCAGCGCGATCCGATCGACCACGGAGTCCGCGCGCGGGGCCTCGGCCTCGACGGCGATGGTCACCGCGGTGACGTTGTCCTGGCCGCCACGGGCTCTGGCCTCCTCGATCAACCCCGGAGCGGCGTCCGCGCCGTTGGCGCGCAGGAGCTCGCGCAGCCGGTCCGCGTCGACGTCCCGGTAGAGTCCGTCGGAGCAGAAGAGCACCAGGTCGCCGGCCTCGAGCTCCTGCTGCACCACGTCGACGTCGACCGTCTCATGGATCCCGAGGCAGCGGGTGATCAGGTTGCGCCGGGGGTGGTTGACCGCCTCGGCTGAGGAGAGGCGGCCCCGGCGCAGCTCCTCGGCGACCCAGGAGTGGTCCTGTGTGAGCTGGCGCAGCTCGCCGGTCCGCAGCAAGTAGGCGCGCGAGCGCCCGGCGTGGGCCACGATCACCCGGTCGCCGACCACGACCCCGGCAAGGATGGTCGCCCCGGCCGCGTTGGCCGAGCCGGCATCGCCCCGGGTCTGCGCGTAGAGGATGGCGTTGGTGTGCTCCACCGCGGCGCGCAGCCGCGTGGCCGGGTCCGGGATGGCCGAGGTCCAGTAGGTGTCGACGACCGTGCGCGCCGCGAGGCGGCTGGCCTGGAGGCCGCGCGCCCGCAGGCCGACCCCGTCGGCGATAGCCCAGATCGACCCGCGCTCGGCGCGATCCAACGGGCCGGCAGGCTCGCGCACCGCGAGCGAGTCGCCGTTGACGACGCGGACCGCGCCGGGGTCGGTCCGAGCATTGGCCTTGACGAGCAGGGCCGTGGGCATCAGCGCGACCTCCGCCCGGTCGAGATGCCACCAGGGCCACAGGGCGTAGGGGCGGGTTTCAAACCCGCCCCTACCAAGCGGGCTGATGTGCGCTGCCGGACGGCCGCTAGCCGCGGGTGATCCCCCACCCCTCGAGCGACGGCGCGGACATCAGGGACCCCCAACGGCATGCGGTAGCTCCTCCGGATCCTGGGCCTTGCGCAGCGTGCGGCGAAAGTCGTTGTTCAGGTGGTACAGGCCGTAGAGGCGTGCCGCCATCACCCGCAGGCGGGTCGAGCGCGGGCGCAGCAGCGTGGGGACGTCAACGATCACCTGCCGGCGCACCGGTCGTCCGCTGAGGATGTCCAGGATGGCCTGCAACGCGACCACCCCAAAGAGGTTGGCAGTGTAGACGATCTGGGGGAAGCCGTCACGTGCCCCGCGCAGCTGTTGCTGGAGCTCGTCGATGATCTCGAGCGGCACGGCGGCGATCGGGATGACGCGCCGCAGGAAGGCCATCGGCTCGCGCAGCTCCGGGCCGTCCGGCCGGACAGCGCCGTCGAGGATCCGGACGCCCGGACGCCGGTAGTCGTAGATCCGCAGCAGCTGCAGGCCGGCGATGTCGTAGCCGGAGATGACCGGGATCCCGCGCTGCCGGGCCTGCTCGTGCAGCGCGTACTTCGACGAGAGCGGCGGCTTCGTCGTGACGTCGACGCCGTCGACGATGAGGGTGGCCTGGGCCACCAGCGACGCGACGTTCTCGGCCACGATGCCGTGCGTGTCGACGGCGATCTCGGCGTAGGGGTTGATGTCGCGCATCCGCTCCTGAAACACCAGCGCCTTGTTCCGGCCGAGGTCCTGTAGCCGCACGGCCTGGCGGTTCAGGTTGTGCAGGTCGTAGTCGCCCGGCTCGGCCAGGATCAGGTGCTCGGCACCCAGGCGCACCAGCGGCTCGACGACGGCGCCACCGATCGAGCCGCAGCCCGCGACCAGGATCGTCGCCCGGCGCAGCCGGTCCTGCTCCTCGGGCGGGACCAGCCCGCGGTTGCGCACCACGAACTGCGCGTAGAACTGGTCGTGGGGCGGCAGCACCACCTGCTGCCCGTTCGAGAGCGTGTGCGCCGACGGATCGCCGGCCGGCGGCGCGGGGGCCGTATCCGGAGCGGTCATGAGCTCCTCCTGTCGGGCGGCGCAGCCGGCGAGGCAGGCGCCGCGGCCGTGTGGACCGGTTGCCGGGCGGATGCGGCCGCCGCGGCCTGGAGATCCGGCAGCCGGGTGACGATCTCCGCGCGGCGAACCTTGAGCGTGGGCGTGAGCGGGAACGCGTCGTCCGGCCAGACGGTGTGGCCGCGGATCTGCTGGTGCGGGGAGAGATTCACGTTGGCGTGCCTGATGATCGGCCCGGCATCCTCGACGCCCCGGTCGAGCAGCAGGACCGCGTGGACCTCCACGTCCTGTCCCGCGCCCTGACCCATGACCACGGCGCCCTTGACGCCCGGCTCGGCGGCCAGCACGCGCTCGACGTCCTCGGGGTAGACGTTCATGCCGTTGGCCAGCACGATGACGTCCTTCTTGCGGCCGCGCAGCCGCAGGCGTCCCGCGTCGTCGAGGTAGCCGAGGTCGCCCGTCCGGTACCAGCCGTCGCTGAAGGCGGCCTCCGTCGCCGCCGGGTCCTGCCAGTAGCCGGGGCTGATGTTGTCGCCGCGGACCAGGATCTCGCCGTCCTCCTCGAAGACGATCTGGACGCCGGGGAGGACACGGCCGACGGTGCCGATGCCGCGGTCGGTGAGGGAGTTGGTGGCGACGATGGGCGCGGCCTCGGTCATGCCGTAGCCCTGGACGACCTTGATGCCGATCCGCTCCCACCAGCGGCCCAGGTCGGGGTCGAGGTAGGCGCCGCCGGAGACGAAGAACTCGAAGGAACCGCCCATCCGCCGCAACACCTGGCGGAAAAGGAGCCGGCGGGCGGGGATCGGCAGCCGGCCGGCGATGGTCAGCAGGCGCTCGAACTGCTGCTCGCGGCCCTGCTTGCGCACCTCGCGCAGCACGCCATCGCGGAACAGCTGGAGCACCTGGGGCACGCAGCTCATGTGGGTGACCTGGTAGCGGCCCATCGCCTCGAAGATCACGTCCGGGCGCAGGCTGCCGATGTAGGTGATGGACGAGCCGCCGGCCAGCGGGGCGAACAGGCCGCTGGTCTGCTCGAACATGTGGCTCAAGGGGAGGATCGAGAGCGCGCGGTGCCGGGTGGTGGGCTGGATGGCGGTGCGCGCCATCGCGGTGTTGCTCACCACGTTGCGGTGCGTCAGCATGACGCCCTTGGGGTTGCCGGTCGTGCCCGAGGTGTAGACCAGCTCGGCCAGGTCGGTGGGCTCGATCCGGATCGCGTCGGGGCTCGCTGGCGCCAGCGGCGCCAGCGCCTCGCGCAGGTCGTCCAGGATCGTCGCCGGGACGGCCGGGGTCGTCAGCCGCCGGGCCTGCTCCTTGCCCAGGAGCAGGTGGCGCGGCTGGGCGCGCTCGACGATCCGCTCGACGAAGCCGATGTCGCTGCGCATGTCGAGCGGGACGGCAATCGCGCCGGCGAGCTGGATCCCGAAGAATCCGGCGGTCCACTCCGGGCGGTTCGCACCCCAGAGGACCACGCGGTCGCCGCGGCCGACACCGCGGTCGGTCAGGTACGTCGCGGTGCGCAACGACGCATCCCACAGCTCGGCGTAGCTCCATTCCCAGGGGGAGGAACCGTGGAAGCGGACGGCCGGCAGGGCCCCATACTGCCGGGCCGATTGGCTCAGGATGTCGACGAGCGTGTCCATCTCCGCTTGCCTCACCGACGGCGGTGACCGCGCCCTGGGGATACGCGACCACGCCCACAAGAGCGCAACGAAACGCGCCGGGAGGATCCCCGGCGCGCTTCCGCAGACGACTACGGCGGCGCTAGGTCGTCGTGGTGGTCGTCGTGGTCGTGCCGGTTGCCGTCGGACCGGTGGTCGTCGTCAGCCACTGGGTCAGGCCCGTCCAGGTCGTATCGGTGGTCGTATAGCCGGTGACGTCGGGCGTGGTCGTGGTCGTCGTCCCGGTCGTGGTGGTCGTTCCGGTCGTGGTCGCCTGCTGCGCGGTCTCCAGGATCATCCCCAGCATGCCCTGCTGCGTCGTCGGAAGCGTGTCATGGAAGTGGCGAAGCGTCGTAACGAAGGTGTCTACGTCCTGCGTAGTCATGGTACCCCCCCAATTGGTTGTATCCGGAAACTCCCGATGCAGGCAGCTTAACATAGCACCCGGAGGGTGTCAAATGCTCCGATTTCGGCCGGCTATGATGTTATGCTGTACGGAACCGGTCGGCCTCGCCTCCTGAAGGTCATGGCGATCAGGAGGCGAGCCAGGGGAGCGCGGCGCGGATGCGCGGCAGCGCGGCGTTGGTGGCCTCCTCGCCAACCGCGATGTACTGGCGCCCCTGGGTGAAGGAGCGCAGCCCCCAGCCGCCCACGCTGGTGAAGGTCGGCTCGATCTGGATCGTCGCGGCGGCGGCCGCGGAGTCGGTGACGATCTTGCTCTGCATCATCTCGATCGAGCGGCTGATGGCCTGGATGACCGACGGCGCGCGCCCGGACGCCTCCACCGACTCCGCCTCCAGTTCCGGCGCGGCGAAGCGGTTGCCCAGCTTGATGGCGATGACCGTGTCGGCCCCCAGGTCGGCGGCGACGTTGCTCGGCACCGGGTTGAGCACCCCGCCGTCGACCAGGGTGCGGTTGCCGATGCGCTGTGCCGGATAGATCCCCGGGATCGACATGCTCGCCAGCACGGCCGGCCAGATGAGCCCCCGGCGGAACACCACCTCCCGGCCGGAGACGATGTCCGCGGTGACCACGCCGACCGGCAGCGGCAGGTCCTCGAAGCGCCGCTGGCCGACCACGCGGCGGACGCCGTCGCGCACGCCACCGCTGGAGAGGACGGAGCTGGTCGGCACGGTGAGTCGGAAGGCGGTGCCGCCCACCTCGTCGAGCAGGCCGGCGATGCCGTCGGCGTCGTAGCCCAGCGCGCAGGCCGCGGCGACGGCGGCGCCGATGCTGGTGCCGGCCAGCGTGTCCACCGGGAGGCCGAGGCTGCCGAGCACGCGCAGCGCCCCGACGTGGGCGTAGCCGCGCACGCTACCGGCGCCGAAGGCGAGCCCGACCTTCAGCCCGGCGATGTCCCGAGCCACCCAGCCGAGCGCCCGGCCGGCGGCCGTGGCGATCGGGAGCGCGCCCGCCGCCAGCCCCGCCTCGTCGCTCGCGGTCAGGCGCCCGACTCGCAGCACGCCCGCCTCGTCGGGACCGACCCGGTCGCCGCCGTCGGCCCAGCCCAGGAGTGTGCGGAGCACGCGCGGCCGCCCCGGCGACTCCACGGGCCGGGATTGCCCCTCGCGCCCGGCCAGCAGCAGGCTCCGCGCCGGACCGTTCAGGGGCGGCGCGGTCTCCGGCAGCTGCAGCAGGATCTGGTCGTAGCGCTCGCTCAGCAGCTCCACGGTGTGCTCGAGCGCGTCCGGGGCATAGCGACCGGCGGGCGGCACGCACACGAGGTCGGCGCGGGCGCCGCCGCCCGGCGGCGGGGCCGGCAGCGTGTCTTCCGGGAGGTCCCGGGCGAGCGCGACCAGTTCGTCGGCGCGGGCGCGGCCGTTGTCGATCAGGAGGTGCAGGATCGGCCGGCGGGTATGCCAGGCCAGGCTGCAGGCGAGGGCGTAGCCGAGCAGGGCAGGCGCGCCGCCGTCCAGCAGGGCGGTGACCCGACCGCCACCCTCGCGCAGGGTGCGGCGATTGGAGCGCGCCAGGCGCTCCGAGAGGATCGCCCCGAGGTTGCGGTACAGCCGCGGGAACAGCGCCGCGAGCCGCTGCAGGTCGCTGTCGTTGAGCATGAGCAGCTCGGCGTCGCTGGTCGTGCGCACGGTGGCGGAGACCGGCTGGCCGGTGAAGAGGGACATCTCGCCGAGGGTGTCGCCGGGGCCGACGCTGTTGATGCGGTGCTGGGCGCCGTGGCGGTCGGAGATCAGGACGTCGGCGGTCCCGGCGCGCAGCACGTACATGACGCCGGGAGCGTCCCCCTCCGCGAGCAGGACGGTACCGTCCGGAAAGGCACGGTGGCCGAAGTGGGCGACGGCCTCGTCGATCTCGGACGCGTCCAGCCCGTCGAAGAACGATGTGCGGTACGCCTGCATCGGGGCCCCTCTCGCGCATCGTCGGACGACGCTCGACGCGGTCGCGCGTCGCGACCGTGAGGCTGGATTGCGCTCGACTGTGAGGGTAGGCGCGCGGCATTGCCTCGAATGATGAACGGGAGGATTCTAGGTTGCCGCGAGGTGCCCTGTCAAATTGGATGGCGCGGGGATCCATGGTTTCCCCGGTCGCCACCCACCTGTCGTTCGCGCCGACCACGCGGAGGTGGGCCTCGCCACGGCGCACACGATGACAGCAGGGCGGCCACGACCGATCACACCGCGGCACGTGCTTCACGCACTGATCGGGGCAGTTGCCGGCCGCCCTGGGAGCGCGATCGGGCAGCAGCCGATCACGACATCAGGGCGGCTGAGGCGGGCTGGAGTGGTAGGGCGGCTTGCAGAGGAAACGGCGGAGCGCCGAGTCGGCGTCGGGCACGCGGAGCACGCGGAGCAGGCGCGCGGGGCTCAAGCCGCCGCGCTGAAGGACGAAGCCCACTGAAGGGGCTGAGTTCCGGCCAGTAGCTGCGAGAAATGCTGTAATGTGACCAGTAGGGGCACGATTGATCGCGTCCGACCCAGGCGCGACCGGAAGGAGTGCCATGGTGGTGGAGACGATGACCCTGAACTGGTCGTGGCAGACGGCGGGACAGGTGACGCTCGTCGACGGGGCGCTGGCCTTCCCCGAGGTGCCGCGCGAGCCCGGTATCTACCGCTTCACGTTCCTCGACGTGGCCGGCGTGCGCGCGGCGTGTACATTGGCGAGGCAGAACTGCTGCCGCGCCGGTTTCAGCACTACCGGACGCCCGGGACGGCTGGACGGAGCCAGCAGACGAACCAGCGCCTGCACCCCATCATGGTCGGCACGCTCGCCGGGGGCGGCCAGATCCGCGTCGAGATCGTCACCGAGGCGCAGGCCGCCGGCAGCGACGGCATCGCGCGTCCCCTCGATCTGTCTGGGAAAGCCGAGCGGGTCCTGATCGAGCATGCCGCCTAGGTCGGCGAGCGACGGACGGGCTCGCCGGTCATCAACCGCTGACCACGAGGGCGATCGTCGAGCCGTCGCACACGCCGCTTCGTCTCGGTGTAGCATGTACGTACGCACGTCACCGGCGGTGTACGAGCCGCTCGCGGTGGGGATGGGGGCATTCGATGACGATCACGCGGCCGACGGCCGCTGCCTGGGCGATCTCGATGGCGACGCGACCCGACGTGGTCTACCTGGACACCGAGACCACCGGCCTCGACGGCACGGCCGAGATCGTCGACCTCGCCGTGGTCGACAACGCCGGGCGGGTCCTCGTCAACACGCTGGTCCGCCCCGGGCACGCCATCCCGGCCGACGCTACCCGTATCCACCACATCACCGACCAGATGGTCGCCGCCGCCCCCGG
>Ga0307374_10014098_pt1 | contig 10929 bp, 9 predicted proteins | sample OX3MG_FD_202532 | JGI IMG/M metagenome (GOLD analysis project Ga0307374, IMG submission 202532) | Soil microbial communities from Risofladan, Vaasa, Finland - OX-3 | ecosystem: Environmental > Terrestrial > Soil > Coastal area > Acid sulfate soil | place: Finland: Risofladan, Vaasa | collected... | reverse complement strand
CTCCGCCCGCGCTTAACCCTCGGGCAAACGCCACGCCCATTTGCGCGACCTGATGCGGATCGGCGCCAAAGCTTCGGTCCTTTGTGACCGCGCTATGCGGATTTACGTGCAGGTCGAGCATGGGAGCGAAATTCAGATTGCATCCTGCGGCGCGAAGTTCCACGGCCATGGCGCGCGCCTGCTGTTCCACGCATGCGGGATCACCGATGCGGCCGAGTTCCGCCGCCGAGGGCCATGGTGTGAACGGAGGCTGCAGGGCAAATCGCGTTCCGCCCTCCTGATCGATGCCAATGAGTACGGGTCGCGCGGCCGCGTGGCGGATTTCGGCGGTGAGCTTGCGCAGGCGTTCCACGCTCGTGAAATTGCGGTGGTAAATCACCACCCCGGCAAGGCCCTGCGCGAGGTAGCCGGTGAGTTCACCTGGCAGGGAATCGCCGTCAAAGCCAAGCAGGAACCGTGCCAGCACTCCATCGCGCGTTCCCGTGCCGGACTGCTTCTGCGTGTTCATCTGATATGATTTGCGCGGCGCTGCCGTATCCGCGCGCGGTAAAAGGCTAACGGGAGAAGGGGAGCAAGTCAAAGTGAGAATCGAGTCAAAAGCGCCGACGCGGATTGATCTGGCCGGAGGGACGCTGGACATTTGGCCGCTGTACTTGTTTCATAAAGGTTCGGTGACGGTGAATTGCGCGATCAGCAGGTACGCCACCTGCACCATCGAAACTTCACCGGACACCTCGCGAAGAACTTCGCGCCGCATTGTCCTCATCTCCCGCGACACGAAGCGCCGGGAATCGTTCGCCTCCCTCGACGTCCTGTGCCGCGCCCGCCGGTTGAAACTGCCGCTGCTGGCGGAGTTGGTGCGTTTTTTCCGCCCTTCCATGGGTTTCACGCTGACCACAAATTCCGAGGCCCCCGCCGGAGCGGGAATCGGAGGCTCGTCCGCCATGGCCGTGGCGATTTGCGGGGCGCTGGACCGTCTGGCTGGCGCAGGGTTGCGCCACGAAAACTGGATTCACATCAGCCGCGATATCGAAGCCATCGTCGTCGGTGTTCCCACCGGCACGCAGGACCATTATCCACCGGCATACGGCGGCGCGGCCGCCATCGTTCTCGCGCCGGGGGGCGAGCGTCGCGAATCTATTGGCTGCGATCTGGACGAACTCGAGCGGCGATTGGTGCTGTGCTATACCGGCAAGCCGCGGCGGCACGGCATCAATAACTGGGAAGTTTTTAAGAAACACATCGACGGCGACCGCCGCGTGGCTGAAAACCTGGAAAAAATCGCGGCCGTGGCGCGGCAGGTGCGCGCGGCCCTGGAAAAGAATCACTGGGGCGAGGTTGGCCGCCTGGTGCGCGAGGAGTGGCAGTTTCGCCGCCGCAATCTTCGATCCATCTCCACGCCGCTGATTGACCGGGTAATTTCGGCCGCGCGGCGGCAAGGCGCGCTGGGCGGGAAAGTGTGCGGCGCGGGCGGCGGGGGATGCCTGGCGCTTCTGATCGAGCCGGAATCGCGCGCTCGCGTCGAAGCCGCCGTCACTGCCGCCGGCGCAACGCTGCTGCCTGTGCGGATCGATCGCCAGGGAGTGCAGGTTCGCACGACACTTTAGGATCCGGACCGTGCCCGCGGGTGGACCCGCGTATCGCAAAATAAAAAACTTCCCGGGCGGATCAAGTTGGCGGAGAATCTTTATGTAGTTGGGGCAGAGTTCGATGAGGAGGTAATCCGATGAAGCTTCGAGTTGCAATTGTGGCGACCGCGCTGCTTGCCGCCGCGCCGTTGTTTGCGCAGGCTCCCGCAGGCTGGAAGATGCGCGTGGATCGCAGTATGAACGCTTCGGACCCTGACGCCGCGGGCGCCAGCACGTTTGTCAAGAACGGCGCGGGTTTCCGCGCGACCAATCCGAAGGCGGCCGTTTACTGGAATCCTAAAGATGTCGCTTCCGGCAGCTACACCCTCAAGGGGAAATTCACGCTGATCAAGGATTCCGGATACGAAGAGTATTACGGCCTCGTGTTTGGCGGCAGCGGCCTGGAAGGAGCCGCGCAGAATTATCTCTATTTCCTGATCACCGATAACGGAACATTTCTGATCAAACGGCGAACCGGCGACACCTCCACGCAAACCGTGTTTCCCAAAACCGCGAACGCCGTCATAAAGAAACCCGCCGCCGGCGGGACTTCCGTCAACGAGTTGGAAGTCCGCGTGAAGCCGGACAAGATCGATTTTGTCATCAACGGCACTGTGGTCCACTCGATGCCCAAATCCGGGGACGTTGCGAAAACCGACGGCATCTACGGCATTCGCATCAATCACCACCTCGAAGTGCAGGTGGACGGCTTCGGCGTTACCAAGATGTAGGGTTTTTCCGGACCGGATGCGCGCGATATTTGCGTGAGGTCCCGTTGCTGGCCGCTCTTGCAGGAAGCTGGCAATGGCGGCCAGCCGGGGATTGGTGTTAAAATCGGCCCAGAAGGTGTTTAAATGCTCTGGCTGGCATCCATGATGGCCACGGCGGCTCTACTGCTGAGCGCCGATGTGTCCGGAGTCATTCGCACGCGGCCTCCCAGCGAACCCGCGAAAATTCCCCTCGGCGAAACTCTTCCGGTACTCCCGGAGATGTCCCCAGCCGGCGGCCAAACCCAATCCGCACGAAACGATGCTCCAGGCAAACCCAATCCGCCCGGGAAATTGGTAAGCAAACCCTTGCAGCCGATGTCTCGGCTGGCTCTGGTTCGCTATGTGGACGGGGAGTTCGTACAGGTCCTGGAGGCGATCCCCGCGGGAAAGAAAGGCTTCCATCTGAAGGCCGGCGCCCCGCTGGACGAAAATCATTTGCGAATGGCCGTCGGATCTTCCGGTGCGGCGATCAATCCCGGCGACAAGGCGCAAATTACCGCGCTCGAATTCAAGGATCACCAGATCATCATCGATATCAATGGCGGCGGGCGCGGCAAGAAGCGATTGCGCGATCGCATTCACCTGGAAATCGGCGGGTTGCCCACGATGACCACCACCTCCGCCACCTCGGTGCCCGATAAACCCATGGACACGAATGTGGGAGCCACGGTGTATCTGGATTTTGACAAGCCGCTGCCGGATATGACGCCCGATGAATTGAAGGCGTATCTTTCCCCGCTGTTCGACTTTTCCAATGAACATTCCGCCGCCGTGCAGTGGGTCGATACACTGCCCCCGGACATACAGAATGCCATCCGCGACAAGCAGCCCGTCGTGGGGATGGATCATGATATGGTCCTGGCGGCAATGGGCCGGCCGGACCGCAAGGTTCGCGAAAGAGAGCCTGACGGCAACGAAGAGGAAGACTGGATTTACGGTCACCCGCCCTCGAAAACGATTTTCGTGAAATTTGAGGGCGATAAAGTCACCCAGGTAGAGCAGTTTCCCAAATAGTCCTCAGGACTCCCGGCAGGACGGGCTTCAGCCTGTCCGGTTCCAGTTCGCACATTCAGATAACAGAGGGGAGTCAACCTGCCCGCGATCGGTTCGCAAATTCAAAATGGAGACGGGTTGAAGCTTGTTTTGCCCGCGCGGGATCAGGAACGCATGGATCTTTGTCTGCGCCGAATTTGCGCGCGCGCGTGCTCCGCTCTGCTGGTTCTGATCCTGGCGGTGACGGTGTGCGCTGCGCAATCCGCGAGCCCGGTCATCCAGGTACCGAATCCGCCCAATACGGCGGCGCAGCAGGCAAAACACTACGTTGTGCTGGTTTCTCTCGATGGGTTCCGCTACGACTACGCAAAAAAATACGGTGCCAGGAACCTGCTGGCGATGGCCGTGCGCGGGGCCAGTGCTCCGGACGGAATGATTCCAATTTACCCGACGCTGACTTTTCCCAATCACTATTCGATCGTGACCGGCCTTTACCCCGAGCATCACGGCATCGTGGCCAACAGTTTTTATGATCCCGCGCGGAAAGAACAGTTCAAGTACTGGGACTCGAAAACCTCCACGGACGGAAGTTGGTATGGCGGCACCCCGCTCTGGGTGCTGGCCGAGCAGCAAGGCATGCGCGCGGCGACGTTTTTCTGGCCGGGCTCGGAGGCGGAGATTCAAGGCAAACGGCCCAGTTACTACGTACCCTACGATGACAATTTTCCCGACGAGAAGCGCGTCGAGCAAGTGCTGCAGTGGCTGCGGCTTCCACCGGCCACAAGGCCCCATTTCATCACCCTGTACTACGCGGACACCGATCATGCGGGCCACGCCTCTGGCCCGGATTCGCCGGAAACGGCCGCGGCGGTCCGCCTGGTGGACGATATGATCGGAAAACTATCCGCGGGAATTGCCGCCACGAGTTTGCCGGTAGACTTGATTGTCCTTTCCGATCACGGAATGGAAAATTTGCAGGGTGGATGGGTGATTCTGGACAAATGGGCTGATTTGTCTCAATTTGAAACTTCGGGTTCCTTGCTTTACGCGAATTCGGAAGCCGACGCGGAGAAAGCCTATCGTTCGCTTCTGGGCGCGAGCGACAAATTCAAGGTGTACCGGCTCGCCCATGTGCCTTCGCACCTGCACTTCAATTCGAATCCGCGAGCAGGCGACCCGGTCGTGGTGCCAACCGGACCCTATTCGATCGTGGCGCACGATCCAAATGCGAACGGCGGCGCCAGGATGCCGCAACGCGGCGGGCACGGGTTCGATCCAAGTCAGATGCCCAGCATGAAAGCGATTTTCTACGCAGACGGTCCCGACATTCGACCGGGAGTTACCGTCAAACCGTTCGAAAACGTCGACGTGTACCCGCTGATCGCGAAGATTCTGGGGCTGCGGACCGGCAAAATCGATGGCAGCCTGCGCCCGCTGCAGGGCATCCTGGCGAAGCATTCGAAAAACTGATGGTTTGCTATTAACATGAGAGGATTCACCACGGGCGAATCCTTTTGACATTTGCACATGTCCACCCTAGCATCACCTCATCGCGTTCCGAGCGGAGCGGCGCGCGGTGTGAATTCATTCTGCGAGGTCATCAGCAGATTGCAGGATCCTGAATTCGACAGGGCCGGTCCCGGGACGGGGATCTGCCTTGCTGCGCTTGTGTTCAGAAGGGCCAATCGTGCGGTTAGGGATTGAAGAGTGACTCTGCGATTCACTCTTCCGGAGGCACCATGCCGATCAAAGTGGGAATCAACGGGTTTGGCCGCATCGGCCGGAACATCGTGCGCGCGTCGCTGGGAAATGCGGCGATCGAGTTCGTCGCGGTCAATGACGTCACCGATTCGAAAACGCTGGCGCACCTGCTGAAGTACGATTCGGTCCTGGGAAATCTGCACCAGAAAGTGACTCATACGGACGATTCCATCGCGGTGGATGGCAAAAGCTTCCGGGTATTCAAAACAAAAGATCCCGGGGAGATCGATTGGACATCGGTGGGCGCGGAGATCGTCATCGAGTCGACGGGTTTGTTCACCAAGGCGGTGGATGCAGGCAAGCACCTGCGCGGCACGGTAAAAAAAGTAATCATCACGGCGCCGGGGAAAGGCGAAGATTTGACCGTGGTTCTCGGCGTGAACGACAAGATGTACGATCCCGCAAAGCACCATATTATTTCCAACGCCTCCTGCACCACTAACTGCCTGGCTCCCGTCGCGAAAGTGATTCAGGACACGTTCGGAATAACGTGCGGCACGATGACCACGATCCACTCGTATACGAACGACCAGCGGCTGCTCGACCTGCCGCACAGAGATATGCGGCGCGCGCGGGCGGCGGCGCTTTCGATGATCCCGACATCGACCGGCGCGGCCAAGGCGCTGCACCTGGTCATCCCGGAACTGAAAGACAAGCTGGACGGCTACGCGATTCGCGTGCCCACGCCAAACGTGAGCGTGGTGGACCTCACCGCGTTTACCAGCAAGGCTGTGACGGTGGAGGCGATCAACGCGGCATTTAAACGCGCGGCGGATGGCCCGATGAAGAACATCCTCGAATATATGGAGGAAGAACTGGTCTCCATCGATTTCCGAGGCAACGCGCATTCGTCCATCGTGGACTCCGGCTTCACGCGCGTTGTGGGCGCCAATTGCGCGAAGGTTCTGGCATGGTATGACAATGAGTGGGGATATTCGAGCCGCTGCAGGGATCTGATTCAGCTGGTGGCATCGAAGATGTAGTGCGGTGATTCGCGAAACATCATCCACGTGCCGATGTGGAATGGAAATTGCTGTCATGAAATGCGGCTTTTACCTTAAACCATGAACAAACTCTCGATTCGAGATCTGGACCTTGCCGGCAAGCGTGTATTCGTCCGTGTGGATTTCAATATTCCCCTCGGTGGGGGACGCGATGCCGATGACACGCGCATTCGCGAAACGCTGCCCACGCTGGAATTTGCCCGATCACGCGGCGCGCGGCTGGTTCTGGCGTCCCACCTGGGCCGACCCAAGGGCAAGCCCGATCCCAAATACAGCTTGAAACCGGTGGCTGCGAAAATTGCGGAACTTCTCGGCGCTCCGGTGGAGTTTTCGGTCGATTGCGTTGGCCCGGAAGCGGAGGCAAAGAGCCGCGCGTTAGCTGACGGCGGCGTGCTTCTGCTGGAAAATGTTCGCTTTCACCCCGAGGAAGAGTCCAACGAGGAGAATTTTTCCCGGCAACTGGCCTCCTTGTGCGACGGGCTGTATGTGTGCGACGCCTTCGGCGCGGCGCATCGCGCGCACGCATCGATCGTGGGAATTACGCGCTTCGTGAAGCAGGCCGCCGCCGGGCTGCTGATGGAGCGCGAACTGGATTATCTGGGCAAGGCGCTGTCGAATCCCGAGCGCCCCTTCGTCACCATTCTGGGCGGCGCAAAGGTTTCCGACAAAATTGAAGTGATCGAAAATCTGACGAAGGTCGCCGACGCGATGCTGATCGGCGGCGGCATGGCGTATACATTCCTGAAATCGGAGGGACTGTCTGTCGGGAATTCGCTGGTGGAAGTGGACAAACTGGACCTCGCGCGCAAAATGATTGCCCATGCCAGACAGCGCAACTTCCGGCTGCTGCTGCCAACCGATCATGTGCTGGGCGCGGAATTCAAGGCGGACACCAGGACCCAGACAACCAGCGTAAGAGCCACGCCGGACGGATGGATGGGGCTCGATATCGGCCCGCAGACCATTGCGAAATTCGGCGCGGAGATTGCGCGCGCCAAAACAATTGTATGGAACGGTCCAATGGGCGTATTCGAGATGCCGGCGTTTGCCCGGGGCACGCTCGAAATTGCGCGCGCGGTTGCCGCCGCTACCGCTCAGGGCGCCACGTCGATTGTCGGCGGGGGAGACTCCGTCGCTGCCATCCACGCGGCGGGGCTTGCGGACAAAATTTCACACATTTCTACCGGGGGAGGCGCGTCGCTGGAATTTCTGGCTGGCAGAAAGTTGCCGGGCGTCGAAGCGCTCACGGACAAGCCGTAAAGCATTTTGCGGGACAGGCTTCACAGGCTGCGGAAAAGCCCGGCGGACTGACATCTGTCCTGCCAAGAGCGCAGGAAACAGCAGGGAGAGAAGAGGCGCGATGCGGCGACCGGCGATCGCGGGGAATTGGAAGATGTACAAGACGCAGGCGGAGGCGCGCGCGTATTTCGCGGCGCTGGGGCCGCTGGTGTCCGCCTCGACGCACTGCGACATTATTGTCGCGCCGCCATTCACTGCAATCGCAGCCGCGGTGGACGCCGCGCGGGGCACGTCCATTTCGATCGCGGCGCAAAACCTGTACTGGGAGGCGGAGGGAGCGTTCACCGGAGAAGTCTCCGCTGCCATGCTGGTCGAGGCGGGATGCCGGGCCGTGATCATCGGGCATTCCGAACGGCGCCAATATTTTGGGGAGACCGACGAAACCGCCAACAGGAAAGTCAAGGCGGCGCTGGCGGCGGGACTCACGCCGATTTTGTGCGTGGGCGAGACGATTGCCGAGCGGGATGCCGGCAAAACCGAGAAAATCCTCGAATCCCAGTTCCTCGGGGGCGTAGCCGCGTTGACCGGTGCCGAGTTCTCGCGTATCATCCTTGCATACGAGCCGTTATGGGCGATTGGCACGGGCCGCACGGCGACGCCGGAAATGGCTGTCGAAGCGCATCGTTTTCTGCGGCGCCAGGCAGCGGCCAGTTTTTCGGCGGAGACCGCCGCAGGGCTGCGCATCCTATATGGCGGCAGCGTCAAACCCGATAACATCAAGGGATTGATGGCTCAGGTGGAAATTGACGGAGCGCTGGTAGGCGGCGCAAGTCTGAATCCCGAGGTGTTTGCCTCGATCGTTAATTTTTGAAGGGTAGGAAAAGCAATGCCGAAAGAAGTGAAATGGGCGATTTCGTTGGGGGTGGGTTTAGGCCTGCTCGCGCTGGGCTGGAAATTCTATGTGTTGCTGGTCACATTGCATGTGATCATCTGCGGCCTCTTGATTGTCGTGATCATGCTCCAGAGCGGTGAGGCGGCGGATCTGGCCGGCGCGTTCGGAGGGGCTGGCAGCCAGACGGCATTTGGCCCGCGTGGCGCGGCCACGTTCCTTTCCAAGGCCACCACGTGGTGCGCCGTCATGTTCATGCTGACGTCCATGGCGCTGACGATGCACCAGAATACGATGGCAGCGTCAACAACCGGCAGTTCGGTGCTGCAACAATTTTCCAAGGAAAAGGGTGCGGCTCCCGCTCCCGTGACGCCGGCTCCCGCGGCTCCGGCCCCGGCAACCCCTGCTCCTGCGCCGTCGAAGTAAGACGAGCAGCACGGCATCTGGCGGCCGGGATCGGCCGCCAAACAGGCTTTCTTCAACACCTTCCGCGAACGTCGCGAACTTCCAGCCGAGTCCTCATGAGTCCTCATAAATAGTCTCATCAATAAAAAATGGCGTCGCAAGCCGTGGCGGTTCGCACCCCTTCTTCGACAGGTTTTTCCTTCTGAATAGTTGAAAAAATCTCGGAGAAGCGCCGGCTGGGCTCGCGAGGACTATCGGTAACTGGGAATCCGCCCCACAGAACGCGAAACGCGCAGCGCGACGGTCGAATACACGCACAAAAATGACGCGGCCCTGGAGGATGGATTCCAGGGCCACTGGTAATTCGTCGTTAACTTCTGCCGGAAATCAGGACGCTACCGTAATCCGGAACATCGCCGGCTTGCTTCCGTCCACGGTTACACGAACCTGATAGTTGCCCGGGGCAAGCATCAGATTATTGCCATAGTGGGTGGTGGCAGGACCCTTGCCCGCTACATGCATGCGCGCTACAGGGAGTGTCATCCATTTGTTCATTTTGGAGGAGAGTGACCGGTAACGGATTGCGACCTTCGCATTCTCCATTGGTTTGCCGCTTTTCGATACAAAAGCGACCATGTGGTGGTTGGGATGCACGGGCCCGTTCAGCAAATTGGGCTCGGAACCATTATCTCGGACCATTGCAGCTTTCGGCCCGCTAAAGGATTCGGCTGGCAAAACCTTCAGCGTGACCGAATATGGACCCGCCATGGCTGTCTTGCTGATGTTCTGAGCCGCGTCGGCGCGAGGCACGAGCAGGCTTGCGAACGCGAAGGACAATGCCATGAGGAGCGATACACGGAGATAACTTGTGTTTCTCATAATACCCTTGATTATGCGACTCAACTCCTCATCGATTCAAGTGAGAACGCGTCTCAGGGGATCTGGGGGGACCTTGCCGAAGGCAATTCCGGCAAGCACGGCGTATCGACGTTTCCGGCGAGGTGGACGCATCCAGGCTGGATTTTTATCGGATTTTTTGGATTTTTGCGTTCGCGCGACGCATGGAAGCCAGACCCCGGCTTCGGTTTGGTCAGCTGCTGGCCAAAGCGGCGCGAATGTCTTTATCCAGGTTGTCGGCTGACAGCCAGCCGTCGTGGGACCAAAGAATTTTTCCCGACGCCGAGATGAGCACGGCCCATGGCATGTCCTCGACCTGGTAGCCATCGGCGAGACGCCCGCTGGCGTCCTCGACGATGGGTGTCTGGAGCCTTGCCGCGAGCGGAGTGAGCATTTCCCGTGCCTCGGCCTGCGACGGCTCGGCTGCGGTCTCGTCCACCGCGACGGGCGAAGGCCATCCCTGCCGCCGCGCCAGGGCCGCGTAGCTGTCGAGCACGGCGAGATTCTTTGACAGGTCCGCGTCCTGCCCAAGCCATCCGGCAAAAAAGACCATCAGATGCGGATGCGCGCCCCCAAGAACCACCGGTTTTCGCGCTGGCCCGAGCGCCGTCAGAGTGACGGTATCGGTCGGTTTGAACGCCTCCTGCTGCTGTGGAGAGGAATGGCTGGACGCCGAGACCGCTGGATGGCCGGGCAGCAGGGGTGCGATTCCCTCGGCGAACGTCCTGGCCTGATCGCCGACGGATTGGTAGCTCATCGGCGTGGAATATATAGCTCGCTCTTTTCCGTTGGCGTCGATCAGGAACTCGGCCGCCTCGTGCTCGATGTCGCCATTCACGACCGCCTCGTAGATGTTGTATTGATGCCAGATTTTCTTTAACTGGTCGGGTGAGCCGGTAAGAAACCTCCAGCGTCCCTGCAACCCGTGCGAGCGCGTATAGGCGGCCACGTCAGCGACGCCGGTTTTCAGCGGATTGATATTGATTCCGAGCAGCTGGACCTGCGACGCAGCGGCCGGACCGAGCATGTTCACCGCATCCACCATGCTCTTGGTTGTGAGAGGGCAGATTTGTGTGCACTCTGGGTCAATGAACGTCAGCAGGACCACCTTGCCTCGAAATTGCGCAAGCGACGTCAGCCGGCCCTGCTGGTCATGAAGGACAAACCCCGGCGCGGCCACTTCGGCTGCCTTGTTTCTCCTTGAAAATAAAAACGCCGTAGTCGCAACCACGGCCATGAGCGCCAGGATCGCACCCGCGGAAAGGAGCAGATAGAGTCGTTCCCGCGAATCGATTCGGGATTTTTGTGAATTGTTTTTTCGCTCTTGCATGTCTGATGTCTGG
>Ga0307374_10014094_pt1 | contig 10931 bp, 9 predicted proteins | sample OX3MG_FD_202532 | JGI IMG/M metagenome (GOLD analysis project Ga0307374, IMG submission 202532) | Soil microbial communities from Risofladan, Vaasa, Finland - OX-3 | ecosystem: Environmental > Terrestrial > Soil > Coastal area > Acid sulfate soil | place: Finland: Risofladan, Vaasa | collected... | reverse complement strand
CCCCGCCTCCAAGAAGGCCGCCCCCACTGCGAAGAAGGCTGCCCCTGCGGCCAAGAAAGCCACTCCGGTGGCCAAGAAGGCCGCGCCGGTCCCAGCGCCACCGAAGCGCCCGACCGTGGGGCCCTACGCCAAGGACTCCAAGTTCCTCGGGGAGCAGCGGGCGCTCCTGATGGAAGAGCGGTCCATCTACAAGGGGCAGGCGGTGGACCTTCGTGCCGAGGCCGACTCACTGGCCTTGGAGCGCGAGCCGGGTGACGTCCAGTTCGACGAGGAGTCGGGTGAGGGCGGCACGGTGACGGTCGATCGTGAGCGGAACCTGGCCCTATCGGCCCAGGCGTCGGCGGCGGTCGAGGAGATCGACGATGCGCTCCGCAAGATCGATCGGAAGACCTATGGGGGTTGCGAGCGGTGCTACCAACCCATTCCCAAGGCCCGACTCCGGGCCCTTCCCTTCGCCAGGCTGTGTGTCGCCTGTAAGAGCGGTGGGCTGTCACGGCGCTGACCGGCGAGCCGGAGGCGGTGGTGGTGGGCCCGGACCGTCCGTCGGGTGCCCGACGGTTGTTGGTGGCGGTGGCCGTGGTGGCCATGGTCGTGGCCGTCGACCAGCTCACCAAGTGGTGGGCCCTGACCCGCCTGTCCACCGGACCGATCCATGTCATCGGCACCCTCGACCTCGAACTGCAGCGCAATAGCGGCTCGGCGTTCAGCCAGTTGCGGGGGCAGGGGCTCCTTCTGGTGCTGGTGGCTGCGGTGCTGGTCGGGGTGCTGCTGGTCATGGTGTGGCGGGCCCCGACCACCGGTCGGGCCGCCACCCTCGGCCTGATCCTCGGCGGAGCGCTCGGCAATCTCTCCGACCGGCTCTTCCGCGACGACCACGGAGCGGTGGTCGACTTCGTGGCCCTGCATTTCTGGCCCACCTTCAACGTGGCCGACGCTGTGATCGTGGTGGGGTGCGGCCTGTTGCTGGTGTCATTGATCCGCGGGCCCCGGTCCCCGTGACCGTCCTCACGCTGGTGGTGCCGGCCTCGCTGGCCGGTGTGCGGGTCGACAAGGCCGTCGCCCTGGTCGCCGACCTGTCGCGGTCGACCGTCAACGCCTTGATCGAGGAGGGTCGGGTGCAGATCGACGGCACCGTCGTCCGCAGCCGGAGCACAGTCCTCCGACTCGACCAACAGGTCATCGTCGACCAGGTCGAGGACCGGGCCGCCGATGCCCTCCTCGGCGATCCCACGGTTCGATTCGCGGTGGTGCACGCCGATGCCGACGTCATCGTCGTGGACAAACCGGCCGGGCTCGTGGTGCATCCAGGCGCCGGCCACCGGACGGGAACCCTGGTCCACGGCCTGTTGGCCCAGTTCCCCGAGCTCCGCTCCGTGGCCGAGGCGGTGGGCGAGGACCCCGATCGTCCGGGCATCGTCCACCGGCTCGACCGAGGCACCTCGGGCCTGATGGTGGTGGCCCGGACCCCCGACGCCTACCGGTCGTTGCTGGCCCAACTCGGGAGTCGACAGGTCACCCGCACCTACCGGACCCTGGTCCTCGGCACGGTGGACGGTGAAGCCGGCCTCGTGGACGCCCCGGTCGGCCGTTCGGTCAGCTCGCCGACCCGCATGGCCGTGTCCCGAAAGGGAAAGGAGGCGAGGACCCGCTACCGCGTCGAGCAACGGTTCTCCGATCCGGCACCGACGACGCTGTTGACGGCCATGTTGGAGACCGGGCGGACCCATCAAATTCGGGTGCACCTGTCGGCCATCGGCCACCCGGTGGTCGGTGACGATGTCTACAGCCAGGGACGATCGCTTCCGGGCGCCGTGCTCTCCCGCCCGTTCCTCCACGCGTATGCCCTGACGTTCGAGCATCCGGCCACCACTCAACCGGTCTCATGGACCTCTGAGCTGCCCGCAGACCTCCTCGGTCAGCTCGACCAGGTCTCCGGCACCGGCACCGGCGGCGCCTGAGCACCGAGTTCCCACCGGGGGGAAGGAGGCGGCTGTTCGCCTCAGGCGGCTTCGTGGGCTGCTTCGAGCATCTCGCTGTCAGCCAACAACTCGAGCGCCTCAGCCTCGGCCTGGCGCACCTTGCGCACGCCGATTCCGAGTCGTTCAGCAGTGGTCTGCAACGAGGCCGGATCGCTCCCGTCGAATCCGAACCGGTGGCGGATGACCTGGCGTTGCAGATCGGTCAGCCGGTCCACCGCCTGTCGCACCAGGTCCAAGGTGAGCTCTGCCGCCACCTCGTCTTCGAAGTCACTGAGATCGGTCGACACCAGATCGCCGAGGGTGGCGGTGGAATCGGTGGTGGCCGGTTGGTCGAGGCTGGCCACCACCCGGGCCACCTGCGACAGGTCGGATCGGACCGCGGCCGTGGTGTTGGTGGCGTTGTCCAGCTCGTCATCGGTCGGGGGCCGTTGGAGCTGGTGGGTCAACTCCCACTGTGCCGCGTCGACCTGCTGGTTGCGCTCCGCCACCTCCATCGGCAGCCTGATGGTGCGGCCGTGCTGCTGCACCGCCCGCTGCAGGGCCTGACGGATCCACCAGGTGGCATAGGTCGAGAAACGAAATCCACGCTCCCAGTCGAACTTGTCCACCGCCCGCATCAACCCGAACGTGCCCTCCTGAATGAGATCGGGAAGATCGACGCCCCGGTCCTGATACCGGCGGGCCCAGTGCACGACCAACCTGAGGTTGGCCGCGACCATCTCCCGGCGGGCCGGTTCGTCGCCGGCCGCTACCCGCTTGGCCAGCTCGGTCTGCGCCTCATGGTCGGGAAGCGGATGGTGGTCGAGGTCCCGAAGAAACAGGCCCAGGCTGTCTGCGTCGGCGCTCCGGCTCCTACCAACGGGATTGACCCTGACCGCCCGATCCGTGGTCGTCCCGCGGGCCGCCGAGGGACGATCCGTCGTGCGGGCAGGCTCCGCCCCCGCTTCTCGTTTCTTGTTCCGACTCACCGTGCGAGTTGTCATCCCTCTCCTCATCCATCGTCATAGGGTCGACAGGATCTTTAACGCCCGATCGGGCCGAGACATTCCATCATTGTCATTCGGGCTCGAATCAGGCCGATATCGAGGTCAGGGCCTCGGGGGCAGCTTGCGTAGGGGCTGTTCGGAGTGGTCGGCTGTCCGGATGACCATGCCGACCCGACGGTGCGTGCTGCTGCGACACGGAGAGACGGAATGGAGCCTCGACGGCCGACACACCGGTCGCACCGATCTCGGCCTGCTGCCGGTCGGTGAAGCCCAGGCCAGGGCGTTACGCCCGAGCCTCTCGGCTTATCGGTTCGCAGCGGTGCTCACCAGTCCTCTGCGCCGGGCCCGGGAGACCTGCGTGCTGGCCGGGCTGGGCGACACAGCGGTCATCGACCCGGACCTCGCCGAATGGGACTACGGGTCGTACGAAGGCCTCACGACGGCCGACATCCAGCTCGACCGGCCGGGCTGGGACCTCTTCGAGGACGGGGTGCCGGACGGGGAGTCACTCGAGGACGTCACCCGTCGGGTCGACCGGGTCATCGACCGGGTCCGAGCGGTGGAGGGTGATGTGGCCTGCGTGGCCCACGCCCATCTGCTGCGGGTGCTGACGGCCCGGTGGATCGGGCTCGAGCCCGAGGTTGGCCGGTCGTTGGTGCTGGGCCCGGCCTCGCTGAGCGAACTCGGCTGGGACCGTGACCAGCCGGTCATCAACACGTGGAACCGGCATTGAGCGGTCGGACCTTCAGCCGGCACTCCGGCGCAGCGCCGGGGTCCTCCCTTGGGCGCGGGCGACCATGTCGGCCAGGTTGAACGAGTCGAGGTGGGTACGCATGTGTTCGCCGACGTCGGCCCACACGGTGAGCAGTACGCACTGGCCTTCGTGGTCGCAGGCGCCGTTCTCGTGCGGAAGCCCGAAATCGCCGGCCACGATCGGGCCATCGACGGCCGAGACGATCTGGGACAGGGTGATCTCCTCGGGGGAGCGGGCCAGGACATAGCCGCCGCCGACCCCCCGTTTGGACCGGACCAAGCCGGCTCCCTTCAGGGCCAGCAGGATCTGTTCCAGGTAGGGCTGGGGCAGTCCGGTGCGCTCCGCGATGTCTCGAACCGCAGTGGGTCCGTCACCTTCGGTGTGGAGGGCCAGGGACAGCAATGCCCGGCTGGCGTAGTCACCTCGGGTCGAAACCTTCACACGCCTATGCTATTGCTTGCGCCATCCCGACGGGCGGTGTGCTGCCCACCGCCGGAGTCCTTCGTGCCGCCATGGCTGCCGATCAAGCAGTCAGCGCCCGAGTTTTCCTGCGGCCAGATCCTCGGCCATGGCCCACCCGAAGGCGACCAGCCGACCACCGGCTCCCACATCGACGCCGTCGAAGAACCCGCATACCTCGTCGTCGGGCTGTGGTTTGGGGCTGGCGAAATCGAACCCGCCCGATTCGCAGCCATCCCCGACGACCACGAAGGTCCGGTCGTCGATCCGTCCGTCGGCACCGAAGCGCTTGGCCAACCGTCGGCCCCAGGCTCGCTCCTCGCCGGTGACCTTGTGATCGGGGCCGGGCACCACATCGGTCAGGCCGGCAAAGGCCCGGAATCCCTCGGAGTTCAACAAGCGGGTTCCCACCAGAACGTCCTCGTCAGGAAAGGCCAGCAGCGCCCGCCGGTACTTGTCACCCATCATCGACCGCAGGACGGTGTCGGCCCGTGAGGTCCGGTCCACCGTGGCCAGGCCGACCAGGAGGGACGGGGTGCCGCCGATGCGCTCGAGGGTGGAGAACGAGTACCCACGGAGCTTGGAGCCCTCGCGGGCCCGGGTGACCAGTACCCACTCCTCCCGCTGTTTGGAGAGGAATCCAATATCGAATCGTGGTTCCCGCTCAGCACACAGATCGGCCATCTCGGCCAGCTCGGCGTCACTGATCGATGTGCAGTCCTTGGTCTCCACCTGGATGGACATATGCCGTTCCGTACTCCTCGGTCTTCCTGCGGCGTCAGCCGCCGGCCCGGGTCTGCCGTGAACACCCCCATCGGCGCTCGGCCGAGTGGGCCGGGCGGTTGTGTGGGCCTCCACGCCAGGAGCCGTAACGGAGATTTTACGGGATTTGGAGCCGCCTGTCGTATCCGATGCTTCGTAACGGCCTGGAGCAGGTGGATCTGCGGCAGGGAACCGCCACGTCAGGGCCGGTTCGATCGGCCTTTCGAGGAATCTGAGAAGTCTCGCCGGACCGGTGCCAAACCGTCGATTCAACCCTGGATGGCGTTGGGGCCCAGCAGCACCCGGAGCTCACCGACCAGACCCCGACGACTGTCCACGTTGAATTCGGGTGGGAGCCGCAGCACCTTCTCGCCGACGTGGAGGAGGACGGGGGAGTCACCGGGGTGCTCGTTCAGCAGGCGCTTCAGGCCGTCGACCTTGTGATCGGTCAGGCTGTTGAGTGGAAGGGAGATCCGGAGGTCCGTGGAGCCCTCGGCGTCCAACGCCGGCCGCTGGATCTCCATGCACACCAGCTTGAGCCGATCGTCGCGAAGGTCGACCCGCCCCTTCAGGACCACGATGGCGTCATCGTCGAGGAGGGCGCCGTAGTCGGCCATGGACTTGGGGAAGACGAAGACCTCGATCGAGGCGTTGAGATCCTCGAGCACGAAGGTGGCCATGAGATCGCCCTTTTTCGTGTACCGCCGGGCCAGCTCGGTGACCACCCCACCGACCAGGCGTATCTGGCCCTCGCCCCCGTAGCCGCCGGACGGTGTCGGCAGACCGCCGGCCGCCTCGTCGGTGTCCCGCAGCTCCGCCAAGGTGCAGTCGGTCAGTCGGGCCAGCGAGCTCTCGAGACCCATGAGGGGATGATCGCTGAGGTAGAGGCCGAGCATCTCCTTCTCGAAGGCCAGCCGTTGCGGCTTGTCGAACTCCGAGTCGGGGATGGCGACCCTGGTGTCGGCGAAACCCGCGGCCTGCCCCACCGTCTCGGTCTCCAACGTGGCGAACAGGGAGACCACGCCGGCATCGTGCTCGCGTCGACGTTCGAGGGTCCGGTCCACGATGTCGTCGAAGGCCAGGCACAGTCCTTGCCGGGGGTGGCCCAGCGAGTCGAATCCACCGGCCTTGATGAGCGACTCCAGCGTCCGTTTGTTGAGCACCTGGGGATCGACCCGCTGGCAGAAGTCGTAGAAGTCGACGAAGGGCCCGTGTTCACCGCGTTCGGCCACGATGTGCGACACCAGTCCCTCGCCGACATTGCGCACCGCAGCAAGCCCGAAGGTGATGGCACCGGGTTTGTCGCCCTGGGCCCCGACGGTCCCCTCCCCATCGGAGAAGTCCGCCGCGAACTCGGACAGGGACCGGTTGACGTCGGGCACGAGGACCTCGATGCCGAGTGAGCGGCACTCGCCCAGATAGACCGCCGTCTTGTCCTTGTTGTCCTTGACCGAGGTGAGCAGGCTGGCGAAGTACTCGACCGGGTAATGAGCCTTGAGCCACGCCGTCTGATACGCGATGAACCCGTACCCATAGGAGTGGGACTTGTTGAAGGCGTAGTCGGCGAACGGCTCGATGATGTCGAAGAGCTGGGTGCCCAGCTTCTCCCCGTATCCCTCGGCCTTACAACCGGCGACGAATTTCTCCCGCTCGGCCTGGATGAGCGCCCGGATCTTCTTTCCGCACGCCTTACGCAGGTTGTCGGCCTCGGCCAGCGAATAGCCGGCAAACTTCTGGGCCACCCGCATGACTGATTCCTGATAGATCATCAACCCGTAGGTGTCGCTGAGGATCTCTTCGAGGTCGGGGTGGAGGTAGGTGACGTGCTGGCGGCCGTTCTTCCGGTCGGCGTAGTCGCGGTGCATGTTGGCTGCCATCGGGCCCGGTCGGTACAGGGCCACCAGGGCGGCCACGTCGTCGAAGGTGGTCGGTGCCAGCGACCGCATCAGCGATCGCATGGGTCCCCCTTCGAGCTGGAAGACTCCCATCGAGTCGCCCCGGCACAGCATGGCGAAGGTGTCGGGGTCGTCGAGCGGGATGTTGTCGATGTCGGGCCGGAGACCGTTCGACACCTCGATCAGGTCGAGCGCCCGCTCGATCACCGAGAGGTTTCGGAGCCCGAGGAAGTCCATCTTCAGGAGCCCGAGGTCTTCGACCCCGTGCATCTCGTACTGGGTCACGATGGGGGCGTCATCGGGATTGTTCCCGTCGGGCTTCCGCTGGACCGGCACATACTCGGTCACCGGCTCATCGGTGATGACCACCGCCGCAGCATGGATCCCGTCCTGGCGCCGAAGGCCCTCGAGTCCTTTGGCCACATCGATGACGCGCTTGGCGTCGGCATCGGTCTCGTACATGGTCCGGAGCTCGGAGGCTGCCGCGAACCCGTCCTCGTGCCCTTCGGCGCGCGCCAGGCAGGCGGCGAGGGGCGTGTCCCGTCCCATCATCAAGGGCGGCATGGCCTTGGCGATCTTGTCGCCCACGATGTACGGGTATCCCAGCACCCGGGCCGCATCCCGTACCGCAGCACGCGCCTTGATGGTGGAGAAGGTGACGATCTGTGCCACATGGTCCGATCCGTACCGGTCAGCGGCGTACTTGATCATGTCGCCCCGGTACCGCTCGTCGAAGTCCATGTCGATGTCGGGCATCTGGAGGCGACCCGGATTGAGGAACCGTTCGAAGAGCAGGTCGTACTTGATGGGGTCGAGGTCGACGATCTGGAGGCAGTAGGCCACACAGCAGCCGGCAGCCGACCCCCGGCCCGGCCCGACCCTGATCCGCTTGGAGCGAGCGAACTGGATCAGGTCCCACACCACCAAGAAGTAGGCGGAGAATCCCATGTCGCCGATGACGCCGAGCTCGTAGTCGAGTCGACGCATCACCTCGGCCGGCACCGGTTTGCCGTACCGCTGGTGGGCCCCTTCGAGACTCAGGTGCCGGAGGTACGCCGCGGCGCGTTCCTCGTAGGTCTCCCCGGCAAATCCATCGGGTATCGGAAATCGAGGGAGGCTGGGCCGCCCGAAATCGATCTCGACGTTGGCACGCTCGGCGATGAGCAGCGTGTTGTCGCAGGCCTCGGGCAACTCGGCGAACAGCTGGCGCATCTCGGCGGCCGATTTGAGGTAGTGCTCCTCCCCTTCGAACTTGAATCGCTTCGGGTCGTCGATCAGGGCGCCGGTCTGCACGCACAGCAGGGCGTCGTGGGAGACATGGTCCTCACGATGGGTGTAGTGGCTGTCGTTGGTGGCGAGGAGGGGAGCGCCGATCCGTCGAGCGATCTCGACCAGGGCGGGATTGGTCTTGTGCTGCTCGGGGAGCCCGTGGTCCTGCAGCTCGACGAAGAGGTTGCCCTTGCCGAAGATGTCCTGAAGCCGTCCGGCCAGCGACTCGGCCTTCATCCGGTCGTCGGCCAGCAGCGACTGGAGCACCACACCACCGAGGCAACCAGTGGTGGCGATGAGTCCGGTGCTGTGCCGCTCGAGGAGCTCCCAATCGAGCCGGGGCTTGTAGTAGTAGCCCTCGAGGTACGCCGCCGATGAGAGCTTGAGGAGGTTCCGGTAGCCCTCGGTGGTCTCCGCCAGGAGTGTCAGGTGGTAGTAGAGCTTCTCCCCGCCGGCGACGTCCCCGCCGGTGTCATCGACTTTTCCCCGTCGGACCGGACGCTCGTGGCGTGACTCGGCGGCCATGTACGCCTCGGTCCCGATGACCGGATTGATGCCGGCGGCGCGGCACGCGGCATAGAAGTCGAGCACCCCGTACATGTTCCCGTGATCGGTGATCCCGAGCGCCGGTTGGCCGTCGGCCACGGCCGCTTCGACCAGATCGTTGACCCGGGCGGCCCCGTCGAGCATCGAGAACTCGGTGTGGGTGTGCAGGTGTGTGAACGACCGTGTCGCCAACGGGCGGTTGCCTTCCTCGATGGGCTCGTCCCCCAAATTGTTCTCCACAGGGTGTGGACGAGTTACAGCAGTGTCATTCCGACGATAGCGCGCCGCCGCCGCTCGTGGAGCCTCCGACAATCAGGGCAGGTCGGATCCCGAACGGGTCAGAGGTAGGTGCCCGGTCGGCCCAGATCGGGGGGTGACCCTTCGGGCAGCGAGCGCTGTCGCATCTCGTCGAGTTGGGCGCGGGCGGCGACCTGTTGGGCCACGAGAGTGGCCTGAATGCCGTGGAAGAGGCCCTCGAGCCAGCCCACCAGTTGGGCATGGGCGATCCGCAGTTCGGCATCGGACGGCACCGGGGAGTCGAACGGGATCGAGATCCGGTCCAGCTCGGCCGCCAGGTCAGGAGAGAGGCCCTCGGCCAGCTCGCGGATCGACTGTTCGTAGATCTCCCGCAACCGCCCCCGGCTGGCTTCGTCGAGGGGCGCCTGGCGCACCTCCTCCAGCAACTGCTTCACCATCGATCCGATGCGCAGCAACTTGGCGGGCCGTTCGATGGACTCGGAAGGCTCCGCGTCGCTCGATTGCAGTGGTGACACCCCGGCCGAGCCGTCGCTTCCGTCGGGGTCTGGACCGGACGCACCGGGGTCATCGGAACCGTCGACGACCTCAGGCCGGAGTGGGGTCCGGCCGTCGCCAGCGCCTGGGGTATCGGGAGCCATGATCACATGCTCCCATGTCCGACCAGGGCGATCAGGGGAACCAGCATCTCGTCCGGCGTCAACGAACCGTGACGACTCTGCAACCGACTCTCCCCGGTATCGGCCGGGTCGACGAAGGCGATGGGCGCATGGGGGATCAAGGCGACGTCCCCGAGCCGTGCGATCAGTTCGTCCGTCAACGGTCCTCCGAACATCCCGCCCTCGATGAGCTCGTCACGGTGGAGCACCCAGGTGGTGTCGGCGTAGCGCTCCGACGTTGCCTGGTGGAGATCGTTCGCCGCACCGGTCTTGGCATGGAGCCACCGGAAGCGACCCTCTCCGGACATCAGGCGTACCGAGGACATGATCTCGCTCCCGAGGAGCTCGACACGTGGCCCCACGTCGATCTGCCCATGGTCGGCGGTCACGACCATCACGGCCCCGGCCGGCAGTTCGGCCGCCAGGTCGCCGACCAGGCGATCCACGGCCCGCAGCTCGGCATCGTAGAGCTCGCCGAGACCGTTTCCGTGGGCCACCTTGTCGATGCCGTCGTAGTAGGCGTAGACGAATGGCTCGCCGTCCCGCATCAGGCGACCCACTTCGACGGGGAGCGAGGAGAGCACTTTGTAGCCGTGCAGGGTGGAGTTGCCGAGGTGGGCGGCGGTGAAGCCCGTCCCACCGAATTCGTCCCTCGAGACCACCGGCACCGGTCGGGGAGCGCTCGAGAACGAGGGACGGGGCTGGAAGGTGCGGGCCGGAACCGTTCGCCGCACATCCTGGGCCCGACCGCTCCCGGTGGTCCAGCGGAGCACGTTGAGGATCTCGTCACCGAGAGCCAGTCGGTAGCCCAACAGCCCATGGTCGCAGGGAGGCCGACCGGTGGTGATTGAGGTGAGGGCACACGCGGTGGTGGTCGGCGCCACCGAGGTGATGGCGCGGTCGATGCCCGCCGCTCCCGACAGGATCGGGGCCAAGGCCGGCCGGGTCCGGAGCTGTTCCCACCCCAAGCCGTCCAACACCAGGAGCACCAGTTGACGTGCGTGCTGGACCGCGGGGGGCAGCCAATCCCGAGCGGGCTCGTCGGAGTGGCCGTCAGCGAACAGCGCGGGGACGATATTGGCGATGCAGGCGCCCCGGTAGTCGGGCAGCATCGGCGCTGGAGGGTCGGGCGGCTCGGGAGGGTGGAGGGCGGGGGGAGATGCGGACACGAGTGCCGACATTAGGCGACGTCCGACGGACGGTACGCGTCGGGTCGCCCGCGCTCAACTGCGAGGCAGGAGGGCGCGGACGGTCTTGTAGCAATGGCCGTCACGGGGCGTCGTGATCGCTGCCACCAGATAGTGAGGCTTGAACCCCAGCGCCGCGGCAAGGTCCTTTCCCATCAGCCGGTCCCGCCGCGCCGCGTC
>Ga0307374_10014092_pt1 | contig 10932 bp, 6 predicted proteins | sample OX3MG_FD_202532 | JGI IMG/M metagenome (GOLD analysis project Ga0307374, IMG submission 202532) | Soil microbial communities from Risofladan, Vaasa, Finland - OX-3 | ecosystem: Environmental > Terrestrial > Soil > Coastal area > Acid sulfate soil | place: Finland: Risofladan, Vaasa | collected... | reverse complement strand
CCGAGCTCAGGCGGCCCGGACGGAATGCCGATCCACCGCAGGTCGGTTTGCCGTCGGGAGGTTGGGCTGAGCGGCGGCCGGTCGGGCGAACAGCACGGCCTGCTCCGAGCGCATGGCCCAGAGCAGTGGGGCCAGGGCGATGGCCAGGGCGAAGAGCATGAGGGGAATGGAGATGTAGAGCAGAACCATCGTGGGAACCTTCCTTGTTCGGAGTGAATCGCCGGGGAGTTCCGACTGAGGCCAAGGATGCAGTGCCCCTCTGTGGGCCCGCTGGGAGCGGGATCGGCCTGTTCTGTGAGATCGGTGAGTTCTGTGAGATCTGTGAGATCGGTGCGATCTGTGAGATCGGTGCGACCGTATGGATGAGCAGATTGGGGACCGGACGTTCCGGACGACCAGTTCCGACGAGCTCTACCGGCTCCGGCGGGTCGTTCGACCGGGCGGTGGACGCCCTGATGGACATCGGACCGCTCACGTCCCAGCGGTTCCCGACGCGTGGTTCGGCTGGCCTCAGGACGACTGCACGCCGACAGACGCAGACGCGACCTGCTTCCGCTCCTGATGCCAGGCTTCGAACGTCGATTGAGACACCCTGCCTCTACGATGAAGGGATGGCCTACCAGCGCCCGAGCATCGCCGACGTCGGCCTCGAGGTCGGCGCGTGCCTCTCCGAAGGCGACGAGTCGGGAGCTCTTCGACTGGCGTTCCGGTGCGTCGAGGTATTCGAACGTGCTCCGGTCGACGATCGCCCGGGCCTCGTCGCCCACCAGCCCATCCCGACCGGGGACGTGCGCTATGACGCCCTGCTCGCCGCCATCACCGAGTACCTCTGTGCTCGTGAAGGACTGCTCGCCCCCCCCTGGGTCGAAGATCCGAGCCGATTCCTCGATCAATGGTGGTTCGTATCGGGAATCCAGTCCCTGCACGCCGACGCCATCGCACACAGCCCGATCTCCTTCGCCCGACGGGGTGCATTCATCACAGCGGGCGCGCTGGCCTACGCCTAGCCATGCTGCTTGATCGCGAGGAGCTACTCGTCGCGCTAGGGGTGCAGTTTCTGCTCGAGGAGATGTTTCCCGGGGATGGGCAGCAGATGGCACAGCGAGACGCACGACGGAGCGATGGCGGAGGGATCGAACGCTGACCGAACAGGTCCGGTCTGGAATCAGGACCACTCGATCCGGAAGCCACCAAGGTCAGCGCGCTCGGGACCATCAGCTGGACCCCGCGATCCGAGCACCCAGATTTTCGAGATCTGTGAGATCGGTGAGATCAGACGTGTCGGCTGAAGGCGGCGAATCAGATGGAGGGCGCTGCCGGCGGTGCCGGGGCCGGCGCCGCCCGGCGGGGCCGATTCGGCGCCCGACCTTTGGGCCCCGACGAGGACCCCGGCCGCCGCCGCCAGGGGCCGTGGTCACGGGCACCGGCACCGATCTGCGGGCCGCTTCTTTCCGAACTGCCGGCCGGCCGACCGTCGCCGTGGATCGCCGCAGAGCTGTCGCCCCCGATGAGCGGAAAACGCGTGGCTCGGACATGCCCGGAAAAGCAGAGAAAAGCAGAACGGCCCGGCCCCCGGGAGCAGAGGGAACTCAGGTGATGGACAGCATCCTCTCCAGGGCCAGCCGGGCGTGGAGGGCCGTCTGCTCGTCCACCGTGATCCGGTTGACCACTTTCCCGTCCACCAGGTTCTCGAGCACCCAGGCCAGGTGGGGGGCGTCGATCCGGAACATGGTGGAGCAGGGACAGACGAGGGGGTCGAGGGAGAGGACGGTCTTGTCCGGATTCTCGTCGTCCAGCCGCTTGATCAGATGGATCTCGGTGCCGACGCCGATGACGGAACCGGCCGGCGCGGCATCGACGGCCCGGATGATGGCGTCGGTGGAACCCACCTGGTCGGCCATCTCCACGACGTCGTGGGCGCACTCGGGATGGATCAGGACGATGCCGTCGGGGTACTCGGCCCGGAAGGCCGCGACATGGGCGGGCCGGAAGCGTTGGTGGACCGAGCAGTGGCCCTTCCAGAGAAGCAGGGTGGCCTCTTTCACGTCGGCCTCCTCCAGTCCGCCGCGACCCAGTCGGGGATTCCAGACCCGGAAGTCGCTCTCGCCGTAGCCGAGCTGGTAGCCGGTGTTACGGCCCAGGTGTTGGTCGGGGAAGAAAAGGACCTTGTCGCCGCGTGCCTCGCCTCGTGGCTCGCCGCGTGGCTCGCCCGACAGACGGCCCGGCGCCGGGCCGGAGGGATCGGCCGACAGGGCCCAGGAGAGGACGGCCTGGGCGTTCGAGGAGGTGCAGACGGCTCCGCCGTGGCGGCCGACGAAGGCCTTCAGGGTGGCCGAGGAATTCATGTAGGTGATGGGGACGATCCGCTCGACGTCGGTGACCTCGGCCAGGTCGTCCCAGGCCTCCTCGACGGCGTCGATGTCGGCCATGTCGGCCATGGAGCAGCCGGCGTTCAGGTCGGGGAGGACGACCTGTTGGTGGGCGGCGGTGAGGATGTCGGCCGACTCGGCCATGAAGTGGACGCCGCAGAAGACGATGTAGTCGGCGTCGTGGCGGTCGGCAGCCAGCCGGGAGAGGCCGAAGGAGTCGCCGCGGGCGTCGGCCCAGATCATGACCTCGTCGCGCTGGTAGTGGTGGCCGAGGATGAGCAGCCGCCGCCCGAGGGTGGATTTGGCGGCGGCGATCCACTCGGAGAGTTGAGCCGGGGACGCGTCGGAGTAGCGCTCGGGAAGCGCATGCTGCAGACGGAGCATGGGTAGAACCCCCTTCGGGGAGCACTCCGATAACGGCCGGCGGGGACAGCCTGGTCGCCCATCCGCGGGTATGTCGGCCTCGGAGTGTTATGTACGCCGGGATACCAGGCCGGCGCTGGCTCCAGGTTACCGGGCCCGCCCGACCGGCACAGCCCCCTCCCCGGACGACCCTGTCACCGGCGGGCCGTGGTCTGCGGCACAGTGGGAAGGTGCGCGACCGACCGGCCCCCAGCCAGATCCCCGACGGGCCCGGCTCCTACCAGTTCTTCGACGTCCACGGGCGGGTGCTCTATGTGGGGAAGGCCAAGTCCCTGCGCAGCCGCGTGTCGAGCTACTTCGCCGACCCGGCCACGCTGTTGGCCCGGACGGCGCAGATGGTGGCGGCGGCCGACCGGGTGGAATGGATCCAGGTGGCCAACGAGGTCGAGGCCATCCTGCTCGAGTACGCCCTGATCAAGCAGCACCGGCCCCGGTTCAACATCCGGTTGGTGGACGACAAGAGCTACCCCTGGTTGGCCGTGACCCTGCCCGACCAATGGCCGAGGGCGGCCGTGGTCCGGGGGCGCCGGCGGCCGGGGATCCGGTACTTCGGCCCCTTCGCCCATGTGGGGGCGCTGCGCGACACGCTCGACCTGTTGCTGCGGAGCTTCCCCATCCGGTCGTGCTCCGACTCGAAATTGGAGCGGCACATCAAGCTGGGCAAGCCCTGTCTGATGTACCACATCGAACGGTGCTGCGGTCCGTGCATCGGCGATGTCGAACGGGCGGAGTACGACGGCTACGTCGAGGACGTGATGAGCTTCTTCGCCGGGGCCACCGACCAGGTGGAGAAGCGGCTGCTGGCCGAGCGCGACCGGGCGGCGGCGGCCCTCGACTTCGAGGGCGCGGCGCGCCGGCGCGACCAGTTGGCCACCCTGCGGATGGCCGTCGAGCGGCAACAGATCGTCTCCGACCGGCCCGAGGACTTCGACGTGGTCGGCATCGACGACGAGCCGCTCGAGGCGGCCGTCTGCGTCTTCCATGTCCGGCGGGGTCGGATCGTGGGCCGGCGGGCCTTCATCATCGACAAGGTGGAGGACCTGACCCTGGCCGCTCTGGTGGGCCGGGTGCTCGAGCAGCTCTACGGCGACGCCGAGCGGCCGACGACACCGCCCGGCCGTCGGGTCCGGGCCCAGAAGGGGACCGACGGCAGTGGCTGGACGTCGGGGGCCGGTGACCCGGTGGACTGGGGGACCTGGGGCTCGGCCGACCCGGGCGTGCCCCGGCAGGTGCTCGTGCCCGAGCTGCCCGACGAGTTGGAGGCCTACGGCGGCTTCCTGGCCGACCGGCGGGGGGCGCCGGTGGCGTTGCGGGTGCCGCAACGGGGGGGCAAACGGACGCTGATGGAGACGGTGGTGCGCAACGCCGGGGAAGAATTGGCCCGGCACCGGTTGCGGCGGGCCTCGGACTACGACAGCCGGGTGAAGGCGCTCGAATCCCTGCGGGCCGCGCTCGAGCTGCCCGCCGCGCCACTGCGGATCGAGTGTTACGACATGAGCCACATCCAGGGGACGGCCTACGTGGGCTCCATGGTGGTGTTGGAGGACGGGCTGCCCCGACCGTCGGAGTACCGGCGCTTCCGGGTCCGGGAGGTGGCGGGCAACGACGACTACGCGGCCATGGAAGAGGTGCTGACCCGGCGGCTGAGTGCGTTGCTCGAAGAACGCCGTCGGCACGCCGAGGGCGAGGCCCCGGCCCGGCGGCGGTTCGCCTACCCACCGCAGCTGCTGCTGCTCGACGGCGGGAAGGGTCAGCTGGGGGTGGGTGTCCGGGTGCTGGACCAACTGGGGCTGACCGACGAGATCCCCGTCGCCGCGCTGGCCAAGAGCTTCGAAGAGGTCTTCGTCCCGGGCCGCGCCGATCCGGTGCCCATCCCCCGGGGCTCCGAGGCTCTCTTTCTCCTGCAACGGGTACGCGACGAGGCCCACCGGTTCGCCATCGGCTACCACCGGCAGGTCCGGGGCAAAGCGATGGCGACGAGCGTGCTGGGGGACATCCCCGGCCTCGGCCCCGGCCGGCGGGCGCGACTGTTGCGCGAGTTCGGCAGCCTGAAGGCCGTCCGGGCCGCCTCCGAGGAGCAACTGGTCGCCCTTCGGTGGCTGCCCGAGGCGGTGGCCCGGGCCGTCTACGGCCAGCTGCATGCCGTGCCCGGTCCCGCCCACTCTGTGCGGGCCTCGACCAACGCCGGGAGTCGGTGAGGGGAGTCAGCCCCGGCGGCGTTCCACCTGGAGACCGAGGCGGGCCACGGTGGGATAGATGTCGGGCTGCAGGAACTGGCCGCCCGGTATGGAGATGTGGATGCCGTCGGTGGAGCGGACGACGACGCCGTCGATGGTGGGGGTGAAGACACCGTCGGGATCGAGGAAGCGGTTCAGGTCGATCAGGGTGGTGACCGGTGCCGTGCGGGCCACCACGGCGCGGACGTCGCGGTTGAAGGCGTCGACCCGGGCCGGCTGGTTCTCGGAGAACGGGACCCCGGCGGCCGACTCCTGGGCCGGGTCGACGTAGGGCATGGTGAAGAAGACGACCTTGGCTCCCGAGGCGGAGAGGATGCCCACGGCCTGGGCCATCTCCTTCTGGATGTGGTCGTCCCAGAGGGGTTGGCCGACATGGGTCCACCGGCCGCGGTAGAGGTGGTCGGAGACCTCCCAGCGGCCGAGCAGGACACCGACCACCTGGGGCCGGGTGCGGGCCACGTCGGCGGCCCAGACATGGGGCCAGTCCTGGCAGCCCGGGGTGGCCGGGCCGACGACACCGGAGAGGTTGACCTGGAGGGTGGGGTCGAGGTCGCAGCCGAGGACGGCGTTGTCCATCTCCAGGACCCCGAAGTTCTTGACGGAGCCCACCGAGAGGCCGAGGCCGAGGGTCTCGGCCACGGAGTCGCCGAGCAGCAGGAAGCGGATGGGCCGGCTGGTGAAGGCGCCGGCGGCGGCCAACTGGGCCCGTTCGGCCCGGGCCAGCTGCGAGGCCGTCGGGCGGGCGGCCGGGACGGGGCTGGTGGCGGGGACGGTGGTGGCCACCACCACGACTCCGGCCACCAGGCCGAGGGCGAAGCCCGAGAGGGGCGCCATGATCGGCACGGGCAGCCGGCGGAGCCGGCGGATGGGGGTCTCCACCCAGAACCAGGAGACGGTGGCGGCGGCGAAGGTGGCGGCGAAACGGGCCGCCAGCAGCGCCGGGCCGCTCAGGCCGGTGTGGGCGTTGTTGATGACCAGGAAGAGGGGCCAGTGGTAGAGGTAGAGGCCGTAGGAGATCCGGCCCACGAAGACCAGGGGCGGCAGTGAGCAGATCCGGGCCAGCAGGGTCCGGGGCCCGGTGACCACGGCGGCGATGACGGCCCCGGCCGAGAGGGCGACCAAGAGGAAGCCGCCCCGGTAGAGGATCCGGTCCGTTCCCAACAGGGCGTGGCCGGCCCAGAGCAGGACCGCCGCCCCGAGCAGGCCGGTCAGGGAGATCAGCCTCCGCATCCGGGCCGTGGCCTCCCAGCCGGCGGGCAGGATGCCGAAAGCCTCCCCGTTCCCGGCCGCCCGAGCTCCGGGCACGCGGCCGACGGCGCCCAGGGCGGCCAGGAAGGATCCGACCAGGAGGGCCTGGGCCCGGGTGTCGGTGCCGTAGTAGAGGCGGTTCACCGAGAAGCCGGCGGCGTAGAGGACGAGCATCTCGACGGCCGAGGCGAGGGCCCCCACGCCGGCCACCAGGGCCAGGCCCCGGGGGCCGCGGCGGCGGAGGACGAAGAGGGCGATCAGGGGCCACAGGAGGTAGTACTGCTCCTCGATCCCGAGGGTCCAGGTGTGGAGCAACGCCGACGGGGCCTGGGACATGGCGAAGTAGCCCTGGCCCGAGAAGATGTAGCGCCAGTTGGCCACGTAGACCAAGGTGGCCAGGGCGTCCTTGCGGAGACTGAGCAGGTTGGTCGACGAGGCGTAGACGTGGGCGTAGAGGGCGATGCCGAGCAGGAGCAGGAGCAGGGCGGGGAGGAGCCGCCGGGCCCGGCGGATCCAGAAGGCCCGGAGGGCGACGGTGCCGGCCCGGCCGAACTCCCGGCAGAGCAGGCTGGTGATGAGGAAACCCGAGAGGACGAAGAAGACGTCCACGCCGAGCAGGCCGCCCCGGGCCCAGGAGACCCCGGCATGGAAGAACATGACACCGAGGACGGCGAAGGCCCGGAGACCGTCGAGGGCCGTCAACCGGTGATCGGGAGCCCGATCCCCCGATCCTGGATCCGGCGATCCCGGATGCGATGATGCTGGGTATGTCGACCGAGGGCCCGGGGGGCCGGTGACCGCCGTCGGGACGACCGGCCCGGCCTCCGACAGCCCGACCACCGCCGGTTCCGACACCGCGCCGTCCGACACCGCGCCGTCCGACACCGCGCCGGCGTCGCCACGGGCCGTCAGGGGCCGGTACCTGCCCGCCCCCGACGGGCTCCGCGGCGTCTCCATGCTCTGCATCTTCGCTTACCACCTGCAGTACGGCTGGGCGGCGGGGGGCTACATCGCCGTCGACGTCTTCTTCGTCCTCTCGGGTTTCCTGATCACCAGCCTGCTGGTGGAGGAGTGGGTGGGGACCGGGGGGATCCGGTTGCGGGCCTTCTGGGGCCGGCGGGCCAAACGGCTGCTGCCCGGGTTGATGGCCATGCTGATCCTGTTGTCGATCTGGGTGGCGCTGACCAAGAGCGGGACCCAGATCGACCTGGGGACCGTCCGGTCGGGGGCGCTGGGCTCCCTCTTCTACTTCGCCAACTGGCAGCAGATCTTCCTGCACCAGTCGTACTTCGCCCAGTTCGCCGCTCAGTCCCCGCTGCGGCACACCTGGACGCTGGCCATCGAGGAGCAGTTCTATCTGGTCTGGCCCCTGGTGATGCTGCTGATCCTGCGGGGCTTTGGGCGCCGAGGCCGCACCCGGCGGGCGAAGGAGCCGATGGCCGTCGGCCACCACGGCGCCCACCTGCCGGGCGCCCACCTGCCCGGCGGTGACCGGCGCAAGACGATGGAGTCCTGGCGGCGGACCGGGTTGATCGTGACGGTGGGGGGGTCGCTGCTGTCGGCCGCCTGGATGGCCTGGCTCCGGCACCACGGGGCCTCCGTCAACCGGGTCTACCTGGGGACCGACACCCGGGCCTTCGACCTGCTGGCCGGCGGCGCCGTGGCCTTCTGGGCGGCGTCGCGGCCCGAGCCCGGCCGGGCCGCCCGGCGGGCGCTTCACCTGGCGGCCATGGTGGCTGTGGCCGTCTTCGTGGTCTGCTGGTGGCGCGACGCCATCCCTTTCAGCGCCGGCCCGCCGAGCTGGATGACCGACGGGGGCTTCCTGCTGGTGGCCGTGAGCATCGCCACCGTGATCGCCGACATCCGGCAGGTGGCCTACGGACCGGTGGGGGCGCTGCTGGCCGTCCGGCCGCTGCGCTGGGTGGGGAAGATCTCCTACGGGCTCTACCTCTGGCACTGGCCCGTGATCGTGGAGCTCTCGCCGGCCCGGACCGGTCTGAACGGTCTGCTGCTCGACGGCCTGCGGGTGCTGGTCACCTTCGGTCTGGCCAGCCTGAGCTGGTACCTGCTCGAGAGCCGGATGAAGAAGGCCAGGTTCACCGGGTGGCGCCGGCCGACCAAGCTCGCCCTCGCCCCCGTGGCCGTGGCGGTGACGGCGCTGGTGGCGGTGGCGGCCACCGTGCCGGTGACGGCCTCGGCGGGGCCGGCCGGTCGGACCCGGGTCGTGCACCGCGTCGGGGCGGTGCCCGGGGCCGGGGGACTGACCGGCCAGAAGCCGATCGCCCTGGACGGCACCCCGACGGCGCAGAGCCCGCTGCATGTCACCCTGCTCGGGGACTCGGTGATGTTCGTGGATGCACCGGCCGTCCAGGCGGCGCTCCAGTCGACCGGGGTGGTGACGGTGGCACCGCGGGCCATCGTGGGCTGGGGGCTCTCGACCGACCACAACTGGCGGCACGACGTGGCCGCCAACATCGCCGACAGCGGCGGCCAGCTGGTGGTGGCCATGTGGAGCTGGGACGACTCCTGGGCCCTGGCCCATCGGGCGCAGTACAAGAAGGTGCTCGAGCAGTTCGTCCGGGTCGTCCTGGCCCCGGGCGACGGGGTGGCCGGTCTCGTCTTCCAGCAGTTCCCGACCCCCGGCCCGGTGGTGGGCGATGCCGGCTCGAGCCAGACGGCGGCCGACACGGCCAGCCGGCTGGCCGGGGTGAAGGTCTGGAACGCGCTGGCCGGCTCCATGACGAAGCTCTTCCCGGGCCGGGTGATGTACTTCCCGGTGGGCGCCTCGGTGGAATTGGGCGGGCACTTCAGCACCTGGCTGCCGAGCAACGGCAAGACCAGCCAGCCCAAGGCCGACTGGGTCAGGATCCGGATGGTTGACAACGTCCACCTCTGCCCGGCGGGGGCCACCCTCTACGCCGACGCCCTGCTGGCCGACCTGACCTCGCTCTACCACCTGCCGGCGCCGGCCTCGGCCTGGTCGACCGGCCCGTGGACGGCCGACCCGCGCTTCTCCCATTCGAACGGACTCTCCTCCACCCCCTGTCCCGACGACCACCCCCCGTCGTGACGACCGGTCGGCACCTGGCCCCCGGGAGCCGGGGCCGGACGCTGGCGCTCCACGCCGCCGTGATCGGCGGCTTCTCTTTGCTGTCGGTGGTGATGTGGTGGCACGTCTGGATCACCGGCCATCCGACCTCGACCCTGGTCTGCCAGTGCGGCGACATCTCCGAGGAGCTCGGCTACCTGGCCTGGACCCCCTTCGCCCTGGCCCATCTGCACAACCCGCTTCTCTCCCACGCCATCTACGCCGGTCAGGGCGGGGTCAACATGCTGGCCAACACCTCGAACCTGGCCATGGGCACCCTGCTCGCCCCCATCACCTGGATCTTCGGCCCCGTGGCCACCTTCAACGTGGCCGTCACCCTGGCCCCGGTGGTCTCGGGCTGGTTCTTCTTCTGCGCCGTGCGCAGGGTGACCGGCTTCCTGCCCGGCCAGATCGCCGCCGCCGCGCTCTACGGCTTCGCCCCCTCCGTGGTCACCTCCGTCACCGTCGGCCACTTCTTCCTGGCCTGGATGTGGTTCCCGCCGCTGGCCTTCCTCTGTCTCCATGACCTCCTGGTCAGCCACCGGCACCGACCGGTGACCATGGGGGTGGCCCTCGGACTGGTGGTGGTCGTCCAGTTCTTCAGCGGCACCGAACTGCTGGCCATGTCCGGGGTGGTGGCTGCCATCGGCCTCCTGGCCGCCGCCGTCGCCGCGCCGCAGCAGGCCTGGGCCCTGCGCCGGCGGATCGGCACCGGACTCGCCGCCGCCCTGATCACCGCCGGAGTCCTCCTCGCCTACCCCCTCTGGTTCGTGATCGACGGCCCCCAACGGGTGGTGGGCCTGGCCTGGCCGGGGACCTCCCGCTTCGGCAGCTACCTGGGGGCCATCGTCACCGCCGGGCCCGGGGTCACGCAGGCCTCGCCGTTGCTGCGGTTGTCGGGCTATTACGGCCCGAGCGGGCCGCCGGTCGTCTTCCTCGGTTGGGGTGTCCTGATCTTCATCGCCGTCTCCGCCCTCGTCTGGTACCGGCTCCGGCTGGCCTGGGTGGTCCTGGCCATGGGTGTCGGGTCCTGGGCGCTCTCCCTCGGCCCCGGTTCCCGGAGCCACGGCCACGACACCGGGATCTGGCTACCCGACCGGGCCCTGCTCCACATCCCGCTGCTCAACCAGATCATCCCCGCCCGTTTCGCTTCCCTGACCGGCCTGTCGGCCGCGCTGCTCCTGGCCATCTCGGCCGACTGCTGGTGGAAGAGAGGTCGTCTCTGGATGGCCCGCCGCCGCTCCGCCGAGGCACCGACCCGGCTGCCGACCCCGGTGGCCGGCCTGCGGCGGCCGAGCATCGTCTGGGCCGGCCTGCTCACGGCGGCCCTGGCCGCCGCGCTCGTCCCGCTGGCCACCAGCTACCGCTTCCCCTTCGTCCTCGAGGGCGGGATCGTGCCGCGCTGGTTCAGCACGGTCGCACCCCGGCTGCCGGCGGGCACGGTGGTGCTGACGGTGCCCTACCCGTCGTCGGGTCTGCCCCAGGCCATGGGCTGGCAGGCCGAGCAGGACCTGCACTTCCGGCTCGTCTCGGGCTACGCCATCGTCCCGGGCCGCGACGGCCGCCA
>Ga0307374_10014091_pt1 | contig 10933 bp, 7 predicted proteins | sample OX3MG_FD_202532 | JGI IMG/M metagenome (GOLD analysis project Ga0307374, IMG submission 202532) | Soil microbial communities from Risofladan, Vaasa, Finland - OX-3 | ecosystem: Environmental > Terrestrial > Soil > Coastal area > Acid sulfate soil | place: Finland: Risofladan, Vaasa | collected... | reverse complement strand
GTGTCGATGACATGGCGCGGACGGCGCGGCGGATCGGCGCGCAAAACCTCAATGAGCGGCTGCCCGAGCGCGGCCCCGACGAGATTGGGCAGCTTGGTGAAACTTTCAATGAGATGTTGGATCGACTCAGCCTGGCGTTCGATCGGATGCGCCAGTTTACCGCTGACGCTTCACACGAATTGAAGACGCCTCTCACCTCAATTCGAGGCGACGCGGAAGTCGGCCTGATGCGCCAGCGATCGGCCGCGGAATACCGAGAGATCTTAGAGCGGGTTGTGGAAGAATCTGAGCGGATGTCCGAAATTGTCGAATCGCTGCTGCTGCTCGCCCGCGCCGATGATCACTCCGTTCCCATCAGGCTGGAGCTCGTCGAGGCAGGGGACCTGGTAGACGAGGTGACAGCGGGCTGCCAGACTGCGGCAGAGCGCGCCGGCGTCCGTCTTGAACACCAATCGCCGCCCGGATTAGTAATGCGGGGCGACGCCGTTTTTCTACGTCAGATGCTGGGGAACCTGGTGGAAAACGCAATCAAATACACCCCCGCCGGAGGACGTGTCGCCGTCCGAGCGAAGGGCGACCGCGATCAGGTTATATTGGAAGTCGAAGACAATGGCCCCGGAATTGCGCCGGAGCACCGTACACATATCTTCGACCGTTTCTACCGGGTCGATAGCTCTCACTCCTCTTCCACAGGCGGGAGCGGCCTGGGTCTGAGCATCGCCCGGGCCATCGCCCTGGAGCACGGCGGCGCGATCGGGGTGGAAGATAGTCCTGGCGGCGGCTGCCTCTTCTCCGTTACACTTCCCGCAGCCTCCCTTGAGGAGGATGAAGAATCGCCGGCTCCAAACGCCGGTGTCCTGGAACTCCTGCTTTGAGAAGGCGCGAGGCGCGAGGTACGGCTCCCCTTCCCGCTTCGGGAAGGGGCCGGGGGATAGGTCCGAGGCGCGAGGCGCAAGGAACCGAGGCCTTCCCCACAGCTTACGTCCCGGCGCGCAGGCGTCTCGGACTGCGGGGAAACCGATCGTGAGAATTGAGGACCTCGTATGGATTCGACAGCCGAGAATAGCTCCGCGGGGACCGCTGCGGCTCCCGATCCCATCGTGGAACGGCTGGCCGCGCTCACCGGCGTAATCCTCTTCTGCGGCGCGTCCGATACGGGCAAAACGACGCTGATTCAACGGGTAGCCTCCGCCGCCCTCGCGCAGCGCCGTGCCGTGGCGATTATCGATGCCGACGTGGGACAATCCAACATCGGGCCGCCCGGCGCCATCGGAATGAGCCTGTTCCGAGAGGCGCCGGATCAGTTCCGGGTGCGGCGGCCGGACGCGCTTTCGTTCGTGGGATCCACCCAGCCCTTCGGCTTCTTCCTGGAAATGGTCTCCGGTGTCTGCCAGCTTACCCATAAGGCGCTTGACGCTGGCGCCGATCTGGCGCTTGTCGACACCACTGGCGTGGCGCCGACGCTTGGTGGTCTTCGTCTTAAAGAGGCGAAACTGCGGCATCTGCGCCCGAATCACCTGGCGCTTATCGAACGAAGGCGCGAGCTGCATCCGCTGGCGCAATTCGCCCAAGCCTGCGAGTTTTGCGAGGTTCACCGTATTCCGGCGCCGCCGGGCGCCCACGTAAAACCGGCCGCGCTGCGCCGGGCGCACCGTCAGCAAGTTTTCGGCGACTACTTCCAGGGCGCGCGTGTTCAGCGCCTCTCACTGCGCGGTCTCGGGATCTCGGGAACCAGCCTCTTCAGCGGTCGCACTCTCTCTCCTGCCGCGCTTCTGCGTGTCTCCGAGATGCTGCGTGCGCCTGCGCTCCGGGCCGAGCTAACCGGCGACCGCCTCACCGTCATCACAGCGCGCGCGCCGTCCAAAGATGGGATCGCGATTCTTCAGCAGCGGTTCTCTCGTCTGCAAATTCGCGCCCACCTTCCAAACATTACGCAGGGCCTGCTGGCCGGGCTGGAGGATGGCGCCGGGAATCTCCTCGATCTTTGCATTCTACAATCCTGCGATTTCACGAACCTGATTGTAACCCTTGCCTCTCCCTTTACCGACCTTGGGGCTGTCCGCGTTCTCCGTATCGGCGCCCTTCGCCTTCGCCCCGATGGCGTTGAAATCTCCTCACTTCGGCCCGGTGATCTTTAAGACGAAGGACCCGGGCCGGTTTCATGCCTTGCGCAGTTGGGAACCTCCTGAGTGTAGTTTCCTCCCGAAGGAACCTTCGGTAAGTTCTTTTTATTGGGAGCGGAAGAGCATCACATTTTACGACGGATTGTAAACTTAGGAGGTTATCATGCCACAACCGCATATTCAGCCGCGGACCAGCCACGCTTACGGGTGGTGGTGGGTGCTCGCGTTGATCATCATTGCAGCCGGGATCTACTGGGGTGTCTCCGGTGGCCACGGAAATCGCATGTCTGCTGTCGCCGGTGTCCCCGGAACGGGAACGCTGCCAATCGCCGCGATCCAGGCAGATCCGAGTCATTATTATCGGCAGACGATTTCAGGAACTGCGACCGTATATCAGGTAATCGGTCAGGATGCATTCTGGCTCGAAGTAGACAATAATCGCCTCCTTTGCGCCGCGAACAATCAGACCACCGTCAATCTGCCTGCCACTCCGGCGTATAACAACAACGCTGGCGGCAATGGTATCACGGCCAATGCAAACAACAATGGAAACAATAACCAGGTCACCACTAACGCGGGTGTCTTCGGAGGGAACGGGCCTACGCGGAATCTTTATCCCGACGAGCAGGTGATGGTTAGCGGAACGATCTACAATGCAGGAAAGTATGAGAATACTCCGGCGAAAAACCTGAGCAACCAGGAGCGGGACGCGCTGAATGATCAGAAGGCGTTTATGTACGTGAGCAGCTTGAGCGCCCCGGCAGCGACTACGACCACTACCGGAGAGACGCCTGGAACCACCTCGAGCTATAACTCGACGACGACACCGGGCACGACGACGCCAATGACGACGACGACGCCAATGACGACGACGAGGCCAGGGACGACCAGCACTAAAGTTGTGACTCCTCCGGTTACAACAAAAACCACCACACGGGTGCAGACCTCGACCAATAACGGCAAGTCCGGCGCCAATGCCCCGACGCCCGCCACTAGTCTGAGCGGAACCGGCAACGGCGGCACGAATAGCTCAACGGCCAGCGGTTCGACCAGTTCGACCCGTCCGAACGCCAGCGGCGCCGGGACAGCCGGTACACCAATGAATAACGGTTCCGCAGTGAATGGCGGGTATTCCACGAACAACCCGAATGCGACGAGCGGCGTCAAAAACAACGCCAGCACGCCCATGACCAAAAACGCGACCATCGTGCGCTGAACGGCGCACAACGAAGCACGAAAGCCGCCGGTCGCGGCTTTCGGTCGCTCTAAGTAGATGCCCCTGCGCCTGCTGCTGGCGCTGATCCGGATAGAGAGTCAGGCGCTGGTAGATTGCCCAATATTGAACGATAGTTGTACTGAGAAGTATTGCACCGAGCCGACGGGCAAAAGAGCGCCGCCCGCAGCCGCAGAGACGACAACGGCCGCAAGATAACTGCGGCCCGATAGTTTGATTGATCGGTGTTTCGTGTTTTGCCTTGTGTTTTGTGCTTGTGAAGGAGATTCCAGTGCCTACTCACCCTGCGATCGCAGCGATGCCTTATCCCCGATGCCCGGCGCCTGCTCTGGCGCGAATCAAACAACACCTACCGTCTGATCACATCTCGAATCCGCGCGCCGAGACGCGACAGCGACTGCTCGAAGCGGGACTCCAGCAGAAGCTGAAGCCAGGCGACCGCATCGCCATTACCGCCGGCAGCCGGGGGATGGGCGGTTTTGTGGAAATTCTCTCAGGAATCGTGGATGCCGTTAAAGCCGCCGAAGGTGTTCCATTTATCATACCGGCGATGGGCAGCCACGGTGGCGCCGTAGCTAAGGGACAGGTGGAGATCCTGCGGCGATTGGGGGTGACTGAGGGCAGCGTGGGCGCACCGATCAAAGCTTCGATGGAAACCATCGAGCTTGGCACAACCAAAAACGGAGCAGTGGCGCATCTAGACGAGATCGCATCCAAAGCGGATGGCATCATCGTCCTGGGCCGCACAAAGACCCATCCCGAATCGACGGGGCCGATCGCTTCCGGCCTTCTTAAAATGGTCACGATCGGCCTGGGTAAGCAAATCGGGGCACAGCAAGCGCATAACCACGGGTTGTGGGAATCGGTCGAGGCAGTGCCCCGCATAGTGCTGGAGAAGGCGCACGCGCTCTTTGGTGTGGCCGTCGTTGAGAGCGGCTTTCGCCAGCCGGTGGTAATCGAAGTCGTTCCCGGCAACTACGACGCCTTCATGGAGGCGGACCTGCGGCTCCTCGACATCTCCAAGCAGTACCTGTCGCGTATACCGTTCGAGATGCTCGACTTGCTCGTCATTGATGAGGTCGGCAAGAACATCACGGGATCGGGCATTGAGTTAAACGTGGTGGGTCACTGGCGCATGAAGGGAGGTCCACACGTACCGGATTTCCGGCGAATCGTTGCGCTCTCTCTTACCCACGAATCGCTGGGAAATGGAATTGGAATCGGGCTTGCCGATTTCACCACCCGGCGATTTTCGGACACTTTTGATCCGGCGGTAACCTACGTTAATATCCTGACCGCTCAGGAGCCCGGCGGATCGCCTCGCGAGGGCCCGATGCCGCTGGCGCTTGCGTCGGATAAGGAGGCTATCGAAGTCGCGCTCTACTCATCACTCGCCGAAGGCAGACCGCGAGTCTGCCGCATCAAGAATACGGCGGAGCTGGACGAAATGTGGGTTTCGGAGGCACTGTTAGAAGAAGTCAACCAGAATCCCAAGCTCAGTGTCATCGATCTCTCGGCGCCGATCGCATTCGATCCAGCGGGGAACCTGTTTTGAAAGCTTGATACGTTCGGCAAGAATTATTGAGGAGAAAAAAGATGGCAAAGCTAAACGTAGCCGATCTGCTGATTGATCGGCTTATTGCATGGGACGTTGATACGATATTCGGATTTCCGGGCGATGGAGTTAACGGCATCTTCGAAGCGCTCCGCACCCGTCAGGACAAATTAAAATTCATCCAGGTGCGCCACGAAGAAGCCGCAGCGTTCGCAGCCTGTGGCTATGCCAAATACACGGGGCGGCTGGGTGTGTGCCTGGCGACCTCCGGTCCGGGCGGTATTCATCTTCTGAACGGGCTGTACGACGCCAAGTGCGACGGGCAACCCGTGCTGGCGATCACCGGCCATACGTTCCACGATCTGATCGGGATGCACTATCAGCAGGATGTGGATCTAGACAAACTTTTCATGGATGTTGCCACATTCAATCAGCGGATCATGGGGCCGGCGCATGTCCACAACGTCGTCGACGAGGCGATAAAGACATCGCTTTCGCGCCGTGGGGTGAGCCACATCACCATCCCCAAAGATATTCAGGACTGGACCGCTGCGGATGAAGAACGATCCGGCGCAAACGTGCCGACGCACAGCGGAGATGTGTATGCGGCCGCTTATCCACAGCCGTCGCAGTCCGCACTCGAGGCTGCGGCAAAGTTGATCAACCAGGGATCTCGTGTGGCGATTCTCGCCGGCCGCGGCTGCCTGAACTCACGATCCGAGGTACTCCAACTGGCGGAGAAAGTTGCTGGACCCATTATCAAGCCCTTGCTGGGTAAAGCGGTCGTGCCGGACGATAGCCCTTTTACAACGGGGGGAATCGGACTTCTGGGCACTGCGCCGTCTCAGGACGCTATGGAAGACTGCGACACACTCATTATTGCCGGCAGCGGCTTTCCGTATATGGAGTTCTATCCCAAACCGGGAAAAGCGAAGACAGTTCAGATCGACATTGATCCTGTTCGCATTGGCCTGCGACACCCCGCCGACGTCGGTCTGGTTGGCGACTGCCGATCTGTGCTGCGACTGCTTCTGCCGCTTATCCAGCGAAAGGAAAACCGGGCCTTTTTGGAAAAGGCCCAGGAAAATGTGAAGAGCTGGAACAAGCTCATGGATGAGCGCGGTACTCGAACCGATATGCCGATGAAGCCCCAGGTCGTTACGTGGAACCTGAACAAGCTCCTTGATGACGACGCCATCATCTCTTCAGACAGCGGCACGATTGCCACCTGGGCGGCGCGCTACATTCAGATGCGTGGGGATATGCAATTCTCGCTTTCGGGATCACTGGCAACGATGGCGAACGGGCTGCCTTACAGCATAGGCGCCGCCGTCGCCTACCCCGGGCGTCAGGTGGTATGTGTCGTTGGTGATGGCGGACTGACGATGCTGATGGGCGAAATGGCGACCCTGGTGAAGTACAATCTCCCGGTTAAGGTGATCGTCATCAAGAATAATGTTCTGGGCGAAATCAAGTGGGAGCAGATGGCAATGAGCGGCGCCCCCCAGTTTGGTGTTGAGCTGCAGCCGATCGACTTTGCAGGTTTCGCCAAGAACTGCGGCGCCGCGGGCTTCACGATTGAGGAACCTGGTCAGGCGGAAGCGGTGCTGCGCGAGGCGCTCGCCCATCCCGGACCGGCGTTAGTGCAGGCAGTCGTGGATCCGAACGAACCTCCAATGCCCGGCAAAATCTCCACGCAGATGGCGATACACTTCGCCGAAGCCCTCTTGAAGGGGCAGCGCCATCCCTGGGATATCATCAAAACGGTGCTAAAGGACAAAGTCCGTGAGGTTATTTAGGTCGCAGAGCGCCAGGCGCGCGAGGGGTTCCACATAATGGCGAAACCAAATCCTTTGGATGCGCTCCTGGGAACGATCGTCCGCGATGCCATCGCAGCCGACGCCGAAATTCGGGAAGGCCGGTTCCAAAAGGGCCTTTCACTGGTAGCCGGGCTCTCAAGCATCTTGAGCGGGCTCGAGGTGACGTACGAACATTATCGCGGCAGCTACGGCCAACGCGTCATGTACACGCCCGTTATCCTTAGCCCGGCGCTGCTGGCGGCCGGAATCTGGGGCTACCGGAATCGGCGCGCCGCCCAAACGGCGCTGCCCACTATCTCCGCACTCATACTGGCCGATGGCGTGATCGGCTTCGTGTTTCACGTGCGGGGCATTCAGCGCAAGCCGGGCGGGTGGCGGCTGCCGGTAGCCAACGTTATTATGGGACCTCCAATATTTGCCCCCTTGCTGTTTGGCATCAGCGGTTATCTGGGGCTAATGGCTGCCTTTCTACGCAGAACAGAGGCCCCATCCGATCTGTCTGTTCATCCGGCCATCCGCCCGCTCCAGACGTGGATGGAAATGCGGCCGGTCGAAGCGCCTATGAAGGGCCGGTCCTGGGAACAAGATATCCGGGAGGGCCGCTTCCAAAAGCATCTGGCAGCGTCCACGGCCGCGTGGTCATTCTTCAGCGGTGTGGAGGCTCTATACTCGCATTACAAGAACAACTTTCGATATAAGATGCAGTGGACTCCCGTAATCATCTCTCCGCTTCTGACGGGCGCCGCCGTCGCCGCCGTGTTCAATCGCCGGGCGGCCAGGACGCTTCTGCCCGCCGCTTCTCTGGCGGCGGCCGCGGATGGCGCTCTGGGATTCTATTTCCACGCACGCGGCGTCGCTCGGCGGCCCGGTGGCATGAAGAAGCCGTTCTACAACATTATGTATGGTCCGCCGATATTTGCCCCGCTTCTCTTCGCTGCCTGCGGGGCGCTCGGATTGCTTGCATCCCTGATGCGGAGGGAACAATAGATGCCTGAGTCCGACTCCAGCCGCTGGCCGGTGAATCCCCGCACGAACATGCCGATACCGCCGCGCGCGCAACCCGGTTATTATCCGGGATTCAGCACCCTCAGCCAGAATAATTTCTGGGACGAAGCGACGCGCACGGTGGTACTTCGGCGTGTCGAAGTGCTCCCTCCCATTCGTTTCTTTCTCCCTCAGGAAGCGCGTCTCCTTAAGGCGGTCTGCGATCGCATCCTTCCCCAGGATGATCGAGACGATGCGCATATAATTCCGATTGTGAACAGTATCGATCAGCGCCTCTTTGATAACCGCATGGATGGTTATCGCTATGAATCCATGCCAGCTGATGGTGAAGCGCATCGATTGGGCTTGCGGGGAATCGAGGCCATTGCGCGTTATCTCTTTGGGAGATCATTCGAGGAGATTGGTCCGCTTGAGCAGGACCAGACTCTCAAAACACTCCACGACGGAAAACCACCGGCTGCGCCGGAAATCTGGCAGCGGATGCCGGTCCACCGCTACTGGATGCTGCTGGTGCAAGACGTAGTGGAGGTTTATTACGCCCACCCGTGGGCATGGGATGAGATTGGATTTGGCGGTCCGGCTTATCCTCGCGCCTATATACGTCTCGAACGAGGAGAGCCGGAGCCCTGGGAAATGGACGAACAGCGGTACGAGTGGAAGGCGCCGGAAACGTCCCTCTCCGGCAAGATGGAGCCGATCGCCGGCACGACGAAACACAATACCACGCCGGACCAGGGGGGAACGCATTGAAGCAGCCACTTTTGGGCAAATTTGGCCCCCCCAACGTTGGACGCCACATGCTCGGAGCGATGCAATATCTCAAAGTTTCGGTCCCCCGGTATCCGCCCGATGAGGAGGCGGATTATTGCATCGTGGGTGTGGGTTCAGCGGGAGGCGTACTTCTACAGCGGCTGGCGCGTGCCGGATTCCGTGTTATCGGTCTGGAAGCAGGGCCGTTTTGGGACACGGAACGCGACTGGGTGAGCGATGAGGTAGGCTCGCACAAACTCTTCTGGACCGAGCCACGGGTTATCGGTGGGACCGACCCGGTGGCGCTGGGCGCGAACAACAGCGGGCGCGGAGTCGGCGGCGGATCGGTCCATTGGTCCGGCTTTACGCCGCGATTTCATCCGTCGGATTTCCGGATTCACTCGCAGGATGGTGTCGGCGTTGACTGGCCCATCCGTTATGAAGACCTCAAACCCTACTACGAGCTCCTGGAGCTGGAGATGCCGGTCGCCGGTCCGGCCTACTTTCCGTGGGGAGATCCGCACGGATATGCTTACGGGCCGCATCCAATGGGAGGGGTCGGCGACGTGCTCATCCGCGGATGTACGAAGCTCGGGATCCGGGTGAGCGCCGGCGGCCCGGTCGCTATCCTCTCCGGATCGCACGGTGATCGTCCGCATTGTATTTACCGCGGCTTCTGTAACTTCGGCTGTAAAGTCGGAGCGAAGCAGAGCACTCTGATCTCGCATGTGCCGGACGCCATCGAAAACGGAGCTGAAATTCGGGACAATTGCATGGCGTCGCGAATCAACCTCGGCAAGGACGGCCGCGTCACGGGCGTGACGTACTTCGATCCGGAAGGGCGTGAGTGCGAGCAGAAAGCGAAGGCAGTGATCGTTTGCGGTTACGCGATCGAGACGCCGCGCCTTTTGCTCAATTCCGCATGCCCTGGCTTCGAGGATGGTTTAGCAAACTCCAGCGGCACGCTGGGGCGCTATTTGATGGTGCAGGCGGGCAACGTCGTCCTGGGCCGGTTTCCGGTTCGCATGTACAAAGCGCCGCCCGCACACGCCATGACGGAAGAGTTCTATGAGACGGATCCCAGTCGGGGTTTCGCCCGCGGGTTCGCCATACAGACTGTTGGCCCGCTGCCGATCGGGTTTGCTAAACAAATGATGGTGGCTAAGGGCGCCTGGGGCTGGGGGATGCGCCAGGTAATGATGGATTATAACCACTGGGCGGGAATCGCCCTGCTCGGTGAGATCCTGCCCTGGCACGATAACCGCGTCGAATTGGCGGAGGAAAAGGATCGGCATGGACTCCCTGTTGCCAAAGTGACGTTCCATCTGCATGACAACGATAAGAAGCTCATTAAATTCGGGACGAATAAAGTGATGGAGGTGATGGGCGCGGCAGGAGCGGATGACGTCGTTCAGGAGTCACGCTACGCGCACCTCGTCGGAGGTGCTCGCATGGGCAGCGATCCATCTAGCTCCGTCGTCGACAAGTTCGGGCGCACGCATGACATCCCTAACCTGTTTGTCTGTGATGGAAGTATCTTGCCTACTCAGGGTTCCGCCAACCCGGGACTAACGATCCAGGCTCTTGCAGCGCGAACGGCTGATTATCTGATTTCGCAGGGCGCCGATGTATTCAAGACTTCGCGGCGCTCGATGGAAACGCCGTCCATCCGAAAGGATCTTTCACCGCCAGGAACCTGGGGTAAGGGAGTACCCCGATTGAAATAAGGCTCCGGTTGATGCAGACCTGGCGCAGGATGAACGACTGTTCTACTGGGACTTTAAGGAGGTACGAGATGTCAGAAACCCCGGATATTACAGGCGGCCTCGACTGCGAGGAGTCCAGGGACTCCAAACTGAAGCCGTTTGAGGAGAAACTACAGAAACTGGTCCATAAAGCTTATGTCAGCGGAGGGCCGACCGGCCAAAAGGTCAAGAATTTCCTGAACGGCACGTGGATTGGTGAGCCGTTGCACGTCGTTCTTACCGACATTCCCATCGGCGCCTGGACTGTCGCACTCGTGTGCGACGGGCTGGACCTGATAGGCCACAAGCGTGAACTGGCGGGCGCCGCCGACGCCTCGATCACCATTGGCCTGGTTGGCGCCGCGGGCGCGGCCGTGACCGGTATAACCGATTGGCAAGACGCCGACGCGCCTGCTCGCCGCCTCGGTATGATCCACGGCATTCTAAACGTGAGTGCTGCGACCCTCTACCTGACATCACTTATATGCCGCAAAAAGAAGGCGAGGACGAGCGGACATATCCTGGCGGCGGTGGGATACGACGTAATGTCCGCGGCCGCGCACCTCGGCGGAAAAATGGTGTACGAGTTCAGGGTGGGTGTTGATCGAACCGACGGAGAGGTCTTTCCCCAGGATTTCGTTGCCGTTATGCCGGAAACGGATTTAGCGGAGGGCAAACCAACGCGGGTCGAACACGATGGC
>Ga0307374_10014090_pt1 | contig 10934 bp, 8 predicted proteins | sample OX3MG_FD_202532 | JGI IMG/M metagenome (GOLD analysis project Ga0307374, IMG submission 202532) | Soil microbial communities from Risofladan, Vaasa, Finland - OX-3 | ecosystem: Environmental > Terrestrial > Soil > Coastal area > Acid sulfate soil | place: Finland: Risofladan, Vaasa | collected... | reverse complement strand
AAAGGACCGGATGGTACACAGTTCATCCACCTGCACTGAATTTTCTGCCGCAGCACGGGACAGGTCATTTCTCACCAGGTCCACGGTCATGATATTCTCCGCCCGGTCCTTGCCGCTGTGCAGGAGCTGCAGGAACTGATCATGGTCCGCCGATGCCTGGCTTTTCCGGGGAGCCGTTCCCTTAATGGGCTGGGATAGCAGTTCCTGCCCGGTCTTGCGCAGGAATCTTTCCGGGCTGGCACAGGCCAGGTGCCGGGATCCCAGCCGGTAATACGCGGCAAAGGGTGCCGGGGACCTGGAATTCAGGACCTGGAACAGGCTGACGGGGTAAGGGATATGGCCAGTCCGGTGAAACTCCCTGCAGAAATTCACTTCATAACAATCTCCGGCCCGGATATGTTGTTGCAGGCTGCCAACCCTATCCAGATATTCCCTGTCCGAAAGACCGGAGCAGAATGGTGCTTCCCTTACCTGAACTTCAGGAATATCCGGGCTTTCCCTGATTTCCTCCAGGATTCGGGCAGCTTCCGTGCGGTCACCTGCAATAGCAATGACCAATTCTCCCGGTTTCAGCAGGATCAATATCCCGGGACAGAAAAAATGCAGGTCCGGAAACCCCAATCCGTCCGGATTAGCGGATGAAAGGGCTTCGAGCTCGTTTTTCAGGTCATAGCTGAGATACCCGAAGATCCAGTCTCTTTTTTTCTGCTGGAATTCGCGCAACAGGCTGAAGGCGGCGCCGGCCCCTGCCTGTAGGGCATCCGTCGCCCCTGCCGCCACCAGGCATTCGTAGGAAGAAGGCGGATTAGCATATCCATTGCTGTCCAGATAACAACAGGGATCAAAACGGCTGGCCCAGTTCAGCAACCGGTTTTTAAAGGAGGAAACCTGAACGGGAGGAAAAAAGTGGAACTCGCGTATGGGAAATAAATTTGAAAGCCTCAGAAATCATCGTCATCATCTTCATCGAAGGCGGGATCGGTATACATATCCAGGTCCTTAAATTCATCTTCAAAATCAAATTCTTCTTCTTCCCCCGATTTCTTTTTCTTTCCTGATTTGTTTTTCGATTTGGGTAAATCAAATTCCTGGAAATCGGGATCAAAGTCCTCTTCACTGTCCCCCTTTTCCCATTCATCTTCAAATTCCGGCTCATCTTCATCTCCCTCTTTGTCCTCCTGGTCCGCTGAGTTGGATCCTCTTTCTTCTGATTTTTTACCTGATACAGCAGGAAGGTCAGTGATCATTTCATCTTCCAGTTCGGGATCATCCTCATCTTTTCCGGTTTGTTTGGGAGCAGGTGATCCAGGCTTGGAAGAATCAGGTGGCTTACCCTGCTTTTTCGCATTGTCGGATTTCGCCTTCATGTTGATCAAAATTGTATCCGTAAAGTTTTAACTACTTTTTTAATCCGCCAAATTTTTTTTGCCGGATTTATCCGGGTAAAAATGCTGTTTTTTCAATCCCTGATCAACACCTGTTCGCGTCCCGGGCCATTGGAAACATAACGGATAGGGATACCCAGATGGGTTTCCACAAAACGGATATATTCCTGCATTTGTTGCGGCAGCTCACCGCCGCGGGTACAGGCAGCCGTATCTTGCTGCCAGCCATCAAATGTGGTATATACAGGTTGAATGTCAAGGTGATTGATGTCAAATGGCATTTCTGTGATGTATTGATCGTTGACCCGGTAATCCGTACAGGCTTTTACCGGATCAAACTGGTCAAGCACATCGGATTTGGTCATGACGAGCTGGGTCACCCCGCTGATCATGCAGGCATATTTCAAAGCGACCAGATCTATCCAGCCACATCTCCTCGGACGTCCGGTGGTTGATCCGAATTCACTGCCGGTCACCCGCAGCAATTCCCCCGTGTCATTGGTCAGCTCAGTCGGAAATGCCCCGCTGCCTACCCGGGTGCAATAGGCTTTGGTCACGCCGATCACCTGCTGCACCTCCTGAGGAGGAATTCCAAGTCCTGTGCAGACTCCGGCGGATATCGTGCTTGAACTCGTTACATAAGGATATGTTCCGAAATCCACATCCAGCATACTTCCCTGGGCGCCTTCTGCCAGCACCTTTTTGCCTTCCTTCAGCCGGCTATTGATAAAATATTCTCCATTGACCAGGTTCATGGATCTCAGCAACTCAAGGGATTCGGTAAATTCCCTTTCCCATCCGGAGATATCTTCGGTGAATCCATAAAAATCAAGCAGCCGCATATGGCTTTCCCGCAGCTTTTGGTAAGCTGCGGGAAAATTTCCGTGGACCAGATCCCCCACCCGAAGTCCGTTGCGTCCGGTCTTATCAATATACGCGGGGCCAATCCCCTTCAGGGTAGATCCGATTTTTCCCAACCCTTTTGCCTGTTCCGATGCCTTGTCCAGGGCCCGATGGGTCGGCAGGATAAGGTGTGCCTTTTCAGAAATGAACAGATTTTTTTTCAGGTCAATGCCGAACGATGCGATCTTTTCACATTCTCCCCTGAATACAACCGGGTCCAGCACCACGCCATTGCCGATCAGGTTAACTACCTGGGGATGGAAAACCCCGGACGGGACCGTATGGAGGATGATTTTCCGGTCATTGACATATAACGTATGTCCGGCATTAGGCCCTCCCTGGAAACGGGCGATTACTTCATACCGGTCAGCAAAATAATCCACGATTTTCCCCTTGCCTTCATCACCCCACTGAAGACCCAAAATGACGTCTACCATCTTTTATCGTGATTTGTAACCAGTGAAATAAAGGAATCAAGCCGGGCAAAAATAAGCGGAAAATGGGAATTGGGGAATGACTGATGCAAATTTAACGGCCGGTCATTCCTCCAGGCGGTTGACGGACTGGATACCTTCCAGTTTCTTCAGGCGGTTCACCAGCTCTTCCAGTTCGTCAAGATCATGCACAAACACTTTGATGATCCCTTCGAACAATCCTTCCCTGGACTCAATAGTCAATCCGGAAATATTCACTTTCAGTTCGCCGGAAATCACATTGGTGATCTTATTGATCACCCCGACATCATCCATACCAATGATCCTTAATCCGGTCTGGAAACTGATCTCCCTGTTTTTCAGCCATTTGGTTTTTACGACCCGGTGTCCGTAGTGAGAGAGGAGTTGTGCGGCATTCGGACAGTTGGTGCGATGTATCTTAAGTCCTTCCCCGGCGGTGATGAACCCGAAGACATCATCCCCTGGAATGGGCTTGCAGCAGTTGGCAAGCCTGTAAGCTACTTTATCCGAACTTTCCCCGAATATCAGCAGCTCTGCCTCCTTTTTGGGCACCTGCTTCTGCAACTCACCGCCTGCTTTGAGTTCGGCGGCCTTCGGAGTCCGGGGCGCCTCGATCCTGTCCCCCAGGACATGGAACTGCCGGAGCTCCCGCAGGTCAATATTGCGTACGGCAATCTGGTAATGCAGGTCAAGCGGAGATGGCTGCTTGTAGAACTGGGCGATCTCATTGATGTTTTGGGCACTCGCCGGTACTCCCAGATGTTCAAGCTTCCTTTCCAATGCGGCCTTCCCATCGGCGGCAACCATTCTTTTTTCTTCCTTCAGCGAATCCTTAATCCTGGATTTTGCTTTGGCGGTGACCACAAAATTCAACCAGTCTTCGCTGGGCTTCTGCTTGCCGGAAGTAATCACTTCCACCTGGTCCCCGCTGTGCAGCTTGTGGCTGAGGGGCACCAGCTTGTAATTTACCTTGGCTCCGATGCAGCGGCAGCCGATATCCGTATGAATGGCAAAGGCGAAATCAAGTGCGGTGGATCCGGAAGGCAGGATCTTGAGGTCCCCCTTGGGCGTATAGATATATATTTCTTCCGCAAACAGGTTCAGTTTAAAGTCCTGGAGAAAATCCAGGGTGTTGGTATCTGAGTGGTTGAGCAGGTCCCTGATCTGGCGGAACCATTCATCGAATTTGCTGTCCTGGGTGGCCCCTTCCTTGTATTTCCAGTGGGCGGCAAGTCCTTTCTCCGCGATCTCATTCATCCGCTGGGAACGAATCTGCACCTCCACCCATTTCCCTCCGGGTCCCATGACGGTGGTGTGCAAAGCCTCATAACCGTTCGATTTCGGATTGCTCAGCCAGTCCCGGAGACGTTCTGTGCTGGGTATGTAAAAATCGGTGATGATGGAATAGACTTTCCAGCAGTCTGCTTTTTCCCGTTCTCCGGCAGATTTGATGATGATGCGAATGGCAAACAAGTCATAGACTTCTTCAAAAGTCACCCCCTTCTTCTTCATCTTGATCCAGATGGAATGAATGGACTTGGGGCGGCCGAATATCTCCAGATCGAATTTCTGGCGAACCAGCTCTTCACGGACCGGCTTGATGAACTCATTGATATACCGGGACCTTTCGCGCCGGGTATCCTTCAGTTTCTGGGCTATCTCAAAATACATTTCAGGCTCCGTGTATTTCATGGCCAGGTCTTCCATCTCATCTTTTATATTATACAACCCAAGCCTGTGGGCCAGCGGAGCATAGATGAATACAGTCTCCGAAGAGACCTTAAGCTGCTTTTCCCGGGCCATGCTGTCCAGCGTACGCATGTTGTGCAGTCGGTCGGCCAGTTTGATCAGGATGACCCGCGGATCATCGGCCAGGGTCAGCAGGATTTTCTTGAAGTTTTCAGCCTGTTCGGTGCTGTTGCCCGAATCTATGACATTGGATATTTTAGTCAGTCCGTCAATGATCTTCGCACAAAGGGTCCCGAATTCCCGATCCACGTCTTCCAGCGTCACTTCCGTATCCTCCACCGTATCATGAAGAAGGGCACAGATCGCGGAAGTCACCCCAAGTCCAATCTCATCCACGCTGATCAGGGCAACGGCCAGCGGATGCAGGATATAGGGTTCACCGGATTTGCGGCGCATATCCCGGTGTGCCTCGGCAGCCATTTCAAAAGCCACGCGCACGAGCTCCTTGTCCCCCTTTTTCAGTTTTGTCTTCAGCGCCCTGAGCAGGGCCCTGTACTGGCGCACGATTTCCTTTTTCTCCTGCTCGGGGGAAAAATGGTACACTTTGCGGGGGGACATCAGTTCCAGCATAATCCAAATTTACGGATTCCCCTGCTAAACCAGGAATACCTGCCGGAGGTTCCCTGCGGTCAAAACGACATTTTTCACTGACTGCTAAAACCTTAACTTTGCCCTCCTTTATTCCCGGGCGGGTGTGGTGAAACTGGTAGACACGCCAGACTTAGGATCTGGAGCTTCACGGCATGGGGGTTCGAGTCCCTTCACCCGCACTAAACCCGTTTTTATGCCATAATAGGGGCATAAAATGACTACTTGTCAGGTTAAATATGGGGTATTATAATTGCTTTCACCAATTGCTTTGACCATGGCTACCATCACCCGCGAATCCATCGCTTCCCTGAATGAAAAGATCAAGATTACGGTCTCCGGGGAGGATTATCTTCCGGAATTCGAGAAATCTATAAAAAAGCTTTGCAAAACTTCCTCTTTGCCTGGATTCCGCAAGGGTATGGTTTCTCCCAGCCTGATCAGAAGGATGCATGGCCGGTCCTTGTTCACCGAAGAAGTGCTCCATGCAGTAGAAAAAGAACTGAAATCTTACCTGGAGAAAGAAAAGCCTGATATCATCGGTCAACCGGTTGCCGTAGAAGCAAACAGGATTGACATGATGGATATGGATCATCCTGCCCCCTACGAATTTGTATTCGAGATCGGCCTGAAACCCAGTTTTGACATCCCCCTGATCCGGAAAAAATCAACCTATGTCTTTTACGAGGTGACTGCAAATGAACAGGAACTGGATGAAGAGATCCTGCACATGCGGGAAAGGGAAGGCACGCTCAGCAGTCCCTCCCTCATCACTTCCGAAGAGGACATCATCAAAGTCAGTTTTAAGGAAATCAGGGAAAACGAAAACCGGAATGAAAATCAACCTGAATCGGCAGGATATCAATTTAATGACCAGATGTATATTAACTGGTTTACTCCAGTCCTGCGGGAAGAAATAATGAAAAAAAGCCTCGGAGACCATTTGGAGATCACCCCTTCCGATGGGTTTGATTCCCAAAAAATGGACTACTGCCTAAAGGAACTAAAAAAGATCGCGGAAGATATGCCGCAAAGAAGCTTCCTGATGAAGATCGATGAGATCTTTCATGTGGAAAAACCTCCAACGGATGATTCCTTTTTTGAGAAGATTTTCCCTGACGAAAAGTTCAGTGATCTGACAGAATTCCGCAACCGGGTCAGGGAAATGATTAAAATGCGGTACCGTAACGATTCCCTTTCCTATACCTATTACCAGCAGATCCGCGAAATACTTCTTAATGGGACCCCTATTGAGCTTCCGGAAGCCTTTCTTAAAAGATGGCTGAAGCTGAAGAACGACCCTCAAATAGCGCATGAACCCACTGAAGAAGAATATACCAAATTCATCCGCCAGCTTCGCTGGACGTTGATCCGCGACAAACTGTCCCGGGAAAATCAACTGCATTTAACGAATATGGAATTACAGCAGCGGATGGAAGATGACCTGGTCACTTACTATCCCCATTTACTTGAAGGGGAAATACCCAAAATGCTGGAAAAAATGCAAAAGAACACCGATTACCTGCAGCAGGTATATGACAGCCTCATGGATTCCAAAGTGCTCAGCTGGGTGTATTCCGTTTCTGCAATCAGGGAAGAAGCCGTCTCCCTGGAATCATTTGTTGACATAATCCAAAAACACCATTCCCATGTACATGAATAACGAATTCCGGAAATATGCCGTCAGGCACCGGGGTATTTCGGGGCTTGCCTTCGATGAATATACCCGTCATTCCATCCAGGGCCTGACACCCTATATCATCGAAGAACGTCCCATGAACGTAGCTTCCATGGATGTCTTCTCCAGGCTCATGATGGACCGGATCATTTTCCTGGGTGAACCTATCGACGACTATGTAGCCAACATTGTTACTGCCCAGCTGCTTTTTCTGGAATCCACCGACCGGAGCCGGGATATCCAGATGTATATCAACAGCCCAGGAGGCAGTGTATATGCCGGCCTGGGTATGTATGACACCATGCAGTTCATCAGCCCCGATGTGTCGACGATCTGCACCGGCATTGCCGCATCCATGTCTGCAGTCCTGATGTGTTCGGGTGTCAAAGGGAAACGCACAGCCCTCAAGCATGCCCGCATAATGATCCATCAGCCTTCCGGCGGTGCACAGGGGCAGGCTTCCGATATCGAGATCACCGCCCGCGAGATTGCCAAGATCAAGAAGGAACTGTATGAGATCATCGCCAGCCATTCAGGCCAGCCCCCCAAGAAAGTGGAAAAAGACAGTGACAGGGACTACTGGATGACTGCCGAGGAATCAAAAGAATATGGCCTGGTAGATGAAGTGCTGGAGAAGAACCATAAAAAGGCCGCTAACCCCTAACCCGGCCATTCGGGTGTTTTAACAGCTAAAGCCCCTTTAATTACGTATCTTTACCATACGGCAAAGCAGGATAGTCCTATCCCCAAAGCCCTTTGTATGGATATCTGAGGAATTGCGTCCCGGATCGGAACAAGGCCGGATTTAATGCATCCCGGAATATACAGCGCCGAAATAACCCATTTTTATCAGCGAAAAAAAGGAAGTGGTTCTCCTCCCTGTGGCCATGCCAACTGGACAGCGAACCGGTAAATATGAAAGAACCCCCTATTCATTGCTCATTCTGTAAAAGGACCAAAGATGAAGTCAAGATCCTGATTGCCGGAGAGGAAGGTCATATCTGCGAGAACTGTGTAGCCAACGCCCGCGAGATCATCGAGCATGAGCTCACCCAATTCAAGAACACAACGAACTTCACCCTGAAGATATCCAAACCGGTGGAGATCAAGAAATTTCTGGATGAATATGTGATTGGCCAGGATGAAGCGAAAAAAGTGCTCGCCGTGGCGGTTTACAACCATTATAAAAGACTGCAGCAGCGGATTCAGGATGATGTGGAGATTGAAAAATCCAATATCATCATGGTCGGGGAAACCGGCACGGGAAAGACGCTGCTGGCCAAAACCATCGCCAGGCTGCTCCATGTCCCCTTTGCGATCGTAGATGCCACGGTGTTCACGGAAGCCGGTTATGTAGGTGAAGATGTGGAGAGCATATTATCCAGACTGCTCCAGGTCTGCAATTTTGATGTTACGGCTGCAGAAAGGGGCATTGTGTATATTGATGAGATTGACAAGGTAGCCCGTAAGTCAGACAACCCCTCCATCACCCGGGATGTGAGCGGGGAAGGGGTGCAGCAGGCCCTGCTCAAGCTGCTCGAGGGGACCGAAGTGCTGGTACCCCCCCAGGGAGGCAGGAAGCACCCGGAACAAAAAATGATTAAGGTCAATACCCAGAATATCCTGTTCATTTGCGGGGGAGCTTTTGACGGCATCGACCGGATCATCGCCCGGCGGGTGCACACCCATACCATCGGTTTCAATGCCAATAAGGATAAGGAGGAGGAAGACCGGAAAAATATCCTCCGTTTCGTCAATGCCCAGGATCTGAAGGGGTTCGGTTTGATCCCCGAACTGCTGGGAAGGCTTCCGGTGGTGACGTCCCTGAATTCCATGGATAAAGCCACTATGAAATCCATTCTCACCCAGCCTAAAAATGCCCTTTTCAAACAGTACCGGAAATTATTTGCAGCTGAAGATATCCGCCTGGAAATTAGCGAAGATGTGCCGGACTACATTGTGGAAAAGGCCTTGGAATACAAGCTGGGGGCAAGGGGTCTGCGTACCATCTGCGAAGTCATCATGACTGATGCCATGTTCCATTTGCCATCTACCCGCCAGAAGGAGTTCCTGCTGACCCTTGATTATGCCCGGGAAAAGCTGGAAAAATCTACGCTTGCCAAACTCAGGGTCGCATAGTATATTTGGTCAAAACTACTAGCTATGGAAGAACTCATCCAATCTCTTCAGTTGAATGCCGGGCTGACTGCAGAGCAGGCCCGGAAGGCTGCCGATATCTTTGTCGCCTATATCAAGGGCAAGGTACCTGCATCTCTGCATGGTACTGTGGATTCCATACTCAATTCGAAGGGAAGCATCGCGGATAATGCCAAAGAAAAGGCTCGTCAGTTTTCCGGGGAGGTAGAGGAAGTAGCCAAGGAATTCGGGGATAAGGTTACCGATTTTTTCCGAAAGAAAAACTAAAACCGAGCCATTTTGCTCATTTCAGCATTTCCCGGGCTATAACAATTTTCTGGATCTCAGAAGTGCCTTCTCCGATGGTGCAAAGCTTGGCATCCCGGTAATATTTTTCCACCGGATAATCCTTGGTATATCCATAAGCCCCAAAAATCTGGACGGCATCCGTAGCCACCTTCACTGCCGTTTCTGAAGCCTCATATTTGGCCATCGCTGCCTGCTGAGTAACTGGCAGGTTCCTGTCCTTGAGTGCCGCTGCCTGCATGGTGAGCAATTCTGCAGCTTCAATCCCGGTGGCCATATCGGCCAATTTGAAAGCAATAGCCTGGAAGCTGGATATGGGTTGGTTGAATTGCTTGCGCACTTTGGAATATGCGACAGCCGCTTCATAAGCCCCCCTGGCGATACCCAGCGACATGGCTGCTATCGAGATCCTTCCCCCATCCAGTACTTTAAGGGACTGCACAAATCCCTCCCCTTCCCTGCCCAGAAGGTTTTCCTGGGGAACAACGCACTGATCAAATATCATCTCAGCAGTCTCACTGGCCCGCATACCCAGCTTGTTTTCCTTTTTCCCTCCCCTGAACCCGGGAGTATTCCTTTCGACGATGAAGGCGCTCATGCCATGGCTGTCCCCGCGTTTTCCGGACCTGGCGATAACTACTGCCACATCACTGCTTTTCCCATGGGTGATCCAGGATTTGGTCCCATTGATCAGCCAGCCCTGATCGGACTTTTCCGCAGTACAGTCCATATTGGCTGCATCCGAACCGGTGCCCGCCTCGGTCAGGCCCCAGGCGCCAATCCATTGGCCGCTGGAAAGCCCGGGCAAATACTTTTTCTTCTGTGCTTCATTGCCAAACTGAAGGATATGCCCCACGCAAAGGGAATTATGGGCAGCCACGCTCAATCCGATGCCTCCGCAAAAGGCGGAGATTCCGCTGATGACTGTTACATATCCCAGATAATCCAGCCCTGAGCCTCCGTATGCTGCGGGGACTAATACCCCCATCAACCCCAGCTCACCCATCCGTTGGAAAAGCTCCCGGGGGAAATGCTGTTGTTCATCCCACTCCATGATATGGGGTTGAATATGCATTTTCCCGAAATCCCGGATCATCCGGGTCAAATCTTGCTGCGTGTCGCTGAGATTAAAATCCATGCCCTTTATTGTAAGGTAACTGCTATATACTTATTGGGACAAGTATATTTTCCCGCTTCTTCACCCGGCGTAACCGCCGCTGCTCCACAGGCACTTCGGATCTACCTGACCCTGATAATCCCATTTTCTTTATATTCCTTGCAGCATTGATGTCCCGGTCATGTAATGTTCCACACTGCGGACAGGTCCACTCCCTCACCGAAAGATCAAGTTCATCCAACACATATCCACAATCTGAACATGTCTTGGAACTTGGTTGGAAGGTTCCGATCCGGATCAGATTCTTTCCATACCAATCAGATTTGTATTCCAATTGCCGTACAAATTCACCCCATCGGGAATCCGATATGGATTGGAACAGATGGTGATTTTTGACCATATTGCTGACTGCAAGGTCCTTTACGACCAATGTGGTAGCTTGGTTATCACATACTAATTGGGTAGAGAGTTTATGTAAAAAATCATTTCGTTGGTGGGTTATCCTTTCATGTTGTATGGCTACCCTATGGTTAGTTTTCTTCCTTTTCCCACATCCTTTCTGGTGATGGGAAGCCCTTCTTTGAAGGATTTTAAGTCTGTCCATTTTCTGTCTAAGG
>Ga0307374_10014087_pt1 | contig 10935 bp, 8 predicted proteins | sample OX3MG_FD_202532 | JGI IMG/M metagenome (GOLD analysis project Ga0307374, IMG submission 202532) | Soil microbial communities from Risofladan, Vaasa, Finland - OX-3 | ecosystem: Environmental > Terrestrial > Soil > Coastal area > Acid sulfate soil | place: Finland: Risofladan, Vaasa | collected... | reverse complement strand
AGCTGGAGATGGACCTGGAGATCCGGCCTCAGGCTGACGACGCTTAGCTGCAGCAGCCGAGCCTTGCCGCGTGATTTTTGCGGAGAATGCGGGATCTCCTGTAGCAGGCACTTGTCTTCGCGGGCGCACCTTCCTATGTTCTCGCCAGACGCGGGACTGAGTCGCAAAGAGCGAGGCCACCGAGGTGTGAGGCCGCGCCACCTGAACTGAAACGCTGAAAGGCGTGAAGGGAAGGTTCCTCAAGCGGCGCGGGACCGCGTCGTTTTTGTTCGTGCGCGAGGCCGAGTTAGGTGGCACGATGTGGGGTATGCCGAAGCGCACACACAGCCGTCATCACCCTGGTGATCTGGTACATCTTCTTCGCCGGAGCCCCCTTGCTAGCCCTGTAAAGGACCTCGGGCGCGATCGACGTGTTCGGGGGCGATCTCGAGGACACGGTCAAACGCTTGCTTCGCCTCGGCCCGGCCGCCACGGCGCCGCCGCCGTCATCCCGCAGGCGGCTTCGGGTTCTGCCCGTTCGGTAATGTCGCGTTGCTCAGCGTCGCAGTGCCGACGATGACCGATTCGTGCGGTGCAGCCGCAGAGCGGCCCGCCTGGTTGATGTAGTCGACCTCGAATCGCTCGCGCGACGCGCACGATGGATCGAGCACGAACAGCCCCAGCGAGATCGTTCTCACGGGTTGGTGCGCGGCGACCGTGCGGCTGATGCCAAAGCTCGATTCGGGACGACCGCCGGCCTTGCAGTCGGCGATCGTGGAGATCGAGTAGCTCGCCGCGGAGCTGCTGGCCCAGGGTGCGGTGAATTCGACTTCGCCCTTGTAGCAGGGGTGCAGCAGGAACGCGGCGTTGCACGCGGCGAGCGTCTGGGGCAGCAGCGTCAGACGGACCTTCGCGTGCAGGCTGCGGGTCGGATGCGACCGCCGGTAGCGCTGAACAAACTGCTTTGGCAGCGGCTCGGGGCGATCGCCGCGCGGTACGCGGACCGTGATCGTGCCGACGCGGGTTGGCTGCGGCAGGCCACCCAGGAAGCGTGCGTATTCGACCTTGAATGTGACCGGCCGGCCGCATGCCTCCGAGAGAGCGAAGCCCACGGGAATCGTGACGGTCCCGCCACGCGCGACATCGGCGCGAGAGCCCGAGCCGGTGAAGCCGAAGCAGACCGAAGTGAACACCGAGTAGCTCTCGTCGGCGTTCGTGACGGGATAGGGGGCGGGGAAGCTGATGTACGCGCCCGTGATCAAATGATCTCGGATCTGCAGGTGGGCGTGCAGTGGCACGTGCGCCACGGGGAGCGCAGCGGGCCGGGGCGGCGGCACTTCTGAGAGGCCGCACGAGGCCATGCGCAGATTGCCGCGATCCACACAGAGGCGGCCGCCGTACCTGTAGGAGATCGCCGTCAGGGTGCCGTTCGGCGCGGCGGGCATGCTGTAGTTTCGGACTTCGTCCCTGCCGTCGGTCTCGCTGGTGCTGCCCAGCTGCCTGCCGCTCGTGTGGCGCTGCACGATCAGGTAGGCGCCGAGAGGAGGCATCACCGGCTGGGTGCGTGTCGCCGCGCCGTCGCGGTAGGTGATGCTTAGCGCGTGCACTCCGAGCAGCCCGAAGGAGACCTCGCGCCGGTCGGCGGCGACGCCGCCGTGGTGACCGAGGGTCGAGCTGGCGCTGAGCTCGATGCCGACGCTGTCGGCCGCGTAGGTGCCGCCGGGGTCTGCGCAGTTTCCGGCCATCCATCCCCCGTTGGCGAGCACTTCCGGGAGCGCATCGGCGGGGAGCGGATGGAAGCGGCCGTCGTCGGCGAAGGCGCCGTCGACGCCGAGCTGCCCCAGCTGCCCGTGATACACGCGCCCGATCTGCACGCATACGAGCCCGCGAGTGGTGTGGACGATCCGCATACCCCACGGCAGGCCTCCCGCCGGGTCGGCCACGCGCAGCGGGAGCAGGCGCTCACCGCCCTTGACAGGGATGCCCTCGCCGGCGGTGGCGCTGGGGGCGGCGACCGTGCCCACCGGCGAGCCGGTGAGGATCACGCCGGTCGCGGCGAGCGTGATCGCGGCGGTGGCGAGCACGAGCACGAACACGAGCAGTGCGACGCGCACATGCGCTGACGCGCCGCGTCGCGTGGATGTACGCGCGAAGCGTCGGCCGAAGCGCTCCCGCAGCGGCTGCCGCCCGCCAGCCCGGCGGCGTCCGGCCAGCACTAGCTCCTGCCCGAACCTATCGATCGCGTCCATCCTCACGCCTCCTTCATCCGCGTGCGGAGCTCAGCGAGCCCGCGGCTCACGCGCTTGCGGACCACCGACTCCGAGCAGCGCAGACGTCGTGCCAGCTCGTCGTACTGGGCTTCTTGGAGTACTCGTCCTTCGATTGCCCCGCGCTGCTCGGATGACAGCCGCTCGAGCTCGAGCAGCGCAGCGCCGCCGTCTGCCGCCGTCGCCCGCTGCTCCACGCGCTCGAGGTCCTCGTCGCTGAATACGAGCGGCTCGAGGCCCAGGCGCCTTCGCGCACGGTCCTCCACCTGTCCACGGCGGATCGAGTCCACCAGCTTGTGGTGCGCGATCGTGAACAGCCACGCGAGCGCAGAGCTCCGCCGCGGGCTGTAACGCGGCAGGGCGGACAGCGCCGCGGCGAACGTCTCCGCGGTCAGGTCAGCCGCGAGCTCGCGGTCGCCCGTGCGCCGCAGGAAGAACGCGAGCACTGCATCCACGCGCCGCCCGTAGAAGACCCCAAACGCCTCCGCGTCGCTCCGGCCCTCGACAAGAAGCGCCTCATCAGCATGGTCATCACCGGCGCCCACAACCACTACATCGTGAACGCAGGAAGCTTGTGACGCCGGGCGGAGGATGAGACGAACCCGCGGTTTGACCTAAGCGGTCAGCGGATGCTTTGGATCATTGTGATTAGCTCCTCGGGCTGGTAGCCCTGCTGTCGGGCGAAGCGTACGAGGTCCCGGGCGCGGGCGGTAACGGCGCCGCGTTGGGGTGTGCCGCTGACGCGGATTCCGTGGCCTGGCCGGAGTTCGAGTAGTCCTTCGTCGCGGAGGAGTCGTAGGGCGCGTAGGACAGTGTTGGTGTTGACGTGCATCACGGCGGCGAGGTGGCGTGCGGGTGGTAGGCGCTCGCCGGGTGTGGCGTCACCGTCGGCAATCGCGCGGCGGATCTGTGCAGCGACCTGATCGTGCAGCAGGGCTGGGTCGTTACGGTCGATCTTGACATCGATCATTGTGCTATTCATAGTAGCTCAGCAAATGCGAGAGCGCACTCCCGGCATCCGATGACGACCACCCTCGAGCCACCACCCGTGCAAACGCCGGACGCGGGTGTGATCGAAGAAGCACGAGCGCGACAGCGCCGCCACCGAGGAGCGGCTGCGGCGGCGATTCTCGTGGCGGGCGTGATCGCGGCGGTCCTGCTGGCATTCGCTGGCGGCGGGGGTGGATCACACCCCGGCAGCGCCTCGGTCGGGCCGGGACGCGTACCGTCGAAGACTGCCCGGTTCTCACCCGCGTCGTGCACTTCGGGTAAGGGCAAGGCTCTGCAAGGCGCACCGAGCCGGTCGCTGTCGTCGATCCTCGGCGTGCTGCGCCGCCCCGCCACGCGGGCTGATGTGCTCCCGCGACGCCTCGCACTTGAACGCAACGCATTCGTCCACTACGTACGCCTTACGCGCGTCGTGAGCGGCAGCCTGTACTACATCTACCCGGCGATCGTCGCGGGCTGCGGAATGCATGCGCGTCAGGGGATCATGCATCTCGAGATGAACATCGATCTCGGCGGCGGCGCGATTGGCGCCACCGGAGGTGGGGGTGCCACCGCGGCGGACATCGAGCAGGGCAGGGACCTCGGGACAGGCCCGCCCGGCTCGAGCACGAGTTCGACTATCGCGATGATCGTCCCCGACGGCGTCGCGAAAGTCACGCTCCGCTTCCCCGCAGGCCGGGCCAGCGGCTACAGCCCCAAGATCTCCCCGGCGTTCAGCGTCACGACCGCCGCCGTCAACAACGAGGTTGTTGTCAGCGTCCCACGGAGCGGGGGAGGCGGCGCTATCCACCAGGCCACGATGATCTGGCGAGCCGCCGACGGCCACATCACCAAGACGTTCGACAGGCTCTAAGAGCGTCTAACGGAATTATCTAGTATGCGAGGGCCCGCCAGTTTGGGTGTCGCGGCCTCACGCCTCGGTGGCAGTGCGTGTGGGACCCTATTCCCTTGGCAGTAGCCCGGGGTGTGAGTGCTGGTAGGCGATGCGTTGTTTGATCGTTTCAATGCGTCCTGTGAGCTGCTTTGGTATCGCGCGCGGTGAGCGGTTGCCGGGGTGGTTGCTGCGCATCTGCTCGAGGTGTGCTTCCGCGTCGTGCAGCTGGGCCGTGAGGCGGGGAGGGTTGAAGCGCCCGGCGCCCGCGGGCCCGAACAGCGGCTCAGTCTCAGTGCGCCCGTCCTTGAAGGCAACTGTTGCGGTCAGGGCACCGCGGAAGAACTGGCCGTCGTAGACCGCGATGATCACGTGCAGCGGCCCGGCCGGTCGCAGCGTGCGCACGTCGCGCGGCGTGCTGATAGTGACCGTGGCCACGTCGCCACGAGCGACACCGGTGATGATGGTGCGTCCGGGAAGCGTGCGCCGCTCGATCTCAGAAGGGGTGAGGGGTTCGGAGCTATGCCCTCCGAGCGGGCTGAAGTACGTGTCGGCCTGTTGCACGTCGAAGCTGACCGGGCGGCGGCGTTCAGCCGCAGGGGCGAGCGGTTGGGGGTGAGTGGGACAGCCGCCGCCGGAGCCCCAGATGTCTGGTCCGCTTTTCAGCACACCGTTGCGCTCGTCGATGCTCGACATGCGCCCTTCGACGATCCGCCCGATCGCGGTCGAGCAGTCTGGCGTGGCGGCGAAGCCCCACGGAGCGCCGCCGTCGGGGTCGGCCGCGCGCGCCTGAGGGGCGTTGGGCGTCGGGCCGAGCGGGAACCGTGGCGCGCGCCCGCCGCCGGCGGTATGCCCGTGCAGCTCGTAGGTGATGTGCGGTGAGGCGTGCCAGTAGTGTCCGGGCAACACGACGAGGAAGGCGTGATTGGCGTCGAGCGCGAGCGCTCGCGGCCGGCCGATGCCAAGCAGGACGGGCTCGGTGGCTTCGGGCGGGAGCTCACCGCTCAGCACGGTGCGCGCTGGTCGCGGTGCGTAGGCGTAGGGGTCGGCGAGGTAGCTTTCGACCTGCAGCATGTAGGTGATCCTCCGCAGGTCTCGCGGTTGATTGCAGCGTCCCGTTTCATCGCCGAGGCGCAGTGGCTGGCCGGGGCCGCTGGCGCGCGGTTCGACCAGCGCCGCGCCGTGGGCGAGGCCGATCTGTATGCAGATGAAGTCTTCGCGACCGCCTCCATTGCCGAGGTTCGCCTTCGGGTTCGGCCGTCCCCTCCAGCTGCGCAGCAGCCAGGTGCCCGCGCCGGCGGGATCCGACTCTCGCTGCGTTTCGCTGACGGTGCTGGGCAGCGCCAGCTCGAACGCGGGAGGCAGGGTCTTCTGCACCGGCAGGGGGTTTCGGTAGGCCGGGACGGGCGGTTCGGGCAATGGCCGGTCGCGTTGATGTTCGAGGAGGTTCGTCGAGTGGGTGTAGGTCAAGGTGGGCCCGTCGCGCAGGTGTGCGGTGAGGGTCAGCGAGCGTGGGTCGATGTGCCCATCGAGGACGGCGAGGAAAACTCCACCGTCCGCGTCGATCGGGACGGTGCGCGTCGTGCCGCCGCCGGCGAGTGTCAGTGAGCGCACACGCGGCGCCGCAGCGCCATACACGAGCGTGCGCGCCGGGTTGTTGCCCCACGGCCAGCCGCTGCCTTCTCCGCTGCCGGGCACGAACCGGCGCATGAGCACGAACAGGGGCTTGGTGCCGAGACGGCCACAGACCTCAGGCGTCAGCGAGGAATCGAAGCGACTCGGGTCTTCCGGCCCCGGCTCCCGGGAGGCCTGCGCACAGTCCTCGTCGGGGTGGGCGCCCGGCTGAAGGTCGGCTTCGCCGCTCACCTGCCAGGGGGAGCCGCCGGCCGGATCGGAGGCCTCAAACGCCGAGGACTGCGCGAAAGCGATCGAGTGTGCGTGCCCGTCGCGACTCACGATCATGATCCGTGGCCGCACGTCCTCCACCCGGCCGCGGTAGATCGTGATGAAGCTCCCGTGCGGCCCCAGTGGGAGCGCCCTCGCGCCGTCCGGTCCGAAGGCCGTGACCGAGCGCGTGCCGTCTCCGGCGACGCCGTTCACCACCGTGCGGGCTTCCTGAGCTCCGCGCCCGACGAACACACGAGCACCCGCGAGCGTCGGTCCGCCGGGCGAGCTCACCCCGCAGGCGTCCGCCCCTCCGAGCGGCAACACGCGGAAGACACGATCGAGGCCGACGATCCCGAACTGCCCCTTGAGCACCTGCCCCACCGCCGTGCAGGTCTCGCCTGCGCGGGTCCGCGACAGCCGGATGTCCCACGGCGGTGCGCCGCCGTCCGGGTCGGGCGCGTCGAGCCCGGCGAGCCGCACGCTCCCCGGCAGCGGCACGCCGCCGGACTGCAGGTCCTGGGCGTGCGGCGCGGGCAGGGCGGGCCCCTGCTGAATCAACAGCACCGCCGCCGTGGCGGCAGCGGCCAGCACGAGCAGCGCGACGATGACGGCGAGCGCGCTCAACCGGCGAGGTGCAAGGCGGAGACCTCCTGACTCGGCGAGATTGCCGCGGGCAACGCGGTCGAGCTCGGCTCCGAGCTGATCCAGGACGCGCGGGTGATCGCTCACGAGGTCCCTTCCGCGGTGGCTTGGTGCTGTGCCAGTCCCTGGTTCAGCCTGCGCAGCCCGCGCGACACGCGCGCGCGGACCGTCTCCTCGGACACGCCGAGCAGCTCGGCGATCTCGGCGTAGGGCCGCTCCTGCACCACGCGCATGTTGAGCGCCTGGCGCTGCTCGACGCTCAGCCGTTCGAGCTCGCGACCGAGCGCGACCCGTAACTCGTCCAACCCCGCCCGCTGCTCGATCAGCTGAAGGTCGTCGCGAGCGACGCTCGGCACCTCGATGCCGAGTCTCTCGATCGCGCGGCGCTCCACCCTCGCGCGGCGCGCGTAGCGCGCAAGCTGGCGCCTTGCGACCGTGAACAGCCACGCGCGCTGCTGCTCGCGCGCCAAACCGCGCAGCTTGCTCCACGAGCGCATCGCGATCGCAAACGTCTCAGCGGTGAGCTCGACCGCTATCTCGGCGTCGAACGTGCGCCGGGTGAGGAAGATCACCACACTCTCCGCCTCGCCTCTGTAGAGCTCTGAGAACGCATCCGCATCATCCATCGGACATAGAGTGCCGCGAAGCCTCAAAGCTGTGACAACCAGGCGCTCTACCGCCTCTTGTGTGCCGTCCGCTGCCGTTTCGCCGCCTTCGCCGGACAGGGCTCCGTGGTGCGGGCGCTGGCGTGACTGCCATCCACAAGCTGAATGCACGGCGAACGGAAACCCCCCACGCAGACAGCTGTTCGGGAGCAGAATGCCCGGGGGTTGATAGACGAATCGCTTGCCTTCGGCGTGTTCGAAATAAGTGACGCCGCTCGGCCCGAGCGTGGCGTGCAGCGCCACGATCGCGACGTCCGGGGCGCCGGGGAGGCTTCCGATCAATGGAGCTTTGATGCTCGCGGAGGCCATACGCGACCCTGATCTTTGTACTTTGCTGAGTGAGGTTGAGCGCGCCTTGAACGCCGACGACGCCACAAGCGATGCTCGCCTACGTGCCGACCCATTTTGGGCTTTCAGGACGGTCGGCATCTGAACCTGATCCACCGAGCCCCAAAGCGCAATCAGCATCCGGGATATATTGAGGCGTAGGTGCTGAGAGGTGTAGCGATCCCGATAGCTGCGCTCGCGTTTGCGCTCACGCCCGCTACGGCAAGCGCCGCATCGCGAGATATAGCCTCGACTCACGCCTATCTCGTGGCCAGCTACAGGGTGCTGCATGCCGCGGTTAGCACGTGGTCCTCAGTTGAAGCGAGCATCCACTCACTCGACCTCCGGTTCCACGCCGAATGCCCAAACGTAGGGGCGGGCTCACCGCAGAACGAAGAAGATCAGAAGCTCGCCTATGAGGCTGCCGGCGCACTCTGGGCGACCGGCTATCACACCGATGCGGCGATCGTCCGAACCTACGTCAATACCTTGGACCGGCTGACGTGGAGCAACCCGGTGATCACGCGTGACGCCCACCGGCTTGCCAGGGGCTTGCGGGAAATGGTTGCATTGCAGGTACCGGACATATGTGCGGATGTCCGCGCGTGGCGCGCGAACAGCTTTGGTGCCGCGCCGGTGAACGTCAAGCGATACGACGAACACGTTGAAAACATCGACATCCATGAAATTCCCCGCAGCTTGCTCGTGCCCTATGTGCAACCAGCAGACAAAGGCCTGCGCAAGCGCGTGGAACACCTCGCCACGAGGTTTGAAGAACTAGAATTCGTGCGAGGTCAAGACGACTGGATCGCACTGCTCGAAGTGCTTGCAGTCAACGAGTAGTGCCCGCGTAGTTGCGCTATCCGGGCTCCACTATCGAGCCGGAAGGCAACGGCCGGGGGATGCCGAGCCCGTCGCAGAGCCTGCGGCAGCGGCGGTAGATGGTGCGGAATCCGAGCATCTGTGGGATCGTCTCGAAGTGGTAGCCGCGGGCACGCAGCGTGGCGATGATGTGGGGGTAGGCGGCAAGCGTCTGGCCGCGGGGGCCGCCACCGTCGTGGGATATGATGATCGAGCCCGGCCGTACCTGGGCGAGGACACGCTGCTCTATCGCGGCGGTCCCGGGGAGCGCCCAGTCGGCGGGGTCGACGTTCCACAGGACGGTGGCCAGGCCCAGCGATCTTGCGGCCTCTATGACCTGTGCGTCGTAAGAGCCATACGGCGGGCGAAACACGCACGGGGTGTAGCCAGTCTGCGCGCGGATTGCCGCAAGCGTGCTCAGCAGCTGCCCACGGACGTTCCGCGCGCGCGTCAGATCCGGGTGCGTGAACGTGTGGTCGCCGAGTGCGTCGCCGGCGCGCAGCTCGCGGCGCAAGGTCGAGCCGTAGGCGCCTGTCACCTGCCTGCCGATCATGAAGAAGGTGGCAGGAGTGTGGTTGCGTTCGAGCATGCTGGCGAATGCCGGTGTATCCGTCGCTGGGCCGTCATCAAAGCCGATCGCGACCAGCTTGCGGTTGGGGCCGTGGAAGTAAGCCCGTGCTGCTCGGTTCACTTGACAGCCGGCTGGCCGGTAGAGCAGTGGAGGTGTTCCCGGCGTCGTAAGCCTGCTGGGAGCAGTGGCCGTTGGGGTGGGCTGGGCTGTGAGGGCAGGAGTGGTGCAAGCACCTAATGCCAAGAAACAGGTTGTGCTCAGGGATGTCCAAAGACGAAAAGCAGCGCGGCCTTCAACTCAACCTCCACGTTGCAGAGAAGCGCCTGGGCGCCCGCGGTCTGGGCAGCGCATGTGCACACCTTATGCGACCGCTACGGTGCAACTTATGGGTGCTCCGATCGATGCGCGCATGAAGCGCCTGACGCTGGTTGCCTGCATCCTCGGCTCGGGGATCGCCCTGCTCGACGGAACCGTTGTGAACGTCGCCCTGCCGAGCATCCAGCGCGCGCTCGGCGGCGGGCTGGCGGCGCAGCAGTGGGTGTCAAACGGCTATCTGTTGACGCTCGGCTCACTGATCCTCGTGGGTGGCTCGCTGGGCGACCTGTATGGCGAGCGCAATGTGTTCGCGCTGGGGGTGGCGGGCTTCGGCGCTGCATCCGCATTGTGTGCCATCTCACCGTCGATCGGTGTGCTCGTTGCGGCTCGTGCGCTGCAGGGGATCGCGGGGGCGTTGCTCGTGCCGAGCTCGCTGGCGGTGATCGTCAACACCTTCCCGGCGTCCGATCGCGGCGGCGCGATCGGCACGTGGACCGCATGGGGGGCAATCGCAGGGGTGCTCGGCCCGCTGGCCGGCGGCGAGCTGCTGGCGATCGCGTCGTGGCGCTGGATCTTTGTCATCAACGTGCCGCTGGCGGTTGCATGCGTGTGGCTGATCCTGTGGGTGATCCCGCCGAGCATCATGCGCGATCGCGGTGGCCGGCACGTCGACTACCCGGGCGCGCTGTTGTGCGTCCTCGGCCTCGGCGGCCCGGTGTTTGCGTTGATCGAGCAGCCACGGCTGGGATGGTCGAGCCCGGGTGTGTCCGGGCCGTTGATCAGCGGTGTACTGCTGCTGGCGCTCTTCACCTTCTACGAGTCGCGCGCGAAGGATCCGATGTTGCCGCTGGTGCTGTTTCGCCGGCGCAACTTCTCGGCGGGGAACATCGAGACGTTCGCTATGTATGCGGGGCTGGCGATCCTGTTCTTCTTCCTTGTGTTGTTCCTGCAGCAGATCGGCGGCTACTCGCCGCTGAAGAGCGGCCTTGCGACGCTGCCGGCGACGCTGATGATGTTCGTCCTGTCGCGGCGCTTCGGTGCGCTTGCCGATCGCTTCGGTCCGCGCTTCTTCATGGGCGCTGGCCCGCTCGTCGCCGCAGGTGGGCTGCTGCTGTTTCAGATGACAGGCGTGAAGGCTGACTACTTCTCTGAAGTGCTGCCGGCGCTATTGATCTTCTCGCTCGGCCTGTCGATGACAGTGGCACCGCTGACGGCGGCTGTGCTGGCGGGCTCGGAGAAGGAGGCGGGTATCGCCTCGGGCGTCAACAACGCGATCGCGCGCGTCGCCGGGCTGCTGGGCGTCGCGGCGGTCGGCGCGGCGATCGCCGGGTCGTTTGCCTCCTCGTTGGATGCCCGCCTGTCGGGAACCGTGCTCGGCGGCGCGGCGCGTGCCGCGGTGGCGGAAGCCAAGCTGCTGCCGCTGGGGCGCCCGAACGTCCACGGGATGTCACCGGCACAGGCGCACGCAGTGACGGTCGCCGCGGAAGGCGCGTCGCTGCACAGCTTCCACCTGGGGCTGGCGATCGCCGCGGTGCTGGTAGC
>Ga0307374_10014086_pt1 | contig 10936 bp, 6 predicted proteins | sample OX3MG_FD_202532 | JGI IMG/M metagenome (GOLD analysis project Ga0307374, IMG submission 202532) | Soil microbial communities from Risofladan, Vaasa, Finland - OX-3 | ecosystem: Environmental > Terrestrial > Soil > Coastal area > Acid sulfate soil | place: Finland: Risofladan, Vaasa | collected... | reverse complement strand
TCGCTCGGATACTCTTGCCCTGTCGGTGCAGGACGTCGACTTCCACCTGAATCTCCTTGTTTAACATCGCGAACAGCAGTTCGCGGTCGGGTCAGGTGGGTCAATTTTCAACCGGCGGGGTGGGTCAATTTTACTCCGGCGCTAACACGCTGAGTACGTCTCCCGCCTGCGCCAGTGGTAGGTGGTTCTTCATCGTCGTAACCTCTTGAAAAGAAAATGCCCCGCAGCGCCAAAGCTCCGGGGCATTTCACACGCATATTAATGCGTGTGAAAGTCGGGTACATCTCGTCACACCAAGTATACCGTAACGGCGCGTTTATGAATAGCCTCGCCTCAGCGGCAGCATGCGTCGGCGTTGCCGTCCGCCGTAGTCGAACAACGCGAGACGCTGCTACGGTGCGCGTGAGACCGACAGGCGGTGAGCGCAGCCGTGGACGCATGATGATAGCAAACGTGTCGAGGGCTCGCTACGCTCGACCCTACGGGCAGACCCTCGACACGCTTGCAGCGGCGCAGGGACCCCGGCTCCGCTCACCGCCTGTCGATCTAGACCAGCTCCTACCTACGCGCGAGAAATGCCCCTATCCGTCCCCGTCTGTGACCTTCACGGCGCTGCATTGGGCGCGGCACTCGGAGCGCTACATGGGCCGTCTGGGCAAGTGCGCGAGCCCGTCAACGGCGCGACACTCACGTAGCCAATGCCGTGCGATCGGAGCTTCATAGGGCCTTCCGATGCACACGCGCGAGGCCGCCCGCGGCGTGGCACGCACGTATTCACAGCCGCGTCATCGATCGTCACATGGGCCGTCTGGTGGGCACGCGCGAGCCAGTCAGCGCCGCTGCACCCGTCACGCCGGCGGCCTCTGGAGCGTAGCGCGGGACAGACATTTCGGTACCCACGAGGCTGGTAGATCGGGCACGGTGACGATGACCTTGCCTGGCGGTAGTTCATCTGACGCGGATACAGGATGCTGTCGAAGGACTGGCCCGGGTTGGAGCGCTTCGCTGCTACCGCGATACACAGCGGCAGCTTTGTACGTTGCGTTGGCGATGTACGGATGCGATCGTGATGAGAGGTGCGCTGCTGGGACGCGACGCTGGGGGTGACCTCGGTTTTTGGTTTTCGTAACGCAAGCCGGTGGTTGTGGCCACGACGCCTGCGGCGCCGTGACCACAACCAGAACGGGGGACGGGGTCGCGGTCCTGACGGCCCGCTCAGCCCGCCATTAACCCTTCTGCTGCGCTGCGCTTTCGGCGACGGCCGCCTTTGCGCCGGTTCGACTTTCTCCACAAACGGAGGAGGAGCGCTAGCGCGTCAAGATTTCGCCTCGACGAAGTAGCCGGTGCGGCCTGAGCATGGCCATCCACCGGGGGCTTTGTGCGGATTTAGATGCGCGTCGCGTGTGGTGCGCCGAAACTTCTTCTGGCAGATCGGGCACTCATAGACATAGATCGGACCCGTTCTCGTCCGCGCCCGTCGTTGCGTACGGTAGCTCGGCGCGCGCTGTACGGGCGGTATACTCGCGGTGCTGAGGGCAGCGCTCGTCGACCCGCGAGCGGTCGTTGTACCAGGCGTAAGCTCGACTACGAAACGTGGTGTGAAGGATTCGCCAGTCATCGCAGCACCCTGAATGCGATCCAGCCGGTAGCTGCGAGACTGTCCATTATCGGCGCGCAGGGCGTATAGGAGAATAGCTCCCGTGCTCGTGCGGCGAAGCGAATACGGGTCGATCCGCCGCGTGCTGCGGCGTCCGTCCTCGCTCACATAGTCGAGATCGACTCGCAGCCGGCTCGCAGCCGCAAAGCGAATCGTCTCAAGCGCTGACGAGCCACGTACACCCTCGCGCCTCAACTGCCCGACGAAAGGCTGGAAGACTTGCTCTCCCGCCGCAATCGGCGCAGTGGGGAGAACCACGGGAGGCGCACCGCTTTCGAGCCAATCGAAAAAATGCGACAGTTCGCCCCAAAAGGATTCGAAGGGCGGCAGCACTGGAAGTTGATGCCGCAGCATTGCTTCCCAATCGCCGATCAATTCGTCTCTCGCCGAGATCAAAGCCCCAAGAGTCGGAATCGCGACATTCTTAAATCTACACTTCTGGCGCAACACATCGAGAACCGTTACTGCCGCTGGGTGAAACTCCCCGTGGCGGAAGAGGTTGACGACGTCATAGAGGTCGCGCGGACGCGACCGTTCTCCAAGCGCACGCGTCTTTTCTGCGAGCACTTCTTCGTAAGCATAACAGCGCGCAACGATACCGCCCTCAGGAAGGTCGCTGTAGGGGTGATTAACCTGACGCTCCACCGCTGGGAGCACAACGAGCTCGTCGGCAGTCAGATCGAGCTTGATGCGCGGCAGACTGCCCGCACGGCCCAAAGGTCCGTTGTAGTAAATCCGCCCCTCGCAGTTCGGCCTCTGCTGATTGTTCGTGTAAACGTCAAATCTAAGCTGATCTGCGGGAATTTGAATGCCCGTCTGCTCGTAAACCCAGGCTGCAACCTCGTTGAATGCCTGCGTTAGAAAGCCAGAATCGACGTGGTCCCGGCTCGCAAGCGTAAAATCGAGATCTTCCGAGAAACGGTAGGTTTCGAAGTAGCACTTCTTGAGACAGGTTCCGCCCTTGAACATCCACCCCGGCGAAAGCACCGGATGGGCGTAAATTCCGGCCAAGATCCAGCCCAGCACATAGTCCTTCTCGACGACATCAGGACTGAGCGATAGGTCTGTGGCAACGGACAGGACTTCAAAGCGACCGATCATGGCCCGTGCGCCTCGGCTTTCCAGCGCTCGGGCAACCGCAGCCGCCATTGCCTGAGAAACTTGGGTGACGGCAGCGCCGGGTCGAGCTTTACCGCACCTTGCGTTAGACGCGCCGCACAGGCCATGACCAAGGATATAGGCCCATCCAATCTTTCAGTCAGGAAGCCCAACCGCTTGAACACGGCGCCGTTGCCGAGCCGCTCAGCGTACTCAATCAGTGTTTCGGCGCTCGCATCGCCACGGGCAAAGTAAGCCTTCAGGCACTCCGAGACATGGCGAATACCGCCACCTGTGGCTGGAGCATTCAACATGTCGATGATCGTCCGCGCGGGGTCCGAAACCTGAATCCTCGTCTTTCCGCGCCACAGCGCACGCGTGCCGAAGATTTTATCGTGCGCCAAATGCGTCACCACAAAAGGGCTGCCTTGGATCGTCTGCTCCCTACCTCGCACATGTCGGGCTGTAAACACAAAAACCGAGCGGAAGACTTGCTCCGTCAGGTCCCAGTGCTGCGCAGCGCTCGCGCCACCTACGTAGCCAGGCTCAAAGAGCAACGGCACGATGGTCCAGGGATCGTCCAGCACCTGCTCATCTGAGGCTGAGGTTAGGGGTACGGGCGCATACAGGCCGCGCCGGACACGCCTGAGCCAGCTTTGCTCGGTCCACCGCGCCAACAGCCTCGCAGCTTTGTTGTGCTGGATGCCGAGCGCCCTCGCCACGGCTTCGACCGTGATGAGGTCGCCGCTATTGCGGAGGACGATGGTGAGGCGCGAGCGGCCACTTGCTGGCGAAGCGAGCTTTGGCATGCAACATTCAGATTACAGTAATTCCCATATTTTGGGAATATCTGCGCTTAGCATATAGCGTGAGCACCTGGTTTCCTCGAAATATCTTACAGGGTAACTGTTGACACAGTAAGATTATCCGTTGTAAAATATTTCTTACTCACTATTGAATTTCCTGTAAGAAATGAGGGCGGCTTGCCCACCAAAACAACCGTCACCGCCTCCGACCAGGTTAGGGCCGCCGTCGCCTCTTTACCTAGTCCAGTCTTCTCAGCCGCTGAACTTGCCGACGCGCTCCCCGACGTGAAGCGCGAGCTATTCGACCAAGTGCTTCTTCGCATGCTCCAAGATGGGAAGATTCAGCGCCTGAAGCGCGGGTTTTACCAACGCTCCGAAGACGCCGCCACAGCTAGCGAGCCCGACGCCGAGTCCTCGCCCGTGATCGTCACCACGGCTGACTCTCCGAAGATTGCCAATCTTATTTGGACGACCGCGGACGAGGTTCTACGTGGCGACTACAAGCCGCATGAATATGGTTCCGTAATCCTTCCGTTCACCGTGATGCGCCGAATCGACTGCGTTCTCGCTCCGACGAAGGCCAGAGTCCTTGCCGCTACCGCCAAACACGCTAAGAGCGACATCGATACATCGATTTTCTTCGAGAAGGCGACGGGCGGTCTGAAGTTCTGGAACACTGCGCAGTTCGACTTCCCGACGTTGGCCAACGATCCGCGCGGAATTAAGAAGAATATACTGGACTACATTGGTGGGTTCAGCGAGAGCATCCGCGATATTTTCGACTACTACAAGGTCGTCGACCTCATCAACGATCTTGCGCGCAAGGATTTGCTATTGCTGCTCGTCCAGAAGTTTGCGCGGGTTAACTTACATCCCGACATCGTCAGCAACGCCGACATGGGCCACGCTTTCGAAGAGCTCATTCGCCGCTTCTCGGAGCAATCGAACGAGACGGCCGGCGAACATTACACGCCTCGAGACGCCATCCGGCTTGCGGTCGAGCTGCTCTTCACGTCAGACGAGGACCCAACGCTTTCCAGAGAGCAACGCATCGTCACGCTCTACGACCCTACCGCCGGAACCGGCGGCATGTTGTCTGTTGCTGAAGAGCACTTGCTGGAGTACAACGACAGCATCATCGTACGTCCTTACGGGCAGGAGCTTAACGAACAGACCTACGCGATCTGCAAGGCGGACATGCTCATCAAGGGCCAAGATATCAGTAAGATCGTCCTCGGTAACACTCTGAGCAAGGACGCGTTCCCGAACGAGAAGTTTGACTACATGCTCTCTAATCCGCCCTATGGCGTCGATTGGAAGAAATCGAAGGACGAGGTAGAGGCAGAAGCCAGGAAGCTCGGCCACAAAGGGCGTTTCGGACCAGGTTTGCCTCGCATATCTGATGGCCAGATGCTCTTCCTGTTGCATCTCATCTCGAAGATGCATCCCAAAGAAAGCGGCGAGACGTCGCGTATCGCTATCGTGATGAATGGCTCGCCCTTGTTCTCGGGCGGAGCTGGCTCGGGCGAGTCAGAGATTCGAAAATATATTCTTGAACATGACCTGTTCGAAGCCATTGTCGCACTGCCAACTGAAATGTTCTACAATACCGGCATCGCCACTTATATCTGGATTCTTTCCAACAAGAAGGAGCCTCGGCGCGTCGGCAAGGTTCAACTCATCAATGCGACGGAGTTCTACGGTAAAATGCGACGCAGCCTCGGGAATAAACGGCGCGAGCTCAGACCCGAGGACATCAAGCACATCGCCAAGGAGTATGGAGGTTTCAACGAAACCGAATACTCAAAAGTTTTTTCAAATGAATCGTTCGGGTATAGTACAATAGTCGTTGAACGTCCCCTACAACTCCGTTTCGAAGTAACGGCGCTCTTAATCGAAAAGCTTTTGTCGGAGACCTTGTCTACGCAGCGGAGCGGTCACGTAACCGCGCGGAGAACTCTAGGTAGACTTGTCGGCCGAAAGTACACATCGCGACCCGAGTTTCTCAAGGCCCTCAAAATAGCTCTCGATGATGCCGGCGTCGATCTTAAACCAGCGGCGTTCAAAGCTGCCTGGCAGATATTTGCGCAAAGGGACTCTGAAGCTCAGGCTTGTGTTGACTCTAAGGGTAACCCCGAGCCTGACACTGATTTACGCGATACCGAGGACGTCCCGCTTAGCGACAATATCGACGCGTACATGGAGCGCGAAGTCCTGCCTTACGTTCGTGATGCTTGGATAGATAGATCCAAAACTAAGGTGGGATACGAGATTCCGTTCACTCGGTTTTTCTACAAACATGGAATGGGTCGGAGCATCGTCGAAATTGACGCTGACCTGGCGCTAGTGGCGAAGCGCATCTCTTCGGCTCTCGGCAAGGTGGTCGCTTAACCATGTTCAATCTCGTTCCCCTCAAGTATGTGGCTCACTGCAACCCCGAAATCGTACCCGAGGATACCGACCCACAGTGGGAAATCCAGTATGTAGACATCGGCAACGTGACAGCGAGCGGCTCGGTAACCGCCGAGGCAATGCTCTTCGGCGAGGCGCCATCTCGTGCCCGACGCCGCGCTCGACCCTGCGATGTGATCGTGTCAACGGTAAGGACTTACCTGAGGGCCATCGCGCATCTCGAGGCCGTACCTACTAACCTAGTCGTTTCCACCGGCTTCGCTGTGCTGCGCCCAAATGAAACTGTAAACAGCCGATTCTTTGGATATGCTCTGCAATCGAATGATTTCGTCGGCCACGTCGTTTCTCGCTCCGAGGGCGTAAGTTATCCGGCGATTGCCCCAAACAAGCTGGGCCGAATCAGAATCCCTCTGCCTCGGGTTGACCTCCAAGCTTCGATAGCAGACTTTCTGGACGACCAGACTGCTTTGGCTGATGCCCTCATCGCCAATTTCGAGAAGCTCGGCGGTCTCCTTAATGAAAAGCGAATCTCATTAGTGACTCGCGTCATGACCAACGGATTAGATCCGAGCGCCCCGACGCGAGATGTCGGCGTAAGCTCCATCAAACTTATCCCCAAGCACTGGCAATTCGCGCCCTTAAAACGGCTCGTCGCAGACGGCTCTGGGGCTATAAAAGCTGGGCCTTTTGGCAGCCAACTCCTTACTAGTGAGATGACCGAGGGGTCTTATCGCGTTTATACGCAGCGCAATGTTATCGACGGCGACGCATATAGTGGTTATACGCGAGTGAACGAGGCAACGTTTAAGCGTCTGGAGGCATTCTCGGTTTACACCGGCGACGTTCTTGTCACGACGCGTGGGACCATCGGGAAAGGTCTTGTGCTTCCAAGAGATTGCGAGCCTGGTATACTTCATCCCTGCCTGATGCGTGTTCAATGCAACCCTAACAAACTTCTCCCCGAGTACCTCTGCCGAATGCTCCAAGACTGCGCGTTCGTACAGCAACAGTTCAAGGTATTGAGTAATGCCACAACGATTGACGTCATCTATTCGTCGACCCTCAAAGACCTTATGGTACCCGTACCGCCGATCAATGAGCAGCATGACATCCTCGCCCATATCGCGAGATCAGAACGCTCTATGCTGTTAACAAGCGAGGACAACGCGCGGGCGACCGCGCTCCTCTCGGAGCGACGCGCTGCTTTAATCACGGCGGCCGTCGCTGGTAGCCTCGACGTAAAAGCCTACACCGCGCGACCCGAGGTCGCATAATGCCTGGCCTGCACACTGAAAAAATCCTCCAAAATGAGATGACCAACGAGATGCTCAGTCGCGGCTGGGTCAAGGGCGATGGTTGGAAAGCGCACGGGAAGTACGATCTCAAGCGCGCGCTCTACCCAGAAGACGTTCTAGCCTGGATCAAGGACACCGAACCTGGCGAGTACGCTAAAGTCAGGGCGATGCACAACGGCGATACTGACGAGAAGCTGCTTACCCGGCTCGCCGAGGTTATCGAGAAACAAGGCACGATCCACGTGCTGCGCAAGGGCTTCGATTACATCAATGCTCACTTCCCAATGTGCGCCTTTAGGCCGAGCAGCGGCCTCAATCCATCGGAAGCCGAGCGCTATGGAAGAAACATCCTCCGCGTAGTTCCCGAGCTGGAGTATAGCGAGCACCATGATGGCCGGCTGGACTTTGGTTTCTTCGTCAACGGCATCGCCGTCGCCACGGGCGAGATGAAAACCGAGAATACGCAGACGATTGATGATGCCATTCGTCAGTATTGTGAAGACCGCCCGCCGCGGGACCCAAAAACCAAGAAAGACGAGCCGCTTCTTAAATGGAGGCGCGGCGGCATTGTTCACTTGGCCATCGGATCGCGTGACGTCCGCATGACCACGAAACTCGATGGCCGGAAGACCATTTTCCTTCCACTTAACCGAGGCTACGATGGCGGCGCCGGCAATCCGCCGGACTCCGGCATCAACTACCTGTGGGAGCAGATTCTTGAGCGCGAAGCCTGGCTCGACATCCTTGGTAACTTCGTCTGCATCGAGAAGCGCAAGAAGACCGAAGCGGGAAAGATCGTCGTCAAGGAAACTCTCCTCTTCCCCCGCTACCATCAATGGGACGCAGTCACGGAGCTCCTAGCGGCCGCAAAAGTCGAAGGTCCGGGAAACCGTTACCTAATCCAGCACTCGGCCGGCTCTGGCAAGTCAAACACAATCATGTGGTTGGCTCATGCTCTAGCTAACCTGCACGGTAGTGCCGACAAGAAAATCTTTGACACGACGTTCGTGGTCACGGACCGCAGGAACCTCGATGATCAACTCGCGGAAACCGTAAAGCAATTCGACGACACACCAGGCCTGATCGCCCGCATCGATGGTGAAAAGGCCACCAAAACTGCGCAGCTAAAGGCGGCCCTCGACGCGGGCAGTCCGATCGTCGTCGTCACCTTACAAACCTTTCCATTCTTGCTCGAAGAGATCAAAAACAAGAAAGAGCTACGGTCCCGCAATTTCGCAATCATAGCCGACGAAGCCCATTCGTCCCAGACGGGGACAACCGCTCAAAAGATACGTCAGCTTCTTGGCCTGCGCGAGGACGAAGGCGATGTCGGCCTCGATGACGTCCTCGCCGCTGATATGGCTCAGGCAGCGAGGCCGCAGAACATCAGCTATTTTGCCTTCACCGCGACGCCGAAGAAGCGCACGGTCGAGATGTTTGGCCGCATCGGACCAGACGGAAAACCCGCTCCCTTCCATTCCTACACGATGCGACAGGCAATCGAAGAGAAATTTATTCTCGACGTGCTGCAGAACTACGTTACATGGGATATGGCCGTAAAGCTCGCGACGAGTCACGGCGAAAGCAAAGTTCCCAAGGGTGAAACTGCCCAGCTTATCATGCGTATGGTCAAGCTGCACTCGTACACGATCGCGCAGAAGATCGCCATCATTGTCAGTCACTTCCGCGAGACCGTTCTCAAGGAGCTAAACGGCCACGCAAAGGCGATGATTGTAACAGATTCGCGCGAAGCTGCGGTACGCTATAAGATTCAAATCGATCGCTATCTCGCGGACAACAACATCACCGACATGAAGACGCTTGTAGCGTTCTCAGGTGAAGTGTGCGTTTCGAAGGATTTCCCCGGTACTTACCGCGAGACGAAAATGAACGACACAAAGGGTGCCGACATCCCGGAAGCGTTTGACACGGACGAATATCAGGTACTCATCGTAGCCGAAAAGTATCAGACCGGCTTCGATCAACCGTTGCTCTGTGCCATGTACGTAGACAAGAAACTGGAGAACCTGGCGGCGGTTCAAACACTGTCTCGCCTAAACCGAACCTATGATGGTCCTTTCGGTCACAAGTCTCGCGTTTTTGTCCTCGATTTCGTAAACGATAGAAAGCAGATCGTCGACGCCTTCCTCCCGTACTTCGATACGGCGGAGATCGATGCACCCACGAGCCCAAACGCGGTTTACGACCTCAAGACGAAGTTGGATGACTACGGCATGCCAAAGATCTACACTGCGGCGGACATTGAGAAGTTCGCACAGGAGCTATTCGACCAGGCCAAGAGCGAGAAACAGAAGCAAACGTCCTTAAACAACCTGATCACGCCCGTCGCCGATCGGTATATACAGAGGTTGAAAAAGACGCGAGATGCAGGAGACGCCGAGGAGATTGAGCGAGCGGCCATTTTTCGCAAGGATTTAGGGACCTTCGTGCGCCTTTATCGTTTTCTTTCGCAAATCTACAACTTCGAAAATCTCGATATCGCTAAGCGAGAAGCATTCTACGAATGGCTGGGCCGGAATATTCGTGAACGGCAAACAGGGGAGCGACCGGACATCTCCAGTGTGGAAATGACGCATTTCTCCCTCAAGAAGACCTTCGAGGGCGCGATAAGTCTCGCTGGCTGGAAGGCCATCGAAGGCGGCGACGGTGCAGGAACCCGAATCGCGAGGATCAAGCAGTACGGCCCGCTGCAGGAAGTAATTGAACTCATGAACGAGTTTTTTGGTAGCTCGACCACGGAGGAGAACCGTATTGCGATGATTGCGGGGATCTTTGAGAAGAGTGCTTCCGATGAATCGCTAAAGGTCCAGGCGCGGAACAACACAATGGAAAAGTTTGCAATCGGTTCCGTGAAGGGTCAGCTGAAACGTCACATGACCGAAACTTATGTTGAGGAGTCCGAAAGGCATAGCGAAAGCACCCGGCAGATGCAAGAGATGCACAGCGTTCTTTCGGAGTCAGATAAATTCGAACAACTTTCCAACGCCATGCTAAAGGCGCTTTACGAACACTTTAACCACGAGCAAAAGGAAGCAGCGCAGGCGAAGGGCGGCGTAGCAGATTAGTGCGACTGCCCGGAGGAGCGCCGTCGCTGGCTTTCTCGGTGTCCGTTTACGTGTTTGTTCTGACGCCTTGCTCCCGCATGCTCGGTCGCAAGCTCGGCCGATGGGCATTGTTGCCCGTGGCACCGATGTGGCACTGATGCCTCAAAATCGCGAGGCTCTGGCTGGGATTGTTCGGGGCGGAAGGAGGAAGACAGCGTTACATGACAACACTTTCGACGACTGCCCGGTATCAGCCGGGATCCTCGCCATCAGATTCGATTCCCGTTGGCGCTGCGCTGCGGTTTCGCGCCTTGCGTGACGTTCCACAGCAATGACTTGGGTTCTGCGCCTCACTGGGCTCGGAAGCTGCTATCTGCTGCGCTCGCCGCACCCTGAAGCTACAAATAGCGCTACAATGCCGCGAATAGCTACTCGACCCCAAGCGTAAGACATACGCGAAAGTGTAGCGTTTTCGCGGGTTTGCGATTGGTGGAGATGAGGGGACTCGAACCCCTGACCCCTTACATGCGAAGCAAGTGCTCTACCAGCTGAGCTACATCCCCACGGGCGGACGAAGGATTATACGCTGGCTCGTGAGCACCT
>Ga0307374_10014085_pt1 | contig 10937 bp, 8 predicted proteins | sample OX3MG_FD_202532 | JGI IMG/M metagenome (GOLD analysis project Ga0307374, IMG submission 202532) | Soil microbial communities from Risofladan, Vaasa, Finland - OX-3 | ecosystem: Environmental > Terrestrial > Soil > Coastal area > Acid sulfate soil | place: Finland: Risofladan, Vaasa | collected... | reverse complement strand
CTTCCGTTTCATGGAACCGGCGTCCTGTATGATCTCAGTACCGGGCAGCCCATTCGTACTATCAAAGCCGCCGGAACCATCCGGCTCCACGTCCCGCCATCGCGGGACGATTACGCGCTCACGCTGGCGCGTGGGTGAAAGCGGGCGCGAGGTACGCAGACCTTAGTTCCCCTCCGTCTTCCGTTCTCACACACTCCCCCTCTCACCCTCTCACACACTCACACTCCCACACTCCCACACCCACCGTCCGTCATCCCCCATCACTCGCGATTCTCGAGGCTACAACCTTCTCGATATGGCGGAGGACGTCGGCCGTGCCGTATGGCTTGGTGAAATAGCCGGCCATGTTGTACTGCCGGGCGCGATCGTAATCCTCACGCGCGCCTTTCGCTGTGAAGAAGAGAATCGGTATTTTCTGTAAGTCGGGAGTTTCGCTGAGCCACTTGCAGATTTCCCAGCCATCAATTCCAGGAAGCATAATGTCCAGCAGGAGCAGGTCGGGCGGAGATTCCCGGATCGCCTCCTTCGCCTTCAGGCCGTCCCATTCCTGCACCACCCGGTAGCCGGCCTGCGTGAGGTTGTACTGCATCACCTCGTTCAGTTCTTCGTCGTCTTCGATGATCATAATCGTCACGGCCATACGGTTAAAGCTCCTCCATTTTCTCTGTTTTTTCCTCCTGGCTCCCTCGCGGTGATGAATTCGAGGCTCGAGGCAGATCCGCGCTGCGGATTGGAATCGTCATGGTAAAACGTGTTCCCTCGCCGGGCGCGCTCACCACGCGAATAACACCATCATGCAGCGCCACGATCTGCCTCACGATGGAAAGGCCGAGACCGCTTCCGCCTCCCGTTCGAGAACGAGCGGGGTCTACCCGGTAAAATCGCTCAAAGATCTGGGATAGATGCGCCGCGTCCATTCCCTGTCCATTATCGGCGACTACGGTCACCAGGTTATCATCCTCGCGCCAGGCCGACACGCTCACCGTGCCGCCGGCGGGAGTATAGCGAATCGCGTTGTCCACCAGGTTCAGGAACACCTGCACCAGCCTATCGTGATCGCCGAAGAGAGGCGGGAGTGACTCGGGAATATCGGTGACGAGATTGACAGCTCGGGCGTTCGCCGCGGCGGAAGACGCTGTTGTTACCTCTTCGAGCACTCCATGAAGCGAAACCTCGCTGAGGCGCAGAAAGACGCTCCCGCTCTCGATCTGAGCCAGGTCGAGGAGCTGCGACGCCAGACGGGCCAGCCGATCCGTTTGCGAGACGATGCGCGGCAGGTAGCGGGCAGGGAGTGACGGGTCCCGGTCAGAGTGAACCAGCAGGGTTTCAGCCATACTTCGGATTGCGGCCAGAGGCGTTCGCAGCTCATGGGATACATCCGAAACGTACTGCCGGCGCAGCCCTTCAAGCTCCTGCAGCCGTGCCGCCATCTGGTTGAGGGTCTCGCCAAGATGCTGAATCTCCTCGGTGCCCTCTACCACCACGCGATGATCAAGTGCGCCCGAGGCCAGCGTCTGCGCACTGCGATTCAGTTTCTCAACCGGCCGTACAATCGACTGCGCCAGTCCGAGAGTCAGAGTAATGATCAAGAACGCATAAATAGCAATGCCGGAAATCAACGTCCGTCGAATCACTTTCAGGCCCTGCTGGATTTCCGTCAGGGTATAGGCTACCCGCACGGCGCCTATCACTCTCCCATTGAAAAGAACCGGTTTATTCACGTACATGCTGTCTTCATAGCCAAAATTCGGGTTCTTCCAGACCAGGGAGTTCTCCTTACCCCGCAGCGCCTCCAGAAGACCTGGCTGATTGATCTTCTGCACGTGCTTACCCACGTCGCTGGCCACGGTACCGGCCACGATGACGCCGGTCGGGCTGGCAATCGTGACTCTCATGCTGGAGTAATGTCCCCACCGGGCCACGATATTCGCCAGGTTGGCGCGGTCGGTCGGTCGATTGGGAGGCGCCAGGATTGGCGACGCGAAATCGGCGATAACCGCGGCGCGGGAGCGCACGTCTTCTGAGAGCTGCTGAATGTAAAAATTCCAGAGCAGCGTCCCCAGAATCAGCGCCATCGCCGTGAGCGGTACAATAATCGCGAGCAGACTGCCCGTGATCAATTTCCAGCGGATCGTACGAAACACGCGGCTATCCCGGTAGGAATGGTGGTTCAGGTGAGAAGAGTCACCCTTAGTTTACCCGGTCACTGCACGGCCTAACCTCGACCGCATCCGTTCCACAGGCAGAGACGCTTGCGCTGCTTGCCGTCCAACTCATCCCGCCAACCGCACTCTGAAGTAGACCCACTTCTTGCCCTTGCCGGCGGGGAAGACCCCATCCACGTCGTCAGCGAGAGCGGTTCCGCAGCGGGGGGCCGCGAGCGCAAGGCCAAAGTAGGTGAGGTGGTACCCTTTCAAATCCAGCGGCGTGGGAACGCCCAGTACTGTGCCATCGTCGGACAAAGACGGGTAGACATTGATGACGGATCCACCCTCTCTCGCGCTGAGGATATAAAACCGGCCCCGTCTATCCTGAATTATCCGGCTGTAAGTTCCCCAGGTGAATGGCATTTCCACGTCTTTGATAACCTTGCCCTGGTAAAGTACCGCCTGCCTCGTTCGTTCCTGGTCCCGGGTGCTGGGGCCGCGGATTTCATAAAGTACATGAAGCCGTCCCCGTGTATCCCGGTACGAGTCCCCCTGCGCATTACTGCACTCCACAATAGGAAAGTCACGGCTTGGAGCCTCCTCACGGACCAGCAGCGGTGTCAGCGGAAGCTTCGCTGCATTCGGGGAATTCCAGGAACCGACCGCGTTGAATACATAGTCAAATTGCCCGGGGGGCTTCTGGTAGCCGAGTTCCTTCCAGAGCACGTCGCGCGTGGCCGTCACGGAAAACGCTCCGCTTGCTCCGGGAAGAAGATAAGCGTAGCAATAACGATAATCGGTGGCGGTTTTCTGAAAAGTCCACTTCCCACCCGTTCGAATAGCCCAGCGGAACTCACCCGGCTTCGCGCCCAGAGTTTGCATGATACAGATGTCGCCCCGCGGATCCGTGGCGGCCGCGGCGTAGGGCCACTGGGTCTTCAACCAGTCGCCGGGGATCTCTGCCTCATGAAACTCCCAGTTCCCGCTCTTGTTGGAAAAGCTCCAGATTCGCGGCAGTCCGTCGGGCCACGCGATGACTGAAGGTCTGCCCTCCGGATCTGCCAGCAAATTCACCGGCTCTCGTCCCGAGGGGCCCTGTCCGATGACTTGCCAGCCGGTGGGGGTCCGCTCCGCGAGTCTCCACTGACGCGCGAGTTGTCCCTGTCCGGGAATGGTGTACGCGGTGAAGATGTCCTTCTGGGTTCGTACAATGCGCGCCTGATGCCCTCCCCAATTGTTGCCTCCGGGTCCGTTATCGGCTTTATCGGTGACCAATTCCAGTCTCTCAAGCGCTGCGGTTGGAACGGGATGCGCCGCCGGCTGCGTAGGACTTGAGGCGGTCGATTTTGGAGCGGGGCTGGCGCTGTCAGTAGAGACCGGGCCTGCCAATATAATAGACAAGGTCAGCAGCGTAACGGACTGTAACCGCGGTTGCTGTGCAGGACGCTGATCTGGCATAAAGATTCGCTGCTTTCCTATCGCTCGGCGACCGGGCAATAATTTACCCGTTTGGAGGGCCTGCGGCCGACGGTCCTCCGGGCCAAAACGGCTGCGGCGCGCGAGGCCGATCCCACCGTCTCACCCACACACCCACACACCCACTCACCCACACACCGTCCCACACACCCACACGCCCCCTCCGCGTCCTCACCGCCGGCTCAGGAACCGGTTCCCGGCCTCCACAAATCGCCAGGGGACGATGGCGGCGGCTTCATGGGAGATGCCGATGCGGGGGCGGGTCTCGACGGGCGCGTGCGGACCGGGGCCGGCGGCTATCGTAATCCGGCCGCCGCCGGTCAGGATTTCGCCATCGTATGTGATATCAATGCCAAACGCCTGGCAGAGACGGGCCGGGCCGGAGGTGAGTAAACGGTCGCGGTCTTCGGATACGCCGGGCCGGCGCGCGCGCATCCGCTCTATCCCCCCTAACGGTTCCACAGCCCTGATCAAAACCGCCTCGGCGGTACCCTCCGGCCCGGTGACGCAGTTCAGGCAAAAGTGGAGGCCATAAATCCGGTAGACGTACGCCCGGCCGGGATGCCCGAACATCACGGCATTCCGCTGGGTCTGGCCTCGAAAGCTGTGACTGGCCGGATCGCCGGTGAGATAGGCTTCCGTCTCCACTATCCGGCCTGTGAGGCCCTCGTCGCTCCGTATGAGGAGCTGGCCGATCAGTTCCCGGGCGACGAGGATCGTGGGCCGAAGATAGTAGTTCTGCGGCAGCGGCTCAGCCCTGCGGTCAGCCCTCCGGCGGGGATTCAATGGGTGGCTCCGGGGCCGGTGGACCAGGTGATTCGGCCGGTGTCGATGCGGAGTCTCCAGGAGCCTCAATGGATTCCCGCTCCCGCGATTCTTCAATCAGCTCTTCTTCCTCGGGCGGCGCCATCATCGCCTCTTGCTCCGCCGCCGCTTCCACCGCAGGATCTTCCGTGGTGAAGACTTGAACAACCTCGAGCGCGCGTTCCTGGTACGCGATGGGGACCATGACTTCACCCCAGCAGCCATGATCCAGCCGGAGCAGCGTGCCAAACGTCGGCGCCTGCTCGCTGTGGATATGCGCCGGAATACCGTTGTTCACCAGCGCCCCATGAATCAGGTGCGCCGACATCTCATCTTCCGCCCGGTAGACCGAGACCAGCTTCAAATCATGCTCTGGCCCAAAACGCGTCGGCCGCGCGGCGCAGTCCGGGCAGCCGACAGCGGTATCCGGGTAGTTTTTGCCGCAAGTGGGACAGGTTGCCATCCGCATTCCTCCCTAAAACTGATTCTATATGCTCGTTATGAGCCGCTTTCGCAAGATTGAAACTCCATCGGCGGCGTAAACGTTTTTCAATTGTGAATCCGAAATCGCTCACACCTCGTGAAGTCGGCGGCGGCGCTTCCGACTCGGAACACGGCAGGAGTATCACCCAACACCCATCCCCTAACACCTATCACCTACTCCCCCGTTTTTCAGGCGCCACCAGATAGACAATGCCGCCGGACCCGCCAATCCAGGCGTGGGTGAATTGATCGCGGAGATAGACTCGCCTGACCGAAGCCTCGGAGGGAGCGGCAGGATCGTTGACCACAACATTGCCGGCCGGCGTAAACCCGACCACCACTACAAGATGTCCCCGGCTGCGCGAGATCGGAGCGCCCGCCAGTTCCCCCTTACTGAACCGGATGCTGGTGATGACCGGGTGACCGGCGGCGATTTCATTCTGGACCTGTTCCAGGCACGTAAACCGCGCGACAAACGAGGGACAGCCGCAGCTTCCAGCGTAGGCGGTATTGAGGGGCCAGTTCCCATACATGTCGGATGCCGTGTCGTGAACTCCGCGAACCGCGTCCAGCGGCTGACAGGCGACGCCGCAGTAGCGCAGCACCATCGAGAGTGAGGTGGGACTGCAGATGGATCCGGGATTGCTGCATGCCTGTACCATTTGCGATGAGGGCGGCACAGGCAGCGTTCGCGCCCATCCATCGACCAGCGCCGGAGGCGCCGGCGCCGGCGCCGCCGGATTCTCCCAGCAGAGGGACGCCAGGGTGAGCCGGGCGACAGCGTCGCCGGCGCCCGTAAACCGAACCCGCATCTGCGCGGCGTTCGCGGGCGCATTCAGCCTGAGCGTGTCCACGTCCACGTCGCCATCAGCGTCTTTCTGATGGTCGACACTGCTTCCCGTTCCCGGCCCCGCCCACCGGCCCATAATATACCAGTTGGTCCAGCGATCGCCGATCCGGGCGCGCACGTCCGCTTCTATACTGGTTCCTGGCGGTGTATCGGCGTTCCACGACGCGACCAGGTTGGAGAAGGGATGGCCGGTCTCCACTTCGGGGCTGGCTGCCGCGGCGGTTCCGGCGTCCGGCGTTACACCCGCCGCGCTCGCCGCGCACCGATCCAGCGTCCAGCCAGTCCAATCGGCATGAGTGATCCAGACGCCGCACCGGGCGTTCGGGGGGTATAGAAAATGGCTTTCAGAGGTCATCGGGCTGGCACTCGCTCCACAAGAAAAGAATAGCACGCCGAGTAGAATTAACGCTGAGATGAACACGGATGATGAAACCTTTCAAGCTGCCCTACCGGGTGGCGTTGGCAGGCGGTCTGTCTGCGGCAGCCGTCGGACTGATCGTGGGTACCCTCTGGAGCGCAGCGCGCCGGATCGGCGGGAAGACACCGCTTTCCCCCGGCGCGTTGGCCGGCGGGGCAATCGTGACCGGGATCAGTTTCGCCGTGCGCTACTACTGGCCCCTTCAGCGTCGACTCGGTTCAGCGGCCGTCTACCTCACTTTTGACGATGGACCGGATCCCGAAGTCACGCCGATTATTCTCGACGCGCTGGCTGAGTATCATGGACACGGAACCTTCTTCGTTCTTGGCGCGAGCGTCGAAAAGCATCCTGACCTGACCGCTCGGATCGAGCGCGAAGGGCATACCATCGGAATCCACGGTTATCACCATCACGCAGTGACCCTACAGGCGCCTCGAACCATCGGCCGCGACCTGGATCAGACTCTGGCGGCGTTTCGGGCCGCCGGCGCTTCGGGTCTGATAAGGCTGTACCGGCCGCCTTATCTGCTGCGCGGTCCCGGTCTGGGAACAGCGCTGCGCGCGCGCGGCCTCCGGATGACGCTTCTCACGCTGGACAGTCATGACTACCTGAGCCGTTCGCCCGATCCTATTCGCCAACGACTCGCCGAACGCCTGCAAGCAGGCGATATTGTCGTATTGCACGACGAGGGTGAAACCGGCCGCGCTACCGCCGCCGCCATTCGCGGGATTCTGAAGGATATGGAACAGAAGGGCCTGCGGTCCCGCGCGCTTTGAATGGTTTCGCGGCTCATTTCTTCGGGCCCGGTTCCGTGCCGCTCTTCGCGGCCGGAATGTTCTTTGGAGTCGGCGCCGGGCTGTCCTTGACAACCGGTTTTGGCGCCATATTCAGCCGCACCAGAGCCGTTTTGGCGCCAATGTCCTGCGGGTTCTGCGTGAGAGCGGCCTCGTATTCGCGCCGGGCGCCTTCGAGATCGCCCGATGCTTTGAGAGCGTCGCCGAGCTGATCGTGATAGAGGCCGGCAATTGACCCTTCGAGCGGTTTCTTGAGCAGATCGCGGTACAGGGCAATCCGCTTTTGAACGGCGTCGGGGCCGGTGAAGAGCCGGCTCAGGTGGAAGGCATCGGTGGAATCGGCCGGGTCAATAGTAAGAATCGTCCGGAGGATCTGCGTCTCCTCAGCCTCATTGCCGGGCTTTTGCTCCAACATCCGGAGCAGCGCTGCCTGAAACTGAAGATTCTGCGGCGCCATTTTGGCTGCAGCCCGGAAGTCGGCCAGAGCAGCGTCGTGCTGCCCTAGTCGCTCCTCAGTCTGCCCCTGCCATTCTTGAAGTCGTGCGTCGTTCGGATCGGCCGAGGCGAGCCGCTGGTATATCTTGAGCGCGTCCGCCCATTTATACTGAGCGGAATAGGCGTTCGCGAGCGCGATACTCGCCGCCTTGTTTTCGGGATGCGCCGCCGCGATCTGCGTGTAGAGATCGGTTAGCCACGGAGCAGTGGTTCCGGCGGCCCGCACGGCGTCGAAGATGCGCTCGGCGTCGGGAGATTTCAGGTGATCTTCAAGGAAGGCCTGAACGGTTTTCTGCTCGGCTTCCTGACCGTGCAGCTTCCCGTTAAGCCGCATAAACGCGGCGAGCGCCGTGCCATTATCCGGCTGCAGATCTACGACGTGGGTGTAGCGTTCGAGCGCCGCGGCCGGCTGATTCTGAAGCTCATCCAACTGCGCCGATCCCAGCAGCAGCGGGGTCGAGTCGGGCAGTGACTTCAAGGCTTCGTCGTACACTTGCGCCGCTTCCGCGTAATGCGCCGTGCCCTGTTTTTTATACAGCGTCGCCAGCGACTCGACGAGGTACGGTAGATAGCCCCGGACCGACTGTCCCTCGGGAGTCGTCGTGCTCGCCGCCTCGGCGGTGTGGATCATCTCCTGATAAACCGGCGCTGGATCTCGCGGGGGATGAACTTGCTGGTAAAGCGAAATGAGCTGCGTGCCCGCAAAGAACCACGAAGGGCCCGACGATTGCTTCATCACCTTTTCCACGTAAGGGATCGCGTCCGCCGGGCTCGTCCTTTGTAGCAGCAGGGAGATCCCCTGCAGCGCCGCAAGATTATTTGGATCGGCTTTCAGCGCCGCCTCGTAATCTTTACGCGCCTCCGCAGCCGAAGACGGCGACTCGGAGAGCACCGACGCGAGCTTGATGAGGGCCGGGGCGCTGTCCGGCTGCAGCGTCAGGTAATGTTTCAATGTGACGATGGCGTCGGGGTCCTGGTTCGCCTGGATCTGGATATTGGCCAGCGCAATCCAGCCCGCGGCGTCGTGTGGATTCAACGCCGCAGCCTGCTTCGCCACCCGGATGGCGTCTTTCCAATTCTTGGCCCGGGCGTAGACTGCCACAAGGCGGTTCATCGCCTCCGGATCCGCCGGCTTGAGCTTTATCAGGGCCTCGTACTGCGCCGCTGCGCCGCTGTTATCGCCGGTCACTTCATCGATGTACGCCAGGCCGGCGTAATTGCCCGGGTTCTTTGGATCCAGTTTCTCGGCTTGCTCATAGAGCGCCCGGGCTTTCGGGATCAGCGCGGCGTTGGACCGCGTCGAAAGATAGGAGAATGCCAGGTTGGAGAGCGCTCCGGCGTTGTGAGGATCAATCTTCAGGACCGCGGCGAACGAGGTCGACGCCTCGGGATAACGCTTCTGCCTCAGCAGAATGACACCCCGGTTGAACAGAGCTGGAATCGAGTCCGGCTTCAACCGGATCGCGTCGCCGTAGGCATTCAGCGCGGCGTCCGACTGCCCCACCTTCTCCTCGTCGATGGCGAGAGCCATCCAGGCGGCGGGGTTGGTCCCATCGTACTTCACTAAACGCTGATAGGCTTGAACCGCTTGCGCCGTGTGCCCGCTCAGATGATCGTAAATCAGGCCGATATTGGCAAGCGCGGCTTTGCGCTGGGCGGCAGGAAGATTCTCGGGCAGCGCCACGCTTGCCTGAAATTCGTGGAGGGCGTTCACCGTCTGGCCCACCCGGCCGTACATGACCGCCAGGTTGAAATGCGCCAGCGCGTCGTGCGGTGACAACTGCGCATATCGCTTGAGGTAAACGAGCGCGCTCTTGGTATCTCCCGACCGGGACGCCATCGACGCTAAATTGGCGATGGCATCGATATTATCCGGTTCGGCTTTCATTACCGCTTCGAATTCGCGTTTCGCTTCGGCGTGTTTGCCAGCCTCCTCGTACAGGACGCCGAGCCGGAGCTGGGCCGTGGCTCGCAAGTGCGGCGGCGCCGCAGCCTTGCTCGCCTCAATCGCCTGGAGCTGGGTAATGGCTTTCGCCGTCTGGCCGACGCGCAGGTAAAGCACGCTAAGATTGAATCGACCCGGCAGGAAGTCCGGGCGCAGCTTCAGTCCCGCCTCGTAGTCGGAGATGGCGTCCTTTGTGCGGCCCGCCTGCTGCGCTTTGAACGCAGCCACAAAGTCGGTCGTCGCAATATCCAGCCGCTGCGCCATTCCGCCGCCCGACCGGTTCACGGGCGAACCATTCCCAGAATGCTGCGCCCCTGCTGAGCCGCCGCCGGCCCCGGTTAAGACAAGCGCGAGGCCGGCCAGTAGTGGGATGAACCCGCCGCGGGCCAGCGCAGCGCTGTATAACTGTTTCCGTTTTTGAAATGGTGTGGCGTCGGGTCGATTCAAGGGTAAGTCAGGCATAGGATATGGATCAGGTACGATTCAGGATGAAATAAGATTGCTCTATTAAGAAGATCGGTTCGCACGTCCGGGCGTTCCGCTCGATGTCCTGGTAGGGGCGAAGCATTCTTCAGATGCTTCGCCCGCGCCCCTACGGGTTATAATCAAAGGCGACGTTATGCGATGGCCTGATCTCCAGCAGCGGCTTCAAAATCTCCGACAGAGCGCCCGCGATGACGCCGGATTGACGCCGCGCGCCTGGATCTTTATGCTGATCCTGGTGTGCGCTATCTGCTACTGGGTCTTCCTCGCTGAAATGGTCTACTTTGCCGCGGACCTCGTTTCCTCCTCTCTAATGGTGGGGGCCGTTTTTCCGCTCTGTCTGCTTCTCCTGCTCAACGCGCTGCTCTCGTCGCGGCGGCAGCGATCGCTGGTGGCCTTCGCATTTGCTGCGGCGGTGAGCGCGGTCGCCGCCAACGCGGGGACCGCGCTGCCGATTCCGGCGGCCATCGTGATCGGGCTGCTTCTCACCTGGTACTTTCTAAAAGCCTGGAAACGATGCCAGAAAGGCCGGGCCTGGGAACCACTTACCCGCCGCGAGCTGCTGCTCATCTATATTGCCATCACTGTTTCCACCTGGTTCAGCTCGATGGGCGGCGTGGAGTTCCTCGCCTCGGCGATGACCTCTCCATTTTACTTCGCCAATTCCTCGAATGGATGGGGAGACCTCGCGTCGCTCATTCCCCGGTGGATTTCAGTTCGCAATCCCGCGGCGCTCAATCCATTCTTCAACGGGCAGGCGAGCTGGCTCCGGCCTGCCTTCCTCCACGCATGGGCAATCCCAATTCTCGCCTGGTCACTCTTCGCCGTCTGCTTCTTTGGTTTTGCGCTGGCCGTAAACTCGCTGCTCAGCAAACAGTGGATTGAGCATGAGCGTCTCACGTTCCCGATTGCCCAATTCCCCCTCCAGCTTACCCAGGAAAATCAGCAGCCGGCGCTCTGGCGCAGCCCGCTCTTCTGGCTCGGAGCGGTCATCGCCTTTTCCGTGGAGGCGGTGAACGGCATTCACATGATCATTCCCACC
>Ga0307374_10014084_pt1 | contig 10937 bp, 8 predicted proteins | sample OX3MG_FD_202532 | JGI IMG/M metagenome (GOLD analysis project Ga0307374, IMG submission 202532) | Soil microbial communities from Risofladan, Vaasa, Finland - OX-3 | ecosystem: Environmental > Terrestrial > Soil > Coastal area > Acid sulfate soil | place: Finland: Risofladan, Vaasa | collected... | reverse complement strand
GCGGTCCGGCGTAGAGCACATAAGAATCGGCGGAGGCAGCAGGGAGCGATTGAACCAGGTATTCAATGTAGCGACTCACGCCCGCCTGTCGAAAACCGGGCCGGAAATCGAGCAAATGACCGAGGATCCCAACCTTCAATACGGCGTCCTTATGCGACGATTGTCATCACCAAAGCGCAGCAGTCAATCGTAGCACAGTCCCCGAGTTCGATCGTCGCGGATTCGACCGTCGCTCCGTTACGGCAGTTTTTCTTGTCAATGCTATACTCACACCCAGGCGAACCCACGGAGTACCCGTTTCAATCTGCCCGGACGGAGCATTCTACGCCGTCGAACCAATTCATGAGAATAGCGGATGAAACGCCGAGGCTCGATCTCAACTAAGGATATGGCATCATTGCGCACTGCGGAACAGATCCAAGGATGAATCGTCTATTCAGAACGTACAAGCATTTCAACATCTCGGATTTGTCGTAATGATCTCCCAGAACGACGATCGATTCACGCAGGAGATGCTGGATAAACAAGCCGAACTGGAACAGTTCTCAGTCTTCTACCCATTTGAACTCGACCAGTTTCAGATCGACGCCATCAACATGTTTCTCGACGGCGATTCGGTCATGGTCGCCGCGCCGACCGGGACCGGCAAGACGGTTGTCGCTGAGTTCGGCGTCTTCGAGTCGTTCCATCGCGGTGGCAAAGTGATGTACACCACCCCGATCAAGGCGTTGAGCAATCAAAAGTTTCGCGACCTCCGTGCGATCTACGCGGATAATGTCGGGCTCCTCACCGGTGATGTAACTGAGAACCCCCAGGCCCCGATCGTCGTGATGACGACTGAAGTGCTACGCAACATGCTGTTGCAGACGCCGTGGGAACTCGACGCGGTCGACTGCATCATCTTCGATGAAGTTCACTATATCGCCGATAAGGAACGCGGGACGACCTGGGAAGAAGCGATTATCCTCTGTCCCGACCACATTCAACTCATCTGCCTCTCGGCCACGGTATCCAACGCTCAGGAGATCGCCGACTGGATCACCCGTACGCATCGGCCGATCCGACTTATCACCAATTTCGAACGCGCGGTTCCGTTGTCACTCTATTACTATCTCGATCGCAAGTTGCGGCTGGTTATCGACCACTCAGGGAATCAGGTTGCGGATTTCCCGCACAGCGGCGGCGAGATCCGGCGACACGTCAACCAGGGTGGATTCTCGCCTGAGACACGCCGCAAAATTGAAGAGACCGAGCCGCAACCGTGGGAGATCGTCCAGACGCTCGCCGCGGAGCAGATGCTGCCAGCGATCTACTTTCTCTTCAGCCGCCGCGATTGCGAAGATTATGCCCAGCGCCTCTCCGTCATGCGTCCGCTCCTCGTGCGCGACGACGAGACCCGGAGACGAATCGACCATATTATTGGAACCTATCTCGACGGGCTACGCGACGAAGATCGCGAACTTGACCAGGTGAAGTCGATCACCGCGCTCGCCCGACAGGGGATCGGATTCCATCACGCCGGGCTTCTGCCGCTCCTGAAGCAACTCGTCGAGGTACTCTTCACCCACGGCCTGATGCAGGTCGTCTTTGCCACCGACACGCTTGCACTCGGGGTAAACATGCCAGCGCGAACGGTGGTGATTGGGAGACTGAGCAAGTGGGATGGACGGCGCAGACGCGCGCTCATCCCGAATGAATTCCAGCAAATGGCGGGTCGCGCGGGACGCCGCGGGATGGACCCAAAGGGCGACATCGTCGTGCCGCACAGTCCGTGGATCTCATTTAAGGAGACGTTGGACATCGCGACGGGCGAACTGGAACCGGTCCGCAGTTCATTCGCGATTCGCTATAACACGGTTCTCAACCTCTGGGATCCGCCACAAGGCAGTCGGGTCAGGCATATGCTGCAGCAAAGCCTCTTCCAATTCCAGACTGCGCGGCGGATTCGTGATCTCGAAGATACGGTGCTGAGCGTCGGTGCCGAGATTGAAGCGATCCCGCAAGGCTGTTTGATCGGGCTCGACGCAGGCGACGAACTGCTCGACGAGTATCGCGGCATCAACGCCTCGGTGACGACGTTGCGCGGACGCGAACGCCGCCTGCAGCGTGATCTAAAAGATCTGCATTTGCGCCTCGACGACCGCCCCTGGCCGGAACCAGGCAGGCAGGCGCTACGCCGGGCATTCAAGTTCGCCGAGCAGGGAACTCCGGTTCACCTGCGCAACAAGGGGTGGGCCGTCTACGTCGGCCGCGGTACGCAGGGAGGCGTTGGGCTCTTCTTGACCAGCAGCCGAATCGAGTTGATCGCCGAGTACCGGCAGATCGATTATCTCCCGGCTCCAGGGCGTCACGTCGAACTTCCCGACGCGCTGTTGGAAGTCGCGGCGCCGGTGGAGGACGTCGAGTCGCTCGTCAATCACGACATGCTTGATCAGGTCTGGCAGCGCTTGCGCGAACTTGACCTCCCTGATCTCGATGCGCTGGCCGCGGCACACCAGCGGGAGGTTGAGGCACGCCTCGGTACAGAACGAGGCTCGATAGAGAACGAACTCATGGCGGTGAGCGACCAGATTCGAATGTTCACCGATTCACGGACCGTCCATCCCTGTCATGTCTGCGTCCGCCGTAAGGAGCACCAGAACAACCTCAAACGCGTCGAGATGATGGAGCGTGAACGGGCGTCGATTCAGGCGGATCTCGGGAAAGAGGTGTCGAGCGAGGAAGAGCGTATTCGCCGCCTCATTCGTGGGATTCGCGACGTGCTGCATCGTTTCGGCTATCTCCATCGCGGTTATCCGACCGCCAAGGCCGACACGCTGGCCAACGTGTTCGACACCCACGGCCTCGTGCTCTGCGAGATGATCGACCGTGGTTTCCTTGATCGACTCTCGCCCGCGACCGTTGCCGAAGTCTTCTCCTGGTTCGCCTACGACCGCGACTTTCGATTCGGCAACTCGTTCACCTTGCCGAATCGGCTGGTCCTCCTCCGGCGACGACTCGATGACCTGGAGCAGGAGGTATTTTCGGCCGAACGTGGCAACGGGCTCTTTATCTCAACCGGCCATAGCGACGGCTTTTACGGACCGATGCAAGCGTGGTGTGACGGCTCATCGATGTCGCAGATTCTGGAGAAGATTGAACTCAGTGAGGGTGATCTGGTCCTCACCTTCAACAAGACGATCGACATCATGCGCCAATTGCGGGATATGCTCAGCCAGGCGATGCCGGATCATCCGCTGCGCGCGACGCTGGACGACGCCGAACGACTCGTGCGCCGCGACATCGTCGAGCAGTCGCTGACGATCGGTTTTCTCCCGCTAATCGAAGACGACGATTTTAAGATGCTTAACGACGCGACCGGTACGCTCGACATTGTGGCCGAACCGTAGTCCCGAATTCTGTTTCGAGGAACGCCGTTTGTCGCGAGGTGATCAATCCTCGGCGAGGTAAGTAAGCACGTCTTCGTTGACGTCGTCGTCCATCGCCAACCCGTTGATCAGTGTCGATATACCGCTGAAGTATTGCAGTACCGCGAGCGCTTCGAGGATTTGGGCATTCGTGACGCCAAGTTTTTTCAAGCGCGCGGTGTGGATGCGGATGCCGAAGACGTTATTCGACTGGGTCACACTCGACCAGGCCAGCCACTCTTTGAGCATCGGATCGAGTTGCCCCTGCTCCATGATACTTCGCCGATTCTCGATCGCGGCCTTAAGCACACGCGGGTTGTTGCCGAGCACCTGATAGACGTTGGGTACGCTCCCCGCGCCAAAGCTCTCTTTGATCTGCTTATAAATCGCCTGAACTTCGTCGTCCGCGTCTGATTCGGTAACGTAGGGCAAGGTTGGCAAGGTACTCTCCCTAAAGGCTATGAGGGACGGTTCTCAGGGTCAGCGTCGGTTCGCCAATCGTCCGGTTCGTCGAGATCCATTAGCATGTGCTGATGCTCGATACCGGACATGCGGAATCTCCGCCCGAGCGGATGGAAACCGAGCCGTTCGTAAAACGAGAGCGCGTGAGTTTGCGCGTTCAAGCTGATGACGCGGCAGCGTTCGTCGACGCAAACAGCGATGAGGCGACGCATGATCTCGAGCCCGACACCGTGACGCCGCATCGGCTCACGAACCGCGACCCAGGCGATCTGTCCATCATCTCCGATGAATGTCACCCGACCGATGCCGACGACCTGACTGCCAATCGAGGCAAGCACGTGGACGCTCATCGCGTCGTCCGGATCGTCGACAACCGAATGGGTTAGATGCTGCTCCTCAACGAAGACCTCTTGCCGAATCGCGTAGACTGGCGGTTTCGCGTCACTCCACGGCACTACTGAGGCGCGAACGGCTCTATTCGCAGGCCGCTGATATCTAATTGGCTTGAACAGCGTCACGATCGGTTTCCTCGACTCCCATCCGCACGCGTACCTGCTCGTATTGTGCCTGGCGTTCACTGAGCCAATCGACCCAACGAACCAACTCGGCGCGGGCCACTTCGCGCGCCGTCGCGACACTTCGGTCGCCGGTACCACCCGGCATGTTGCGGGCAGAAATCGCGTCCTTCGGCGTGAGCGGCGGTGGTGACTCGGCCAGAACCGGCGAAAAGGCACGCCATTCCTCGACGCTCAAATCAGGGAAGTCCTTCTGCTGCTCAACGCAGTAGGCCACCACACGACCGACGATCGCATGTGCTTCGCGAAACGGCATCCCGGCGCGAACCAGATGGTCCGCCACGTCGGTCGCCAGTGAAAAGCCGCCGGCAGCCGCTTGCCCCATGCGGTCCGAGCGGAACCGTGCGGTCTCGAGCATCGGCGGCAGTATTTCGAGAATCAGATCGAGCGTATCGACCGTATCGAACAACCCCTCTTTGTCCTCCTGCAAATCCTTGTTGTAGCTGAGCGGCAGCCCCTTGGCCACGGTGAGCATCCCCATCAGATGGCCGTAGACGCGGCCGGTTTTGCCACGGATCAGTTCAGCGACGTCGGGATTCTTTTTCTGCGGCATGATGCTGCTGCCGGTGGCAAAGGCATCGTCGAGTTCCAGGAAACCGAACTCAGAGGTCGACCAAATCACGAGTTCCTCGGCCAATCGCGAGAGATGCATCATTATTTGGCTGCACGCAACGAGCAGGTCGAGGACAAAATCGCGGTCGGAAACGGCGTCGAGCGAATTGGCGCACAGGTCATCAAACCCGAGCTCGTCGGCTACGAATTGCGGGTCGACCGGATAGGTCACACCGGCGAGCGCACCTGCGCCCAGCGGCGAGCGATTGACCCGACGAAAGGCGTCTCGTAGCCGGTCAAGATCGCGCAGCAGCATCTCTACATAAGCAAGGAAGTGGTGCGCAAGCAGCACCGGCTGGGCGCGTTGCAGGTGCGTATAGCCGGGCAGAATCGTATCGGGATACTTTTCGGCGACCCCCAGAAACGCGCCGATCACGTTGACGACGCCGCCTGCGATCTCCACGATCGCGTCGCGTGTCCAGAGGCGAAAGTCGAGCGCGATTTGATCGTTGCGACTCCGGGCGGTATGCAAGCGCCCCGACGCCGGGCCGATCAGTTCCCCCAATCGTCGTTCGACGCTCAGGTGAATATCTTCATCTTCCAGCCGAAACTGATAGCTACCCGCTTCGATCTCGGCGAGGATCGTGCGTAGACCAGATTCGATCAGCACACTATCGGCTTCGCCGATGATTCCCTGGCGTGTCAACATGCGCGCGTGTGCGATCGAACCGATAATATCTTGCCAGGCGAGACGACGATCAAATGGCAACGAGGCGTTCAGTTTGTCGACCAACTGATTCGTCGGCCGGTTGAACCGACCAGCCCACAACTTTTGTTGTGGCACGCTACCGTCGTTTACCACGAATCCCCCTGTCATCCGCAACTGTCGTTCGTGCCAATCAATACGCCCTCGCGCCGCGCTCTTAGAGCGCGGGCTCCGGCAGCGGCAGCACGCGCCCGGTCTCATCAATCGGAACGATTCCCGGTCGCTCGATCTCGGCAAGTGGCCAGGCTTCTTCGGCGACCAGCACCCGCTTGAGTGACACGATCGCCACTTCGAGCATCGAGGCATCCGGTTCGCTGGTGGTCAATCGCTGCAACGCCAGGCTCGGCGCGATCAAAATGCGTACAGCTCGATTCGTGTCATGGCCGGCCGACCACTTGATGAACTCGTAGGCGATGGCAGCGATCACCGGAACAAAGACGATACGCGACGCGACACGCACGAGGAATTCCGGCCGTCCCAGAAACGCGAACACGACAATCGATATCAGTACGACCACGAGCAAGAAGCCGGTGCCGCAGCGCGTGTGCAGCAGGCTGTGCTGGCGCACATGCTCGACATCGAGCGGATCACCCGCCTCGTAGGCGTTGATCGTCTTGTGCTCGGCACCGTGGTACGCGAAGACGCGACGCACATCTTTGACCGAGCGCAACGCGAGCATATAGCCAATCAGCAGCCCGAGACGGATCAGTCCTTCGATGACATTGCTCACGATCGAGCTGGAGATGTATCGATCGAGAAAGCTGATCGCCACCAACGGCAAAACGAAGAAGAGGCCGACTGAAAAGAGGATCGAAACCGCAACGGTGCCCCAGAGCGCGATACCGGAAAGCGTCTCGGGCTCTTCTCCTTTCGACTCTTCGGTCTCCTCACTTAGGCCAACGTTGGCGGAAAGCACCAGCGCACGCATGCCCAACAACATCGTGTCCCACAGCATAAACACGCCTCGGACAAATGGGAGTGGGCGAATGCGCTTGACAAAGTTGGAGGACTGTAGTTCGTCATGGTAGACAGCGATCTCGCCGTTTGGCGCGCGCACGGCGACCGCCATGGTCGTACGACCACGCATCATGACGCCTTCCATCACCGCCTGACCACCGTAGTACGTTTTTCCGGGCATCAATTCTCCTGAGTCTGCACAGCGGCGATGTTCCAGTTTTAGGATTCTAACAGAACGATACGAGCAAATATGATGCATCACTTAACGAGATGCGAGTCACGTCGAAGTGGCTGACTGGAACAAACTTCAGCCATATCGGCGGACGAGCGGCCAACCGACTATTGCTGCCACACCGAGAGCAGCGTTCGATTGAACGCAACCAGCAGCCCGAAGAGTATTGCGAGCCGGTGTTGACCGGCGGCGTAGAGCGCGATGATCGCTACACCGAAGACGGCGATTTCCAATACCAGTTTCCACAGCGCGCCAAGAGTGATCGCCGCTTTCGGCGAAAGAAAGGTTCCCCAAACGATGGCGGCAAGCACTGGTCCTCCGACACCAAAAAGGAATTTCGGTAGCCATCCGCTCGTGGAACGGAATCCCCAGTAGGCGAGCGACGCAAGGATGGACAGTTCCAGCAGTAATCGAAGTGCCAGGTTAGCCCCGCGTAAGAATGCCACGCCGCCTCCAGTTCACCCTTACGCACATCTCCACGCTTTTGCTCATAATCGCGATTCCTGGCGCAATCCGGCGACAAAGGTCGCGATCAGGTCATGATAGCTCTCGTCGACGTCGAGCGGGATACCGAAGCCACCGACCAGTTCGAGCGAGACGAAACCATGCATCAAGCTGCGTAAGCCGCGAATGACGTGAATCGCCCGCTCATCGGAATAACCATGCGATTCGAGCACCACTTTCAAAACGTCAATAATGTCGTTGCTGGCAACCACCCGCGACGATTCACTGGACGCGGGCGCGCGCAGCGTCGCCTGATAGAGTCCCGGACGCTCTTTAGCGAACTCGCGGTAGGCCGATGCGATCGCCCACAGCGCTGCGTCACCCGATCTGCCGATTGCCGCTCGCGAGATACGTTTGCTCAGTTCTTCGGTACCAAAGAGGGCGATACCGACCTGCAAATCATCGACGCCGGAGATGTGGTTATAGAGAGAGGGCGTGCGCACACCGAGTTGCGCCGCGAGATCCGCCAGCGTTATGTCCGATCCCTGATCGCCGTCAATCAATTCCGCCGCCGCCCGAACCACAGTCGCGCGGTTCAATCGTTCCTTAGGCATGACGCAACTTTGCCGCGAGTTTGCGGTCGGATTCGTCAATCGCGCCGTCCATCGCCGCGAGCGGATCATCGAGCGTATTACCGTGGCCGACCGCCAGCCGACTCGGTGTCAGCGCCCGCAGTGCACGGGCAGATTCAAGCGCGAGCAGTTTATCCGTGGTCGAAAACGCCGGAAACGGAAAGAGCGGCTTGACGGTTCCCGATACCGCGATCCCTCCACGAATCTGAAACGCATCACCGGCGATCAACGTACGATCCCGCACGTCAAGATAGGCGATTTGATCAGGCGCATGCCCTGGCGCGGCGGCGACCTCAAGCGAACCAACGCGATCCCCCGGATTGAGCAGGCGAGCCTCAAGCGGCCCAAAGCCCTTCCCGTTCGACTTGCCCGCCTTCGCGGCGCGATCTTCGCTCAAGATCCTCTCGGTTTCGGTACCCATCGATAGTTCGGCGTTGGGTAATGAGCTGATGAGTGCGTCCAACGACCCAATGTGATCGCTGTGCGCATGCGTCAACGTGATGCGCACGATTTCCGCGCCGAGCCGCTGCGCCGCAGAGATGATCGCCGGGGCAGTTCCGCCGATCGCGGTATCAATCAGCGTCAAGCCGTCATCTTCGCGCACGAGGAACACGTTCACCGGGAAGAGCAAGGGGAAACGCGTCAGTTGCACCAGGTAGTCACCATGCGTCGTCATCTTCATGCGGTTCCTCGATTCCTCTATTCAACGAGCGATTACTAACGTGACACAATCATAAACTAATAGTATTAGTTTATAAAGAGCCCGATCACAGATCGATGATCCATGCACCGGTTCCGCTGAGGACTGTCTCCGTTTACGAAATGCGCAGAAAATCCGAACTTCGTCATCGCGCAATAGGGATCGGGAAATTCGCCGTCTGTAGTATCATGACAGGCGAATGAGGCGTCTGGTTTGCGCTATCGGCAGACGCCATAATCGGACTCATCAAAAGGTGAGCGCGTGGGAGTGATGGGTACACCTCGATGAAGAACCTCGCATACACAGACACATTCATGGATCGACATATTGGTCCTCGTGACCATGAAATCCAGGAGATGCTCGACAGCCTCGGCTATGGTTCGTTAGACGAACTCATTGATGCCACCATACCGCGACAGATTCGTACGAGCCGGTCGCTCTCGTTCGATGCGGTTGATCCGGCCATTGGTGAGAACGGCCGAAGCGAGTACGACATGCTGGGCGACATGCGCGAAATCGCCTCGAAGAACCGTATCTTTCGCAGCTACATCGGTATGGGCTATTCCGACTGCATTACGCCTCCCGTTATCTTGCGCAATATCATGGAAAGTCCCGGCTGGTACACGCAGTACACCCCGTACCAGGCAGAGATCGCGCAGGGACGGTTGGAGGCGCTTCTCAATTTCCAAACGATGGTCTCCGACTTGACTGGGATGGAAATTGCCAACGCTTCGATGCTTGACGAAGGCACGTCAGCCGCCGAAGCAATGACGCTTTGCTACGCGGTTAAGAGCCACGGAAAGCACCTCGATCAGGCCTTCTTCGTCTCGGACGAGTGTCACCCGCAGTCGATCGAAGTCGTGCAAACCCGTGCCAAGTCGATCGGAATCGACGTCATCGTCGGCAACTACCGCACCTTTGACTTCAGCACGCCGATCTTCGGCGTGCTGCTGCAGTATCCCGCCACCGACGGCACCGTCATCGATTATGAGGACTTCGCCAAGCGCGCCCACGAGGCGAAGGCGCTGGTCGTCATCGCGGCAGATCTGCTCAGCCTGGTCCTGCTACGCGCTCCCGGAGAATTTGGCGCCGATGTCGTCGTCGGCAACACCCAACGCTTTGGCGTGCCGCTCGGCTACGGTGGGCCGCACGCCGCCTATCTCGCGACGCGCGACGAGTACAAGCGTCAACTCGCCGGCCGTATCGTCGGTTTGTCAAAGGATATTGAAGGCAAACCTGCCGTACGGTTGGCGCTACAGACGCGCGAGCAGCACATTCGCCGCGAAAAGGCGACCAGCAACATCTGCACCGCGCAAGTTCTGCTCGCGATCATGGCCAGCATGTACGCCGTTTACCACGGCCCGGACGGACTCAAACGCATCGCGGAGCGCGTCCATCTGCTGACCACGACGCTTGCATCCGGTCTGACGCGACTCGGCTACCAGATCGGCGATCAGCCGTACTTTGATACCCTGCGTGTCGGTCTCGGCGATCAGACCGCGGCCGATATCGTGGCAGAAGCCGAATTGCGCGAGATCAACCTGCGGGTGATCGACGAGCACACGGTCGGCGTTTCGCTCGACGAGACGGTCACCGTGGCGGACCTGGCTGACCTGTTTGCCATCTTCAACCACGGCAGTGCAACCGATTTCACGGTCGAAGAACTCGCGGATGCTGCCGTCACGTCGATCCCGGCGATGCACGCGCGCACCACACCGTATTTGACGCACCCGGTCTTCAACAGCTATCACTCCGAGACCGAGATGCTGCGCTACATGACGCGACTGCAGCATCGCGATCTGTCGTTGACCACCTCAATGACCCCGCTCGGTTCCTGTACCATGAAACTCAACGCGACCGTTGAGATGGAGCCGATCACCTGGCCGGAGTTCGGCCAGATGCATCCCTTCGTACCGCGCGAGCAGGCAGCGGGTTATACCGATCTCACGCAGCGTCTCGAAAAGATGCTGGCTGAGATCACTGGTTTCGACGCGGTTTCATTGCAGCCAAACGCCGGTTCCCAGGGCGAATATAGCGGTTTACTGGTGATCAAACGCTATCAAGAAGAGCGCGGGCAGGGGAATCGCAACGTCTGCCTGATCCCCTCGTCAGCGCACGGCACTAACCCAGCCAGCGCGGTGTTGGCCGGACTGAAAGTCGTCGTCGTTGCTTGCGATTCAAACGGCAACATCGAGGTTGACGATCTCCGC
>Ga0307374_10014083_pt1 | contig 10937 bp, 8 predicted proteins | sample OX3MG_FD_202532 | JGI IMG/M metagenome (GOLD analysis project Ga0307374, IMG submission 202532) | Soil microbial communities from Risofladan, Vaasa, Finland - OX-3 | ecosystem: Environmental > Terrestrial > Soil > Coastal area > Acid sulfate soil | place: Finland: Risofladan, Vaasa | collected... | reverse complement strand
GTTCTTGGGCGCCGCCAGCACGTGGGCGATCCCCTCGTACAGCAGCTTCCAGTTGCGGATGTAGTACAACCCGATGTTGGCGCGCTTGGAGATCGGCGTCGTCGGCTTCTCCACGATCCGCGTCATGTTGCCGTCGGCGTCGGTCACCACCACGCCGAACCGCTGGTAGTCCTCCACTTCCTTGGTCCAGATGATCCCGTCGGCGTCGGTGCGATGGATCACCGAGAGATCGGCGTCGAAGATCGTGTCCACGAACACGATCAGCACCGGCTGGTCCACGTACGGTCGGGCGAGCGCCACGGCGCCCGCCGTGCCGTCCTGCACGTGCTGCTCAATGAACACCGAGTCGAACGGATACTTGCCGCGCGCGTACGCCTCGACCTTCTCCTTGAGATGCCCGGTGATGTACACCACCTGCTCCACCCCGCCCAGGCGCTGCAGGTCGTCCATCACGTAGTCGATCACCGGCTTGCCCGCGATGCGCAGCATCGGCTTGGGCGTCACGTGCGTGTGCGGGCGCAGCCGCGTGCCCTTGCCCGCCAACGGAATGATCACCTTCATGGCGCGCTCGTGCCCTGGCGTCCGTAGCGGTCCTGCAGCCGGACGACGTCGGCCAGATGGGGAGTGGACGCCTCGAGAATGTCGCAGTCGGTGACCGCTTCCATCTGGTGCACCGTGTGCGGCGTGATGCGGTACGCCTCGCCGAGCGTGAGCTTGACGTCCACCGGCTTGGCGTCCGGCGGCACGGCGCCCCCCGCCACCGGCTGGTCCCACACGCGGTAGATCAGCTCGCCCGACAGCAGATACACCGTCTCGTCCTTGACGTCGTGATACTGCACCGACAGGGCCTGCCCCGCCTTGATGTGCAGGATCTTGCCCACGTACTGGTCGGTGTGGGCCCAGATGGTTTCATGTCCCCAGGGCTTGGGGACGTGCGTGACGACGGCTCGACCGGACATGCGAATCGGGGTGAAGGACCCCACAATATCGCACGATTCCCCGTCATGCGCTGCCAGGGCCACCGCGCTACCAGAGATCCCCGAAGCTGAACGTCCATCGCGCCGCCACGGTCGCGCCGCGCCTGGTCAACCCGCCCCCGCCGGCCAACGCCGGCTGCTGCACCACCAGCGGCGCGTCCAGCCGCACGGTGAGGTCACGATCGTACAGCCGCCCCCGCAGCGACACCCCCACGCCGGCGTCGGCCAGGAACGCCCCGTCCAGCGCGTACGTGTCCGACGACGCGAACCCCGCATCGGCGAACGCCGAGCCCCACAGCGACACGTGGCTGAACACGTTCTCGGCCAGCCGCTGCGACAGCTCCCCGTTGCCCGCCACGATGCGCCGGATCGTGATCGCCGGATCGTACCCGCGCAGCCCTGCCCCGCCCAGCGGCAGATAGTTCACCCCGGGACGCGTCAGCACCGAGCCCCGCGGCCGGTACCAGTTGTCGTCGAACGTCGACAGCCCATCGCGGGCCGACAGGTGCAGCGCCGCCTGCGCCGGCGGGTCGTTGCTCATCGCGCCGTACACCCGCAGGTTCAACGCGTTGGCGCCGTCGTTCCAGTAGTTCGCGCTCCGCGCGCTCAACTCGGCGCGGCCGTATGCCGTGGACGAGAGCCCAACACCCGCCGCCGCGTCGATCGCCGAGTAGCCGCTGTCCGCCAGGAGCGCCGCCGGCAGGCGCACGCCGAACGTGCCGTGCAATTCGGTGAGCGGCCGGTTGTCCCAGTTGGCGGGCAGCATGCCGCGATCGTACACGTACGCCCCCGTCGCGCCCACCGTCGCCGTGATCTTCGGCCCCGGGGCGGTCCAGTACGGGCTCAGGTCCCACCGCTGGGACAGATCCACCCGCCCCACGCCGTCCAGCAGCGCCACGCCGCCCGACAGTCCCATCAGCGGCGCCGGCCACGCCGACACATATGGATTCTCGAATCGCCACCACCCCTGGACGCGGCTGATCGCCCGCGGCGGCGGGCCCGACGGCACGGCCCGCAGCCCACTCTCCACCGCCAGGCCCATGTCGTACCGGTCCACCATCCCCAGGTAATTCGCGCGCGCGCGCATCCCCACCGCCAGCGCGCCCGGGTCCGAGTACCACGCCAGCGGCGACAGCGCCACCAGCGAATGGTCGCGGTTGGCCTGATCCACGAACGGCCAGTCGAACACCGGCTCGGCGCCGCTCAGCCCGAACACGCTGGCGCCCACCACGTCGTCGCGCCGGTCCCAGTCGTACGTGGTGTGGTAGGGATCGATCCGCACCTCGAGCGGCTTCCCGGCGGTGGTGATCTCCACCGTCTGCACGTCCTTCGAGTAGTCGCCCCGGCCGATCGTCCACCCGCTCGCCGTGCGCACCCCCACCGGCATCGGGTGCACGTAGTCGCCGCGCCGCTCGATCGTCGCCGCCGTCACCCAGTGACCGTCGCTCGTCTGCGACGTCACGGCGCGGGTGAGCGCGTAGTCCACCAGCCCCACATGATGCACCCACTGGTCAAAGAACCACCCCAGCGGCTTGCCCGACGCGCGCTCCGCCGAGCCTTCCATGGCCCGCTCGTCCACGTGCTTGAGCGCCCAGCGCGTGTAGTAGTCGTGGAAGAACGCCCGGAACGCGCTGTCGCCCAACGCGTCGCGCAGCTGCGAGTACATCAGCTCGCCGCGGCTGTAGATCATCGCGTTGTACGTCCCGAAGTCGCGGAAGTCGTACGCCGGCGTTCCGATGGGCTGCGAGTGCCCCAGCATGTCCAGGCGCACGAGGTTGAGCCCCCGCTCCTCGGCGCGCGTCATCGTCGTCGCGAACGCCCGATACCCCTGGGCCAACCTCGGCGCCATGGGCGGACCCGCCGCCGCCAACTCCTGCGGCGTCTCCCCCTGCGCCCACGCCGTCTGGTAGCTGGTGAGCCCCTCGTCCATCCACCCCGAGCGCCATTCGTTGTCCGCCAGGATGCCGTACGTGAACTGGTGCCCGCCCTCGTGCAGGATGAGTGGCAGCTCGGCGCTCCCGTCCATGATCATCATCGGGAATTCCGTGCCGCCGTTCTCCAGACGATGCAGGTTGGTGAACGTGGGCCACGCGTAGGGCCCCCAGATCTTTTCCAGCCACTGGAACGCGCGGATCGTGCGCTCCACCGCGCGGCCCCCGCCCCACGTGCTGTCGTCCCCCGGCTGGTAGAGCACGTTGATCGACAGCGTGTCCCACGTCCTGAAGTGCTCGGGCGGCAGTTGCCGCACGTAGATCCCGCCCTCGTAGCGGTAGTCGGGCGAGGCGGACCACGCGAAGTGGTGCACGTTGCGCGCGTAGAAGCGCACCGCCTTGTCGCCCGCCGGCACGTTCACCGCCGGCGCCGGCGGCACGCTCCCGTACGCATCGCGCGGAATGCGCAGCACGCCCCACCGCAGGGCCGCGGCCCACCCGGGATCGCCGGCCACGGGGACCCCCGTGGCGCCGATCACCTGATCGTCGGGCACCACCAACGTCACGTCGTACGTGCCGAACTCGCCGTACAATTCGCCCGCCGGCACGAACGGGTTGGACTCCCACCCGCCCCGGTCGTACACCGCGACCTTGGGATACCACTGCGCGAAATCGTAGTGGCGCCCGGCGCGCCCCTGCCGCCGGAACTCCGTGGACGGCCGCGCGTCCCATGCGAAGTGCACGCGCATCGAATCGCCCGGCGCCAGCGGGTGCGGCAGCGTGAAGCGCGCCACCGTGCTGTCGGGCGCCCCGGGATACTGCGCCGCCTCCGGCGTGCCGTCGAACGTCGGCGCCGCGGTGAACCGCTCGTACCCGTAGTCGGGGTCCTTCAGGTCCTGGAACCGCAGCCGCCCCTCGCGCGCGTCCACCGCGCTCCACCGGGAGCCCGGCCGGAACGCGTTCAGGTACTGCTGCACGTACATCTCGCGCAGCGTGTCGGGCGAGTGGTTCACGTAGACGAGATCGGCCACGCCGTGCACCACCTGCCGGGGCTCGTCCAGCGTGGCGGTGATCGTGTAGTGCACGTGCTGCTGCCAGTAGCCGGTGGTGTCTCCCGACGGCGGCGTGGTGTTGGCCCCCTGCTGGAAGGCCAGGACGAACGCGAAGGCGGCGGCGATTGTCATGTATCTCTAATGATGGCGGTCTGGCGGAACCGGGCGGATGGCGTATTGTAGGCGGAGGAACAGCGGTCGTGCAGTGCGGTCGCCCTCCACCGTACCTCCCTAACCTCCGGCAGGCGAACGGTTCCCTGGGCTTCGAATGTATTCCACCTGCATCTTCTGCCACGCGGCGCTCGGCGCCAACGAGGCCATCGAGCACTTCCCGGTGGGCCGCCGGCTCGCGTTCGACGCCGCCCAGGGCCGCCTCTGGGTGATCTGCGGCAGCTGCGCCCGCTGGAACCTCTCGCCGCTCGACGAGCGGTGGGAAGCCATCGAGGACGCCGAGCGGGTGTTCCGCCGCACGCGCCTGCGCGTGACCACCGACAACATCGGCCTCGCGCGCCTGCCCGACGGCACGCAGCTCGTCCGCATCGGCCAGCCGCTGCGTCCCGAGTTCGCCGCCTGGCGCTACGGCACGCGCTTCGCCCACCGGCGGCTGAACACCGCCATCGTGGTCGGCTCCGCCGCGGCCGCCGCCGTGCTCACCGGCATCGTGGCCGGCCCGCTGCTCGCGCCCGCGCTCGCCGCCGGCGCCATCTCGATCGTCGCCGTGCCCGGCATCACGTCGGCCATGGGGGTCCCCCCCGTGGTGGCCGCGCTCGCCGCCCGGGACTACCTGCGGTACGACCGCGTGATCGCGCGGTTCAAGCGCGGCCGGCGGGTACTCACGGTGCGCGCGCGCCACGTGCGCGACGCCGAATTCCACATGGTGGGCGAGCACCCCACGCTCCGGCTCCCGCACGACGGCGGGTGGGCCTACTGCGACGGGGCCGAGGCGCTCCACATGGCCCGCGTGCTCCTCGTGGGCGCCAATCGCTTCGGCGCCTCCGCGGCCGGCGTGCACCGCGCCGTCTCGCGCATCGAGGCCGCCGGCGACGCATCCAGCTTTCTCCGCACCGCCTCGCGCGCGGTGGAATGGCGCGAGGGACGCGTGATGTCGGTGCTCAACGGCATGCGGCACCTCGGCGCCCTGCACCTCGCGCCCGTCGAGGCCCTGGCGCTCGAGATGGCCATGCACGAGGAGTCGGAGCGCCGCGCGCTCGAAGGCGAGCTGCGGCTCCTGGCCGACGCCTGGCGCGACGCCGAGGAGATCGCCGCGATCGCCGACGGGCTGCTCCCGCCGGCGGGCTTCGAACAGCTCCGCGCCCTGCGCCCTTCCGAAGGCTGACCGCCGGCCTCCGCTACCGCGGGTCCGGCAGCGCCGTCGCCGCCGAGATCTTGTCGTCGGCGCCCGCCTTCCATTCGCCGGCGTGCTTCACGTACATGTCCAGCCACGCCGTCCACCGCGCCCACTGGTCCAGATCGGACTCGCTCGTCGCCGGCCCGTGATCCTCGTAGGGATACATGTACAGCGCGGCCGTCTTGCCCAGCGCGCGCATCGCCTGCATCATGCGGATCGAACTGATCGGGTCGGTGCCCACGTTCTGATCTTCCAGGGAGTGGTACATCAGCACCGCGCCCTGGATCTTGTCGGCGTAGAAGAACGGCGACATCTCCTCGTACGTCTTCTGCGCCTCCCAGAAGCTCCGCCGCTCGTTCTGGAAGTCGTTCGGCGTGAGCGACCGGTTGTACATCCCGTCGCCGGCGATCCCCGCCTTGAAGAACGGCGTGTGCGCCAGCGCGTTCATCGTGCTGAACGCGCCGTAGCTGTGCCCGCCGATGCCCAGCCGCGCGCGGTCGATGTACCCGTCCCTGTCCAGCTGGTCGATCACCGCCGACAGATCCATCACCAGATCGGAGACGTAGTTGTCGTTCATCCGTCCGGCCGGCCCCACGATGGGCGGATCGAAGTCCGCCACCGCGTAGCCCTGCGTGGTCAGATACTCGATCGTGCGCGGCCCCTGCGCCGGAAACAGGTTGACGTTCTCCGACCGCAGCGTGTGGTCGTACTCGGCCTGGGTGGTGTACTCGTACGGATAGAACCAGAACATCCCGGGCAGCCGCGTGCCCGCCTTGTAGTCGGCGGGCAGCGTGAGGTTCACCACGAATTTGAACCCGTCGGCGCGCGTCACCTCGATCCGCTTGCGCACGGCGCTCGTGAACTCCGGCGCGTAGTCGGTGTTGGCGGTGAGCTTGACCAGCGGCCCGCCCGCGCGCGTCCACAGGTACGCGTCCTGCACCTGCGTGCGCGTCTCGCGCGTCACCACGGCGCGCGAGAAGTCGTCGTCCAACGGCGCGACCACCGTCTCCCACGCGTCGGCCGGCCCCTCGAACACGCGCGTCTTCTCGCCGCCCGCGATCGGATACCGGTCCACGAACGCGCGCGGCGCCTGCTGCAGGTAGTCCCGGAAATACTGCACGCCCTGCAGATACACGCCGCCGTCCGCCGACTCCATCGCCACGTCGCCGCCCAGCGTGCCGCGCTGCGTGAGCAGGGCGCCGGGATTGTTGTAGAACGCGGTGTCGCTGGGGCCGCCGCGGCCGCCTCCACCCCCGCCGAATCCGCGCCCGCGCCCGAGCGCCGCGAAGGTGGGCGTGTAATCGCGCTGGCGGATGATCAGGTGCTTGTGCTCGGGCTCGGCCAGGGTCACCGCGAAGATCTCGCCCTGGCCGTTGGCCGTCTGCGCGATGAACAGCGTCTTCGCGTCGTTGCTGAATACCAGTTGGCTGATCGCGCCGTCGTTGGTGTAGAGCACCCTGATGTCGGCGGGCGCGAACGGCGGCGCCCACTCCACCACGCGCTCGGGACGGCTCGCGGCCGCGCCCCCCGCGGCGCCCCCGCGCCCGCCACGCGCGCCGCCGCGCCCGTTGCCGCTCGCCGAGTCGCGCCCGCCGGGCACCGGCTCCACGTAGTACATGCCCGCGCCCTGCGGCATCCAGGCCAGGAACTTCTTGCCCGGCGGTCCGGCGGCTCCGCCCCGCCCGCCGAAGCCCGCGCCCCCCTGCGTCGTGTCGGGCCCCTCGCGCAGCGGACGGTCCCACAGCTCGGCCACCGTCTTGCCCGTGGCGTCCCACAGCTGCTCCCTGGTGCCGAAGCTCGAGTACTGCACCACGTACGAGAACGGCTCCTGCATCGTCGTCACGCGAAAGTATCGGCCGTCCGGCGACGCGTCCACGCTCTCGAACATCGCCGGCGCGCCGATCTTCTGCACCGTGTGCGTCTTCACGTCCAGCTCCGCCAGCTGCCCGGTCACGTAGTACGTCATCAGGGCCATGTCGAACGGCTCGTCGAGCAGGCTGGCAAAGTTGCGCTGCGGCGACTTCACGCCGTCCAGCCATTCGCGCACCAGCGGGCCCGTGGCGATCGCCGGCTTCCTGGGCTCGGGACCGCGCGCGTCGGGCACCAGCACCGCGATCACGCGCTTGCCGTCGGCCGTCCAATCCACCGTCGTCACCAACGTCGCCAGCAGCGGCGCCCGGGCCGCCTGCGCCGACTTGCCCGTGGCCACGTCGGCCACGTAGGCGTACGACGCGTTGTCGAAGTTGGCGATGAACGCCACCTGCTTGCCGTCGGGCGACCACGCCGGACTGCTCACCGTGGCGCCGGCCGGCACCTGCACCGCCGTCGACTTGCCGGTGGCGGCGTCGATGATCGTGAGGCCGGCGGACGCGCGCGTGGTGAGCGCCCGCGCGCGATTGGCCCTGGGGTCCACTTGCAGCCCGGCAAAGTAGTAGTGGAACTTGCCGAACTCGTTCACGCTCGGCAGCCCGTCGCCGTCCTGCCGCAGAAAGTGCGTGCGGTCGGGGCTCAGCGCCGTGAGCGACACGTTCCGGTAGCGCGGCGCCATCACCAGCTTCTCGATCGCCGGCGGCGGCGTGACGTAGGTCTGCTTGGCCAGCAGCCCACGGTCGGCGGCGATCTGCTCGGCCACGTTGGACCGCTGCGCCGGGAGCGCGGTGGCGGCGAACACGACGACGAGCAGCGCGCGCCACGCGAGGCGAACGGAAGTATGCAACCGCGTCATGGCAACCTCAGGGGGAGGGAAGGGCGACGGGGCCGGGAATGAGCTCGGGCTCCGAGAACATACGCGGCACGCAGGCCGGGTGCTGAGGCGGGCGCCCACGCAAAAGGGGCGGTCGTTGGGCCGCCCCCTCGCATGCTGCCACCCCGCCCCCGCCCCCGTCCCCGCCTACCGCCCCATGAGGCTCGCTTTCAACAGCCCCAGCCGCTTGCGCGTGGATCCGTCCATCACCGCGTCGCCCACGCGCACGATCACCCCGCCCAGGATCGCGGAGTTCACCGTGAAATGCGGCACCACCTGCTTGCCGAACGCCGCCGACAGCTGCTTCGCGATCGCGTCCCGCTCGGGGTCGCTCGTCTCGCGCGCCACCGTCACCGCCGCGTGCACCCGCCCCTCCACGCCGTCCACCAGATCCGTGTACGCCACCGCGATCGCGGGAATCAGCATCTGCCGGCGATTGCGCACCAGCGCCTGCAGGAACCGCAGGAAATTCCGCGGCGCGTTCTTGAACGCCGCCGCCAGCACGGCGTTCTTCTGCCCCGTCGCCACCCGCGGCGACTCCATGAACAGCCGCAGCGTCTCGTTGGCGCCCATCGCGTCGGCCACGCCGCCGATCAGCGCGCCCCACCCGTGCAGGTCATCCGCCCGCCGCGCCAGCTCGAGCAGCGTCCCGGCGTAGTTCTCCGCGATCGTGACGTCGCGCATCAGTGGGTCGCCTTGGCCGGCTTGAGCGTGGACAGGAACCGCTCCACCAGCTTGCGGTTCTTCTCGCTGTCCAGATTCTCCTCGATCACCCGCGACGCGCCCGCGATCGCCATCTCGATCGCCTCGCGCCGCAACTCGGCCACCGCGCGCTCCTTCTCGCGCTGGATCTCCTGCACCCCGCGCTCCACCGTGTCCTGCTGCTCGGCGCGCGCCTTCTCCATCAGGTCGTGGCGCATCTTCTCCGCCGTCGCCCGACCGTCGGCGATCAGCTTCTGCACCTCGCCGCGCGCCGCGTCCAGCTGCGCCCGGTGCTCGGCCAGCAGCGCCGCCGCCTCGTCGCGGTCGCGCTTGGCGCTCGCCAGCGCGTCCTCCAGCGCCTTCTCGCGCGCCTCGACGGCCGCCGTGATCGGCTTGAACGCGAACTTGGTGAGCAGGTAGAACAGGACCAGGAAGATGAGCAGCGTCCAGAACATCAGGTTGGTCTGGAGACTCATCAGCGTGCCGCCCGGCGCCGCCGGCTCCTGCGCCAGAAGCGGCGCGGCCAGCAACAGCATCGGAACGGAAAGACGGAACGAGCGCATGTGGGATTTTTGCGAGAATGAAGAGTGGTGGCGCCGCCCCGGGGCGGACGCCACCGCCCGGATCAGAACGTGAACTTGAGTTCGATCAGCAGCGCCACGACGACGGCGAACAGCGCCACGCCTTCGACGAGCGCCGAGAGAATCAACGAGCTGGTCATGATGTTGCCCTGCAGCTCCGGCTGGCGCGCCATGCCATCCATGGCCGAGCCGCCGATCCGGCCGATGCCGATGCCGGCACCGATCGTCGCCAGGCCCGCGCCGATCCCGGCGCCCATCATCGCCCAGGCGCCCGAGTACGACTTGCCGAACGTCTCCGTCGCGGCCTGCAGCAGCGGAAGAATTTGCATTGTCAATCTCCGTTATCCTGCGTAGTCAGTTCCATCGCTCCGCACCGACGGCTCTCGCCAAGGGCGCTGCCCGTCCACGGGACCCGGGTCCCAACGAGCATCCCCGGTCGCTCGACCGGGTACCGGGCGCGCCCCTGGAGCCCTGTCGGCGCGCCGCTTTCCTGCTGTAGGACGGTAGGACAGTAGGACGGTCGTTGGTAAACGGCGTCCGCAGTCATCCGTCCTACTGTCCTACCGTCCTACCGTCCTATTAGTGATGGGCGGCTCTGATCTGCCCGATGAACACCGCCGCCAACAGCGCAAAGATGAACGCCTGAATAAACGACACCAGCACTTCCAGGATCATGATCCCGATCGCCATCGCGATCGGCGCCGGCGCGATGAACCAGCTCCCGAACGTGAACACCAGCCCGATCATCGCCAGCACGATCACGTGCCCCGCGATCATGTTGGCGAACAGACGGATCGTGAGCGCGAACGGCTTGGTGAACTTGCCGATGATCTCCACCGGCGTCATCACCAGCGTCAGCGGCAGCTTCATGGCCACCGGCATGTCGCTCGGCCAGTAGACGATGGTCTTCATGTAGCCCAGGCCCTGCGCCTTCATGCCCGCCGTCTCCGTGGCCACGAACGCGCACAGCGCCAGCGTCGCCGTCACGCTCACGTTGCCCGTGGGCGTGGACCCGTAGGGGATGAGCCCCATCAGGTTCATGAACAGGATGAAGAAGAACAGCGTCAGCACGAACGGCACGTAGGCGTCGCCGTGCGGGCCCAGCGAGGGCAAAAAGATCTCGTTGCGCAGATAGAGCACCACCGACTCGAGGCCCGCCGCCATCCCCGTCGGATGGCCGTGCGCCTCCGACGCCCGCACGTGCGCGCGCGCCGTGCCCACCATCACCAGCAGGCAGAGCGCCGCCGCCAGCAGCATGAACACCACGTGCTTGGTGGGCCCCATGTCGATCGTCGTGCTGCCGATGCGCACCGGCCACGACGGCAGCTTCACCTCGCACGACCAGTCGCGATTGAAGCAGGGCAGTTCCATGGTCCGCGCATCGGTGATGTGCGGCATGATCAGGTCGGCCGGGCCCAGCGGCTTGCGCAGCCCCGGCTCCTGCTCCGGCGCGCGCACCCCCTGCGCCGCCGGCGCCACGGGCGCGTTCTGCGCCATCGCCGGCATCGCCGCGGCCATCAACAGCATCACGAAAAACGTGCGAAGTCTCATTTGAGCAGCAACAGAGGTTCGATCACCGTGGGGAGAAACAGGAACGTCGCGC
>Ga0307374_10014082_pt1 | contig 10938 bp, 8 predicted proteins | sample OX3MG_FD_202532 | JGI IMG/M metagenome (GOLD analysis project Ga0307374, IMG submission 202532) | Soil microbial communities from Risofladan, Vaasa, Finland - OX-3 | ecosystem: Environmental > Terrestrial > Soil > Coastal area > Acid sulfate soil | place: Finland: Risofladan, Vaasa | collected... | reverse complement strand
CTAATAATTGATGTAGGCCATCATAATGATTTACCCATGCCCGGAACTCTGGTATCTTATCCAGAATATGAAGCTTATGAACAACCTGGTTAAAATTATTGCCAATCCCATTAAGTTCTTTTTTTAACTCTAACATCTGTTTCAAAAAATCATCTGCAGATTGGTTGCGGTACTTCACCGTAACTGGCTTTTGCATTGACACGTTTCGGATATATTCACTAAGGCTTCTCTCAGTAGTTTGTTGCTGTTTCTTTTTCACCTGTTTTAACTCATCATCATTCATACGAATTTTGATAAAGATTTTCCGTACCTCATTTTCCTGCTTCTTCATAATTGTATCTTTTGAGTTTTGTTACAATACTTCAATCGTCTTTTGCAATCCCCGTACGACTCCGGAGTGAAGAGGCAAGATTTCAAACGTGGCCACGTTTGTACATCTTGCCATGTGCAAGACCCGGCACATTACGCCTTGATAAAGATTAATGCTTGAAGAATTTGTGAGGATATGTTTCAGAGATACCTTGAAACATTTTAAAGAAAAAGCCGGAAGGCTATTAATAAAATTAGTTACATAGATTTTCCCTCTCTCCACAAATTCATTTTCACTACTAATCTATCAGAAGATATAAGACAAATTTTATACCAAATACAAATAATGAGTAACTAAAATTGAGCCATGTGAATAAGTTCGTTTTGCAGCATTTGGAGAATCAATTATCATTGTGATATGAGAGATGCCCTTACTAACCTTTTCAGCAATCGAATTACTTTAGAAAATAACAGCCAGTTTTATTACACAATTAGCCCTTACGAACTGACCAATGCACTAAGCAATATTATTGCTGTTTTACAGGAATATAATTTTACAAAAAATGACGATAATAACGGGCAATTTTCCTGCAAATTATACAAGACAAAAGAAGGCAATTGGTATGAAATTCAAGAGGCAAAATTAGCTACTGAAAAAGGTATTTTAAGATTGCTAAAATCTGCAATTGAGGCGAAAGAAAATGATACAATTTTAAAATAATTCTACTGAAATATTTAGTTTTAATTAGGCCATTATTTTTACTGATTTCTTCGGAATTACTTTAGCTATTTACTAAATAACAACTCTTATTTGTTGGTATTGATTTACTCCTATTTATTGGAAGATAGCATTTAGTTTGGCACTTGTAAGTAGGAAGTTGAAATCAAATATTTAAACTTCTATATTATCATTTAAAAATTAAATTAAATTACTAAATTCATGGTATGGAAATTAGCGAAGATATATTTGAATTGAATTTCAAGGATGGAATGATTAGAGTACAACGGCATTTGGTATCTAATCAGACTATTTACAGGATTGTTTTTTCAGATAAACGAAACCCGCTAGTTATTACCCGAGCACTCACCGATAATGCTGCCCGCTGGTGGACATCCATACCAGAAGGCAGGCAAAGAGAATCGGAAGAAATAGGGGCATTAATCCAACAATATTTTGAAACACAAAAATGAATTGATTGAAACGAATAATATCAGAATATCGTATTTATATTGAAGTACCGGAAACTACCTCTGATAAAATTGTAAAGGCAAGAATGACGATCTTTATTATCCTCATGCTTTTACTTGGGATAATTCTTGGTCGCTTTATTAATTTCATAACAAAATAAGCAAATTTGACATGTGCTATTATAACGGACAAAAAGTTACGCGGAGCGAATTTATCAGGCTTAAAAATCTTGAAAAGGTAATTGCCAAATATTCATTTTTGAATAAAGATCTTCTGATTGGATTTGAGTATGGAAAGAGTGCTGTTTTGAAAAGAATTGAGGGAGAAGAAGATTTTGAGATCGTTGAAATGGAATGGGGATTTTTACCAGGTTACGTCAGGAACAGAGAGCAGGCAGAAAAATTCCGCACTGGATACAAAAAAGAAAATGGCGATTGGCAACAACCTATCTTAACTCTCAATGCAATGAGCGAGGAAATGCTGCTTCGCAAAAAAATGTATAGAGATGCAGCATTAAGCAGAAGATGCCTGGTACTATCCACTGGATTTTATGAATGGCGCCACGTATTTCCTATTGGTAAAAAGACCGGAAAGCCATTAAAAACCGCTGTAAAATATCCTTATCATATTGGAGTAAAAGACCGGGAATATTTTTATATCGCCGGTATCTGGCAACCCTGGAAGGATATAGAAACAGGTGAGTATGTAGAAACATTTAGTATCGTTACAACTGCTGCCAATAAATTAATGGAACAGATCCATAACAGCAAAAAAAGAATGCCAACTATTCTTACCGAAGATCTTGCCTGGGAATGGCTATTTGGAGATCTTGGTGAAGAAAGAATTATAGAAATAGCCCGTTATCAATTCCCCGCAGATCAAATGGAAGCTTGCACAATTTCTAAAGATTTTAGAAGTGCATTGGAACCGGCTGCACTATTTGCTTATGAAGGCTTGCCGGCTCTGGAACATGCTTAATAATTTTAATTCAAAATTGAATCTGCAAATATGTCCAGGTTTCAATTGAAGAACAAGCTCTTGAGTATTAGATGGGAACTTTGAAGTAATAGACCAGCTAAACTCACCAGCCAAAACAAAAATCGCGAAGTTAAATTGTACAAACAACCACAACTATTAGATATACTAAGATATCGATAAATAATTGGAAATGAATAGTGCTTTTTTTGTACTATTGCTTCTTATTGCATAAATACAACCATTGGAGCCAAGACTAAGTTCCTTCTACAAGTATGTTAAACTATACAACTTCAAATAGAATTAATTTTGGGCTGAGAATAACCCCGCTGAAATTGATTGAAGTACTCACACCACAACAATGGGAGGAGTTCATTGAGGAGTGGCTTGACTTAAAGAAAAGTGAATTTCATTCTATAGAAAAAATTGGCGGTGCAGGTGATATGGGACGAGATGTTATTGCTTATATTGAAGACCCAAAAAGCAATCCAAATTATAAATGGAAATGTTATCAATGTAAACATTATAAAGACCCAATTATTCCAATTAAGGTCTATGTCGAATTTGCTAAAATAATTTATTATACTTTCAATAAGGCGTATCCTGTACCTGAAGAATATTTCTTTGTAGCTCCAAAAGATTGTGGAACAACTTTATCCAAGTTATTATTAGATGAAAATGAATTAAGAAAAGCAATACAAGCTAATTGGAAGAAGTATTGCGAAAATGAAATAACTACCAGCCCTGTAAAGCTGGAAGGCCAATTTTTGAACTATTTTAATCACTTTAATTTCAAAATTTTTAATAAATTACAAAGAAAGACAATTGTTGAAGAACACACAAAACACCCAAATCACTTAATACGATTTGGCGGCAGTTTACCTGATAGGCCCAAAATTTCAGCGGCTGATATTCCTTCGAATATTCAAAGTGACGAAACTACTTATGTAGACAATCTAGTCAAGGCCTACAATTCAACAGGGAAATTTATATTTAGTAGCGTTAATGAATTAAAAGATGCATATCTAGTTCATTTCAAAAAAGCAAGAGAAGGTTTTCATTTTGCAGAACAACTTCGTGTTTTATATAGAGACAATTTACCTGTTAACACTTTTGAGGAATTTCAGGATGAAATTCTAAATGGAATTTCAAATAGTTTGGTAACGTCATATTCTAACTCTTTTGAAAAGGTAAAATCAGTAGAGGATAAAGCTCATCAAATACAAATAACGTCAAACCCATTAAAAGATGTTAGTAAGCCTCAGGATAGAACAGGGATCTGCCATCAATTATCAAACAATGGAAAAATAAATTGGGAAAATGAATAATAGAGAAATCCATCCATTTAATAATAATATTGAAACAGGATTAAGGGTGTTATCAATATTAAACGCCACTTTTCCTAAATCTTATGATTTACAAACAATAGTTTACTTAGATTACTTAACTGTACATAGTGGTGATATATCAAATGGCATTAATAGTTTACATCCTCCTGCTCCAAATAGGAAAGGTGAAATGTTTGTACGAAGAGAAATCATTTATTCCAGTCTTGAACTTTATATATCGAAAGGATTAATCAATAAACTTTATTTAGATAGTGGCATTGAATACGTTGCTTCAGAAAATTCGACAACCTTTTTGGAATCATTAAATGAAGACTATTTAATCGAACTTCAAATAAAATCAAGTTGGGTTAATAACTTCGTGAATAACATTAAACAAGATAAATTAAAGGATTACATGTTACACTTCATGACTGATAAATCTATGAATAAAATAAATATAATTTCTAATGATTAATAGTTTCGTACTTACAAAACTAGTGCTAACAGGTAATGGTTTAGAGCCCGCAGTTATTGAGTTTAAAACTGGATTAAATGTAATTACTGGTCCTACAAGTACTGGCAAATCCTTCATATTTGATTGCATTAATTATATGCTTGGTGGGCAATCACTAGATAGAAAACCGCCAGAAGCAACAACCTATGATAAGATATATTTAGAAATACGAGCAGACAATAATATATACTATACTCTTGAGAGAGCAATAAATGGGGGTCAGTACAATTTATTTGAAACAAAATATGAAAACACTAAATCAGTAACGCCGAAGTTATTACTTGCAAAGCTTGACAAGGATAATGAAGATAACATTTCTACATTTTTCTTAAATCTGTGTAATCTTAGTAACAAGGAAATCCGAAAAAATAAAAAAGGAACAAAGGTGGCTTTGTCCTTCAGAGATATTTGTCATTTGAGTTTAATACCTGAAACTGAAATTACGAAAATAGAATCACCAATTTTTGCAAAAGGAGGATATCAAAAAACAAAAGAATTAAATGTTGTAAAGTTTTTAATAACTGGACTAGATGACAAATCAATAATTGCGGAGCCTGATGAAAAAGTAGTCCAATATAAAAAAGGAAAAATCGAAATTTTAGATGAGCTCATATTGACTTTTAGTAACAAGGTGAACACAAGCAAAAATCAAGAAACAGACGAACAGCTAGCTTTTCTTGAAAAGAATATTTTGGGATTAAAGCAGGAACAATCAGATTTATTAAATCAGTATACAATTAATGACGCTAGGAGAAAAAGTTTGTCAAAAAACATTTTTAACAATGAAACTTCACTAGAACATTTAAATGATACTTTGTCTAGGTCTGAATTACTAAAAGCATATTATAATTCTGATATAAAGAGATTAAACTCAACAATTGAGGCAGGATTACTTCTTTCCGAAAACAATCAAAATTTAAGTTTTTGTCCTTATTGCAACAATGAAATAAAGGCACTTTCAAGTGATGATGAAATCCTTTCAACAATTGCATCTTGTGAAAAGGAAAACGAAAAGATTGATTTCCTTTTATTGGAAGTCGAAGAATCAATGCTTTTACTAAATAAAGAAAAAGAGGAAATTCAAAAATTAATAAGGGGTGAAACAAATGCTCTTTCAGAAATTGACGAATTGATTAACGCTAACATAAATGTTTCTCTTAATAAAATCGCAAATAGGTTTAACGAATTATATACCAAACGAGATGAAATTTTAAATACAAAATTCAAAGAAGAGAGTATCGGAAAATTCATTGAATTTAAATCAGAAATAACTAATTCTATTCAGGAAAAACAAGAGAAAATATTCGATGAGTTATCAACTAGCACAATGTTCCCAATATCAGAAAGAATTTTTGAAATCTTAAAAGAATGTAACTATCCTGACTTAGATACTGTTTCATTTAGTGAAGCGACTTTTGATTTTGTAATTGGTTTTAAAAACAGGAACTTATCAGGTAAGGGTGAGAGAGCAATTACATATGCGACCTTTGTTCTTGCCCTTTCAGAATATTTAGATACTAAAAATTACTACTTTGGTGTTCCTGTATTCGATTCCCCATTAGTAACATATCGGAAACCAAATTCTAATGGAGAAGGGATAAGCGAGGATTTAGCAATGGACTTTTACAGGTATTGTGCGATTAAATCTTTGTCTCCTCAAATAATTATCTTAGAAAACGAAGAGCCACCTAGTGACATTTTAGATAAATTAAATCACATCAAATTTACAAAAAACGAATCAGAAGGTAGATACGGTTTCATACCTCGATAGCCTCTGCCAGTCACCAGAAGGAGGAGTTACGGATTTTTGTTATAAACTTAACTTACGAAATTTTTATTGAAATTAAAACAAAGCCAAAAACTCCTCACATCCCTCCCGCCTTACACAACATCCCTTCCCCAAACCTTTTCTTCACGCTATCAATAGCCTGGTACAACTTTATCATTTCCTGTGTATCCTCAAACAAATGAATTTGATAATTCCCGGGAATTAAATTCGTAAACCTGATGCCAAGCATCCTGATCAACATACGCCGGTCATACAATCTTTCAAATAATTCTTTGGCAGTCTTAAATAAAACGTGATCCGCATTAGTATAAGATATAGATTGTTGTTTGGTGTAAGTATCAAAATTAGAATAGCGCAATTTAACCGTTACACAGCCAGTCAGTTTATTTTGCTTGCGCAATTCAAATGCAATGCGTTCAGTCATGCGGATAATTTCAGCCCGCATAAAATTCATATCAATAGTATCCTGCCCAAAAGTGTTTTCTGTAGATATGGATTTTTGTTCATGAAAAGGAACCACGGGCGTTTCGTCAATACCATTGGCCCGTCGCCAAAGTTCTGATCCATTTTTTCCTAAAAGATTTTGCATCATTTCTACAGGAATATCACTTAATACTTTTACTGTTTCTACACCCATTTTCAAAAGTAAGATAGCCGTTTGCTTTCCAATGCCCGGTATTTTTGCAATACTTAAAGGCGCCAGAAATGATTTCTCATTTCCAAAGGGGATTTCGATCTGCCCATTTGGCTTCACCTCATTGGTCGCTACTTTTCCAATCAGTTTATTGCTGGCAAGCCCATACGAAATGGGCAGCCCGCTTTCTTTCACAACCTTTCTTTTTAGTTCATTGGTAAATTTCAGGCAACCAAAATATTTATCCATCCCGGTCATGTCCACATAGAATTCATCAATGGAAGATTTTTCAAAAAGCGGTACAGTATCCTTTATAATATCAGTTACCAGGCCTGAATATTTACTGTATTGTTCCATATCTCCCCGCACTACAATCGCATGAGAACATAAGCGCCGCGCCACTTTCATTGGCATCGCGCTATGAATACCGAATTTCCGTGCTTCATAACTGCACGAAGCCACCACACCACGGTCACCGGTACCGCCAATTAAAACTGGTTTACCTATCAACTTCGGATTTCTCAATTGTTCCACTGAAACAAAAAATGAATCCAAATCCAAATGTGCAATATGTCGTTGATTATTTAATAGCATAATTACAATTCTTAAATAATTCCTTATAACCCAAAATGTAGAATTCCTCAATTTCTTTTCCCCCCTTGGGGGTTAGGGGGCTACAAGTCTGCATACTTCCTCACTTTATATCCAACCTTCACCATCTTATTTACCTCAATGCTATACACGCCAAAATCATCTACCACTTTTCCGGTTATTTTATAAAAGCCTCTCCCCTTTATTGCATAATTCCGAAGCGAATCAGGAAAATGAACAGTATCTATCCAATCTAAATTCACATCTAAAAAAGTACAAAAAGCCATTATTTGTCCGTTTACCGTAGTAACACTTTTATGGTCTATACAATAACCAAGAACCGTAACTATTTTTCCAAGATTGTTTTCCAAGTCTTTTGAAAGCGTATATGCATAACCATTATCATCCACCATTTCAAAAGGATTGCATAATGGAAAATCCAATAATTCCGTTTCATCGTACAAATCATCCAAACGATTATCCGGCAATTCGGGTAATTCAAAATGTATAGGCGCTTCTTCAAACATAGGCTGGCCGACGGCTGCATGTACCTTATTCTTCTTTTGTAAAAAATTGGCTTCCCATAATAATTTCTTTTTCGATTTCCCGGTAAATCCCAAAGCTCCAATGCTTATCAGCATATTCAATTGCTCTTTGGTAATATCAGTCCGCTCAATAAAATCCTGTAAATGAAAATAACTTCCGGTTCTTTTTCTTTCACTGATTATTTTCTCTGCCATTTCCTGCTGCAGCGATTTGATGTGAACAAAACCTGTATAGACATCATTGCCTTTAATGCTTGTATAATATTCACTTTCATTTACATCAGGAAGATGAATAGTGGCGCCTGTTTTTCGTAGCTCAGAGAAATACAATTCTGTATTGTAAAAGCCTCCAAAATTATTGATCACGGCAACCATAAATTCTTTTGGATAATAGGTTTTCAGATAAAGGCTCTGATAACTTTCCACTGCATAAGAAGCTGAATGTGCTTTTGAAAAACTGTAGCCACCAAAGCTTTCAATCTGCCGCCATATTTCGGCACTGGTGGCATCAGGATAATTTCTTTCTTTACAATTCGCAAAGAATTTTGTTTTGATGCGCAGCATCTCTTCATTGCCCCGGTACTTTCCACTCATTGCTCTGCGGAGTATATCAGCTTCGCCCATATCCAGGCCTGCAAAATGATGCGCCACTTTGATCACATCTTCCTGGAATACCATTACTCCAAAAGTTTCCTGTAAGAGTTCTTTCATTACCGGATGGATATAATCTATGTGTTCCGGATCATGATAGCGTTCAATGTACGCTCGCATCATGCCACTGCTGGCCACACCCGGACGAATGATGGAACTTGCCGCAACCAAAGTGATATAATCACTGCATTTTAATTTCAGAAGTAATTGCCGCATAGCCGGAGATTCTATATAAAAGCAACCGATCGTATTTACAGTGCGTATTTGCTCTCGTATCCGTGCATCATTTTTAAATTGTTGAAATGCATGGATATTGATATCTACGCCTTTATTTTGTCGTACCAACCGCAAACATTCTTTTATGTGGCCAAGCCCGCGCTGGCTTAAAATATCGAGTTTGTACAAACCAATATTTTCAGCTACAAACATATCTAATTGCACTGTTGGAAAGCCTTTGGGCGGCATAAAGAAAGTTGCATAATTAGTGATAGGCTCTTCGGAGATCAACATTCCTCCCGGATGAATAGATGCATGATTAGGAAAATTTTCAATCAACTTTCCATACTTTAAAATGAATTGATGAATTTTATCATCAGCTTTTCCTCCAGAAGATAATGCATCAATCTCCTCTTTAGGCAAACCAAACACTTTGCCCAATTCTCTTACAGTCGCATGATATTGAAAAGTAGAGTACATACCTAATAGCGCCACATGCCGTTTACCGTAACGTTTAAAAACATAATCAATTACTTCATCCCTGTCAAGCCATGAAAAGTCCATATCAAAGTCTGGTGGCGATGTTCTGTATGGATTTAAAAACCTTTCAAAATAAAGGTCCAGTTCTATCGGATCCACATCGGTTATTTGCAGACAATAAGCAACAATAGAATTAGCGCCACTTCCACGCCCTACATAATAAAATCCTCTTGATTGCGCATAGCGGATAATATCCCAGGTGATTAAAAAATAAGCATTGAAACCAAGTTGGTCAATGATTTTTAATTCCTTATCTACTCTTGCTTGTGCAGTTGCATTATTGCCGTAACGAAATGCAAGGCCATCCTGAGCCAGCTTTGCCAGCAGTATCCTGTCATCTTCTTTTGACGCGCTGAAAACTTTCTTATTCTTGTCCTTATAAAATTCCATCTCAATACTACACGCATCCATGAGCTTATAAGTATTGGTTACAATTCCAGGGTATTGTTTAAAGGCTTCTAACAATTGATTAGGGGTAATAAAACTTTCATTTTCCCCACAAACTGCGGTAGGAGGAAGTTTGGAAAGCAAAGTATTTTTATCAATCGCCCGTAACAGCTTATGTACATTATAATATTGCCTGCTCAGAAAAGTTACCGGCTGCCGGATTACAAAACACGAAGCATATTTTTTCATGTCCATCCCAAAAAGCTTATTCACTTCATCAGGCAAAACGCCAATCCTTTCATTCGACTTTAAATCAGCTGGCGCTCTCTTTCCTAAAGGATAAATTACAAAACCATCATTCAAATCATTAAAGAAATGCCCTGTTTCTCCATTCTCTTTTGGTGATGGAAAAGGGGTATGGCTTTCAAGATGCACTGAAATAAATTCATTAATCCATCCGAGCCCTGAATTATTTGCCGCCAAAAAAATGTAAAGCAATTCATCCTCATTGCGGATTTCTGCACCTGCAATTGGTTTTATTTCTGCTTCCCTGCAGTCTTTTACAAAGTCCCATGTATCACAGGTGGAGTTGATATTGGTTAATGCCAAGGCTGTTATGCCATTGTCCACAGCTGCTTTTACCAGTTCTTTGCTTGAAAAAGTGCCATAACGAAAGCTGAAATATGTTTTACAGTTGAGGTACATTTCTTTAGTTTATAAATGCTAAGGTAGGAAGTAATACTAAATAATTTAGTATTACGTTCATAAAAAACAATTTGAAGCAAATTTTTACCGACAGAAGATAGATAAAAACCTATAGAAACAGGTAGCAAATACTTATATTCTTAATCCATATAAATATTCTTAATCCATATAAATGCAGGACAGCAATTAAAATAAAATTGTGTTATGAATATTTTCAATAACACAATCTTTCTGAAAAATAATCCAATATGTTTCTTTCATCCTTTTCAATGTTATCAAGCATTGTAACGCAAAAATTTTGAATAGCTTCTTTTTCATAATCTGAAAGACTATCAGAAATAATATTATTTGTATTTGCAGGGTCAACGATTCTTATTTTAGTTATTTTATTTGCTAAATATTCAATAACAATCAAGAGAGCATTATCCAAACGTCTCGGTACATACATTTCGTTAAAGGCTCGTTTAACTATATGCTCTATAAAAACGGACGAGATATCAATTTGATTTTCTATTTTCCAGCTTTTTAATAGTTTAATTATTCTTTTCTCTTTTGCTGTAAAATT
>Ga0307374_10014081_pt1 | contig 10938 bp, 11 predicted proteins | sample OX3MG_FD_202532 | JGI IMG/M metagenome (GOLD analysis project Ga0307374, IMG submission 202532) | Soil microbial communities from Risofladan, Vaasa, Finland - OX-3 | ecosystem: Environmental > Terrestrial > Soil > Coastal area > Acid sulfate soil | place: Finland: Risofladan, Vaasa | collected... | reverse complement strand
GTCAAAGTTGCGGTTGTCCGTGGAGATGACGTTCTCGCCGTCGCCAAGCGGCGTGCCCGGGCACGCCCTGATGCGCTTGTTGGGCAGTGCTGGCGCCCCGACGCGCTCTCAGCAGTCGAACACCAACCAACAGATGTCGTTCCGCAACCGCTGGTCGTCGAGCACGAGCTCGCGAATCGCCCCCGGGAGCTGGTCGCGCTCCCACCGGCACTCGAGTCGCCCCGCGCTCTCACCCTCTCCTTCCGGCGCGGCAGCACGTGCGGCCCTGATCGCATAGGCGGCCGCACCGAGCTCGTGCGCGGCGACGTGAGCGACGGCCGCAGCCTGGCCGGCAGCGTACGCGGCATGCCTTGCTGCCCCACTCAGGTCTCTGGCCGCGGCCATAGCACGGCCGGCAGCCGTGCGAGCCTGGGTCATGGTGACCTCGCCGCGCGCCCAGGCCCGCCCGAGTTCGATCGCGAGACGCGGCCGCGGGTCCGCAGGCTGAGCCGACTCGAAGAGGTCAAGGACGTGCTCCGCGCACGCTGCCGCCCATAGGGCGAGTTGGTGGTGATCCGAATCGGTGAGGATCCCACCGCGGCGGATCGTCACGAAACGAGGGTCACGGTTCTTCGGAAGGATCACACCAACACCCCTTCTCCTCGCATCCGCCCAAGGCCTAACACGATACCCCCCGCCCCTTCATTCTCCCCTACTTGACTGACGCAGACAGGTGTCTCAGCAGAATTATGAGCCCGCGACCTACCCCTGCCAGCAGAAGTAACCGACGACACTCAAGTCGGTCGAACTTCGCGCCGAATGGAAGCCGGATCATGAGGAAAGTGAGGAGAGCAAGAGCGGTCACGGCCGCTATGGGAAGTGGGCGGTGGGTTAGCTGAAGAACAAGTAGCGGTAGCAGAAGAACCGTAGCAGCGTCGCCCCGGTACTGCAGTGCATGGGTGCCCGGGAAGACCGAACGTTCGCGATTACGTCTCAGCAGAGACAGCAGGACCGCGAGTATGCGGAGAACATTGGATGGTCCAGACGGCAGTCAATTGGTACACGCGCAGCGCCAGCCTGCTGCATACGGCAGCGCGTTCTCCACTGGCAAGCACAGGTGCCGGCTTCTCGGCAGCTGGTATCTATCGCATGCATGAATATGGTGCGGGGAGCCCCGGCGCCGGCGACTGAGCTCAGCGGTAGTCATCCAGAGGAGAAGGACCACGACTCATCTGGTCGTAGGCTGGCTCCGCTCCGTCCGGGGGCCCGGGGGCCGTTTCCGGTCTAATTGCTCCGCTCGCAACGCTCGTCCATCGTTCCCGGGTGGACTGGGTGGATCAGGTTGGCGACGATCCCACCTAGACTGGACGAGCCCAATCGTCAGCCGGAGGGAGCGTAATCCGAATCTACATCTCCTGCGACATGGAGGGCGTGGCCGGCATCGTCGACTGGAGCCAAGTCGCGGTCGCCGATGAGAGGGCGATGGGACCTCAGCTGCTTCTGGGGGAGGTGAACGCGGCGATCGACGGCGCAGTGGCGTTCGGAGCCCACAGCTTTCTGGTCAACGACGCCCACGGATCGATGAGGAATCTGGCGCTCGACCAGCTCCAGGGCGACGCGGAGTATTGCTCGGGGCAGTACAAGCCTCTCTACATGATGGAAGGGTTGGACGACGAGTTCGACGCCTGCTTCTTCATCGGCTACCACGGAGCGGTGGGCGGGGCCGCTTCTGTCCTGTCTCACACCTACAACCCGGCGGCCATCCAAAGAGTCGAGCTCAATGGTCATCTGGTTGGTGAAAGCGGCATCAACGCGCTGGTCGCCAGTCACTATCGGGTTCCGGTGGCGCTCATCACCGGCGACCAACACACCGCCGCCCAGGCTGAGTCAATCCTCGTCGGAGCGGAGAGTGTGGTGGTGAAGCAGTCTCTGACGCGGCTGGCGGCGCGCAGCCTCCATCCTGCGGTAGCTCGCCGACGGATCCACGACGGGGCGATCAGCGCCCTCGCGCGGCTCCAGGAGATCCCGGTGCCCGTCCTCCCACCTCCGGTCCAGCTGAGGGTGCTTCTGCGGAACGCTGACCTGGTGCAACTGGCGGCCCAGATTCGGGGCGTTCGCGTGCTCTCCGAGCTGGAGGTCGTCGTCGAAGGAGAGGACTGCCTGGCGGTATACGGCCGCTTCGTCGGCCTGCTCCAGATCACCAGGGGTATCGCCCAGGAGCGCTGAGACAGTCTTCCCCACGTCTCCTTTAGGCCTCGGCGAGCACCCAGAAGGCGCGCCGTTCGAACCGGAGTGGCACCTCTTGACTGAGCTGGTGCAGCTCCACAAGGCGCTCCCGGAACGCCGCGGGAGCGAAGCTGGCGAGCTCCCACGGCACCGCGTGGAGATACCAGACCAAAGCTCCCACGTCGGCGATCGTCTCCACCTCATCTACCTCGCCCCCGTCGGTGACCCGAAGGACGGCCGCCTCGACTTGGGAAGAGGCCAGCGCCAGATCCCAGATGCGGCTGAGAGGTTGGGCCGGTGCGACCCCGACCAGGGCTGCCAGCTCCCGGCCGTCGCCCACCTGCTGACTGATGAAGCGCCCGCCCTTGGCCAGTACCCGAGCCACCTCTATAGCCAGGAAGGCTCCGTGGCGATCTGCGACCAGATGAAAAGAGCGATCCGGGAAGGGGAGGGGAGGGTCTGCGCCAGTTTGGGAGACATTGTCCCAAGGTCCGTTATAGGCGACGACCTCGACCCCCAGGGGCTCAAGCCTGGTCTGGGCAATAGTGAGGTTGGGCGGCCGCCCCTCGGTCGCGACGGTGCGCTGAGGCCGCTGGTCGAGCTTCGCCAGCCACTCACCGCCACCAGTCCCTAGGTCCAGTAGATCCGAGGACTCCCGTGCCAGCCGCTGCACCATGGTGCGGTAGCTCCAGGGGAGCGGAGTGGTGGTCACCCGGTCGCCCAGCCACTCAAAGTCCCAGCCGTGTATGGGATGGGACTCCGCCTCAGCGATGAGCTCGTCGAAGTCCGCCACTGAGATCCTCACCTGAAGGCTACAAGCCGCCAAATGTATCAGCGAGTCACCACCGTAGGCGGGGCCGCGACACACTCGCCGACGCGAGTTCGCAGACAGCAGCAGTCCCCGGGCGTGGCGATACTGGGGTGCATGGAGCTTGCCGAGTTCGGCCCCTCACGCGCTTCGCGAAGAGAGCCGTCTTCCGACCCCAGTTGGACCGATCTCGGGCCGGTCGACCCCGACGAGGAGGCGGTACTCACGCTGGTGCTGCGCCCTAGGCAGGACACCGCTGCGCCGATTCCGGCGGACCTTGGGCGGCTAAGCCCGAGGCTTCGGGCCCACCTGTCCCGGGAGCAATTGGGGGATGCCCGGGGAGCACATCCAGATGACGTCGAGGCTCTCCGGGATTGGAGCAGTGCGGTCGGAGTGGAACTTATCTCGGTGGCGGCCGAGCGGCGGACCGTCGAGATCAGGGGTAGCTTCGAGCGGCTGGGCCAGCTGTTCGGGGTGGAGTTCCGCCGGAGCGGGGTCGGTGGCCGGGAGTTCAGGGCGACCCGAGGCCCCGCCGCCGTCCCCGCTGAGGTTGCGGATCGGGTGGTGGCGGTCCTCGGCCTGGAGACGATACCGGCGGCGAAGCCTCAGTTCCGTCCCCTGCCACTGCCGCACCCGGTCGGGCCACTGTCGGAGGCGGCGCCGCTCAGTTACCTGCCGACCCAGGTAGCGGAACTGTACGGCTTCCCTGCCGGCACGAGTGGGGCTGGCGAGTGCGTCGGGCTGATCGAACTGGGGGGAGGCTTCCAGAGCGCCGACGTCACCACCTACTTCAGCGGTCTTGGGGTACCGGCCCCTGAGTTGGTAGCGATCACCGTGGCCGGAGGTTCCAACGACCCCACCGGAGTCCAGGACGGACCGGATGGCGAGGTGATGCTGGACATCGAACTGGTCGGGGCGATGGCGCCTGGGGTCCGGCTGGCTGTCTACTTTGCCCCCAACACCGACCAGGGATTCCTAGCCGCCATCAACGCGGCGCTTCATGACGAGACGAACCGGCCCTCGGTGATCTCGATCAGCTGGGGTGGGCCCGAGTCCAAGTGGCCCAAGGCCACCATGACCGCCTTTGATCAGGCGTTCCAGGACGCGTCACTGCTCGGGGTGAGCGTCTGCGTGGCCGCCGGGGACAATGGCTCCAGCGACGGGCTGGCCGACGGAGCGGCCCATGTCGATTTCCCCGCTTCCAGCCCGCATGTGCTCGCCTGCGGGGGCACCAGCCTCTCCTCCAATGCAGGGGAGATCTCATCAGAGGTGACCTGGAACGACAGTGCTCAGGGCGGGGCTACGGGTGGCGGCGTCAGTTCCATCTTTGCCCTACCCAGCTGGCAGGACAAGGCGAAGGTTCCGCCCTCCACCGACCCGGGCCACGAGCCCGGCCGGGGAGTCCCCGATGTGGCCGGTGACGCCGACCCTGAGACCGGCTACCAGGTCCTGGTCGATGGCCAGCGGGCCGTGTTCGGAGGAACCAGCGCGGTGGCGCCGCTCTGGGCGGCTCTGCTGATCCGCTGCACGCAGGCGTTGGGCCACGCTCCGGGCTACCTCAACCCGCTGCTGTATCAGACGCTGGACAGCGATGGCGTCACCCGGGACATCACCGACGGCAACAACGGCGCTTACCAGGCAGGCCCGGGCTGGGACCCGTGCACCGGCTGGGGCAGTCCCCATGGCTCCAAGTTCCTGGCTGGGCTGAAAGGCTGATCAGAGCCGGGGGCGCTCCTTCATGACGATCGGCGCTGACTCCAGCGACGAGGAGCTGGCCCGGGCCAGCTCCGAGCACCCGGTTTTTCGCTGGCGACCCGACTCGGGAAAGAGTCCGGCAACCGGACCTGCCGGCTAGGCGGAGTAGATCCTTGTGGCAAGCTTAGGCAGTGACCCAGATTGAAACTCGCCCGGCGGTGACCCGCAGTGGATCGGCCGAGCCGGCGATCGTCGCCAAGGACCTCAAGAAAACCTACAGGGAGATCGAGGCGGTCCGGGGGGTCAGCTTCGAGGTTGCGACCGGCGAAATATTCGGGTTTCTGGGTCCGAACGGCGCCGGCAAGTCCACCACGATCTCCATGCTCTGCACCCTGGTCCTCCCCACCGAAGGGACGGCTCACGTGGCTGGCTTCGACGTGGTGGCGGACCAGGCGCGGGTTCGACAGCGCATCGGCCTGGTCTTCCAGGACACCACTCTCGACGACTATCTGACGGCCACCGAGAACCTGCGGTTTCACGCCGAACTATACGGCGTCCCACGCGAGGTGGTCGCGGTCCGCCTACGCCAGGTGCTGGAGATGGTTGATTTATGGGAGCGCCGCGACGGTCTGGTGCAGACTTTCTCGGGCGGCATGAAGCGGCGGCTGGAGATTGCCCGCGGCTTGCTGCACGCTCCGTCAGTCCTCTTCCTCGACGAGCCGACCGTTGGTCTCGACCCGCAGACCCGCTCCCATATCTGGAGCTACATTCAAGAGCTCCGTCGGCGTGAGCAGATCACCATCTTTCTGACCACCCACTACATGGACGAGGCCGAGTACTGCGACAGGCTCGCGATCATCGACAACGGAGTGCTGGTGGCGATCGACACCCCCGAAGCGCTGAAGGGCAGTATCGGTGAGGACCGCGTGGAGCTGCGCACCGACGACGATCAGCAGGCGATCGAACGGCTGGCGCAACAGTTTCAGATCAAGGCTCAGATCAGCGAGGGTGCGGTAGCCTTTCATGTGCCGGGCGGGGAACAGTTCGTACCTCGCCTGTTCGCGGAACTGGGCGTGACCATCCGATCGATCAGGGTCGCTCGACCCACGCTCGACGACGTGTTCATGACCTACACCGGACGCACCATCCGGGACGCTGAGGCATCCGGTTCCGAGCGCCTCCGCGCCAATCCGTGGATGCGAGCTCGAGGGAGGCGATAGCCATGGCGGCCAGCGTGGCGGTGCCGGGAGTGAGGGTTGCCGGAGGACGCACCAGCGACGATCTGCGGGCCTTGTGGGTGGTCTGGAAGCGGGAACTTATCCGCTTCCGTCGCAACCGAATGCGGATCCTCACCTCGCTGGCTCAGCCGGTACTGTTCCTCTTCGTCCTGGGGACGGGGTTGTCCACGGTTATTTCGACTGCGGACGGCTTCGATTTCCGCACCTTCATGTTCCCCGGAGTGCTGGGGATGACGGTGCTCTTCACCTCCATCTTCTCTGCGATCTCCATCGTCTGGGACAGGGAGTTCGGCTTCCTGCGCGAGATGTTGGTGGCGCCTGTGCACCGCTGGACCTTGGTGCTGGGGAAGTGTCTGGGCGGCGCAACGGTGGCGACCATCCAGGGCGCGATCATGCTGGCGCTCGCCGGCTTGGTGGGAGTCCCCTACAACCCGGTGATGCTGCTGGTGCTCTTGCTGGAGATGATGCTGACCGCCTTCGCCCTCACCGCATTCGGGGTGATGCTGGCGGCACGCATCTCCGACGTGCAGTCCTTCCAGGTGATCACCCAGCTGTTCGTGCTGCCGATGTTCTTCCTCTCGGGAGCGGTCTTCCCGGTGACGAAACTACCAGTCTGGCTGGGGGTTTTGAGCAAGCTAGATCCGCTGTCCTACGCCGTTGACCCGCTCCGCAAGGAGGTCTTCACCTACCTCTCGATACCACCCGTGATCCGTCACACGTTTGACCCCGGGGTCAGCTGGGGCAGCTGGAACCTCCCCGTTTTTGCCGAGGTCGGACTGGTCGCGGTGGCGGCTGTGGTGATGCTCGCTATCGCGATCCGGCAGTTCTCCCGCCCTACTTAGGGACCGTAGCGTTCGGCTCACGCGGGAGCTCCAGTCGCGCCGCCAGGCGCGACGTCGCGCCGGCCACCAAGAGCTGCTCGCTGAGCGGCCAGTGCTGCACCAGTTCCTCCAGCATGTGGCGACGGGCCAGGTGCAGCCGCTTGCGCAGCCTTTCTCCGGCGGGAGTGATCCGCACCAGCGCAGCACGGCCGTCACTTGGATCCGGCTCTCTGGACAGCAGGCCGGCCCGTTCCAGTCGCTGCAGCCGGGGAGTGATGGAGGAGTTGTCGACGGCGTAGTACGCTGCCAGCTGGGACGGATGCACCGGTCCGCACACGGAGATCCGCTGGAGCATGGTGACGGTTCCAACTGGAAGGTCGCACCTGGCCCGGCGCATCGTCTCGATCTGCACCTCCCGGCTGTTGGACCAGCGCACGATCGCGGTGATGGTACGCTCCAGCTCAGCAATCGGGCCCTCGTCGGGAGCGATTGGACCGCGCGGCGGAGGGATCCGCGTGAGAGCCGGTGCGCCGGTCATGGCTCGGAGCCGTCTCCCGATCCGTCCCGGTCGGCCGCCCCTGCCGGCTCGAGGAAGCGTTCGCCTGGCCCGGAATCTGACTCATCCGACGAGGGGAGCTCGGGCTCAGGCTCCAGCTCGGCCGGAGCGGACGGGGGCGAATTGAAGGCCAGCACCGGGCTGGGGGCAACCTCCTGGTGGATGTACTTGCCTCCGCGAAGCCAGCTCGCGACGGCCGCCAAGGCACAGGCGGCGAAAGCGAAGTCGAAGGCCTCGTGGAGACCGTTCAGAAAGGGACCGGAGATGAGGTGCGGGAAGAAGGCTCGCCCGGTCAGGTACGCCTGTTGGGCGTGGGTCAAGTGGGCCAGGGCCGGTCCCAGCAGCGACCCGATCGGATTGAACCCCAAGAAAGAGGCGAACAGGCTGCCGACGGCTGGCAGGTGGGAGATCCGGGTGGCGGTGGCGGCCGGCACCCCCTGGGTGACCAGCCCGTGGAAGAGGGTGTGGGGGAGAGTTGCCGATAGCCCCAGGATGATCAGGGTGAAGAAGATTCCGATCGAGAGCACCTGGGCGGAGTTCTGAAAGGTCGCCGCCATGCCGGCACCAGCGCCGCGCTGCTTCGCCGGGAGGCTGTTCATGATGCCGGCCTGATTTGGCGAGGCGAAGAGACCACTGGAGAGTCCGTAGACCGCCAGCAGGGCGGCGAAGAAGATGTAATTGAAGTTGGCCGGTAGGAGCTGGAAGAGGGCGAAGATCAGCGCCGATACCGAGACTCCCACCGTGGCGAAGATCCGGGAGCCGAAACGGTCCGAGAGAATCCCCGCGATCGGACCGGCGACCAGGAAACCGGCGGTCAGCGGCAGCATGTAGATGCCGGCCCAGAGTGGGGTTTCGGCAAAGCTGTAGCCGTGCTGCGGTAGCCAGATACCCTGCAGCCAGATGATCAGGATGAACATCAGGCCACCCCGAGCCAGGGCGCTCAGCAAGGCGGCCACATTGCCCGCGGCGAAGGCCCGTATGCGGAAGAGCTGAATCTGGAACATGGGCGCTTTGACCTTGGTCTCCAAGAAGGTGAAGAAGACCAAGCAGGCGACCCCGCCGATCATCGCCGTCAACACCAGCGGGTTTCCCCAACCCATGCTCGCCTTGCCGTAGGGAAGGATGCCGTAGGTGATTCCCACCAGGAGCGCCACCAGCCCCACCGCGAAGAAGGCGTTGCCCCACCAGTCGATCCGCGCCGGTTGGCGGACCCCGGTGTCCCGCAGCATCAGGTACGCCCAGATGGTCCCGAACAGCCCCACCGGAACCGACACCAGGAACACCAGCTGCCAGGCGATCGGCCCCAGAACTCCTCCCAGGACCAGGCCGATGAAGGAGCCTGCGATCGCCGCCACCATGTTGGTGCCGAGGGCCATGCCTCGCTGAGTGCTGGGGAAGGCGTCGGTGAGGATGGCGCTGGAGTTGGCCCAGAGCATGGCCCCCCCAACTCCCTGCAGCACACGCATCACGATCAAGTACAGCGCCGCTCCGGAGCCGTCGAACCAGGTGATCGAGAGCAGGATCGAGAAGACGGTGAAGACCAGGAAGCCCAGGTTGTACATGCGCACCCGGCCGTACATGTCGCCGATGCGGCCCAGGGTGACCACCAGAACCGCGGTCACCACCATGTAGCCCATCAGAAGCCAGAGGAAGTACGGAGTGTTGCCCGCCGCCAGCGGGTTCAGCTTGATGCCGCGGAAGATGTCGGGCAGGGCGATCAACACGATCGAGGCATTGATCGTCGCCATCAGCATGCCCATCGTGGTGTTGGAGAGGGCGATCCATTTGTAGTGCGGTCCGACTGGTCGCGGGGAGCGCCGGACGGCCGCCAGTCCGTTGGTGATGCTCAAGCGCCGACTCCTGCCATCTGCTCGAATGCTTGGTTTGAGTTTACCAAATACTTTGACTGGTGCGACCCCGGGTGAGTGGTGGCCCGGCCGGGCTTCGCTTCCGGCCTCCCCTGCGGGCCGGGTCGCCACCTAACATGGCGGGCAAGGTGAAGGGGCCCGAGAGTCGGTTCGAGGCGGTCAACCTCTTGTCCGATCCGCTGTATCAGTACTGCAGCATCACCAAGCAGCGGGGCGATGGAGCTGGTTCGGAGGAGGCGCTGCTGGACCATCCCTGGCTCCAGCGCCAGCGGCGGATCCACCAACTCCAGTCCGCCTGGTGGGTCTTCCACACCGCCGAGCACTCCCGCTTCCAGCATGCGGTGGGGGCCATGCACCTCACCGGCACCTTCACCGAACACCTCTACTCCAGTCTGGTGGAGAGCTGTCCCGATGCGCCCTCGCGCCAGCTGGTGGTAGAGACCATGCGGATCGCGGGCCTGCTCCACGACGTCGGACATGGGCCATTCGGCCATTTTTTCGATGTTGAGGTGCTCGCCCAGTACGGCCTGGATCACGAGGACATCGGCCGCCGCTTGGTGCTGGGGCCGCTGGCCGAGCTGATCGCGGCAATTCGTCGCAGCCCCGATGGAGACTTTGATCAAGGGGAGGCGATCATGCCCGAGTGGGTCGCCTGGGTGATGGCTCCCCGGGAGCTGGAGGGCTTCGAGCCGCCGCTCTGGCTGCGGGCCCTCAAGCCGGTTCTCTGCGGTCCCGCCAGCACCGACAACATGGACTATGTTCCGCGGGACGCCTACATGTGCGGGGTCGCGGTGGGCCCCGTCGACTTGGCCCGACTGCGTCACTACATGTTCATCAAGGACGGCAACTTGGTGCTGCATCAGCATGGCGCGCCCGCGCTGGAGATGTTCCTTTCCGCTCGTCTCTACATGTACAACCACGTCTACTTTCACCGCACCGTCCGCAGGATTGACCTCCACCTGCGCCCGGTCTTCGCCAAGACCTGCGAGGGGCTTCTCCCCCCAGGCAATCCCCTGGACCATCTTGACCAGTACCTGCTGCTCACCGATTGGTCGCTCATGACCGAGGTGGAGCGCCTCCAGCGCGAGCCGCGCAACGACCAGGAGCGAGAGCTGGGGCGTCACTGGGAGGCGGTCACCACCAGGCGCTTGCCCTGGCGGCTGGCTTTCGAGGCGTATCGCGAGCTGAGCCAGCCGCAGTCGCCGGCCGGGCTCAACGATTCACATCAGATTGAGGCGCTGATTCGCTCCGCTCTCCCGGGGCAGTTCCAGGGAGTGGGCCTGGAGGTGGACCTGGCCAGTACCGCGCCAAGGCCGGACAACCCCGCCAGCGACGACCAGATGCTGCGGCTCTTCGACCCCATCTCGGGGCGGGTCGAGGCCGAGGCGGCCCGGGAGCTCTTGGCCAGGCTACTTCCGGTGCGGACGGTCTGGCTCAGGGTCTACAGCGACAGTCTCGAGGCGCGGGAGGCGATCCGGGAAGCGGCGGTGCGGACCATGCCCGGCGTGCTGGTATGACGCACCGCCTCCCCATACATGGAGCGTTCACGGGGTCCGTCGCCATCGTTCTGGAAGACCAGACCGAGCTCGAACTGCCCCCGCGCTAGCGCCGGCGGCGGTGACCGCTCAGGTAGCGGCGCAGCAGCATCACGCCCAGGGCCAGCACCAACACCAGCAGGACCACCGCTTCGATCACCGCCACCAGCAGCTCCTCATCCCAACCGCCCTGGTCAACTCCGGGGGATCCA
>Ga0307374_10014078_pt1 | contig 10940 bp, 12 predicted proteins | sample OX3MG_FD_202532 | JGI IMG/M metagenome (GOLD analysis project Ga0307374, IMG submission 202532) | Soil microbial communities from Risofladan, Vaasa, Finland - OX-3 | ecosystem: Environmental > Terrestrial > Soil > Coastal area > Acid sulfate soil | place: Finland: Risofladan, Vaasa | collected... | reverse complement strand
CACCGGACTCTCAGGCCGGACTGATCACCATCCATGCAAACTACAAAGGCAACCCGAACTACCTGCTTGGGACGGCACCGATCTATGACGTGGTGCCCGGGAGTGAAGAAACGGCACGTTTCGCCTTTATAGCGCCGACGGTCGATATCCCGATCTCGATTCCGGTGGCGGTGCGCACCGGCGGGGACTACGGTCTGCGCTTCACGGTTTCTGATATCACCCAGCTGACCCCGGTCGCGAGCGCCAGGCTGAGCTGGTGGGGTTTTCCCGCCAGCGCTGGCCACAATCTCCAGCGCTTCGCCAAGGGCTCGCCCGGTGAACCGGCGGGTTGTACCGGTCTCGCCAACACCAGCTGCATCTCGACTCCGACGGCGGCAAACGGTGTCAACAACCCGCTCACCGATAATCCGACGACATGCACCGGCGAACCGCTGGCGACCAGCCTCGAAGTCCAGACCTACCAGGACCCCGAATACCTGTCCTCTAAGAGGTCGACTATGCCAGCGATCGTTGAATGCGAACGAGAGACGTTCAATCCGGTCCTTCAGGCCAGCGCAACGACGGGCGAAGCTGATGCACCATCTGGTCTCAACATCGAACTCAAGGCGCCTCAGTTCGAGGGCCTCTCCGCCTCGGCTTCGGAGTTGAAGTCCTCCACCGTCACCCTTCCCCCTGGCTTCACGATCAACCCCGATGCCGCCGACGGGCAGACCGCCTGCACCGATGCCGAAGCCAATTTCGGCTCGGAGGGCCCGGCAAACTGTCCCGATCACTCAAAGATTGGCACCTTTGCAATCGGCTCACCGACCCTCAACGGTCCCCTTACGGGCGCCGTCTACATCGGCGAACCGCGGCCCGGCAACCAGTACCGGCTGTTCATGATCGCCTCGGGCTTCGGAATGAACATCAAGCTGGTGGGCTCATTCAAACCGAACCCCGAAACCGGTCAGCTGACGACAACCTTTGAAGAATTGCCCCAGCTTCCCTTCGAAACATTCCAGATGCATCTCTTTGCTTCCGACCGGGCGCTGATGGCGACCCCCACCTCCTGCACGATCTACACGGTGAGGGCCGATATGTTCCCCTGGGACGCGGCGCTGGCCGATCAGACTTCGACCCAGGTATTCGGGCTCACCTCCGGCCCGCACGGCAGTGAGTGTCCGGGCCAGATCCGCCCGTTCCACCCGAACCTGGTGGCAGGCACTTCCAACCCCAAGGCCGGTGCCTACTCCTCCTTCACCCTGAAGCTGAACCGCGAAGACGGAGACCAGTACCTCGGCAAGCTCAACTTCACAATGCCCCCAGGGTTGACTGCGAACCTGCGCGGCGTTACCTATTGTCCCGAGGCAGATATCACCACGGCGGCCAATACCCTGGGCAAAGTCGAGCAGGCCGATCCGAGCTGCCCGGTATCGAGCGAAATCGGCACCTCCAACGTGGCCGCCGGACCCGGTAGCCACCCGTTCCACGCCTACGGCAAGATCTACCTAGCGGGTCCCTTCCAGGGCGCCCCGCTCAGCCTTGTAGCGATCACCCCGGCTCTCGCCGGACCCTATGACTACGGCACCGTGGTCGTCCGCGTCGCGCTGCATATCGATCCCCGCGACGCCCACGTGATCGCCGACTCAGAAACGGTGCCCGAGATCATCGGCGGGATCCCGATCCGGATGCGCGAAATCCAGGTCAACATCAACAAGCCGAACTTCATGATCAATCCGACCAATTGCAGCCCCTTCTCGGTTGGCTCGGAAGGAATCGGCGACCAGGGAACCGCGGTCGCCTTCTCCTCCTACTTCCACGCCGACAATTGCGCGATTCTCGCCTTCTCCCCGAAGATGGCGGTCACCCAACTGGGTGGCCGCAAGGCCACCGCCCGCGGCAAGGACCCAGCCCTGCAGTTTGACCTGAACACCAATCCAGGCGACGCCAACCTCAAGTCGGTCACCGTCACCCTGCCGAAGACCTTCGAGATCGACCAGCGCCACCTCGGCAACCTCTGCTCCCGCTCCCAGCTTGAACGCGAACACTGTGCCGGGCGCCAGCCGATCGGCTATGTCAAAGACGAAACGCCGCTGCTCGAAAAGCCCCTCGAAGGCCCCGCCTATGCGGTTTCGGGTTATGCCAACGGCACCAACGTCCTGCCCCACATCGCCTTCATCCTTGGCGGCCAGGTGATGATCTTGCCCCAGGCCGAATCAACGACGATCTCAGGTGGGCGCCTGAAGACGGTGGTCCCGGTGATCCCCGATGCCCCGATCGGGCACTTCCGCTTCACCCTGCTCGGCGGCGCCCAGGGCTACATCTCAAACACCGAAAGCCTCTGCGCAGCCAAGCCGACGATCGCCGTGGCGCTAAACGGCCAAAACGGGGCCTCGATCAGCCAGCAGGTGAAGCCGAAGACCGCCTGCAAGGCAAAGAAACACAAGCGCAAGACAAAGCGCCACGCACACCGATCTTGATCACCTTCCAATCAGAGCAAGGAGCTACAAACAGATGAAGGCAAAGCTAAAAGGCAAGCTGACCTACGCAAACGTGCTCTCTGGGCCGGACCAGGTTCCACGGAGACCCTGATCTAGCCCAGTTCTGATGGAGTCCGGTTTCTAGAGTCCTTCGGCCCCAAGGAGGATTCAGATGCCCCGCAGGTACCCAGCAGAGGTTCGCCGTCAGGTGATCGAGCTAGCTCGATCAGGCACCAAAATAGCCCAGCTCGCCGAGACTTTCGGCATGAGCGACGCCACCATCTACACCTGGCTGAAGCAGGAGAGGATCGACCGCGGTGAGGACCCCGGGCTGAGCACCGAGGAGGCACTCGACCTCGCCGCCGCCAAGCGCCGGATCAAGCAATTGGAAACCGAGCTGGCCGTCTCTCGCAAGGTCAACGAGGTCTTCCTCGAAGGAGACCTCCCCCCAAAAGGCTCTTCCCGGTGATCGACTCTCTGATCGGGCAGGGAATCAACACCCGCCACGCCTGCCGGGTGCTCGGTGTCTTGGAGTCCGGCTACTACGCCTGGAAGGGCCGCCCCGACCCTCCGCGAACCCTGCGACGGATCTGGCTGGCCGGCGAGATCGCCGACGTCCACAAGGCCTCCGGCGGCACCTACGGCTACATGCGCGTCACCGCTGAGCTGCGTCACGGTCGCGAGATCCTCGTCGGCCACAATACGGTCGGCAAGATCATGGGCGAGCTGGGGATCAAGGGCCTACCGACCCGACGACTGCCGAAGGGGGCGCGGATGGCGCAGGTCACCTCCCTGGACCTCGTCCGGCGGGAGTTCGTACGCGAGGGGCCCAACCAGCTCTGGATGACCGACATCACCGAGCACCCGACCCGGGAGGGCAAGGTCTACTGCTGCGTCGTCCTCGACGCCTTCTCGCGACTGGTCGTCGGCTGGTCGGTCGAAAGCACCCAGACGACGGTCCTGGTGACCAACGCGCTGGGGATGGCCACCGCCCGTCGCGAGCGCGCTGACGGCCTCGTCATACATTCCGACCGCGGCGTGCAATTTACGTCTTGGGCCTTCAGCCGCAGGGTGAAAGATGCCGGCATCGCTCCCTCGATGGGAGCCGTCGGCAGCGCCTATGACAATGCGATGGTCGAGTCCTTCTGGGGGCGGATGCAGGTCGAGCTCTTCAACCGCAAACGCTGGAAGACCCGGATCGAGCTCGCGAATGCGATCCACGACTACATCGAGCTCTTCCACAACACCCGCCGCCGGCACTCGGCGCTCGGGATGCTCAGTCCAACCGAATACGAGGATCTACACAACACAACCCAGGCCGCCTGATTCCAGACTCCAGACTCCATTTTTTCGGGGGTAGATCAAGGTGTCCACAAAAGCGGGGGCACTCCAGGTCATGGGTTGGGTGGGGCTGAGCTGGGCGAGGCAGCGCTCGCCCGGTCAGATCGGAGATCTGGCGGGGCGAGGGCGGCAAGTCTCTGTGGGTAGGCTCAGGTTTTGTGTCGGTCTATGTCTTTGCCCCACGCATCGCCTCCGCATCGTTGTTGGCCATCGCTGGTCTACATGTCAACTGGGCCCTCGGATCGTCCTGGCCGCTCCCTGATCGTGGGGAGCTCGCAGACGAGGTCGCTGGCAGGTCCGCAGCGGGTGCTCCATCGTCTGGTGCTTGTCTTGCCGTCGCTGGCTTGTTGCTAGGCGCTGCAGCGCTTGTCGACGGCAGGCCGCGCCGTACGCCAAATCTCAGCCGTCTTGGGGCCGCGGGGGTCGTCGGAACGCTTGCTATCCGAGGAGGCCTAGGGATGATGGACCGCACCGACCTACTCACGCAGAGCTCTGTCTCGCAACGATTCCGCTCTCGTGATCGCCGTGTTTACTCACCACTGTGTCTATCGCTTGCTGTGCTTTCGCTCCCAGCGATCACCTAGCTCCGCCCACAGCATTTGCCTATCTCCCCGGCTGATCTCCCCGGCTGGACCTCCCACCTCTGCCCAAACCTTGTCAGGGCCGGTTGAAAACTCACCCCCCTGCGCCGTTTGAATGTTCACCCCCCCGCCCGGCCTTGGGGGTAGTGGGTCCGGCCATGCTGCTCCGGATGGCGCAGATGACGTCGTCCTTCTCCAGATAGTGCTCGTCGCGCCAGGTTCGGCGCCGGCCACGGGGTGCGGTGATCGCTTTGCTGGCTTCGGCCCGTGTGCTCGGAGGGGTGAAGGTCGTGCCGGTCGACTCGGCAAGACGGTGAAGCTCACGGAGTTGCTTGGAGGTGGGCTTGGGGCTGTCGGCCATGGTGGGCCTCCTTCGAGGTAGCTTGCGGTGCGACTCCGAATCCACCCGGGAGCGCTGGCCGCCATCAGCGCCGGAGACGCGGGGGCCGTCGGACCGGGTGACAATGGGGAGCACAAGACCGCGAGCCGCCGAGGGGGACGGCTGGCAGCCGTCAGTCCAGCCTGTCTCCAGCCCTCAACTTGTCTCGTTTTTAAGCATAAAAACTAGCCAAGCTATACACTCGTCTCATGCCGAAGGGACCTGGAACTCTCAAGCGAGGCGGGAAGCCGAGCGTCGCCGCGACGATTCGCCATCGGATCGTGAATGGCGGTGAGCGGTTCTGGCGGGTGGCCGACTTCGACAAGCTGCCGGCACGGACGGTCGCGCGGACGCTTGCGCGACTGGCCGAGTCTGGTGCCATCAAGCGGGTGCGGCCCGGCCTGTACTACCGCTCGCGCACGACGTCTTTTGGACCGAGCACTCCTTCCGCGACGGCGATGATCGGCCACGCGCTTCACGCACCGATGCATCCGGCGGGGCTCAGTGCGGCCAATGCGCTTGGCCTCACGACGCAGAACCCTGCACGTGGCGAGCTGGCGACTCCGGCAGCCAATCCTCCGAGCGTGCTTGGGGAGTTCAGGGTTCACACTCGTCGCTCTCCGAACCGGGCGCGCCTGAGCGAGCGCGAGGGCGCGCTGTTGGAGATGCTGCGGAGCCGAGGCCGGTACAGCGACCTGTCGCCGGCTGGGACGATACGGCGGCTTCTCTTGCTGCTCGCGGAGGGGGATACCTTTGAGCGGGTTGCCCGCGCCGCGCTGGACGAGCCGCCTCGAGTGAGGGCAATGATGGGCGCACTTGGCGACGAGCTGAAGGCGAACCCGCGCACCCTCAAGCGCTTGCGAGACAGCTTGAATCCGCTCTCGACGTTCGACTTCGGGGTCTTGGGCGAGCTCCCCAACGCCGAGAGGTGGCAGGCGCGATGAGGCTATGCCAACACGGCGACTTCGAGGCAGCGATCGTTGCATCGGCGGCGGCGGCGGGTCTGCAGGAGTCGTTTGTCGAGAAGGACTACTACGTCACCGAGGTGCTGCGGATGATGGCCGAGCGCTACTCGCCGGGTCAGGTGATCTTCAAGGGAGGAACGAGCCTGTCCAAAGCGTGGGGGTTGATTCAGCGGCTGTCCGAGGACGTGGATCTCCTGCTGGTCCCAGAACGGTTCGATCCGCCGCTCGGACGGGGTCGCGTCGACGCTGAGCTGGCAGCAATGACCGAGGCGATCTCCACCCGGGCTGACGCTCGATGCGAGCCAAACGTGGCGGACGCGGGGCCGCGCACGGAGCGACTGGTTCACGTTCGACCAGCGCTTTGCACGCGCGGGCATTGCGCCGTCGATCATGACCGAGCCCGGTGTGCGTGGTGGGCACTTCCCCACGGAGGAGCGTCAGATCGATTCCGAGGTCGCTCGCTCCCTGCGCTCGATGGGGCAGGAATCGATAGCTGAGGATCTTGGTGCGTTCCCGATGACGGTCCTGCATTTCCGGCGAACCTTTGTCGAGAAGCTGTTCATCGTGCACGGCTTGGCCGAGCGGCTCAAGCGTGATGGGACGAGCTTTGGCCGCAACGCACGGCACTACATTGACCTGTACTCCCTCGCCGGTGAGAGCGAGGTCGAAGACATGCTGCGCTCGACCGAATACGGGCAGATCGAGCAGGACTACGAGGAGATCAGCCTGCGCTTCTTCAAGAAACAGTACGAGCGCCCGCCGGACCTCCGGTTTACCAACAGCACCGGCATCTTCCCGACTGCCGACTTGCGCGCACAGATAACGCCCGACTACGACGAGCAGTGCCAGACGCTTTGCTACGGCCGGTACCCGAGCTTCGACGACGTGCTGGCTCGGTTCGAGGAGATTCGCGACCTGCTGTAGGGAGTTGACTCTTTGGGGGCCGCGTGATTGAGATTGATGCCCGTCGAGGTCGCAACGGTCCCGGCTTCGGTTGTTTCCCGGGCATGAAGCGGCCCTGGGAGCGGTTGAGGAGAGGCGGGGCCCCGGCGCTCAGTCCCTGGGCGGCGGGAGAGATGGAGGCTGCGATCGAGCTCGGCGGCGATACCTGGGAATTCGGGAATTCTTCGGCCAGCTGGCGGTCCATCGCTGCCGCCTCGGTTGAGCAGGTGACCTGGCGCTGTCCTTGGCTGCGCAGGGCGATGACCGTGAACCTGAGGGAGAGCGCCACGCATCTGGTCACTCCCCGGGACCGCTGGCCGCGGACCTGAACATCCTCCAGTTCGGCCTGCTGCGGCTGTGGGTGACCGAGCGGAAGCTACCCGCCGAGTCCGCCAAAGATCGCGAAGGGGTTGGTCGGCCTCTCGGCCAGGGCCGCCTTCCAGGTTCCCTCGACCTTGACCTGGCTGCCCTCCGGGGACTCGCTCCGCAGGCGCTCGGCCAGAGCGTTGGCGGCGTCCTCGTCGGTGGCCCCGATCACCAGGTACCTCCAGCGGCGGGCGGTCGGCAGGCCCTCGCCATGGAGCTGGCGATCGAAGCGAACCGCGTCGTGGTGGGTGGGGAACTCGACCCGAACCTCGAATTCGGGATAGCCGTGCCCTTGTGCTGACTCGCGCTCGGCGGCGCTCAACTCCTCGTGCTCGCTCTCCCGGGCGCCGGCGCTCTCGGGCAGTGGGTTCTCCGGGTCCTCCCACTTCTCCGCCTCGGGGTGCCAATGCCTCAGCTCGGTGTCGATCTCCCAGTCGTGCTGCTTTGCCAGGCTCGCGATCAGTTCGCGAGCGGCTTCGAGTTGATCGCGTGTGGCGGCGTAGAGGAAGACACGCGAGCCGTCGCGGGTGAGGGCAACCCGGTCAGAGAAGGCCTTGCTGAGGTCGTGCTCCAACTCGCGCGCGTCGAGGCGCTCGACCAGCGGACTCGTGTCCTGGTCCTCGCGGGAGTCGATCTGCAGGCGCCAATCGTCGCTCACAGTGGCAACCTACCCGAGGCAAGTGATCGGCTGCCGCGGAACTGGCGTAACGTTGTCTAGACCAACCAGCGAGGAGACCAGATGTTCAGCGGACTCGAGAGCCCATCCCACCTGTTAATCGTCTTGATCGTGGCGATGCTGGTCCTCGGGCCGAAACGCCTGCCACAGGTGGGACGCTCGCTCGGCAGCGGAATCCGCCATTTCAAAGCGTCGCTGGAGGGCAAGGACGAGGAGGAGCCGCCGGCTGAGCCCGAGCCCTCCTCGACCGATGAGGCAACTGGGGACCGAGCCCCATCGCTTAAGCCCTGAGGGCGGGGCGCAGCCAGCCGAAGAAAGACCTCGGTCAGCGAGAGGGTTCGGGGTGCCCGGAACGAAACGTGCCCCGAAGCTGACCTGGCGGAGCGGAAAGGCGCAATGACGCGAGACGATGCCAAGACCATCGTGCAGTCCCTGGTGCGATCGGTGAGCGAGGAGGACTCCCTCGAGGATTCCTTCCGGGGGACCCCACATCTGGAGTGGGTGTTGATCACCTCGGTCGAAAGGCCCCCGCACGGCGAGGAAGATTCACCTCAGCCCTCCGCCGCCCGCATGATGGTCACCTTCTGGGTCACCCCCATCGGCCTCCTCAAGAGCACCGTGGGCATAGCGAATGAGAGCGGAGCACTTCCCTTCCCTACGCTCTGGGACCCTGAGTGGCCGTTCCCCGAGCAGGTCACGATGATCGGCCTGGAGCATTGGGCGACCGCGATGGAGAATGAGCCCGGCGAGTCGCTGATCACCACCTGGAGCTTCCGCCACCCCGATGAGAAGCTGCATCTGATCAAGGGCGTCCCCGTCCCGACTCGCCACCTGCCAAACGCCGGCGCCGAGGAATTCGCCCGCTCGCTGGCGGGAAAGGTCGGCTGGCAGACGATAGAGGTCCAGAGCACGTGATCCGAGCGGCTCGCCCTCTTCTCTGGCCTTGCTTGGGACCTGGGTGCAGCGGATCTCGCCGGTGAGTATCTCCCTGAAGGCATTCTCCGTTTCGGTGAGATCCCATGTGCTCTTCCACTCGAGGCTGTCGGTCTCCGGCTCTGTCGTCGGGGCATTTCGCACCGCCTCGACAGAGCGGTGATTTCCGCCTGTGTGCGCAGGGCGCGTCTCGTGTCAAGTGCTATGACTGTAGTTGGACCGATATCATTGCTATCATTCCCATATGGCCCAACTCCTGGTCCGTGACATCGAGTCCCAACTCGCCCGCAAGCTGAAGCTCCGTGCTGCCCGCAATGGTCGTTCCGCCGAGGAGGAGCACCGCGAGATACTTCGCGCGGCTTTGAGAGACCCCAAACCCCCGACCTCACTAAAGGAGCTCCTGCTTGAGTTCCCCGCAGTCGGCGAGGATCGGGACTTCGAGCGACCGCACGACCGTGGTCGCCCGGTTGACCTCTGATCGACCCTCGATGCCGTACCTGATCGACACCAATGTGATCTCGGAGCTGCGCAAGGGCGAGCGCGCCGATACCGGGGTCACCTCCTGGTTTGCAGACCTCGCCGAGGGGGACGTTTATCTCAGCGTCGTCACCTTGGGCGAGATTCGCCGGGGGATCGAGAGCATCAGGCATCGAGACCCGAAGGGAGGAGCCGCACTGGAGAGTTGGTTGGGGCGAGTCTCAGAGGTCCACCATGACCGGGTCCTGCCCATCAACCGCTCGATTGCCGAAGAGTGGGGAAGGATGAACGTGCCCGATCCGCTGCCTGTCGTCGACGGTTTGCTGGCGGCGACGGCAAGGGTGATGGGCCTTACCGTTGCCACCCGCAACAGCGACGACTTCGCAAGAACCGGGGTCAGTATCGTCGATCCTTTCCGCGCTTCGGCCTGAGTCAGCCGAGGCCTTACCCACATTTCCTGGAGGCAGCGCGAGAAGCGAGAGCAGGAACGCAAGCGCCCACGGCGAGAACGGCTACACAGAGGTTGAAGCCTCGCGGGATCTGATCACCCAGTCAAGTGCCCCGGGTTGGAGCGTCCTTGAACCTTCTGCGGGTCGGGCAACGTGGGGCGCGCGGCGGCATAGCTTGGCCGCCCAGCCTGCTCTGTGAGATCGATTCTGAGACGGCTGAAAGCCGCCTCCGGGTCAAGGCCTTTCGTAACGAGATTTGCGAGTTGAAGCCCTGGCAAAGGATCACGAAATGTGCCGGTTTGGGTTGTCCCAAAGGGCACACCTTTAGCCGGCGGTAGGCGATGACAAACTCGCGGATCTCCTCCGATCGCGCCTAGGCAGAGGCTGGCTTGCGCGCCCGGATGATCGCTGAGGCCGCTTTGTCGTGAACCCGGTGGGTCTCGGTGAACTCGACGTCTTGGAGGCCGGCGGCGATCAGCGCCTCCTCGAATTCGGGCCGGGTCAGTGCCCCTGCGATGCAGCCAGTCCACTCGGCCATATCGGCGCGGGTCGCATCGTCCATGTCCTCGTCGGCGATCACGTCGGAAACTGCAAAGCGCCCACCCGACTTCAGCACTCTCGCCACCTCGGCCAGCACCTTCGGCTTGTCCCCCGAAAGGTTGATAACGCAGTTGGAGATCACCACGTCGACGGTCTCGGCGGGAAGCGGTATCGCCTCGATCTCCCCTCGCAGCCACTCGACGTTCTCCACGCCCGCCTTGCGCTGGTTCTCGCGAGCCAAGGCAAGCATCTCATCGGTCATGTCGAGTCCGTAGGCCTTGCCGGTCGGGCCGACGCGCCTAGCGGAGAGCAGCACGTCGATGCCCCCACCGGAGCCGAGGTCGAGAACCGTCTCACCGGCGCCCAACTCGGCGACTGCGGTCGGATTGCCACAGCCGAGGGAGGCCATCGTCGCGGTGTCGGGAAGCTCCCCTCGGGCGGCCTCGTCGTAGAGGCTGGCGCCGAACACCTTTGCTTCCTCCTCAGTGAGGACGGTCTCTGGGGCGCAGCAGGACTCGCCGGCCTCGCTGCCAGCGCTGACACTCTGCGCGGCGGCGGCGTAGCGACTGCGCACAGCCTCGCGGATCTCTCCGCCATCGGCCTCGCCCGTCGAGCAGCCGCAGGTGGAAGACTCGGGCCCGCAGCAATCAGCCTTCTCGGATGGCTCACAGCAGTCGGCTTGTTGCTCTGGCGCGCAGCAGGACGACGTGGCGGCGAAGCCGCCGGTTTTCGTATCGGTCAGCCCAGCCATGTGGAGAACTCCTTGAGGGCGTCGGGGATCACGTAGTAATAGGCCCAAAGACCAGGGCGCTCGAAACCGACGATGCCGGCC
>Ga0307374_10014077_pt1 | contig 10941 bp, 5 predicted proteins | sample OX3MG_FD_202532 | JGI IMG/M metagenome (GOLD analysis project Ga0307374, IMG submission 202532) | Soil microbial communities from Risofladan, Vaasa, Finland - OX-3 | ecosystem: Environmental > Terrestrial > Soil > Coastal area > Acid sulfate soil | place: Finland: Risofladan, Vaasa | collected... | reverse complement strand
GGCCGCCGCGCACCAGCGCCGCCTCGGCGACCGGCCGCGCCGGCTCCATGGTCAGCAGGTTGCCGTTGACGACGGCGACGTCGGCCACGGGCTCACCCCCTCCGCCGCCCACGCCATGGCCCGGGCGACCACCACCACTGCGTTCGATACGACGCGCCCATTATCGCCGCTCCCCTCCGGCCGGCTCAACGGACGAGGTCGAGGCCGGAGGGCCGCAGGCCGGCCCGGATGCGACCCGCGCCACTCACCCATTGCCGGTCCGCCGTCGACGTCTCCGCCGCGGTGACCTCCACACGACGAGAGGCGGTCCGCGGCGGACCGCCTCCGAACGACCGCGAGCTGACGTCGGACGGCCGCCTCAGTGCGGCCGCCCCGGGAACACCGGCATCTCGGGGAACGTGCCCTCGTAGCTCCGCAGCTCGTCGGCCGGGGGCGGCGTGAGCGGCTCGGCCGCGACCGGGTAGTTCTTTGCGCGCTCCTCCCGGCTACCCTGCGGCTGTGCGACCGCCGCCTGCACGTCCCGCAGGCCCGGCCCGGCAAACGCCTGGTCCACGCTGGCACCCGCGGGCAGGACGACGGCCGACCGTGCTGGCCGGTCGGAAACCTGCGACGGCGGCTGCGCCCGGACGATCGCGACCAGCACCAGCGCTGCGAGCAGCAGAATGCTGATCACCGATAGGGCTATCTCCCTCCCGGGGACTCTGTGCGGGACGTGACGCGTCGTTGCCATAGCCCTTGCTCCTTCCATCGCCTCCGGGGTCCGTCCGGGCCCCCTGTTGATGGTCCGAGCATGCGCCGGGCAGCGTGTGCCCACATCCGACGAACTGCGGATTCCTGCGGAGGGTCTGGCGCTGGCAGGGCTCGGTATTTTCTGCAGCGTTGTTCGGCGGCTCAGAGGAGGCCGTCGTGGGCGGCGAAGGCGACGGCGGCGGCCCGCGAGCTGACCCCGAACTTGTTGAGAATGCTGGCGACGTGGCTGCCGACCGTGCGCGGGCTGATGAAGAGGTGCTCGGCGATCGCGCCGTCGGTCATCCCCTCGGCCACCAGCCGCAGCACCTCGACCTCCCGCTCACTCAGCCCGCCCGGGCGGCTCGGCCGCCTCTTGTGTGGAATGACCGCGAGCCTCCCCTCCAAAGCCGCGACCTGCTCCAGCGTCGGCCCGGCGCGTAGCGGCTCGCAGATGCTCTGCACCTCGGTCAGCAGTTCCCGGGCTTCGTCCGGCTTGTCCTCAGCGGCGCGCAGCCCGGCCAACTCCAGCAGGGTGAGGGCGCGCTCGAAGGGGGCGGCGCAGGCGCCGGCCATGGCCAACGACTCCCGCAGGTGCGCCTCGGCGTCGCCAGAGTGCCGCTCCGCCGTGTCGAGCGCGCCCAGGAAGCGGTGGACGGCGATCAACGCCAGCGGCTGGCGCGGCTCCGAGGCGTGAGCCAGCGCCTCCTCAGCGCGCCGCCGGGCGCGGTCGCGGCTGCGGTCGGCGAGGTGGTAGCGGGCCCAGTCGAGCGCACCCTCCGCCCGGCCCAGGACGGCGCCGGACCACGCGAGCCAGCGGTCGTGTGCCTCCAGCCAGGCCCGCGCGGTCGGCAGGTCGCCCGCGTCGAGCGCCAGATCCCCGGCCAGCCGTTGCAGGCTGACGGTCTGCTGAAAGGGGCGGTCGCCAGGCGGCGTCGCCGGCCCGTCCGGCACGCACTCGCGTACCACGCTCCAGGCCAGCGCACTGTCCCCCTGGGACCTCGCCAGCGACCCGAGCACGGGCGCGGCGAAGAGCAGAAAGGCGGCCGGGGCGGGGTAGGCGCGGAGCCCCCGAGCCAGGTCGCCGACCTCGTCCCAGGTACCCTCCAGCTGCAGCAGCGGCAGCAGGCCGTGACGAGGCGGCAAGCCGGCAAGCGTGCTGCTCGCCCGCGTGCCCGCGTCCTCGGATTCCCGCGCCACGCGTCGCCGCTCGAGCGGATCGTCAGTGCGGTACGGCAGCACGAGGAGCTGCAACTCGGACGCGGCGGTCCAGCAGACCTGGGCGTGATGCTGGGCCACCCGGAAAGCCTCGGCGGCACGCGCGAAGGCCGCGCGAGCCGCGTCCGGATGCCCCAAGGCCGCGCGGGCCTCCGCCACCGCGACCCAGGCGTCGCCGTATGCGCTGCCGCCCGCGTGGTAGGCGAGCGACGACGGCTGTCCGGCCAGGACCCGCTGCCCGTGAGCCAGGCCCTCCTCGTAGCATCCGGCATCGACGAGCAGGGCGGCCAGTGTGCCCCGGTTGTTGTCCGAGTCAACCTCCACGCCGAGCGCGTCCAGCCGCGCGCGCTCCGACGGAGTCAGCCCGTCGAGTACGGCCACCCCGGTCCTCATCGCGGCGAGGCCGTCGCGTAGCTGGCCGACGTAGCAGCGGAGCATCCCGACCTCGAACGAGAGGTCGGCCGCGAGCGCCCGGTCACCGGCCAGCACCGCCAGCCGAGCCGCTTCCTCCATGCGCGCCAGGCTCTGGGCGGGCTCCGCATACCGGCGCAGCCGGGCGACTCGGCTCAGGATCGCGGCCCGCTCCCAGGCGGCCGTCTCGTCGCCCGCCATGAGCGCCAACACGGCCTCGAAGTGCTCGGCGGCCGCCATCCAGGCGTACGACCACTCGGCCCGCTCGCCGGCCCGGGCCAGCCAGGCAGCCGCCCGCGGGTCACTCGCCTCCCGGAAGTGGTGCGCAACGACGTCGGGGTCGGCCTCCGACGTGCCGACCACCGCCTCGGCGACGCGTCGATGCAGCCCCCGACGTCTCGGCCAGACAAGGCCGGCGTAGAGCGCCTCCCGCATCAGAGCGTGGGCGAAGGCCATCCTCTCGCCGTGCCCCACCTCCACCAGCAGGTGCGCCTCCAGCCCCTCCTCGAGGGCAGCGGCGAGCGTCTCATCGTCGGCCCCGCCCACCTGCTGGCAGAGCTCCAACGGCGCCTCCTGCCCGATCACGGCCGCCACCTCGAGCAAGCCGCGCGTCTCCTTCTTCAGACGCCCCAGCCGCCCGTCGATCACCTGCCGCAGCAGCGGCGGCACCCGCACCCGCTCCAGGTCGCCCAGTTGCCAGGCGCCGGCCTGCTCGACCAGCACCCGGTCGTCCTCCAGCGTCCGCAGCAACTCCCCGGCGTACAGCGGGTTCCCCTCGGAACGTGTATGCAAGTACGCCTGCAGCCGGTCCAAGCCATCCGGTGACAGGGGGTACCGGCTCTCGATCAGGGTGCGCGTCGCCACGTCGTCCAGCGGGCGCACCTCCAGCCGCACGGCCCGCGCCTCCCTGGCCAGCAGCGGAATTAACTGGTACAGCGGGTGCCGTCGCGTCAACTCGTCGCTGCGGTAGGTGGCGACGACCAGGATCGGATGGGAGCGAACCTCGCGGGCCAGCACCCGCAGCAGGTCCAGGCTGGCCTGGTCGGCCCAGTGCAGGTCGTCGAGGAGCACGACCATCGCGCGTTGAGCGGCGGCCTCGGTGAAGAATCCCGTGACCTCTGCGAACAGCCGCTCCTGGCTGCCGAGGGCGGCCAGTGCCTCGGGGTCGTCGAGGAACGCCGGGAAGGGCGGCTCCAGTCCGGCCGCCTGGTAGCGGCGGGCGACCTCGATCCAGGGGCCGTAGGGCGGCGTGACCGTCAGGTCGTAGCTGCGCCCCCAGAGGGCCAGGCAGCCCGCCGCCTCGACCTGCCGTGCCAGGTCCTCGACCAGCGTCGTCTTGCCGATGCCGGCTTCCCCGACGACCAGCACCAGGCCCCCCTGCCCGGCCAGCGTCGCCTCCAGGCAGCCGCCCAGCAGGGCGCGCTCCCGCTCCCGCCCGACGACCGGGGGCTGGCGGGGTCGGATCGGCTCGACCGCATCGACCTGCTCGACCATGACGCACCTGACGCGACAGCGAATTCGTCCGGAGCCGCACGCCGTCTGTTTGTTCTGTCTTCGCGGTCAGTATAGCCGATCGGGAGAGGAAGCCAATCGCGGCCATCCTGCTCGACCGGATGGGCCACCGCGATCGGTCGCGCCCCCGACAATCCGGCATCTCCAGCCGGCCTCGGCCGGCTTCGTCCCATAGCGCGGCGGTTCAGCGCCGCGCGGCGCTGATCGACTCCCTCTCCATGCCGACCCGACACGTTCTCCGACACCCGCCACCGGGTTCCGCGCTCGCGTCCGGCGGTGCTACCATGCCGCCCGGGTACAGGTACCGGATTCAGCGGAGGGGGAAGCGATGTCAGTCGATCAGGGAGCGTCCCGCGGAGCCAGCACCCAGCCCGCCGTCGACCCGAGGCTCTACGGCGCCATGAAGTGGCGGCTGATAGGGCCGTTCCGCGGCGGCCGCGTCGTCGCCGTCGCCGGGCACCCGTCCGAGGCGGGGACCTTCTACTTCGGCGCCTGCGCCGGGGGCGTCTGGAAGACGACCGACGCCGGCACCACCTGGCTCAACGTCTCCGACGGCTTCTTCAAGGCCTCGACCGTCGGGGCGCTCGCCGTCGCCGAGTCCGACCCCAACGTGGTCTACGCCGGCATGGGCGAGACGACCATCCGCGGCAACGTCATGGAGGGGGACGGCGTCTACCGCTCCAGCGACGGCGGCAAGTCCTGGCAGCACGTCGGGCTGGCCGACAGCCGCGCCATCGGCGAGATCCGCATCCACCCCCACGACCCCGACCTGGTCTACGTCGCCGCCCTGGGTCACATCTTCGGCCCCAACGAGGAGCGCGGCGTCTTCCGCTCCGGCGACGGCGGAAAGACCTGGGAGAAGATCCTCTACCGCGGCCCGGACGCCGGCGCGGTCGACCTGTCGATGGACCCCACCAACCCGCGCGTCCTCTACGCCAGTATCTGGGAGGCCCGCCGCGAGGCGCACACCATGACCAGCGGCGGCGAGGGGAGCGGGCTCTTCCGCTCCACCGACGGCGGCGACACCTGGGAGGACATCAGCCGCAAGCCCGGGCTGCCCAAGGGGGTCCTCGGCAAGATCGGCGTCTCCGCCTCCGGCGCGCGGCCCGGCCGTGTCTGGGCGCTGGTCGAGGCCGAGGACGGCGCGCTCTACCGCTCCGACGACTATGGCGAGAACTGGATCAAGCTCGACGACGACCCGGCGCTGCGCCAGCGGCCCTGGTACTACATGCACGTCTTCGCCGACCCGGCCGATCCCGAGACGGTCTACGTCCAGAACCTGCACCTCTGGAAGTCCAACGACGGCGGGCGCCGCTTCACCAGCATCCCCACGCCCCACGGCGACAACCACGACCTCTGGATCGACCCGCGGAACCCGCGGCGCATGATCGAGAGCAACGACGGCGGCGCCTGCGTCAGCTTCAACGGCGGCGACACCTGGTCCACTATCTATAACCAGCCGACCGCGCAGTTCTACCATGTCGTCACCGACGGCCAGGTACCCTATCGCGTCTACGGCGCCCAGCAGGACAACACGACCCTCTCCGGCCCTAGCCGCTCCGACGCCGGCGCCATCGTGGCCGGCGACTGGTACCCCATCGGCGGCGGCGAGTCGGGCTACATCGCCGTGCGCCCGGACGAGCCGAACGTGGTCTACGCCGGCAGCTACGGCGGCCTGCTCACCCGCTACGACCACCGCACCCACCAGTCGCGCAACATCATGGCCTGGCCCGAGAACCACATGGGCTGGTCGGCGAAGGACCTGCGCTACCGCTTCCAGTGGACCTACCCGATCGTGCTCTCGCCCCACGACCCCAACGTGCTCTACGTCTGCTCCAACCACGTCCACCGCACGACGAGCGAGGGCCAGCGCTGGGACGTCATCAGCCCCGACCTGACCCGCAACGAGCCCGGTAAGCAGGGTCCGTCCGGCGGGCCGATCACCCGCGACAACACCAGCGTCGAGTACTACGGCACGATCTTCGCCTTCACCGAGTCGCCCCTGCAGCGCGGCGTCATCTGGGTCGGCTCGGACGACGGCTTGATCCACGTCTCGCGCGATCGCGGCGCCACCTGGCAGAACGTCACCCCGCCGGCCGACCTGCTGCCCGAGTGGGCACTCGTCTCGCTCATCGAGCCCTCACCCTACGACGCGGCCACGGCCTACGTCGCCGCCACCCGCTACAAGCTCGACGACCGCGCGCCCTACCTCTATAAGACGTCCGACTACGGCAAGACCTGGACGAAGATCACGGCCGGCATCCCGGACCACGACTTCACCCGCGCCGTGCGCGCCGACCCGGAGCGTCCCGGCCTCCTCTACGCCGGGACGGAGAACGGCCTCTACGTCTCGTTCGACGACGGCGGCTGCTGGCAGTCGCTGCAGCTCAACCTACCGGTGACGGCCATCCACGACCTGACGGTCAAGGGGAACGACCTGGTCGCCGCCACCCACGGCCGCGCCTTCTGGATCCTGGACGACCTCTCGACCCTGCGGCAGGTGAGCCCGGCGATCGCCGCCGAGCCGGCCCACCTCTTCGCGCCCCAGCCGGTCGTCCGCTACCGCGGCGGCTTCCGCCGCTTCCCCGCGCCCAGCGAGGTCCGGCGCGACTACGTGGCGGCCGGCGGCTCGCCGGTCATCACCTACCGGGCGAGCAAGGACGAGCAGATCTTCCTCGACGCGGGCCAGAACCCACCCGCCGGCGCGGTCGTCGGCTACTGGCTCGAGGACGCGCCCGAGGGCGAGGTCCGGCTGACCTTCCTCGACGGGCAGGGTAAGGAGATCCGCTCCTTCTCCAGCGAGAAGCCCGCGGACGTCGGCAAGTCGAACGGCCACAACAAGAAGAAGCAGGACCCGGTCATCCCCAAGCAGGCCGGCGCCAACCGCTTCGTCTGGGACCTGCGCTACCCCGACGCCCACGACGTCGACCCGCCGGCCATCCTGTGGGCCGGCAGCACCCGCGGCCCGCTGGCCGTGCCCGGCCACTACCAGGTGCGGCTCACCGTCGGCGACCAGACGCTGACGCAGCCCTTCGAAGTCATCGAGGACCCGCGCGTCACGGCGACCCAGCAGGAGCTCGAGGCCCAGTTCCAGCTCCTGCTCAGGATCCGCGACAAGCTCTCCGAGACGCACGACGCCGTTAACCAGATCCGCGCCCTGCGCACGCAGGCCGAGGACTGGAGCCGCCGCGCCGCCGGCCAGCCCAACGGCGAGCAGGTCGTCGAGGCGGCGAAGGCGCTCGCCCAGACCCTCACGACGGTCGAGGAGGAGCTGATCCAGGTCAAGTCCAAGGAGATGGAGGACCCGCTCAACTTCCCGATCCGGCTCAACAACAAGCTGGCCGCGCTGGGCTCGATCGTCGACACCGCCGACGCCCAGCCGACCGACCAGGCACAGCAGACCTACGCGGAGCTGGCCTCCGGGATCGACCAGCAGCTCGGCGAGCTGCGCGAGGTACTGGCCGACGACGTGGCCCGCTTCAACGCGCTGGTGCGGGAGGTCAACCTGCCGGCGCTCGCGCTCCCGCCGGCCGGCGCGTAACGCTTGCCCCACCAGGGCACGACGATTGTGATTGACGCGCGGACTCGGTAAGGGACGGCTGACGCCGGGACGGTTGTAGGGGCAGACCCCCGTGTCTGCCCCGGATCCGGGACGACGAGCACCGGGCGGCCCCCCGTGGCCGGCCCCTACCCGGGATTACCGGGTTCGGATGTCAAACTCGATCCTCGCGCCCGGCCTGAGGGGGAGGGGCGGATGGCGTTCTCTGCCGCCCGCCCACCTGCGTCGCATCGACGCCATCGGGGCTCCCGGTAACGCAACATAACCTCGACCAGTGGAGCGGCCGGCAGCGGGAGAGGCGAAGGTGATGCCGAAGGACGGCTCCCGGCCGTCGGTCGAGGAGCGCGCGCGCCGGGACCTCGATCTGATCGTGATCGGCGCCGGCATCAACGGCGCCGGCATCGCCCGCGACGCCGCCATGCGCGGGCTGCGCGTACTGCTCCTCGACCGGGGAGATGTCGGCGGCGCGACCACGACCGCCTCGACCCGCCTGATCCACGGCGGGCTGCGCTACCTGGAGCACGGTGAGGTCGGGCTCGTCCGCGAGTCGCTGCGCGAGCGGCGCGCGCTGCTGCGGATCGCGCCGCACCTCGTCCGGCCGCTCCCCTTCCTCATCCCGCTCTACGCCGGCGCCCGGCGGGGGCCGCTCACGATCCGCGCCGGACTGACCGCCTACGACCTCCTCTCCCGCGACGGCGGCCTGCCGCCCCACCACATGCTCGATCGAGCGGACACGCTGCGCCGGGAGCCGGGGCTCGACCCGCGCGGCCTGCGCGGCGCGGCCCTCTACCACGACGCCCAGGTCACCTTCCCGGAGCGGCTGGCGCTCGAGAACGCGCTCTCCGCCCGCGACCACGGCGCGAGCGTGCTGACGTACGCCCGCGTCGACGACCTGCTCGTTGCGGGTGGCTGCGTGCGCGGGGTCCGCTTCACCGACCTGGCCTCCGGCGATACGCACGAGGCGCGCGCGCCCGTGACGGTCAACGCCGCCGGGCCCTGGGTCGACCGCGTGCTCGACAGCCTCGGGCCGCTCGCGCCACGCCGCCTGATCGGTGGCACCAGGGGCAGCCACCTCGTCGTCGACCCCTTCCCGGGCGCGCCGGGGAGCGCCCTCTACGTCGAGGCCCGGGCGGACGGGCGGCCCTTCTTCATCATCCCCTGGGACGGTCGCTACCTGATCGGCACCACCGACCTGCAGTATGAAGGAAGCCTCGACGACCTCCGGCCCGACGTGTCCGAGATCGCCTACCTGCTCGCCGAGACGAACCGGGTCGTCCCGGCCGCCCGGCTCGGCCCGCCCGACGTCCGCTTCGCCTACGCCGGCGTCCGGCCGCTGCCGTACGTCGCGACCGGGGACCCGGGAGGGATCACTCGCCGCCACGTCATCCACGACCACGAGCAGCACGCGGAGCCTGCGTCACAGCTGGAGGGGCTCCTCTCGATCGTCGGCGGCAAGCTCACCACCTACCGGGCTCTGGCGGAGGAGGTCACCGACCGCGTCTTCGTGCGGCTCGGCCGGTCCGCCCCGCCGTGCCCCACGGCGCTCGTGCCCCTGCCGGGCGCCAACACCCGGGACTTCGCCGCCTTCGCCCGGGACTTCGTGGCGCATGCCCCGCATGCCCCGGACTCCGGGCTCGAGCCGGCGACCGCCGCGCGGCTCGTGCGGCTCTACGGCACCTTCGCCCGGGAGGTGCTGCGCCTGGCCGATCGTGACCCCGCGCTCGGGCGTCCGCTCAGTCCAGCCTCCGATAGCCTCGCCGCCGAGGTCCCCTTCGCCCTGACCTGGGAGCTGGCGCGGCACCTGGAGGATGTGCTCATGCGCCGGACGATGCTCGGGCTCGACGACCAGGTCGGCCTCGACGTGCTTGATTCGGCGGCCGACGTCGCCGGCCGCGCCCTCGGCTGGGACGCCGCGCACCGCGATGCCGAGCGTCGCGACTACCGGCAGGCGGTGGCTCGCCTGCGGCCGGTCGGCGGTGCTGCCGGAGCCTGACGGGCTGCATCCGAGAGCAGCCGGTGACCGGTCGGCACGGACGGCTGGCGGGCACCGGCCGCGGGATGCTTTAATGGCTCGATTGCGCAGGTCCGGCCCCACGCTCTCGAGGGGGCAACTGACCGTCGGGGATGGCCGCCGGGACGCGTAGCCTGACGCGGCGGAGAGGGAACGCATGACGTCGTTCGAGGGTGATCTCGTCCGGCTGGGGCTCTGGACCGGCTCGTATCTGCTGGGCTCGATGCCCTCCGGCTTGATCGTCGCCCGCGCCACGCGTGGCGTCGACATCCGGCGCCACGGCAGTGGGAACATCGGCACCGCCAACGTCTACCGCGTCGCCGGGCGCGGACCGGCGGCGTTGACGCTGCTCGGCGACGCGCTCAAGGGGCTGCTCCCGGTGCTGGTCGGTCACGCCCTCGGCCTTCCGCTCTGGGTGCTCCTGGTAGCCGGCGCCGCCGCCATCGCCGGCCACAACTGGTCGGTCTTCCTGCGGGGACGCGGTGGCAAGGGGATCGCTACCTCGATTGGGGTGGTGGTCGGAATCGCGCCGCTGGTCGCCCTCTTCGCCGGCCTGATCTGGGCCATCGTCATCGCGGCCAGCCGCTATGCCTCGCTCGCCTCCCTCCTGATGATGGCCTCGGTGCCGGCGCTACTCGTGTTGCTGGGTTACGCCGATCCCTACTGGGTCTTCGGCCTGGCGCTGGTCGGGGTCGCCATCTACCGGCATCGCGCGAACATCGGCCGCCTCGTCGGCGGCACCGAGCTCAAGATCAGCACCGGCCTCGGCGGTCGTGGGGACTGAGCCGCCCGGCGGCGTCGCGGTCCTCGTCTACGGTGCCGGTGCCGTCGGCTGCTTCCTCGGCGGCCTGCTGGCCGCCAGCGGCGCCGACGTCACTCTCCTCGGCCGTCCCGACCTGGTCCAGGCGATCCACGACGGCGGCCTTCAACTCCAGCGCCCGGACGGCGACGTCTCCGCCGCGCCGTTGGCCATCACCAGCCTGGACCGGCTGCCAGGACCGCCCGATCTCGTCTTGCTGACGACCAAGGCTTACGCGGTCGCCCCGGCGCTCGATGAGCTCGTCTCACTGGGTCGGGGCGGCGCCACGATCGTCGCGCTCCAGAACGGCGTCGGTACCGAGGAGACACTGCTGGCACAGCCGGCGATCCAGCGGCTGGCGTCAGGGGCAGTCACGCTGAGCATCGGCGTCGATGCCGCCGGCACGGTCCGCCAGGAGACGTCCGGCGGCGGCGTGACGCTGGCGTCGGTGCGCGACGAGCCGGCGCTGGCATCGCTCAGCGCGCGGCTGACCCGTGCCGGCATCCTGAGCCCGGTCGTCGACGACTACCGCGCGCTCAAGTGGTCGAAGCTGCTCCTCAACATCCTGGGGAACGCCAGCGCCGCGATCCTGGCGACTCCACCCGCCGAGATCTTCGCCGACCCGCGCCTCTTCCGCCTGGAGCGCGCCGCCTTCCTCGAGGCCCTGCGGGTCATGCGAGCCGCGGGCACCCCCACGCTGCGGCT
>Ga0307374_10014074_pt1 | contig 10942 bp, 9 predicted proteins | sample OX3MG_FD_202532 | JGI IMG/M metagenome (GOLD analysis project Ga0307374, IMG submission 202532) | Soil microbial communities from Risofladan, Vaasa, Finland - OX-3 | ecosystem: Environmental > Terrestrial > Soil > Coastal area > Acid sulfate soil | place: Finland: Risofladan, Vaasa | collected... | reverse complement strand
GCGGAGCGCATGCCCGCAGCGGATGCGCAACTGCCGGACACCGGCATCGGCCAGGAGCGTGAACGTCAGGTGTCGCCGGTGTTCGTGGTCAATCCGGTGTACGGGACGCGCTGTTCCAGCGTGATTTTCCTGCATGCAGACGGCCAGGCGCGCTTCGCCGAGCGGCGGTTTGATGCGGCCGGGCAGACACTGGAAACCCGATCCTTCAATATCACTGCATGCGGTCCATGATGCGGCCGGCTCCCTGCGGCAGCTGGCCGTCACCTGTGAGCGCCGCGCGCATCGCCAGCGGTGGTGTACGTCTGATGCAGCCACGCATCGCCGGTGATGATGTGTACTGGGTTGAAAGTCGTCCGGTGGAATACGGCCGTGGCGTACTGGTGTGCAGGCGCACGGGCGCAAGCCGCCAGGATCTCACGCCGGCACCATTCAGTGTTAGAAGCCGTGTACATGAATACGGCGGCGGAGCTTACGCCATAAGCAGCGACAGGGTGTTCTTCGTCAATGACAGCGACCAGCAGATCTACTGCCTGCCGGTCGCGGGCGGTGCACCGAGACGACTGACTGCCACTGAGAATTGCCGGTTTGCGGATCTGCTGCCGGATGAACACCGCCAGCGACTGGTATGCGTGTGTGAGGATCACACACAGGAATCCGCCGGACCGTTTAACTCCCTGGTGTCGGTGGATACCCGGGGCGGTTCAATCTGTACGCTCGTCAGCGGTAAGGATTTCTACAGTTCGCCGACGCTGCATCCCGATGGCGGGCAACTGGCCTGGCTTGGCTGGAATCATCCGCACATGCCCTGGGATGCATGCGAACTGTGGCTCGCGGAACTGGATGAAGCAGGTGGGGTACAAAACCCGCACTGCATCGCCGGCGGCAGCGAAGAATCCATATTCCAGCCGCAATTCGCCCCGGATGGCTGCCTGCACTTCATCTCGGACCGGGATGGATACTGGAATATATATAAGTATGCAGATGGCAAAATTCATGCCGTGACCTACGATCCCATGGATTATGCTTTTGCGCAATGGCTGTTCGGCATGTCCAGTTACAGCTTCATGGCGAATGGCAGGTTATTCGCAACTCGTCTATGCCAGGGCCGCTCCGAACTGGTGCGTATCGGTGTCGGCGGAAAAATAGAAATGCTTGCGGATAATCTTACTCAGATTGAACATCTGCACGCTCACGGCAACCGTTTGGTTTTATTAGCCGGAGACCCCACGCATGTGCCAGCCGTGATTCTGGTCGAGGCCGGGGATTCGACCATACTCAGTCAACATGAGGATGCGGTTCCGGTGAAGTTCTTCAGCGTGCCCGAAGCCATCAGTTATCCCACCACCGATGGTGAAACCGCCCACGCCTGGTATTACCCGCCGCACAATCCGGAATACTGCGTAGCGAGCGGCGAGAAACCGCCGTTGCTGGTGAAATGCCACGGAGGGCCCACGGCCATGAACGGCAATGGCCTGGACCCACGCATCCAGTTCTGGACCAGCCGCGGATTTGCGGTGGCTGACGTGAACTACCGCGGCAGCAGCGGCTACGGCCGTGCCTACCGCCGCAGTCTCCACGGACAATGGGGTATCAGGGATGTGGAGGATTGCATCCACGTGGCGCGTCATCTGATCAGCAACGGGCGGGTGGATGCGCAACGCATCATCATCAGCGGCAGCAGTGCCGGCGGTTTCACGGTGCTGTGCGCGCTGGCCTTCCATGATTTTTTCAAGGCGGGCGCAGTTTATTACGGCATCAGTGAGCTGGCCAGCGCCATGACCGACACCCACAAATTTGAGGTGCATTACGGCGACAGCCTGCTGGGTCCATGGCCAGCGGCCCGCGAGCTGTACCGCACACGTTCACCGTTATATGCGACCGACCATATCAATTGCCCGGTGATATTTTTCCAGGGTCTCAAGGACCGAGTGGTGCCCCCCGATCAGACGCAACGCATGGTGCAGGCACTGCGCGCCAAGAACCTGCCGGTGGCTTACGTGACGTTCGCCGAAGAGGGCCATGGCTTCCGCCGCAGCCAGAGCATGCAGCGCGCCCTGGAGGCGGAGTTCGCCTTTTATGCACGCATCTTCGGATTCACGCTGGCGGATACGTTGTCACCACTCGTTATTGAAAACCTACCGGGATAGACATGATACGCAGAGATTTGTTTTTGATTTACTGCTTGTTCGGTCTCTTAATGTTGGCCATTAAGTATCACTGCCAACGCAGCAACACCTAGTGTTGATGTACAGGTGAAGGGCGTCTCCGGCGATCTGCTTAAGAATGTGCAGGCTTATCTCAGCATCAATACCTATCGAAATTCACCCAACCTGAATGAAAGCCTGGTAGACCGTCTGAATGCGCGTGCGCCCCAGGAGATCAAAAACGCACTGCAACCCTTTGGGTACTATCGGCCAGCTATCAAAGGCTATCTTGAAGCCACGTCTGCCGGCTGGTCAGTCAGAGCCAATCGCCAGTCGTGGGTCCGCCACCCACCGGCACCGATTCCTCTCTGGCACTCACCGGCAGCCAGTTGTTCGCACAGGAAGTAAGTCAGCATATGGGTATTGAAGACGTGGGCGTCCAGAACGTCTCACCGGCCCCGGCACCAGTATCGCCGCCATGTTCTTTGGTAAATACCTCTCACCGCGGTTATACATCAGCTACGGCGTGGGCCTGCTGCAACCTCTCAACACCGTGCGCATCCGCTACACCCTCAGCACCCGCTGGATGCTGGAAGCAGAATCCGGCAGTTTCGCCAATGGTGCTGACCTGATCTACACCATCGAGCGCTGAGTGAGAAACACTTGTCACCCGGGCGCTTGTACATAAACGTCGAGCGCACACTGAACGGATGCCGTGCGCTCATAGCGATAAAATAATCAAGCCTGCGGCAGAACACTCAACAGCCACGCACGGATATGTAGGATTTCCTGCGGATGCATGCTATGTGGCATGGGATAGGTGTGCCAGATAACCGAACAGCCGCGGGTGGTGAGTTCGTTGCGGGTGTGCTCAGCAAGCTGTATCGGCACCACCGGATCCTGGGTGCCATGCGCATAGAATATCGGTGTATGGCTGTTGATGGAGTTGGTGTGTAAAGCAAACCCATCCAACGGCAAGTAGGTGGACAGCGCCATGATTCCCGCAAGTTTCTCCCCATATTGCAGCCCGGTGTAAAGCGCCACCGCCCCACCCTGGGAAAACCCCGCCAATACGACGCGTGCCGCCGGAATTCCTCGGGCATTTTCCCGTGCGATGAGCGTCTCCAGCATTGCGCATGAAACCTGCATGCCGGCCTGGTCGCGCGGCTGGTGCATGCCGATCTTGACGATGTCGAACCAGGCACGCATAGGGTAACCATTGTTGAGGGTCACCGGGCGCACTGGCGCGTGCGGGAACACGAAGCGCACCGGTAGCGAGCCTGGCAGTTTCAGTTCTGGAACGATCGGCTCGAAATCATGGCCGTCGGCACCCAGACCGTGCAACCAGATGACACTCGCAGTCGGCTGAGCACCGGTCTCGAGCTCCACACATTCGGGCAATGCCGTCATCACTTGCTCCCATTTCAAGGGCATGCGATTGTAACGGAGAGCCTGATGCATTTCCTTGCCGCTTGATCTCCATGTGAAAAAATGGGGATGTGGGGGTGATACTTGGATTTTTCCAAACGGATTATTCTGATTACCGGTGCCGCCCGCGGTATTGGTAGCGCCACTGCCAAAGCTTTTGCACACCTCGGCGGGAGTGTGGCGCTGCATTACCGCTCAAGCCAAAAGCAGGTACAAGCGCTAGCGCAGTCCTTGCCGGGTGGCAAACACGCCATATTTCAGGCGGATATAAGCGGCCCCGATGACTGCGAACGACTCATGGCAGAAGTCATGGACCACTACGGGCGGCTGGACGTGTTGGTGAACAACGCCGGAATCTATGAACTCAAACCGCTCGGGAAACTTGAATATTGCGACTGGCAAGCCACCTGGAAACGCACTCTGGATGCCGATCTCATTGGTCCCGCGAACCTGTGCTTTCTGGCCGCCAAAGTAATGATGCAACAGAAAAGCGGGCACATCATCAATATCTCCTCCCGCGGGGCCTTCCGTGGTGAACCGGATGCGCCCGCTTACGGCGCCGCCAAAGCCGGATTGAATCAGCTTTCCCAGTCTCTCGCCCAGGCGCTCGCGCCTTACAACATCTTCGTGGGCGTGGTGGCACCCGGTTTCGTACGCACCGATATGGCCGCAGTACTGCTGGACGGCCCACAAGGTGAGGCCATCCGCAATCAAAGTCCGCTTGGCCGCGTAGCGTTGCCGGAGGAGATCGCCGCAGCGGTGGTGCGGCTGGCAGCCGACGGCATGCTGTCCGCCACCGGTTGCATCCTGGACGTGAACGGCGCGTCGTACCTGCGGAGCTGAAGCGGTATGCCGCAAGCCATTCCCGTGATTCTCTCCTGGAGCGGCGGCAAAGACAGCGCACTTGCCCTGCATGCACTGCGTCAGGATGCGCGCTATGAAGTACGCGGATTACTCACCAGCGTTAATGAACATTATCACCGTATCAGCATGCATGGGGTGCGCGAAACTCTGCTGGATGCCCAGGCCCGATCGATTGATCTGCCGCTTCATAAGATGAGGCTCTCGGAACATCCCACGAATGAAGAATACGAGCGGAAGATGTGCAAAGTGCTGAAGGATTTCAAGATGCGGGGCATCCGGCATATGGCCTTCGGCGATCTGTTCCTGGAGGACATCCGCCGCTACCGTGAAAATAACGTGGCGCAATTACAGATGGAATGTGTGTTCCCGCTCTGGCAACGGCCCACCGGGAAGCTGGCGCGTGAATTCATCGCGCTGGGCTTCAAAGCGCTGCTGTGCTGTGTGGATGAACAAAGCATGAGCGGCGGCTTCGCCGGCCGGGAGTACGATGAGACGTTGCTGCGAGAACTGCCTGCTGGCGTGGACCCCTGCGGCGAGAACGGCGAGTTCCACACCTTCGTCTATGCCGGTCCGGAATTTCAACGGCCCATCCCGTTCCAACGCGGTGAACTCGCACTGCGCGACCGGCGTTTTCATTTTTGCGATCTAATCCCCACGGAGGTATCCCATGAGCATCTGGTTACAACCGTTCACAGTCGATGATCTGAATAAATTCCAGGAGCAGACGCTGGTTACAAATCTTGGCATCCGCTATACGGAAGTCGGCGAGGATTATCTCAAGGCAGTAATGCCGGTGGATGCCCGCACCAAACAGCCAGCCGGGATCCTGCACGGCGGCGCTTCAGTGGCGCTGGCGGAGACGCTGGGCAGTACCGGCGCTAACCTGGTGGTGGACCGCAAGCAGAAACTCTGCGTGGGTCTCGACATCAACGCCAATCACGTACACGCGATGCGCTCAGGTCAGGTCACCGGCACCGCCCGTCCGCTGCACATCGGCGGCAGCACCCAGGTATGGGAAATCAGGATCACCAACGATGAGGAAAAACTGGTGTGCGTATCCCGAATCACGATAGCAGTCCTGGACAGATCCAGTTTCCAGGACTAAATCCACGTAATCCTATGCTGGGGCTGCCATTTTACCTGTATCTGTCGTATTTCGACGTCGCCGGTTTTTTCAGCGTCCATCCCAGCAACCACTTCAAGAAACCACCCGTTTGGTTTTCACGCCGGTCCGGTCTCAATGCTACGCCGTAGGCAACCGTGATATCCAGATCCGGAACCAGTCCCAGCACACTGTCCTTATGCTCGACGGCACGGAAATACAACACCATGGGTGGATTTTTGGTGTCATAGGTAGATTTTCCGATGCGGTGTGTCAACAACATGTGCGGCGCGATCTCGCTGTCGGCAGCGATGCGCGCTACTTCCTCCTCGGATGCCACCACAAAGTCCAGGGTTATCACCCGCCCATTGGTGCGGAAAATCTTCACCGCGGTGATCTCCACCAGGCGTTCGCGCTGTTCGCGTCCGAATACGGTCTTTTCGTCCCAAGCGATGACCCGATCACCAACTTTCAAATCTGTCCCATACGGGCAGAACAGGCAGTTCGCCGAATTGACATTGCGCACATAACTCGGCAGACGTGCCGGTCCGTGGGCCCGGTGTTTTTTTGCTCCAGAAAGCCATCGCTGTTCTCTATTCCCCCGAGCCGTTATACGGCTTCCATGACACACCGCTAGTGGCCATTGTTCACGGCGTGTTAACGCACGCGTGTTTAATATCCGAAATTCAGGGTGGTTTTCATTTTAACATAAGCGTAGTAGGAACCCCCGGACATGCCCGGTATGCGCATCACCAATGCGCTGTAGCCTGCTGCGCCACTGCATTTTCTGGTCGCGCTATCAGCCCGGTGGTGCTGAGTGTCACCTGATATTCGCCCCCGTCCACCATCGGCAGGTAGGTGGCACTGCCGTAACTGGCGTCCACCCATGGCAGCCAGCGTGCATAGCGTTGCATCAGCGACCAACTGTCCAGCCAGTTGTCAGGCGTTAGCGAGATGGCACTGTGGATTGCATTGCGCTCCTGGGCCACATCCCGGTATCGGCCGCTGAGACGATCCAGCCGATAGCGGGTTTGGAGTCCCAGCAGTGTGGCAAACCCGCTCCATTTGATGACGCACGCATCCAGTTGCCACTCGTCACCATGCAGATCGGTTTGGATCACGTGTCCGCTGGCATCCGTGAGCCGCGCATGAAAATACTGCGGACCGATGGCATCGAAACGCACAATCGCCACCAACTGTTCATGGGTCAGGGCAAAATAGGTGTGCAGATTCAAAGCCAACAGGGTTATGAACGCCACCACCAGCAGCAACACCAGACCCGCAAGGCTGCGGCTCGGGCCATTGAAAAAACGGCCATGCGACAGACGGGCTAATCCACTGATAAACCACACCACTCCAATGATGGCTATGATCACCAGCACCGCAGCGCCGATGTACAGCGTGATACTCGAGCTGTCCATGACCGACTCCGGTTGGGAAAGGGGGCCTCACTCTAGCATGGGTACCGGCGATGTCTGCGCATAGGCGCGGCCGGCGGTAATGTTTATACTTACAGCATGCGTAGTCTGCTCGTATCTGGTTTCATGGTTGTTGCACTGACAACACTGCTGTCCGGTTGCGGCCAGAAAGGCCCGTTGTACCTGCCGGTTACACCGCCACGCACCATCCCCACCATGCCGCCGGCAGCGACTACGACAAAACCGTCATCTACCGCTACGCATCCGGCCCAGGCACAAACCCACAATCCGCCTGCCACCACGAAACCAGAAGCATGAGTTCCACCGGGCGCGCGGCCGTGCGCTCTCCCGATTTCGATTACCACGGCAGCATATTGCACATCGAGTCTCTGAACCTGGAACTGCTGGCACAGCGTTTCGGTACACCGTTGTATGTGTATTCCAGGGCTGGCATCACTGCCGCCTGGCAATGTTTCAGTCTTGCGTTCGACGGAAATACGCAACGTGTGCGTTACGCCGTCAAGGCCAACAGCAACCTGGCGATCCTGCAGCTGCTGGCGAAACTCGGCGCCGGTTTCGACATCGTGTCGGTGGGCGAACTCGAGCGGGTATTGCGCGCGGGTGGTGATTCCACGGGCATCGTATTCTCGGGCGTGGGCAAGCGCGAAGACGAGATGCAGCGCGCGCTTGAAGTCGGCATCCAGTGTTTCAACGTGGAATCGGAAGCGGAACTGCTGCGCTTGTCGACGCTTGCCGGCAGCCAGGGTAAAACCGCTGCCGTGGCGCTGCGCATCAATCCACAGGTAGAGACCGGCACCCATCCACATATCGCCACCGGCCATCGCGATGCAAAATTCGGTATCGATATCAAGCGTGCTGAGGCGCTGTACCGGCACGCGGCCGGACTTCCCAGTATCCGTATTATCGGTATCGCGTGTCATATCGGCTCGCAAATCACCCAGCCGGCGCCGTTTCTGGATGCAGCACGGCGTGTTATGACGCTGGTAGACAATCTGCTTGAAAATGGCAGCGCATTGCAGCAGGTGGATCTCGGCGGCGGCTTCGGTGTGCGCTACCGCGATGAACCCCAACTGGATGTCACCGCTCTCATCGGGCAACTGCGCCTGCTGGTGGAGAAGCGTGGATTGAAATTGATCCTGGAACCCGGACGCGCACTGGTGGCGGAAGCCGGTGTGCTGCTGACCCGGGTGGAATACCTCAAGACCACCGATCAGGGCCGATTCGCGATCGTGGATGCGGGCATGACCGAGCTCATCCGTCCGCCTTTATATGATGCCTGGCATGAGATCCGTGTGGTGACGCAGCGCCCCAGTATGCCATCCGAAATCTATGATGTTGTGGGTCCCGTTTGTGAATCAGCAGATACGCTAGGTCGCGACCGGCAGCTCGCGGTTCAAGCAGGCGACTTGCTGGCGATCATGGATGCAGGCGCCTACGGATTTTCCATGAGTTCGAACTACAACTCCCGACCGCGCGCCGCAGAGGTGTTGGTGGATGGCGATCATGCAACCCTCATCCGCAGCCGTGAAACGCTGGATGAACTCATGACACATGAAGAACTGCCCGGGTGATGGTCGCTATCATGACCATCGCCGCATAAAATAAATTAGACTTATGCCATGCCAAACAGCCCCAACCAAAACCAGACCGGCACAGTAAAACCCAAGCCACTGGTGCTGGTAGACGGCTCTTCCTATCTCTACCGTGCGTTCTACGCACTCCCACCGCTGAGTAATTCCCGCGGCCAGCCCACCGGCGCGGTTCGCGGCGTAGCCGCGATGCTCAAAAAATTGCTGTCGGAATATGCGCCCGAATACATAGCGGTGGTATTCGATGCCCGCGGCAAGACTTTCCGCGATGAGCTCTTCAAGGAGTACAAAGCTAACCGTCCACCCATGCCCGATGATATGAGCCTGCAGATCGAACCGCTGCACGCGCTGGTGAAGGCGCTCGGATTTCCAGTGCTGCAGATTTCGGGCGTGGAAGCCGATGATGTCATCGGCACGCTGGCGAAACAGGCGGCAGATGTAGGGCAGGCGGTGCTGATCTCCACCGGCGACAAGGACATGGGCCAGCTCGTCAATGAACACGTGACCCTGGTGAATACCATGACCGATACACTGCTGGACCGTGACGGTGTGCAGCAGAAATTCGGTGTCTGGCCGGAACAGATCATCGATTATCTGGCGCTGGTGGGCGACAGCTCTGACAACATCCCCGGGGTGTCCGGCATCGGCCCCAAGACCGCGGCGCCCCTGTTGGCGCACTTCGGCACGCTCGAAGCACTGTACCAGCGACTCGATGAGATCCCCCAGTTGGCGATTCGCGGCGCTAAAACCCTGCCGGAGAAATTCCGCGCCCAGCATGAGCAAGCCATGCTCTCGCGCCAGCTCGCGGTCATCCGCTGTGATGTGCCGTTGCCGTTGAAGCCACATGACCTGACGATGCGTATACCGGATACGGAGTCCTTGCGGGAGCTGTACACACGCCTGGAATTCAAAACCTGGCTACGTCAACTCGACGGCGATGTGCATGATGAAACAGCCGGCGCGAACTCAGCGGCTATTTTTCCTGCACCCAGCACGGCGCAGGCAACATCGGTTTCCAACTATGAAACCATACTGGACGAAAAAAGCCTGGAACAGTGGGTCGCGCGGCTGGAGTCTGCTGAACTGTTCGCTTTCGACACCGAGACCACCAGCCTAGATTACATGCAGGCGGAGATCGTCGGCCTGTCGTTTGCGGTGAAATCCGGTGAGGCCGCTTACCTGCCACTGGCGCATCGCTATGCAGATGCGCCACCGCAATTGGACCGTGAGAGGGTGTTGAGACGCTTCAAGCCGCTGCTCGAGAGTGCTGCACATGCAAAGCTCGGCCATCATCTCAAGTACGACGCGCATGTACTGCGCAACCATGGAGTTATGCTGCAAGGGATACGCTACGACTCCATGCTCGAATCCTATGTGCTCGACAGCACCGCCAGCCGCCACGACATGGATTCGCTGGCGGAGAAATACCTGGATTACAAGACCATCCACTACGAGGACGTGGCCGGCAAGGGTGCCAAGCAGATCGGCTTCGAGCAGGTGCGTATCGAGGATGCCACGCGCTATTCGGCCGAGGACGCCGACATCACCCTGCGCCTGCACCAGACACTGTGGCCGCGACTCGCCGCCACCCCGACGCTGCGCAAGGTCTTCGAGGAGATCGAGATGCCACTGGTGCCGGTGCTACTGGAGATGGAACACGGCGGTGTGCTCATCGATACCGGCATGCTCAAACAGCAAAGCACCGAGATCACCCAGTCCCTGCGCCAGCTGGAACTGCGTGCCCACGAACTCGCGGGTAACCCCTTCAATCTGGATTCGCCAAAACAGCTGCAGACGGTTTTGTTCGAGAAGATGCAATTACCGGTGGTGCGCAAAACTCCTGGAGGCCAGCCATCTACGGCTGAGGATGTGCTGGAGGAACTGGCAGCGGATTTCGAATTGCCCAAGGTGATCCTGGAATATCGCGGCCTGAACAAACTCAAATCCACTTATACCGATAAACTGCCGGCACAGGTAAATCCGAAGACTGGGCGTGTACATACCTCCTATCATCAGGCAGTGGCCGCGACCGGGCGCCTGTCATCCAGTGATCCCAATCTGCAGAACATCCCGGTGCGTACCGCCGAGGGCCGCCGCATCCGTCAGGCGTTCATTGCTCCCAAGGGTTACAAGATCCTGGCAGCAGATTATTCGCAGATCGAGTTGCGCATCATGGCGCACCTGTCTGGCGACAGCGGACTGCTTAGTGCTTTTGAGAAAGGCATGGATATCCATCGGGCCACCGCCGCTGAGGTATTCGAAGCGACGCCCGATACCGTCAGCGAAGAGCAACGGCGTTCGGCGAAAGCCATCAACTTCGGATTGATCTACGGCATGTCGGCCTTCGGTCTGGCGAAGCAACTGGGTATCGAACGC
>Ga0307374_10014073_pt1 | contig 10943 bp, 9 predicted proteins | sample OX3MG_FD_202532 | JGI IMG/M metagenome (GOLD analysis project Ga0307374, IMG submission 202532) | Soil microbial communities from Risofladan, Vaasa, Finland - OX-3 | ecosystem: Environmental > Terrestrial > Soil > Coastal area > Acid sulfate soil | place: Finland: Risofladan, Vaasa | collected... | reverse complement strand
AGCTCTTCCACGCCAAAGCTCACGACGCGGCCTGGCGCGACAATGTTCAGGGTCGATTCGACGGGCGAATTCTTCCCGCCGTCAACGCCATCATCGCCACAAGCGCATTCGGTATGGGCTTGGACATTCCTAACATTCGGCTCGTCGTGCATTGGCAGCACCCGTTCTCTGTCGAGGAGTACGTCCAAGGGTTCGGTCGGGCGGGCCGCGACGGTCAGCGCTCACTCGCCCTTCTGTTCACAGACGAGAAACGAGATGTCGGTCTCCTAAACTTCATGGTCGATAAGGAGGACACGTACGTTCGCAGCAAACGCTTGGGAGAGGTCGCCACGATCGCAGAAATGGCCAATGACCGGCACCGGTGTTTTCGAGACGCTCTCGTTAACCATCTGGTCGGTGACACATACCCGAAGAAGTCATGGTCCATGCGGATACTGGACTGGGCATTTGGGGAGAGGCAACGATCCGAGAAAGCTCAGGGGTGCTGCGACGCCTGCTCTCCTGAACTCGCTGAAAGAGTCGCAAGCGGCGCGTTCAACTGGGGTTGAGATATGCCTCTCGATATCTGCGAATCGGATGCAGCCACTTCATATGTTCTGACCTGGCAGGATCCGCCGCATGTGGCTCTGGTGGATGGCTGCTCCGCGCAACGACTTCTAGCTTGCGGGCTTTCCCGCGAGCCGATGGGTTAGCGCGCCACGTTGAGCGAGTCGGGCGCCACGAAGCCAAGGACCAAGCCGAGGGGTGCGCCGAGCCTCGCGAGGGTCTCTTGCGTTGGGTTGGCCTGCCCCGACTCGATGCGGCTGATCTCAGGCTGTGGAATCCCGGAGAGCTCTGAGAGGTGGATTTGCGTGAACGCGGCCGCCTGGCGGGCCGAGGCCAGCTGCTTACCAATACCGAAGTGCTCGAGGTAGACAGCCTTGTAGTGGGCGTCGAAGGCTGTAGCGAGTTCCCGCTCGTCCTCGGTGGCCGTGGTGTCGGCAGCCGCCATGTAGTCGTCGAACTTTGTGCCCATCTCTCTACTCCTTCTCCCTCACATTATGTGTCAACACACATAGCTCGTCAAGCACAATTCAGCGTCCGGACTTGCGATGGGTGCGCCAGTAGGTGCGGAAGCTGCGCTCGAGTGGCACTCCCCGGTCCCCCGCCGGGCCAGATGGCGTGCTCGCTCGGTGCTCAAGTGTCCAGCGGCGCAGAGCCTTGCGGGCGGCTGTGATCTCCCTGTTTTGCCGCCTGGTACTCGGGTCGGTGCCCTTGTCGTACCCGGCCAATAGCAGGACGATCTTCTCCCCGTAGGGGTGAAAGAAGACCCTCAACAGGATCTTCCCGCCGTCAGATACCTCGGCGATCTTCTGGGCCAGATCGGGTCGAACCCGAGCCAGGATCACGGCCTCAGAGTGGCGCAAGCGGAACTCGAACAAGCCCTGCCCGAGGTTCTTACCGAACTCGGTGTCACACACGTCAGGGCCTTGGCGGCCCAGGATGTTGACCAGCGCGGCCCGGATGGCCTGCTTCTTGGGGACAGGGAGACCGTCGATGAACTCCCTGCAGGGCTCAGACCCCGACTCGTCCTCGTAGAACTCCATCTCGTAGTGCTCGGGGTTCATGGGCGGGCACCATAGTTGGCGGGCATTTTGATCCCGGGTGAGTGATCGCTCAGCTCGGCGTCCTACCCGGCGGTTCCTGCACGGAAGGGAGGTACCCCTAACTGTGCAAGCTCTACATGTTGTCCTTGCCGCGTCGGGCCATCACGTCGCCCCAGTCACGACGCTCCGGGCTGGAGCACGTCTCGGGCCAGAACTGGATCGGCAGATCAGTTGCAGGACACAGGCCTGCTGCACATTTGAGGTCAGACTCCACCCCGAGGTGTGAGCAGGGGACAATCAGTCCCCTGCTCAGGCTTTGCCCTAGTTTTTGCCCTATTTCTTGGGAAAAGGTTGAATCCGGCTGGTTCCGGTTGCTTCCGCGCCCTTGCAGTTGACCTGCGGAAACTTCCGGTTGACGCCCTTCCGGGTCCGTCATTTCCGGTGCCCGGAGTGATTATGAGTCCCCTGCTCTGACCACTGAGCTACAGCCCTCTGTGGCCAGCGATGTTACCGATGACATGGCGCGCCACCGTGGCTGCCCCCGCGGGCGACGGCCCCGACGACCCTCCGATTACCATCGCCCTCGTGCCCGTACCCCAGCTGCGGCACCGCGGGTACGTGCAGTGACCTCTCCCCCGGGCTCGCCGGCCACCGGTCGCCGCACTCCTCCGCTGGCCTGGTTCGGTCCCTGGTGCGCCGTGGCGCTGGTGTCGCTGTGGGGGCTGTGGAACCTCCGGGCCGAGCTCACCGCCGTCCCCTACCTCGATGACAGCTCCATGCACGAACAGATGGTCCGCTTCGCCGCCGCCCGGATCTCCCAAGGGCACCTCCCGCTGACCAGCTGGTTCCCCTACCTGGGCCTGGGCTCGCCCCATTTCCTGCACTACCAGAGCCTGCCCGCCATGGTGACCGGGCTGATCGGCACCATGGGCGACCCCGATACGGTCTTCCGCTGGACCCTGTACCTGCTGTGGGCACTGTGGCCCCTGAGTATCTACTGGAGCGCCCGGTTGTTCCGCCTCAGCCGTTGGACCGCCGCAGCGGCGGCGGCAGTCGCTCCCTTCCTGGTCTCGGCCGCCGGGATCGGGTACGAGACCACGGCCTACGTGTGGGCCGGCTACGGGGTGTGGACCCAGCTGTGGGCAGGGTGGACCTTGGCCCTCGCCTGGGGCTTCACCTCCCGCGCCCTGTCGGGCGGCAGCCGCCGCACCATCGTGGCGGCGACCTTGTTCGTGACCCTCACCATCGCCCTGCACTTCGAGACCGGGTACCTGGCCTTCGTGCCGCTCTTCATCTGGCCGTTCCTCGTCCCCTCCGAGCTTCGCCGCCGCCTGGGCACGGCGGTGGTCATCGGCGCCGGGTCCGCACTGGCGGCCGCCTGGGTCATCTACCCGGTCCTGGCCCAGTCCCATTTCGCGGCCAGGAACCAGGTCCTCGGCCAGACCCCGCTGGAGAACGGCTACGGCGCCGGCCAGGTGCTGCGCTGGCTCCTGTCGGGCCAGCTCTTCGACGACGGCCGCCTGGCGGTGGTGACCATCTTCATGTTCGTGGGCATCGTCCTGTGCCTCTTCCGGTGGAAGGAGAGCATTGAGGGACGCGCCCTGGTGACGGTGTGGGCCGTGACCCTCCTCATGACCTTCGGGCGGACAACGTTCGGCTCGCTTTACGCACTCGTACCAGGGAGCAGCGACATCTTCATTCGACGGTTCCAAATGGGGGTGCACCTCTCCGGCGTCCTCCTGGCTGGCGTGGGCGTCGTCGGCGTCGGTCAGCTGGCCAGGGCAGCACTTCGGCACGAACTCCCCGAGGTGCACGCATGGCTCACCGAGCATTCGCTCGGACGATCGGTCTTCGCCCTCTCGTGCATCGTCTCGTTGCTCGTCCTCCTGACGCCGGCCTGGCGGGAGCTCGACACCTACGATGCCCACAACGCGCGCAACATCTCTCTGCAGGCCGCGGCGGACGCGCAGAGCGACCCGCAGATCGATCAGCTTCTCTCCTATGTCAGGGCCCATCCGAGCGGGCGCGTCTACGCCGGACTGCCCACCAACTGGGGGAGCAACTTCCTGGTCGGTGCCGTGCCCGTCTTCAAGTACGTCGAGAGCCGGGACATCGACGAGGTGGGCTACACGCTGCGGACCGCCTCGCTGATGACCGATCCCGAGTTCCACTTCGAAGAGACCAACCCCGGTGACTACGTCCTCTTCGGCATCGCGTACGTCCTGGTCCCGAACGGTCAGGATCCCTCAGTGCCCGCTTCGCTGGTCCGCTGTGCCGGGATCTACTGCCTGTGGGCCCTTCCCTCCGCCGGCTACGTGCACGTCTTCGACACCATCGGGACGCTGACGGCGACCCGGGCCGACGTCGGATCGCAAAGCGTGGCCCTCCTGAGCTCGGATCTCCCCTCGGAGCATCGCGCCCTCACGGTGGCTTTCAACGGCAACACGGCGGCTCCGGTCACGGCTCCGCACCCGTCCGCTCTGCGAGGCGCACCCGGACGAGTCGTGGCCTCCCACGCAGATCTGGCGGGCGGGCAGGCCACGGCGACGGTGGTGGTGCGCCGGAGGTCGGTGGTCGTCCTCAGCGCGTCGTTCGATCCCGGCTGGGTGGTCAGCGTCGATGGCCACCCCGCCCGCACGGTCATGATCGCCCCCGCCTTGGTCGGGGTCACCGTGCCCCCTGGGCAGCACCGGATCGCCTTCCGCTATGTCGGATTCGGTTCGTATGACGGGCTCTGGTTGGTTTCCCTGTCGGTGCTCGCCCTGCTGGCCCTGGGTCCACGCCTGCGGAGGATCACCCGGCGCCGGACCGGTGGCCGGCATCCGGCCGCGACCGGGTGATCGGACTGCTACCGGAAGCCCTTGAGGGTATCGCCGAGCCGAGTGGGCCTTCCCGGGCTCAGGCCGCGGCCTCCAGCTCCCGTCCCGGTTCACCATCCCTGTCCTCCCCGACCAGAGCTGGGGCGAGCACGTCGGCCATGGTGGCGGCCAGATGGAAGGTCATGACATTGCGCACCTCCTCGGGCACGTCTTCCAGGTCGGGCCCGTTGCGCTCGGGCAGGACCACCTCGGTCAGTCCGGCTCTGTGCGCCGCCAGCACCTTCTGCTTCACCCCGCCGATGGCCAACACCCGTCCCTGCAGGGTGACCTCGCCGGTCATCCCGATGACAGGGCGCACCGGTAGCTGCCGGAGCAGGCTGACCAGGGCGGTGGTCATGGTGACGCCTGCCGAGGGACCGTCCTTCGGCACGGCGCCCGCGGGCACGTGCAGATGGAACCGCTTGCCGGCGAAGGCATCCCTCGCTATCCCCAGCTCAGCCTGGTGGGAACGGACATAGGACAGGGCGATTTCGGCCGACTCCTTCATGACATCGCCCAGTTGGCCGGTCAAGGTCAAGCCCTCGGGGCCATCGGAGACGCTGGCTTCGACGAAGAGGACGTCTCCTCCGGCCCCCGTGACCGCCAGCCCGGTGACCACCCCTGGGACACTGGTGCGCTCCGCAGCCTCGAAGAAATAATGAGCACGGCCGAGCCAACCTCGCACATCTGAGGCGTCGACCGTGATCGGTGCCTGGCGCTCGCCGGACGCCAGCTTGGTGGCCACCTTGCGCAGCAGGCGACCCAGCTCGCGTTCCAGGGAGCGCACCCCGGCCTCGCGGGTGTAGTCGGCGACAATGCTCCGCAACGCATCGTCGCTGATCCGAACCTCATCAGCGTGCAGGGCGGCCCGGGCCATCTGGCGCCCGACCAGGTGGTGGCGGGCGATCGAGATCTTCTCCGACTCGGTGTAGCCGTCCAGGCGTATGACCTCCATCCGGTCCAGGAGAGGTCCGGGAATGGTGTCGGTCACATTGGCCGTGGCGATGAACAGCACCCGCGAGAGGTCAAGGTCGACTTCGAGGTAGTGGTCCCGGAACGTGTGGTTCTGCGCCGGGTCCAACACCTCCAAGAGTGCCGAGGAAGGGTCGCCCCGGAAGTCGGCACCGAGCTTGTCCACCTCGTCGAGGACGATGACCGGGTTCATGGTCCCCGCCTCACGCAGGGCCCTCACCAGGCGGCCCGGTTGTGCCCCGACGTAAGTCCGCCGGTGCCCCCGAATTTCGGCCTCGTCGCGCACCCCGCCCAGGGATACCCTGACGAGCTTGCGGCCCAGGGCCGCCGCGACCGACTCCCCGAGCGAGGTCTTCCCGACTCCCGGCGGGCCGACCAGGGCCAGGATGGCGCCCGACCCCCGGCCGTCCACCGGAACCAGCCCGCGCTCGGACTGCAGCTTGCGGACGGCCAGATGCTCAAGAATGCGCTCCTTCACGTCGACCAGGCCATCGTGGTCGCCGTCAAGGATCCGTGCCGCTTCGGCGATCTCCAGCCGGTCCTCGGACTCCACCCCCCAGGGAACCTCCAGGACGGTGTCGAGCCAGGTTCTGATCCAACCTGTCTCGGGACTCTGCTCATTGGTGCGCTCGAGCTTGTCAACCTCGCGCTGCAGCGCGACCCGCACTGGCTCGGGCAGGTCGCGTTCGGCCAGCTTGGTCCGGTAATCATCGGGGTCTGCGTCGTCGCCGCCTCCCAGCTGTCCCAATTCTTTGCGGATGGACTCGAGCTGTCGGCGCAGCAGGAACTCCCGCTGGGTCTTCTCCATGCCCTCCTCGACGTCGGACTTGATCCGCTCCCGCAACGTCAGGTCGGCCAGGGTGTCCCGGGCCCAACCGAGGACGAGGCGCAGGCGAGCCTCCACATCAAGGTTCTCGAGCACCTCGACCTTCTGGGGCAGCGACAGGTCAGGCGAATAGCCCGACACATCGGCCAGACGGCCCGGCTCGGTGATATCGCGCAGCTGGTTGGCGAGCTGCCCGGCGCCCCGGCTGAGCAGAATGTTCTCCAACACGGCGCGGTACTCGCGGGCCAGCACCCCGGCCGCCTCCGTCGCCTCTCCCTCTGTGAGCGGTTCGGCTTGCACCCAGAGGGCGTCGCCGGTCCCGGGCACTCCCGTGCCGATGGTGGCCCGGCGGTCACCCCGGATGGCCACGGCCTGCAGGCCTCCGGGCAGGGTGCCCTCCTCCATGACCTCGGCGATGACACCCACTCGGGCGAAGCGTCCTTCAATGTGGGGCACCAGGAGCAGGCGTCCCCCGGCGGACCGGGCGGCATCCACCGCGGCCCGGGCCTCATCGGACTCCAGTGCCATGGTGAAGACCATGCCCGGGAGCACCACCCCTGACTTGAGGGGGAGCAACGGGAGTGTCACATTTTCGTTCGCCATGTGGTGTCCTTTTCGGGTGATGGCAATTTCTCTGACTGATCAACCACCTGAAAGCAGATCTGATTCCCGGGACAGGCAGGGGTTCCCCAACGAGGGCGGGACCCGCCCCGGAAACGGGGCCTACGCTGGGGAGGTGCACCGCGCCATCCCGAGGCAACAATGCGCTCCCCTGGGTTCCCTCACCCCGGGAGCCACGCCGGGGGCAACCCTGGCGCCGGCTCGCCCCGACCAGGAGCTCGACGAGGGCGATCACGACCGGATGGCCCACATTGTGTTGGAGGGCTATACGCCGAAAGAGGGTGACTTCGTCTCCGCCGGGCCCAGCGTGGTGGAAGGGATCGTCAACCGGACCGCCGTGCGCGCCCTGTGCGGCAAGGAGTGGGTCCCCGGGCGCGACCCCCGGCGCTTCGGCCTCTGCCCGACGTGCAAGGAGATCGCCCAGTCGATGGGATGGAAGCTCCCGGCCAACTGATCCCTCCATGGGCCCATGGCCGGCGCCACACGATCGTCGTCAAAAATTTCTCCCGCAAGGTGCGAGGGAAGGTGCCGTTCTCCCCATGTACGGACCGAAGTGGCGAGTACGCAGTACCTCTCTTTCCCAATAGAGAAGCGGCCCCCACCACCTCCCCCGTGGTGTGGGGCCAATTCTCTTTGGGGGCCACGATTGCGGGCCGGACGCTCCGGACGGGTCTTGGTGGAGGCGAAGGAGTGCCTGAGCGGCCAGCGAAGACCCCACGCTTCTCCTCCAGCGCTCCACGGAGCGAGCGGATGGCGTTCTCCTAAAGCGCTTGGGCTTTCGAGAACGACGCAGCTTGGGTCAGCGCGTCAATCAGGTCATTGGGCGGAACAGGCTTCTTCAAATACCTGCAGACCCTTCCGCCGAGAAGCTCTCGCAACTCCGAGTCAGCGGTGTAGGCCGACATCAACACGACCCCTGGCGGCGGAGGACCAGGGTCAAGGGACTGGACCACCGAAATGCCGTCCCGCACCGGCATACGCACGTCGAGAATCATCACGTCGAATGCCGTCTGGGCGAGTTCCGCCAGGGCAGCGTCCCCGTCCGGCGCCTCGGCGACGGTGCAACCGACGGCCCGGAGAATGGCGGCGGTGGTGTCGCGTATTCCTTCGTCGTCGTCCGCCACCAGCACGAGCACCTTGACCGCATCGCTCATGGTGACTCTCCGCTCTTGAAGCGAGAAGGCCGAAGGGTCATTGGGGTACCGACGAATGCCTCGTGCCGGACCGGCAACGCGTACTCGGCGAGCCTGGCGTCGGTACGCTCGACCCCCCATGTCCTCGGTTTCTCGGGCACTCATCCACCTCGTCCCAGTGCACCAACGGAGCTGCCGTGATCTCCCTGCCCCCACGTATATTACCCGTAACTTCTCCAACCTCAAGGTTGGAGCACTGAGGCGCGTCTGGGCAATGTGGTGGCGACAGATGGGGCGATGGACCACCGCGGCTCCGCAAGCTGGTGCCGCCGGTTGCTACCAGATGCCAGGAAGCATCCTCCACCGGACCCGACTGCGATAGGCGGCGTACCCCTCGTTCGTGGCGAGCATGCGGTCCTCGGCACGAGCCCGACCGACGTTGCAGCTGGACGCGCACAACATCACGAGGGCGTTACGCACGGAAATGCTCTGCAGGAGGTATCCGGCCTGAAGTAGGACGTAGGAGGCATAAATGGGATGGCGGACCAGGAAGTAAGGGCCACGTCGCACCAGCCCCCGGTCGGCGGCGACGAAGCCGAAGGAGCGGCCAAGGACGAGGAACGAAGTCACACAGATCACCAGTCCGAGGAGCTGGACACCAAGCCCTGCCTCGACCCCCCAGTGCGGATGCGCGCCGACCGGCCGGAAGAGGACGCCACCAAAGGTTCCGCCGAAAGCAAGGAGCCAGTCACCCAACCGTCGGCTCGCCCTGCGGGCAGGGCGCCTGATCAGGTAGGCGATCACCACCCACATCTGCTCGGCGAAGAAGGCCCCACCGATTAGGCGGTGCGTCCTCAGGTAGAGCTCCAGTGTGTCCTGCGCGAAGAAGGCCGCGCCGCCTGCTCCGATGAGATTTGCCAATATGCCGAGGAGCCGCTGCTCCCGGGCCGAGAGGAAGTCAGGCTCCAGCCAACGCCGCAGCCCTGGTACCGGTGCTGGTGCCGACGGGCGGTCCACCACTTGGCGGGAGGGACCAGCGGCCCCGCCACTCAGCCGGTGGGCCATGCCTGTGTCGCCACCCGTCGTGCAAGGAGCGCATCGAGGCTGAATCGTCCGGAACCGAAGACCGCCACGACCAGCGCCAGGACGCCGACCGCCAGGTTCAACTGGTAGCCGGGTGGCGATGTTTGCGATTGGATGCCGGTCGCCCAGGTGACGGTGATCATCGCCATCACCATGTCCCCGAACAGCGCGGCACCGGCGAGGCGGGAGACGAGACCGAGAGCGAGCAGGACCCCCCCACCGAATTCGGTCACCCCACCGACCACTGCGAACAGCTCTCCCGGGTGAAGGTGGGCGGTGTGCGAGAAGTAGAGCGCGGTGCGGTGAAGTCCGGGCCCATGGAACGATCCGAAGAGCTTCCCGGCCCCGTAGTAGATGAAGATCCAGGCCAGCACGATTCGAGCGGCGGTCAGGGCGCAGTCGGATGGGAGCGGCGCAGTCCGGGTGCTGACTACGGCCTCAATCATGGTGCGAACCGAGCGCGGGTGGGTCGCCGTCGAAGCCGTCACCATGAGGTTGCCTCACTTGCTCTTTCGGCATGTCGGGGGCCCGACCGGATGGAGGGAAGCTCCGCGCGGTCGGTCATCGGTCGGAACGGAGCGACCAGTTGAGCGGCGAACACTGCGAAGTGGTGCGGTCTTGGGGTTGCTTGTTCCACCACCAGCGGCCGACCCGGCAGCCCGGTGTCGATCCTGATCGTGTCCTTCGTGGGAAACACCGCCCTGTGGAAGAGCTGGTCCCATATGGTGAGCGCGAAACCGAGATTCACGTCCTGGGGTCCATCAAGTTTGTGGTGGATGCGGTGATAGTTCGGGCTGACGAAGATCCGCCCAAGGTGACCGAAGCCCAGGCGGGTGTTCGAGTGAGCGAATGCCACCATGCCGCCGTACATCACCAGCAATGTGATCGGCAGCGCGCCGTTGGCCAGGAGCACCACCCCTGGAACCAGCGCAAGGAGATACGAGACATGAATGAGCGGGTGGGTACGAAAGACGGTGAGCACGCTCATGTCCTCCTGGGAATGGTGCAGCTCATGGAATCGCCACAACATGCGCACCCGGTGGTTCGCAAGGTGCGCACACCAATTGCACCCGTCCATCGCCACGAAGATCAGTGCAATGGCGCCCCAGCGCGGCAGCATGCCGATCCGCGGCAGGATCACCCAGGGAAACGACCGGCGGACCACCTCGACGAACGAGAGGGTGAGTGCGGTCACCAACGGTGCGACAAGTGACACGTTCAGGACGGTGAAGAGGAGGTCGTGCCGGTAACCACGGGCGAAGAGCGATCGCCGTTGTGCCGGCCATATCCGTTCCACCACGAGGAAGACCCCGATGATGGCCAGGGTCAGCGGACCGACCAGGACGACTCGGAGACCTTTGAGGGATCCGGCAAAGGCTGCACCACCCCAGTGATTGGACCAGCCGATCCCCACGAGCAGGGCAGCCAGGGCGGCGATCGAGCATGCCGGCAGGGAGATGCGCGATGCCAAGGCAGCGCGCGTTGCGAGTGGTTGCCGGCTCCCCTGTTCGGGCGCAGAAGCGCGAGACCGGGTGGGCGCAATCAGCACAGATGTCATGTGCCGGCCTGATCCGCGCCTTCGGGCACTAGAACGATGCTCCCCCCGTGCCGGCACTTGACCCACCGGATCCGGAACCAGAGCCAGAGCCAGAGCCAGAGCTTGAGTTGGACCGTGCCGGCTTGACGATCACGACGACCGACCACTTGCCCCACTTGTCGGTCACAGCCCCTTTCACTTGTCCGGGGCGGGTGTCCTTGGAGAACCAGTAGAGCGCCTTGCCGGAATAGGTGACTTGGAGTGCGCCGCCCCGGCGAATTGTGCCGAGTTTCGCTGCAATCACTCCGGCACCGGCCACCGCTTTCG
>Ga0307374_10014069_pt1 | contig 10945 bp, 11 predicted proteins | sample OX3MG_FD_202532 | JGI IMG/M metagenome (GOLD analysis project Ga0307374, IMG submission 202532) | Soil microbial communities from Risofladan, Vaasa, Finland - OX-3 | ecosystem: Environmental > Terrestrial > Soil > Coastal area > Acid sulfate soil | place: Finland: Risofladan, Vaasa | collected... | reverse complement strand
CGGCTTCGTGCAGGCTTACATGAAGAGCACGATCGGCAGCTGACGACTCACCAAGGTGCGAGGGCGATCGTTGCGTCTACCGGAACTGACTGTATGTACCAGCACCGGGTTCCCTCACCCTAACCCTCTCCCGCCGCCGCGGGCGAGGGGACAATCTCCCCAAGCGATTGGTGCATTGGCTGGTCCATCATGCGCAGCATGGCCGCACCACCGCTCCGCAGGAAGCGCCACACCAACACGGCGGCGACTGCCAGAAAGATGATGTTCAGAACGGTGTCGTAGTTGAGCGTGATGTTGAGCTCGGGAACGATCGCCTGACGGGTGGTTGGGACAAGACCCACCGCCCCAAATAGAAGCTCGACGATGAGCCCGGCGGCCACCATGGTGACGTAGAAGGTCCCGAGCAGGTAAAGCGCCATCCGGCCGCCGTAGTACTTCCGATAGATGTCCAGGATGGGCAGGATGATCAGGTCGGCGAAGATGAACGACACTACGCCGCCGAAGCTGATGCCGCCGTTCCACAGGACCGCGGCCAGGGGCACGTTGCCCACCGAGCAGACGAATGAGACGATGGCCACCAAGGGGCCGATCAGGGGCCCCCAGAACAGCGCCAGGGTGGGATGGTCGGACAGGAAGAAGGCTCGCCAGAACGAGTCCGGCACCCACGCGGCGATAGCGCCGGCGATCAGCAGGCCCCCCGCGATGTCCTTCCAGACTGCCATCCAGTCCATCACGAAGTACTGGCTTATAGAAGTGAAGCCTTGGGGCGACATCGCCCGAGCCAGTAACGGCCGTTCGTCGACTACTGCCATGTCCATCTCCGCATGGCCCTCCATCTTGCCAAGCAAGCCCTTCTCGGCTTGCCTCTGGGCAAGTTGGACCAGGCGAGGCCGGAGCGTCGCCCGCAGCAGCAGCCACAGAATGGCGATCATGATCGGACCGCCCACGAACTCGGCGGCCGTAAATTGCCAGCCGAGGAGGATAACCATGATGATGCCCAGCTCGATCACCAGGTTTGTCGATGCGAACTGGAAGGCCATGGCCGCGGTGAAGTTGGCGCCTTTCCGGAAGAGCGAGCGGGCCAGGGCGATGGCGGCGTAGGAGCACGACGACGAGGCAATGCCGAACAAGCTTGCCCGGGTGATGCTCTTGGCTGAGTCGTCGCCAAGCAGCCGGACCAGCGCCTTGGACACCAGCGCCTGGACAATCGCGGATAGGCCGAAGCCCAGGATGAGCGGCCACAGAATCTGCCAGAACATGGCGACTGACATGCTGAGCGCTCTGGCGATTTCGTCAAGAATGAACATCGTGGCAATCAGGAAGGCTTTGCTTTCGGCGCATGCCTGTACGCCTGGTCGTTTGCCGCGCTTAGACTGCCGACTCGACCGGGTAGTCCTCGTCGGCCAGGATGGCCTTCATCCGCTCGACGTCGACTTGGCTGGCGTCGTAGTCCACCTGGACCTTCTTCTCGGGAATGTCCACCCGGACGCTGGTGATGCCCTCGACTGGCGAAAGAGCCTGGGTAATTGTGTGCTCGCAGTGCTCGCACGAGATGTCGGGAACGGTCAGAACTGCTGTTGCCATCGGTGTGTTCCTTCTCCTTTTTGGTGTTTGATTATCTTACGAAGTAACGGTGATTGTGCCCTTCATACCGGCCGCGTAATGTCCCGGAACGTGGCAGCCGTAGAGCAGGGCGCCGGGCTGCCGGAAGGTGTAAACGAGGGTCGCGGTCGTGCCGGCGGGGACATCGACGGCGAAGGCGCTGTCGCCCGGCATGCCGTTTGTGGCGCCCGCGTTGGCCATTTCCTGCTCGTGCTGCTGCTGCACCGCTTCGTCACCGATGACGAATTCGTGCGGGACGCTGCCGCTGTTGGACACCTTGAAGGCCACCGTCTCGCCCGTGCGGACGGTGAGGGCATCCGGTACAAAGCGCAGTTGGTTAGTCGTATCGATGGCGATGGTGCGGTCGGGCTGAGCGGTGGTTGCTGCGCCAGCGCCCATGTTCATGCCCGCGCCATTCCCGCGCAGAGCGAAGGTTAGGGCGGCCAGGCCCACCAGGATCGCCACTACGGCGATGCCAACCAGGTAGGCGTATTCACCGATGCGTGCGCCGAGAGACGGATGCAGGATCTCGGCGGCGTCCTTCGGCCGGCGGAAGCTCCGCAGCCGCAGCGCGTTGGTCACGACGCTGACGCTGCTCATGGCCATCGCCGCCGCGGCGAGCATGGGGTTGAGCAGAACGTGGAAGATGGGGAACAGCGCGCCCATGGCCACTGGCACGAGCAGCACGTTGTAGGCAAAAGCCCAGAACAGCCCCTGCTTGATGACCCCGACCGTCTTCCGCGACAGGGCGATCGCGGTGACGATCGTCCGAAGGTCGCCGCCGATGAGGGTGATATCCGATGCGGCCATGGCCACATCCGTGCCCGTGCCGATGGCCAGACCAAGGTGGGCCTGAGCCAGAGCCGGGGCATCGTTGATACCATCGCCAACCATGGCGACGACCTTGCCTTCGCCTTGCAGAGCCTTCACCTTATCGGCTTTCTGCTCTGGCAGCACGTCCGCCAGGACGAGATCGACGCCGGCCTCCCGCGCAATTGCTTCGGCCGTGGCCCGGTTATCGCCGGTCAGCATCCACACTTCCAAGCTGAGCGCCTTGAGCTGGGCAACCGCCTCGCGCGACTCCGCCTTCAAGGTGTCGGCCACCGCGATCAAGCCAGCCGGCTGGCCGGCCAGGGCGACGTACATTGGCGTCGCCCCGCCGCGCGCGAGCTCCTCAGCTCGATCTCCCAACCCGTTCAGGTTGACGCCCATCTGCTGCATCAGCGCCCGATTGCCGACCAGCAGCTCGTGGCCGTCCACCAGGGCCTGAATACCCTTGCCGGTGATGGACTGGAAGTGCTCGGCCTTAGGCAGCTCCAGCCTCAGCTCAGCGGCGCGGCTGACGATCGCTTCGCCGAGTGGATGCTCGGAGCCAACTTCCGCTGCCGCTGCCAGCCGCAGGATCTCGTTGTCCGTCAAACCATTCGCTGTGACCACCTGGGTTACGGCCGGCTTCCCGCGGGTCAGCGTGCCGGTCTTATCGAGGACGATGGTGTTGATGCGGCGGGCCTGCTCGAGCGCTTCGCCGCCGCGGATGAGGATGCCGTGCTCGGCTGCCTTGCCTGTCCCGACCATGATCGCGGTAGGCGTGGCCAGACCCAGCGCACAGGGGCAGGCGATGATGAGGACCGAGATGGCCGCCTGGAGCGCCAACGTAAACCGTGGGTCAGGGCCCAAGATCATCCAGCCGGCGAACGTCAGCGCGGCCACGACGAGCACCGCCGGGACGAAATAGCCGGAGATGGTGTCGGCCAGACGCTGGATGGGCGCCTTCGAGCCCTGCGCGTCTTCGACCAGACGGACGATCTGCGCCAGGGTGGTGTCCTGGCCGACCTTGGTCGCCTGGAAGACGAAGGAACCGGTCTTATTCAAGGTGGCGCCGATGACTTGATCCCCAGGCGCCTTCTCGACCGGCAGGCTCTCGCCGGTCAGCATGCTCTCATCCAGGGTCGAACTGCCTTCTGAGATGATGCCGTCGACCGGCACCTTCTCGCCGGGCCGGACCCGAACCAGGTCTCCGACCTGGACGCTCTCCACCGGCACGTCCTGCTCAACGCCGTTCCGAATCACTCGCGCGGTCTTGGCCTGCAGACCCATCAGCGCCTTGATCGCGGCGCCTGTCTGCTTCTTGGCCCTCGCTTCCATCCAGCGGCCAAGCAGGATGAGCGCGATGATGATGACGGCCGTCTCGTAGTACAGGTCGGGCTGGAAGCCCCAGCGGGCCGCGAGCGAAGGCCACAGCGTCACGAAGGCGCTGTAGCCGTAGGCCACGCTGGTGCCGGCGGCGATCAGGGTGTTCATATTGGTGCTGCCATGCTTGGCCGCGGCCCAGGCAGCCTGGTAGAAGACGCGGCCGGCCCAGAACTGGACGATTGTGCCGGCGATGAGCAGCACAGGCGCTAAGAGCGCCTGATCGATGTGCCAGGGCAGGTACATCAGGGCCATCATCGCCAGGCCCGCCGACAGGCTGACGAACGACTTTGTCTTGAGCTCGTCGACTTCACGTTGCCGCTCGCGCTCGTGCTCGTGGGGCGCCTGCGCCGCCTCTTGCGTAGGCGCGGCTGGACCCGGGACTACGGGCGCCGGCAATTCGCCGACCTTGTAGCCTGCCTTCTCGACGGCGGCAGCGAGATCGCCGACTGTCACCGTGGACGGATCGAAAACCACGTGGGCCTTCTCAGTGGCCAGGTTCACGCTGGCGTCATGCACCCCCGGCACCTTGGAAAGGGACTTCTCGATGCGGCGCACGCAGGAAGCGCAGGTCATGCCCGTCACCGGGAACAGGATGTCTTGGTCCGGCGAGTCCGCGGCGGATGGGGACTGCTGGATTTCTATCGCCATGGCCTCAGCTACTTTCTTGAGAGCTGGAACAGGTCGCCCAGCTCGCGGATCATCTCGTCGTCCTTACCGCTCTTGAAACCCTCGCGCACGCAACCGTCCAAGTGGCTTTCCAGCAGCGCGGCTTCAAACGCCTTGAGCGCACGCTCGACCGCGTATGACTGCTTGACGATGTCGACGCAGTACTGGTCCTCCTCCACCATCTTGCGGATGCCTTTCAAGTGGCCCTCGATGGTAGCCAGCCGGTTGAGGGCGTCCTTCTTGTTTGCCTGCATGACCAGCACTATGGCGGAGAAATTGGCCGATGTCAACCCCCTGGGGAGGGGGAGGGGCACTGCCAGCCGCTCGGCGGTGCGATCTGGCACCCATCCCTGGCTTTCGGCGGCAAACCCCATCGCATAAAAGCGAGCTGCTAGGATACCCATCAATGATTGTCCTCCAGGGGGTAAGTAAGGTCTACCCCGGGAACATCAAGGCCCTCGAGGACGTGTCCATCGAGATTCCGGAGCGTGAGTTCGCCTTCCTGGTCGGCCCGTCCGGCGCCGGCAAGTCCACCTTCACCAAGCTGCTGATTCGTGACGAAATCGCCACCAACGGGCGGGTGTTCGTCAACAACCAGGAAGTTGGCCGCTTGAAACGGGGCCAGATTCCCTACTTCCGGCGCAAGATCGGCGTGGTCTTCCAGGACTTCAAGCTGCTGCCCTACAAGACGGTGCGCGAGAACGTGGCCTTCCCGCTCCAGGTGCACGGCGTGCTGGACTGGAAGGTCATCCAGCCGCGCATCGACTCGCTCATGGAGCTGGTCGGCCTGCCGGACTGCCAGGCGCGCTTCCCCGACCAGTTGTCCGGCGGGGAGCAGCAGCGCGTGGCGATTGCCCGCGCCCTGATCCACAGCCCGCTGATCCTGATTGCCGACGAGCCGACAGGCAACCTCGACCCCAACACGGCCTGGGAGATCGTGCAGTTGCTGATCAAGATCAACTCGTACGGCACAACCATCCTGATGGCCACGCACAACCGCGAGATCGTCGACATGCTCCGCCGGCGGGTGATTCACATCGAGCACGGCCACATCGTTCGCGACGAGCACGAAGGGGCATACGATTCGGGTAGTGAGAAGCTGGAGACGGGAAGCGAGGCCCCCCGTCCTACCGTCGCGGCGGTTACGTGAAGCCGGGGCTGCTGCTGTTCGCGCTTCGAAGTGCGCTCCAACATTGCAGACGCAACAAGCTCATGAGCACGTTTTCGGTGACGACCACGGCTGTCATGCTGCTGATGCTTGGCTGTTTCCTGGTGGTCATTGCCAGCCTTAACGTGACGCTGCGAGCGCTTGAGACCAAGATCGACGTGGTGGCCTACATCAAGGATACGGCCGATCCCGCGGGTGTGCAGAACCTGCGTGACAGCCTCGGCAAGAATGCCGACGTGGCTTCGGTGAGCTACGTCAGCAAGGACGATGCGCTGGCGCGGATGAAGCAAACGCTGGGGGACAAGGCGCAGCTCCTGGCTCAGGTGAAGGGCAACCCGTTGCCGGCCAGCCTCGAGATTCGATTGAAGTTCGCCAACTCCGCCCCGGCCTTAGCCGACGAGCTGAAGCACGAAGCCGTGGTCGAGGACGTCGACTATAAGCGCGACGTGGTCGATCGGCTGCTGGCTATTACCGGCTTCCTGAGGCTGGCGGGCACGGTCATCGTGCTTGGCCTGGCGGCGATCGCCCTGTTCATCATCGTGAACACCACACGCATCGCGATGTACGCGCGCAGGCAGGAAATCGAGATCATGAAGCTGGTCGGCGCCACCGATTGGTTCGTGCGCTGGCCATTCATCTTTGAGGGCATGTTCCTGGGCTTGCTGGGCGGGCTGGCGACCGTGGCGCTGGTTGCGCTGGGCTACCAGCCGATGCTGCAGCGTATCGCCGGCCTGCTGACGTTTCTGCCGCTGGCGTTCGATCCCCAGTTCCTGCCGCGGTTGTTGCTGCTGCTGTTCGGGGCCGGCATGCTCTTCGGCGGCCTGGGCAGCTACATCTCAGTCCGGCGTTTTCTGGATGCGTAAAAGCCCTCTCGCGAAGAGAGGGCCTTTACGTTGAATGGACCGCGTGCTGTGCGATTAGGCCTTGACGTCGAGGTTCTCGCCGAGTCCCGGAACGCCGATCGATTGGATCAGGTCCAGGGCGACGGTCCCCTCGACATTCAGCGACTTCTTCAGCACGTTGACGCTGGCGTCTTGCTGCGCCTGCGCCGCGGCCCCGGCCGAGGTTAAGGCCGAGAGAGCTGTTGAGTCCATATCGGTTAAGCATCGGCTCGCCCGCGCGAGAACTTTAGGCCTTCACGTACTTGGCGAACCAGTCCAGCGCGTCCTTCCAGGCCGCCAGCGCCTGAGCTTGCACGTAACGCGGGCCGGTATCATCGTTGAAAGCGTGCTGCGTGCCGGGGTAGACCTTCACCTGGTAGGTGACGTTCGCGGCCTTGAGCGCTGTCTCCAGGTCGGCACGCTTGGCGTTGGCGAAGTCCTTGGGATCGGCGGAATAGACGCCGAACATGGCCGCCTTGATGTTTTTGACCAGGTCCAGCGGTGGCACCGCCCCGTAGAACGGCACGGCCGCTTTCAGAGTCGGGATCTGCTCGGCGGCGCGCCACACGATGCCGCCGCCAAAGCAGAAGCCGTTCATACCCAGCCTGGCGGGATTGACCTGGGCCGCTTGCTTGGCGTAATAGTCAGCCGCGGCGGCGAAATCGGCGACACCACGGGCCGTGGCTTCCGGCGTGGACAGCATGGACGGAATCTTCGAAGCGTCCGTGGCGGCGACTTTGGCTGTGCCACCATCACGGCTCAGCAGGTCCAGTGCACTAGCCATGTAGCCCTCCTTGGCGTAGCGCCTGGCGACGTCACGAATGTGCTCGTTCAAGCCCATGTTCTGGTGGACGACGAGAATGAGCGGCAGCGGGCCGGTGGCTGATTTGGGTCGCGCTTCGTAGGCCATCAGCGTTGCGCCGTTGCCCTGGAAGGTCACGTCCTTGCCGGCGATAGCGGCGTCGTTGGCAGGCACGGAGATGGGGCTCTTGGCTGCCGGCGCGCCGCTGGCCGCAGCCGACCCGGACGCCGCCGGTTTTGCGGCGGCGGAGCCGGAAGCCGCGGGTGATGCGGCGGCGGACGCCGCCGGCTTGGCCGAAGCGGGCGCGCTGGCTGCGGGAGCTGAGGACGATGGCGCCGCGCTTGCAGGCTTAGGCGACGCGGCTGAGCTGGCCGGCGAGATCGAGCTGGCGGGGGCCGCCGTGCCGCCACAGCCCAGCAGCGACAGGAGTGACGCCGCCGAGGCCACGCCGCCGGCGATGTGCATGACCCGGCGCATCATGTCTCGCCGCGAGAGGATGCCGTCCTTGTAGTCGGCTACGAACTCGTATACCGAGTAGTACTCCATATCTCCGAGCTGCTTCACTGTGAGATCGGACTCCTTCCTGAGTTCTGAGTTCTGAGTTCTGCTATTGTGCGTTGCTTGCCGGCGTTGCGCTAGGGCCGCGGTCATGTGCGGCCAGCCAGCTTGCCTTCTGGGCCTGGCGGACCTCCTGGTTCGTCACGCGGTAGCCGTCCAGGAAGTTTCGCCGGAAGTGCTCGAAAGCGCTGGCCTGGATGGCCTGGCGCATGCGCGCCATCAGGCGGGCCAGGAAGTGCAGGTTGTGGATGGTCGCCAGCCTGAGGCCAAGCGTCTCTTCGACGCGGTAGAGGTGGTGCAGGTAGGCCAGCGAGAATCCGCGGCAGGTGGAGCAGTCGCAGCCGTCCTCGATGGGGCCGTCGTTCTCGCGATTGGCGGCGTTCTTGATGTTGAGCCGGCCGGCGATGGTGAACAGCGCGCCGTTGCGGGCAATGCGGGTGGCCAGCACGCAGTCGAACATGTCCACGCCGCGGGCGACGCCTTCGACCAGGTCCTCGGGGGAGCCCACGCCCATCAGGTAGCGCGGCTTGTTCGCCGGCAAGCCGGCGAGCGAGTGCTCCAGCAGCTCGTAGGTGCGGCCCTTCTCCTCGCCTACGCTCAAGCCGCCAATGCCGTAGCCAGGGAAGTCCAGCTCGGCCAGGGTCTCGGCGCTGGCACGGCGCATGTCCGGAAACAGCCCGCCCTGGCAGATGCCGAACAGGGCTTGATCCTCGCGCCGGTGGTGGTCGCGGCAGCGCTTGGCCCAGCGATGGGTGCGCTCCGTGGCCGCCTGCGCATAGGTACGGTCCACGTCGTGGGCGGGGCACTCGTCGAAGCACATGGCGATGTCGGAACCCAGCATCTCTTGAATGTCCACCGCGCGCTCCGGGGTCAGGACGATCTCGGAGCCGTCCAGGTGCGAGCGGAACAATACGGCGTCGTCGCCAACGTTGCGATGCTTGGCCAAGCTGAACACCTGGAAGCCGCCGCTGTCAGTCAGGATCGCGCCCGGCCAGCGCATGAATCGGTGCAGGCCGCCGAGGCGCTGGATCAGCTCCGGGCCGGGCCGCAGCAGGAGGTGGTAGGTGTTGCCGAGGATGATCGTCGCGCCAGTTTCGCGCACTTCGTCGGGGGAGACGGTGCGCACCGCGCCGTAGGTGCCGACCGGCATGAACACCGGGGTTTCGACATCGCCATGCGTGGTGTGGACCACCCCCGCCCGCGCCGCGCCGTCGGTGGCTTGAATGTTCAGGAGCGGGCGAACTCCTTTTTCGCTTCTTCCAGCAACTCGGGTTGGGTGAGCACGTCGTAGGCGGTGAGGGCGTAAGCCTTGGAGATGGTCAGCATCGCCTGGCGGCCGTATTCCGAGCCGGCGGCGTCGCGGAAGGCGATCGAGTGGCCTGGAACCCGCTCCGGGACGATCGAGAACTTGGCGCTGACGCCCGGTTTGCGCTGGCTGATGTTGCCAAAGTCGGTGGAAGCCGCGTCGCGCGACTCGACGGTCTCGACCTGCAAGCCCAAGGCCTCCATGTTCTTGCGGAAGGCGCGACCCAGCGTCAGATTAGGCCGGGTGTTCTCGTAGGTTGGGTCCGGATTGGACAGCTCCACGCGGGCGCCGGTCTGCAGGGCCGCGCCTTCCGCGACGTTGCGGACGCGCTCGACCACGACTTGCATGTACTCGCGGTCTTTGGCCCGGATGTAGAACCGCGCGGCGGTGTGATCGGGGATGACGTTCGGCGCGTCCCCGCCGTGGGTGATGACGCCATGGATGCGAGTGTCCGAGCGCAGTTGCTGCCGCAGGGCGGCCACGCCGTTGTAGAACTGGATCAGGGCATCGAGGGCATTGATGCCGTCGTGCGGGTTCACCGCCGCATGGGCGGCCTTGCCGAAGAACTCCAGGTGGAGGACGGCCCGAGCCAGGCTGCCGCCGGTGCCCGGCTGGGTGGCCACGAAGTTGGCGGCGCTGCGCGGATGCACGCCCAGGGCCGCGTCGACCGAATCGAGCGCGCCACGCTCCAGCAGGAAGATCTTGCCGCCGCCGCCCTCCTCGGCCGGCGAGCCCATGACCACCACCGTGCCCGGCAACTCCTTGGCGACGGCTGACAGTCCGGCCAGGGCCGCTACGGCCGAGGCGCCGATGAGGTTGTGGCCGCAAGCGTGGCCGATATTCGGCAGGGCGTCATACTCGCATACCAGCCCCACACAGGGGTGCGCTTGGGCGCCGCGCAGCCAACCCAGGAAGGCGGTGTCCATCTTGGCCACGCCGCGCTCGACTTGGGCTCCGTGCCGCTCCAGCGCGGCCGTAAGCAGCTTGGCGGACTCATGTTCGCGGAAACCAAGCTCAGGGTTCTGGTGGATGGTTCCGGCCAGCTCGAACAGTTCCGGCGCGGCGTGGTCGATAGCCTCGCAGATAGCGCGGCGGGCGCCCTCGAAGGTGCTCACGCCAGCCACATCCGGTGCAGCCAGTAACCGCCCATGGGGTCGAGCTGGAGGTTCTTGGCGGCCAGAACGGTGGACTTCTGGTGGTACATCGGCCGCTCGGGCTCAGGCGGCGGCTTCGGTAGGGTTGCCGAGGCAGCCTTCACGCTTGTAACGCTGGAACAGATGGCCCCAGGAGGTCTCAGCTTGCCAGCGCTCGTAGACGCGCCGTTCGCGCAGGTTCCAGCGGTAGTAGTCGTGATAGACCTCGCTGACGAGGGCCGTGCTGTTTTCGCCGATGGGGTTGTGGAAGATGACGTTCTGCAACACCTTCAGCGGGGAGAACCAGGCCAGCCGGCCCAGCATGGCGTGGAACGACTTGCCCACGTGAAAGTTCCAGTTTTCGCCGGACAGATCGTCGCCTACAAGCTCGATCTCGCGTGGATCGCCGCAACCCAGGCCCTGTTCGGTAGCCATGGCGATGTAGCGGATGCTCAGCGGATCGAAGCCCATCAGCTTGGCCGCTACGGCGTCGATTGCCACTTGATCGGCTGAGGCGAGGATGACGTTCTTGATTTGTGGCTCCATGATCCGCGGCCCAGCGCCATCGCCGGCGGTAGTGCCATCCATAGCCGCGAAGATGCCGCTGTGAATCTCCTTTTGAATGGCCAGCAGGTC